>Ga0190271_10001410_pt1 | contig 13655 bp, 22 predicted proteins | sample Popmic356T_FD_133747 | JGI IMG/M metagenome (GOLD analysis project Ga0190271, IMG submission 133747) | Populus adjacent soil microbial communities from riparian zone of Weber River, Utah, USA - 356 T | ecosystem: Environmental > Terrestrial > Soil > Riparian zone | place: USA: Utah | collected...
GGTGGCGGTGGTGGTGGCTCCAACTATGTCGGTGGCCTGACTGGTGCGAACTCGGCCCGTAGCGCGGGTGGCACCGGCCACGGCGCGATCAGCATCACTTGGACGACCCCGGCCCCGGTCAACAACCCGCCTTCGCCCCCGGCAGCGACCACCGTCAAGGTCGCAGGCAAGTCGTCGCGCACTGACGTGGTGACCCGCGAGAAGTCGGCAGTCAAGGTAGAGGCAAAGCCAACTGACCCGGACAAGGATCGGGTCCGGCTCATCGTCTGGCTGGTGTCAACAGTTCTGGGCGACAACACTCCCACTTGGAGTCCGCATCGGGGCGAGTTCAGTGGATGGGTCGACAGTGGCGATAACGCTGCGGTCACCCTGGATGGGCTGACCCAGGACCGGCACTACTGGGGGCGGCTCTACACCGAGGACGATCACGGCAAAACTTCCTCCAACTACACGTCGTTCGACTTCTACACGAACCGCTCACCGCTGTCGCCGACACTGCAAACGCCGGTCAACAACGATGCGTTCCCGACGATCAACTCACGGACATTCACTTGGAACGCTCGTGATCCTGACGCACCTGACCCGCAGGCTGGTTTCCAGTTCCGCTACCGGGAGGCAGCGACCTCGACCGCTACGGCAGGCGACTGGCACACCATCGCTACCCCGGCGACGGAGAACTCGTCAGCGTCGTCATGGGTGATCGCAGGCAAGACTTTCAAAGGCAACCGTTTCTACGAGTGGGCTGTGCGTACGAAGGACCCCCAGGGCAAGTGGGGTCCGTGGAATGAGACTCCGTTCTCGTTCTATGTCACCGGCATCACTACGCCCCCCGATCTTTTCTCGCCGGTCAAGGGCCGCTCCGTCGTTGTCGACAAGCCGGTCACGTTCATCTGGACGTTCCGTGACCCGGTGCGCACCGACACCCAGAAGAAGGCTGACATCCGCTGGCGCGCGCTGGGTCAGACGGACTGGATCATGCACGCTGGTGTGCCCGACCCCGGCGAGCCTGGCTCCGGTCAGGACTGGACGTTTCCGCCCGGCAGTTTCGCCCCCGGATATGTCTACGAATGGCAAGTCCGAACCTACGACTCCCTGATCGCGGACCCGTCCGACTGGTCAAACGTCGGCACGTTCGCTGCCACCCTGACACCGGGCAGCGCCAACGTCGGCCCACCCGTACCGGACCCGAACCTCGTCAAAGGCTCCCTCGGCTGTGGCACCTACCGGGTGTTCCTGTTCGCGCAGGGCGGCAAGGTCCCGCTCGGTGAGATCACCCCGTTGACGAAGGTTTCGTTCAGCCGGGTCCGTGACGACATCTCGAACTGCATCGTCGATACCAACGGCCTCGGCGGTGACTGTGGCGCACTGTTGAAGATCACCCGATCGTGGCAGCACGAACTGGTGGTGTACCGCGACGACGTACGAGTGTGGGAGGGGCCGATCACTCGAATCACGTACACGCGGGAGTCGGTCGAGTTGGAGGCCAAGGATGTGATGGCCTACGTCTACCGCCGCATCATGCGCCAGGGCTACGACGACCGTTTCGTCTACAACCCCAGGACGAAGAACACCAGTGGCGGCATGTCGGTGGTACTGCGGGCCTCGCTCGTCATTATGAACGCGCTCGCCCCGGCTGACCCGAACGTGTTGCCGTACTTAACCCTGTTCACCTACGGCGACGATGCGCAGGAGGGTCGGATCGTTCCCGACTACTCGACCACTGCGTGGGAACAGGTTGACGACCTGGCGGCAACAGCGGGCCTGGACTATTCGACAGTGGGTCGACGGATCATCCTCAACGACACCCACCGTCCAGTCGGTCGACTTCCGGAGATGCGTGACGGCGACTTCTCGAACCAGCCGATCGTGACCGAGTACGGGATGCAGTTGTGTAACTTCGCGGCGGTCTCCAACAACTCCGGCAAGTACGCTTCTGCGATCCCGAAGGGGCAGAAGGCGCGGCAGTTTCCCTACTACGGCCCGATCGAGATGCTGTCGTCGGCCTACAACGAGGCGAACTCGTTGGAGAAGATGGCTGAGCAGGCGCAACGCAACATCTCCGGTCGGTGGCCTGCGCCGCTGATCGTCCGCATCCCTGACAACTCGACGGTCGACCCAGATGCGAACGTGACGTTCGACCAACTGGTGCCTGGTGTCTGGATTCCGCTGCGATCCTCCACCACTCTGCGGGATGTGTCGCAGTGGCAGAAGTTGGACTCGGTGAGCGTGAACTTCGAGAAGGGTGTGGAGCAGGTGCAGGTCGTCATGTCTCCTGCTCCGAATGGCGGGGCGGACCCTGACGCGGACGCGGCAGCAGAGGCGGAGGAGGGCTGATGGCTGGAGCCAATAGTTGGCGGACCAACATCGACGCACCGGACTGGATGCGTGATGTCGAGAAGCGGATCATGCACGAGGAGCGTCGTCCGTTCATCGGTCAGCCCTCGGACCTGATGGGTCCTGGCCTGGCACCGTTCGCGGTGGAGACAACGGATTGGGATGAGGACGCGCTGGCGGGCAACGGCTTCTGGTGGTCGGGGCCGGGTGCTCAGGGCACGCCGAACGGCGTCATCAACCAAGACTGGTGGATGGGTCAGACGATCGGCAACGAGGACGGTTTCGGGTTGCAGTGGACCCAGAGATACCGGCCCGCTGGTGACCCGGTGGACCTGATGGACATGCCGCCCACTCCCTACATCCGGCGCTTCTATGACCCTGGTGCTGGTGGGCTGCGGACCTACTCGGCATGGGAGGTGAGCGGTGGTGGTGGCGGTGGCTCGCTAGTCGTGCATGAGCGAACCGCTACTGGCACGCCGACACTGGCGACCGGCGTGGTGACCCGAATTCCGTTTGCCACCCTGGTCAACGAAGCGGGCGGGATCGTCTACGACAACGACAACGCGGCGCGCGATTTCACCGTTCCTGTCACTGGCGACTACCTGTTGGCGGGCGGCTTGAACTGGCCGCAGAACCTGACCGGGCGCAGGACGATCGCCGTTCTGGTGAACGGGGGGACGGTCTTTGCGCAGGACCTCCCACAGATGACCTCGGCGAGCCTGCACACCTCGAACATCGCGGCGATACATCGGCTCACTGCTGGCGACAAGGTTTGCTTCGCGGGTTTCCAGAACTCCGGCAGCACCTTGGCTCTGCAAGACGATCCGACTCGCACCTATGCGTCGGTCACACTGGTCACGGCTGGTGCAGGACCGAAGGGCGACACTGGCCCCCAGGGAATCCAGGGCATTCCCGGTGGGACCCCGGCCTGGCACCGTATCGGAACCGAGATCATCACCACCAACGGCTCTTACTCGGCGGGTCTACAGAACGTCGGCAAGGTCACCATCCCCGAGGAGCATTGGGTAGCGGGTCGCATCTTCCGGGCCTACTGGTCCGGCCATGTCCTCAACGACACCGCTGGGGCCTACACCACCCTCTATCTCCGGTACGGCCACAATGCGACCAACGGCATCAGCACCCAGCAGATCATCGACGGCGTGATCGACCAACGCGCCGCTGGTCGCCGACTGCTGACCTCATACCAGGGCGAACTCCCGCCGTGGCCGCTGCCCGATGCGACCCCCGGTCAGGCATACAACGTGGTCGCGGTGCTCGAACCAGCGTCGGGCCAGTCGCGGATCGACGCCAACGCGACTAGGCAGGTGCAACTGTCTGTAGACGCCTTCTACTAACCCGCGTACGCTGCGGAACAGCAGGACGACCGGCCCAGCGTTTAGTGCCCACTAAACGGGAGGCATGGAGCCACAGGCGGTGAGAACCCGCGAGAGAGCAGGACAATATGGCTAGGTGCGGGTGCGCGTCCTCTCTCTGTACTTGCACCGTCACTGGCACCGGCAACGTCGAAGTCCTCGGCACCGGCTCCCCCACGAACCCGTACGTCATCGCGGTCGCGCCGACCAAGATCACTGTCGCTGACTCTGCCACGGTGGATATGTCCATCACTGGTGCCGGTACCGAGGCTTCTCCCTTCGTGATCTCGGCGACCAGTGTTGCGACTGGCGCGACCGTCAGCATCTACACCACATCTGGCACATGGACGAAGCCAGCCGGTAAGTCGTACGCCCGCGTCACCGTGATCGGTGGCGGTGGCGGCGGCGGGTCGGGTCGACGCGGAGCCACTTCCACTGTCCGTGGTGGCGGTGGAGGCGGCGGCGCAGGTGGGCGCTCGGAAGCCGCTTACCGTCTCGCTGATCTGGCCGCGACCGAGCCATACGTCGTTGGTGTCGCGGCAGCAGGTGCGGGTGCCAACGTCACCTCTGACTCGAACGGCATCGCTGGTACCGCAGGCAACCAGTCCTCATTTTCCTCCGGCTTGAAGGGTCTTGTCGCAGGTGGTGGTGGCGCAGGTGGTGGTGGCTCGACCGCTGGCGGTTCAGCAGGAGCAGCGGCCACCGTGGGCACGATCACCGGGGCCGTTGGTGGCGCAGGTGGAGTCGGTGGCTCAAGCGGTGGCGTGGGTGGAGCGTCAACCAGCGCTGGACCTTCGGGCGGAGGCGGCGGGGCAGGTATCACCGCAGCCAACGTCGGCGAAGCAGGCGGGGTAGGTGGGTCCGTTGCCGCGCTCGGAGTTAGTGGCGGAGCAGCCGGAAGCACCGCCCCTACCGCTGGCGGTATCGGATCAGCCCATGTGACCGGCGTCGGCACAGGTGGTGGCGGTGGTGGCGCGTCCAACGCTGGTGCCGCTGGTGCAGGTGGCGCGGGTGCCGCAGCAGGTGGCGGCGGTGGAGGGGGCGCAGGTTCACTCAACTCTGTCGGAAGCACACACCCAGGTGGCGCAGGTGCCCGTGGTTCAGTGACGATCGTGGTCTGGTGAGGAGGGTCTAATGCCGAACTGTTGCGGTGGCGCATCGTGCGCCTGCAAGATCAACGCCGGAGAAGGCATTGGCATCTCCGGCTCCGGCTCCACCCAGGACCCATTTGTCGTCACGTCCGAGCGTGAGTTCACGGTCGCCGACAACTCTGTGTTCAACCTGACCATCACCGGCCAGGGCACTGCTGCGGACCCGTGGGTGATGACGGTCCAATACGCGGCGACCGCCAAGTTGGACGACATCCCCGATGTCAACGCACCGACCCCACCCAACGGATACGTGCTGACCTGGCAGACATCATCCTCAACATGGATCGCCTCACCCCCCACCACTGCGCCTACGGGTGCAGTGTCACACGACAACTCACTGCAAGGCGACGGCTCCGTTGGTGCGCCGCTGAACGTCAAGACCGACACGGCGCGTGGCATCCAGACCACCGTCGATGGTGTTGGGCTGACCGATAGCGCGATCAACCAGTTGAACCGGAAGTTCTCCGACGCGGTAGCCCGCGAGACGGCCCTCCCGGCCCCGGACACGAACACCCTGTCCACCCTCGTCAGTGACCCCGGTCGAGTCGACTACTTCGACGGCACCACATGGAGGCCCGTCAAGGGTGACTACAACCGGCTGGTTATCGGCGGAGAATTCCTGGCCCTGTCCGGCTCCTACGACGGCGAAGGTCGCCTGACCCAGATCATCAAGCAGATCAACACCAACTCGGATGGTGTGGGAATGTTCGATCTGCTCGACCCGACCGACCTGGCAGGTTTCGGTGGCGTCCTGTCGATCGCTTTCCAAGAGACCGGCGAGGTCGCTTTCCAGGCGATGCCGTTCGCGAACACCGACCGGGTTTCGTCGCTGGCCTACTTCACCAGTGATGGCTCACTCTTTGCTGGACTTCCCATCACCGGCACTCTGCTCGCCTGGGCCTACTGAGTCGTCCTCGTCCATCACGTCGATCACTTCGTCGAGAGGGAATGGGGCGCGTTGATCGGCACGGGCGTCACCGACGAAGGTGACCACGAGCCGCTTCTTCTTCGCCTTGGTGTGCTGCACCATGTTGGCGATGCGAGGGTCGTCGATGGCTTTCAGGACTGGGGCGAGCCACTGCGAGGTCTTGGGGTCGAAGGTGATCTCACGGTTGCGACCAAAGCCATCTGGCTCGTCGGTGACTTCATACTCGACTTCGCCCTCGTATTCCTGCACCTGCTGGATGAGTTGCTGGGCTGCGTTGGGGAGAGGCATCAGGTTCCTTTCGTCAGTCGAATAGTTGCAGTTGCTCGGTGGGGACGCCACCAACCCGGTGCTCGATCTCCTCGGCCATCTGGATAAACAGGGCTGCGTTCTCTGGTGTTACGTCCTCGCGGGCGGCTGCTTCTCGATACAGTTGCGCTGCGCGGGGGAGGCTGGGCTGGGTGTTGAGGTGGAGACGAACTCGTTCGATATCTGCCAGGTGCCCCCGGTTCCAGTCGTCTGCTTCCCAGCGGTTAGCGACGACTGGCCCTTTGGTTCGGCAAGCGCATGAGCCTCTGAACGAGTCACCTACTCGTACGATGGAAGTGCTGTGGGTGTGTGCTGTCATGGCTATCTCCTAGCGTGCGGGAGGAGGTCTGAGCATCCCCTCGCTCAACCGCCCCTCCTCCCGCACTCGGACCCGCCAGGGGGAACGGAGCAACCGATCCAACCCCTGACGGGCGTCATTGGTCCATCACGAGACCCTGGATCAACTCCGCTGGTACCCCAGTGAAGATCACGTCGCCGCGAAACTGAACGTGCACGTCGCACAGGGAGACCATCGCCTCGCGCGCCCGCTCGTTCAGTGGCAGCCCAGGGTCGGCGAGCATGTGGACTTTGCCGATCGGTTCGCCGTCGATGTCGAACTTCAAGTCGACGTATGGTTTGCCGGTTCCACCAGAGACGATGGAGCGGCGGTACAGGTGGTCCATCGGCTTCTCGAACGAGTGATGCAACTCGTAGGCTCCGACCACCGGGATCAACAAATAGTGCGGGACTTCGATCACGTCACTCATCGTCGGCCCTCGCCTCGAAGTATTCGTACGCCGCCTCATACTCGGTCGGGTCGGGGCGGAGCATGTCGGCGATGGCTTCGATCCGTTCCTCGATCCGAGTCCAGTCGTGCTCGCCGATCTCTGGGTATTCGTCACCCCACAGGTCGCCGAGTTCTTGGTCGATCAGGGATGCGACGGCACGCCGGGCGATGATGTCGGTTGCCTCGTTCACTCTGTCGTCAGCCATCTCATCTGCCCTCGTCTCCCTCTGCCGGGTTGTACTCGGTGCCCACGTCGGGGAGTTCTGTGTCCTGTACCGCAACGACACCGTGTCCGTCAGCCCACACATGCTTCACGTCCCCTCGCCCATCGGTGACCTCATAGTCGGGCAGGATCAGTGCGCCCGGCACCTGTCCACTGATGAGCCATTGGGCCAAGCCAATCACGTCCAACAGTTCCGGGGCAGTGGACGATGCGAACCCGGTGTCGACGAGGACAGAGCGGGCTGCCTTGGCTGCCTCGATCCGATCTTCCAACGCCGAGTTGCGAGGCTGTTCCATCTTGGTGAACTGGATCGCGTTGGCAAACCACGACACCATCAGGCCAGGACAGTCGTCGACCGGGGTGCCATCATCCTCGACGACGCCGAAGCGGGCGCAGAACTCTTTCGCCCACGCCATCGCGTCCGTTGTGGCAGGCCAGTCGGCAGCCTTGCCGGTATTCGTCAGCGGCTCACTGACGTGTTCATAGTCCATCGCTTGCTCCTGACAGTTCGTCATCCAACTGGACGACCTCGACCCGGTAGCGACGGCGGGACTGAGTGGTGATGATGAAGGCATACACAACGCCATCCGAGTCCACTGCTGGGTCGATGGACTTGATCTCAATGAACCGCCTCAACTGTTCGGCGAACATAGCGAGTGCGCCGAGGATGACGTAGCGGGTGCCGTTGTCTGGGGTGCCGCTCATGGTTGCTCCGTTCTCTCGTTGTTTAGTGCCAACTAAATCCATGCCTGCCGTGCCTGACCACGCATACCTTGCCCCGTAGTCCCCGCCATGCCTGCCATGCCATGCGATGCCTACCGCCGCCTTGACCCGACATGCCTGGCCTGCCAAGCCATGACAGTCCATGCCCAGCGATACCCAGCCCGCCACTCCGGGCCATACCTCGACCTGCCGTACCTGCCTTACCGCGCCCGGCTATACCAAGCCCAGATAGCCAAGCCTCGCCTGCCGCACCGTGCCCCGATCGCCCCGACTAGACATGCCGCTGCCTTGCCTGCCGTGTCACATCTTGCGCACGTCGAGTTTGTTGTAGCCGCGCCGGGTGTAGTGAACCTCAGATTCGTTTACCCAGACCCATCGCAGTTGGTGCTTGCCGGTGGACCCACTTGCCGTCAGAGGCAGGTTGCCCTTCGCTTGGTCCTTCAACTTCCGACCTCGGCTTTCGAGCGCCTTGCCTTCCTCGTACATTTCGATCGCCATCAGGATCGTGTCGTCCGTCAGCAATCCCTCCACGTCCGTGTCTAACGCGCGACAGGTCTCGAAGAACCCACACACTGCCTTGCAGACCTCGCGGGCAGGTTCCTTTCTTGCTGCCTGTTCGTGCGTGAAGGCGTACACCACTTCGTCCAGCCACTCGGCGGCTTCCTGAACAATCTCGATGTCGAACGACTCGACGTGCGAGAACGCTTCCTTCTCGTCGGCTGCCCTGTCCAACCAGACGTTCGCCACTTTCACGTCGTCGAGGGTGATGTCGTCGTCGAACAGTCCCGCCTCGAACGCACCCAGCGCGTAGCAGTGGCGCTGGTACTGCTGCTGCCTGGACGGTCCCTGACGGCGTGCAACTTCAAGGCCGCGTGAAGTTTTCACGTCGATCAGTAGACCCTCCGGTTTCACCACGTCGGGATGGCCGGGCACCTCGTAGGTGGCGACCTCCCCGATCAGGGTGACGGTGACAGAGGGCTGGATGATGGCGGTGGGCCAGGCGATGGCGAGCGCCCGTTCCACATGGTCACCCATTGCGGTGCCGATGAACGCAGCCAGCAGGTCGGAGTCCTCGGGGTCCATCTGGGCCAGCATCCGGCGTAGCCGCTCGGAGCAGAATCCCAAGTCTGAAATTCCAGCCCTGTAATCCGCTGTTTGCTGTCCGCGCTCGTCGTGCCGGGAGTAGTTCTGGATCGCCTGGTAGACCTCGGTCGAGAGGGCTTTCTCGATCACGTCGTGTCGGGTCACGCGCGTGGTCCGATCATCGGGTCGAGCCATTCGGATAGGTCGAGTACGTGCATCCTCACTTTCTCTGCCAGGTCGTGTTCGATGGTTGCGCCGGTCGAGGTGTGCCACTCCGGAAGCATCGCTACTCCGTCGCAGGACAGCATCAGTATCAGGCCGAGTTTCAGATACTCCTCGTAGGGGAGGTCGCCGCCGCCTTCGTGCATGAACGGGGTGTAGACCTCGTGGCCGAGCGAGCCGAGTTCAACCTCAGCCTTCTCGAACGCGGGCCGGTTCTTGTCGGGCCATCCGGTGATCGGGCCAGCCACATAGACCTTCATCGCAGGGCCTCCGCTGCTGCCTCGGGGGTGTCGATCTTGTTGGTGAACTGAGGACCCTCATCCTTGGGGGCCTCGTCAGTGCTCTCCTCTACGGGGGTGGCACCCAATGAGTGCTCCAGTGTCTTGCGCTGCTCGTCCGTCAGATCGTCACCTACGGCTTCCTGCGGGGTGTCGGCTTCCACACCTTTTGGCTGGATCAGCGTGGTTCGCACTACGTCCGCTCGGGCACCGTTGTCGTACAACGAAAGGCCGAACTGCGTGCCGAGGTTGATGGCGCACCGTTTCAACGCATCGCTGGCTGCCTGCTTGACGGCGTTGTCGTGCAGGTCACCGAGACCTGACGATCCGGTGGCGGAGCCGACAGCGGACTCGATGTGGCGGCAGAGTTCGCGGCCCTTCGCGTCACGAACCACGAGCCGGAGCCGTGCATACCAGGCGACTTCCCAGCCGGGCGACTTGTTCTGTCCGACCTCCACGTCACGCTGGTACAGCATGTGTGCTTCCAGAGTTTCAGCGTCGTAATTACAGAAGCCGAAGATGCGGATCAGGTGGGCACGCACGTCCCAGGATTCGAGGTACGACAACTGCTTCCCGCCACCGCCGCTGCGGGTGGCGATGCGGGTGCTGCGGAGGGGGTTGAGGAGATAGGTGTACTGCTCAGGTGTGATCCTGCCGGTCATGGCTGCTCCGTTCGAGAAGGCGTTTAGTCCCCACTAAATCAGTGCCCACCGACACTGACCCTTACTCCTCTATCCTATACCGTTTAGGGTGTAGTCTCTACTCATGCTTGTCGATTTCAGTGATGCCCCAGACGACCCCATCGAACGCCTCATGTGGCTCTCCGGCGTACGCGAACAGACCCAGCGCGAACTCGACCACGAATACCAGAAGGCGTACTTCGAGTCCCGCCTTCAACAAAGGTTCAAGTTCGCACTGGACCTACACCTGCACTCCAAGAAACGTGCGCTCGCGTTCACTCGGGCTGAGAACGAAGCGCGGGGTCGTCCGTTGAAGTGGGGAGATGGCTACTGATGTAGAGCGGTTCCTTCTCGGTAGCCCTCAACGCCAACCGCAACGCCTCTGCGACCTCCTCCGGTGAGTCCCCGGTGAACGTGATCGGCTCCTCGGTCCAACCCTTCACGTTGTCGTCGTCGTCGTAGTGGACCTCGCGGATTGCGTACTCCGTCTCATCGCCCACTTGTTGTTCGGTGACCCGGTAGTTCCAGTGGCTCATGCCTCTCCCATCTTGATGCGCTCCATCGCGCCTTTCTTGAACTTCACCCAGTCGTAGACCTGCTCCCAGGACTTGCCATTCATCCACCTGGCGATCGGAGGGGTGGCAGTGACGATGCCGTTCGTGAACTGCACGGCGAACGTGGCGTACGGCAGCGACACATACCACTCCTCTACTACGACCATCGGTGGCCCTGTTCATGGGTCTCGATCAGCCGGTCGAGGAACCCGAGATCACTGGTGCCGATCTCGTACTCGCAGTTCTCCTCGGGGCAGTTCCACTGATGCGGGAACGTCCGCTTGTGGTAGTAGCGGGACATCCATCGGACCCCGAATCCGAAACCGAGCGAGCCTCCGGTGATGGCACCGAGTAGCCACATCAAGAACATCACCATCCCTGTCGCCAGCGCCACGTAGCGACCTTCGCCTCCTCCGCGCGCGTCGAACAGTCCACCGATCCGTGGCTGCCGTGCGGTTTCGGTTTCTGGCAGCCACGCTTCACGCACTGCGCGATGAACGCCAGACAGACAGCAGGCGGCGGGTCCTTCGACACCATCGCCTGGTTGCGGACGAAACCAGCCCGCCTACCACCGTGCGCCCAATCGGCAGGCATCTTGTCGGTGGTGACACCGTGCGCGATGGCCCACGTCTCCGCCAACTGGTCGGCACCGGATGGACAGTCACCGTGCCGGATCACCCAACGGGTCGTGTCGGGGTGCTGCTTGCGGATCATTTCTAGCGCAGTGTCGAACGTCTCCACGTCACGCCAATTTCGACTGCCGGTCACCAAGACCACAATCAGTTCACTCATTGGTTGCTCCGTTCTAAAGGGTGGGACGGCTCACGAAAGGGAATAACGAAGCCGCCCCACCCGGTCTAATTTTGCTGCTGGGCCTTCGCCATCCGCAGCATCACTTCGTCAGGTCGTAGCATCGTCGCTCCTCAAGTTGATCTGCCGGGCTTCCTTCTCGTGCTCGTAGTCCATGTGCTTCACGATCGCCCGGCTCCTGATGACGTGGACCACCCCGGCGAAGAACACGAACTGCAACACACTGAGGCAGAGGGTCAAGATGACGAGGAACAGCGCGAACTCGAAAGCCGTCCAGTCATCCATTCCAGCCCCCCCTCAACCGTCGCGCCTTCTCACGCAACTCCTCCTCGGTGGTCAAGCCCAACCACGAGTCACAGATCAAGATCACCGTCTCAGCGTCGACCTTGCCCTCGGCGTGCTTGCCGGTGATACCGACCGCATCACGGAGGGCGACAGCACGGGACTCCCAGATGTCGCGCTCGCCGTCGCGGCCTCGGAAGTAACCAGAGGTCCAGGCGAGGATGCCAATAATGACGCCGCACCCGAACAGAACCCACACGTCGGCGTTCATCGGTGATCCTCCTGCGGCTCCGCGATATACAGCCAGCCGACTTCGCCTTCGTAGGCGGTGGCAGACTCCCCATCCTCGGGGTCAAGATCGTTGGTCTTGCACCACGACATGAACGCGATGTCCTCGTGTAGATCGGCCTGGATTTCCTCGTCGGTCTGGTCGCCTCGATGCTTCGGGTGGTGATAGGTCGTTGCTCTGCTGTCTGCATCCACCGCAACGGTGGAGTCCAAGTGCTTACTCATCGGTTGCTCCGTCTCTTGAGTTCCATCTTGATTAACTCGATGTCCTTGGGACGCCAGAGCCGGTAGTTCTCATCCAGCGCTACGCCCCACTCTTTCTGACCGGGGCCAAGTCGTCCACGATCGCTCTTTAGTTCCACTAAACGGACCTCGCCATCGCGCGCGAGAACTAGATCGGGGAAACCCCGATCACCTTCGATCGGGGTCCTCCAACCTTTCTTCGTCTGGGCTGGGCGGAAGTGCGCCACCATCCAGCCGTTGTACTTGGCGTACTGAATGACGAAGGTTTTCAGATCGTCCTCCGACATCCGCTGACTACGCATCGGTCATCAGTCGTTCCACCCCAACTTCTCTCCGTACCTGTTCCAGAGGCAGGAGCCGCCACCTGCACCGGCACCCCACCATCCGAACCTGCCAGCACCGCCACCACCGAAGAACCCGATGACTGCGGACCCTCCGCACACGAGCGCGACCTTGGCGACTGGCCCGAGCGGACGGCTGCGATACCAGCCTGGATCGAGACACTGCCGGGTGACACCGAAGGTGCGTGACACCTGGCAGTAGCGACCTCCGCACACGATGATGCCGTGGCGGCAAGGCTCGTCCCACCAAGAGTTGATGGCTTTGCCCTTGTATCTGCGGTCGAGGATCACTCGAACCTTCTTGGGCACGAGCCGGTTGGAATGACCGAAGCGGTCGTGCCGGAACTTCCTGGCAAGGACCGGCGCAGTAGAACACGGGTCAAGCCGTGGACACATCCGTTGCGCAGTCGTCGGCTCCGGTGCTGGCGCAGCCTCGGCTCCCCACACGTCGAGTTTGGGTGCGACCACCAGCCAGAATGCGACCAGTGCGCCGATGATGATGACCGCGATTACCTTCCTTGTGGTTGTCATCATCGGGCCTTGCAGTAGCGAATCCAGCCAACCGGCAGATCAGTCTGCACACGGCGGATGCCGAGCGCCTTCAATGCAGGCCATGCGCTTCTCGGACCTGACCCCCACACCGGGTAGCCGTGGTTGCGGTAGTACCGGACCCGTTGGATGCGTTCACTGCCACGGACCTGCACCACGTCAGCGCCATACTTCTGCAACAGTGCGTCGTTGGCAGGCTTGTCGGGCTTCACTCGATACATGACTTGGAACAGTGGCCCGATCAGTGGCTTCAACATGGCGAGCCGTGCCTTGGTGCCGGTCAGCCATATCCGCTGCTGCAATCCGAGTGTCCTGATCTGGTTCACCAGCCCTTGGACATGTCCCTGCGTCCAGGCGTAGTGCATCTCGATCACGGCCTTGCCGTTGGTCCGCTTGATCGAGCGCAGCATCTCCCAGGCGGTCGGCACACCCTGATGCCGGGTCTTGGTGACCAGTGTCTTGACGTACGCGAGCGTGGTGTCGATCGGTGCGCCGACACC
>Ga0190271_10001411_pt1 | contig 13653 bp, 12 predicted proteins | sample Popmic356T_FD_133747 | JGI IMG/M metagenome (GOLD analysis project Ga0190271, IMG submission 133747) | Populus adjacent soil microbial communities from riparian zone of Weber River, Utah, USA - 356 T | ecosystem: Environmental > Terrestrial > Soil > Riparian zone | place: USA: Utah | collected...
CCCGATGGGCCCAGCATCGCGAAGAATTCGCCGGGCTCGATCGCAAACGACACGTCGTCGACCGCGCGCACGTCGCCAAACAAGCGTGACACGCCGCGGAATTCGATCGCCGCCGTCATGGCGCCGCCTTCGGCCTTACTTGCCCCCGATGATCGCGGCGTAGTCGTTGACCCAGCGGCTGTAGGGCACGCACCCTTCCGCGTTGGACGTGCACTTGGCTTCCGGCGTGCGCCAGAAAGCAATCTTGTCGAAGTTTTCGATGCCGTTGGTCTTGCAGCCTTCGGCGCCTAACAACGCATTGCCTTCGCAAGCCGCGGGGACCACTGGGTTGGAACCGAACCAGGCGGCTACATCACCCTGCACCTTGGCGGAGATGGACCACTCGAGCCACTTGTAGGCGCAGTTCGGATGCCGTGCGCCAGTCGCAAGCATGGTGCTGTCCGCCCAACCGGTGGCGCCTTCCACGGGAACCGTGGTGGCGACCTTCGCCTTGTTCATGAGCAGCGTATTTGCCTGGAACGGCCAGGACCCCGATGCCTTGATGCCTTCGTTCTGGAAATCCTGCACCTGCACGTTGGCATCGTGCCAGTAGCGCTGGACCAGCGGGTGCTGGCCACGAAGCACCTCGAGCACCGCGGCGTACTGGGTCTCGTTGAGCGCGTACGGATCCATGATGCCGAGTTCCGGCTTCCGGGCCTTGAGGTACAGCGCGGCATCGGCGATGTAGATAGGACCGTCGTAGGCCTGCACGCGGCCCTTGTTGGGCTTGCCGTCCGGGAATTTCTGCGGCTCGAAGACCACGGACCAGGATGTGGGCGGAGTCTTGAAGGTGTCGGTGTTGTACAGCAACACGTTCGGACCCCACTGGTACGGCACGCCGTAGTGCTTGCCATCGACGTAATGCCAGGGGGCCTTCTGCAGGCGCGGGTCGATGTCCTTGTAGCTGGGTATCCGGCTGATATCGATGGACATCACGGCGCCACCGCGTATCAGGCGAATCGACGCGTCACCCGAAGCGGTGACCAGGTCGTAGGGCGCCGTACCCGCGGGTGGCCAGGAAGCGTCGCCGGGAGGGCTCTGCGGCGTTCCGCTCGCCAGTAGCGAGACCATTTCATCGGAAGTGCCGGCCGTCTTTACCGTGACCTTGCAACCGGTGTCGGCTTCAAACCTGGAGACCCAGTCGTATGCCTTGTCGGTCTGGCCGCTTTCGATGTAACCGGGCCAGGCGACGATGTCCAGCGAACCTTCCAGAGCCGTCGAAGCCATCATTGTTTCGGCGGCCTTGGGTGCCTCCTCTTTCTTCGAGCAGGCTGCGAGCGTCAGCGTGGCGCTGCATGCGACTAGCAACAAACGATTCGCGGATGCGGAGAACATGGCGAGCCCCTTTTTTAGCGCTGGGTCGATGGGTGCCCAGCGTCTTTGTCCCTATTCTAGGCCCAAGTCCCGCGCTATCGAACTCCCGATCGAATGAAAATCGCCTCCCCGATCTTGTCGAAGGCGGCCGCATACACCTTGGGTTCGAGAATCGCCTTGTCGTCGTCGAAGATCTGCCCGTGCATGCTGGACAGGCGCCTGGCATCCACGAAGTTCAGCCTGATGCTGGTGAAGCCGGGACGAATCTCTTCCACGAATGCAGTTGCCCTGGTCTGGACGCTGCTCGAAGTGCCGGCGAGCACTTCCCAGAAGTTTGGCTTGTTACCCGCCGGGCTCGCGGCGGTGATGAAGCCGGTCTCCCGGTCAGCGCTGGCAACGATGTACCCGAGATCCTGGAACACGGTCAGGACAGATCCGAACGCGATTATCTTGGAGGTTTCGAACTCCTTCGCCTGGAACGACTGGAGTTGCAGCGAGGTAGGCGCAGCTTCAGGCTTCGTCGCGCAACCGGCGAAGGCGAACAAAAAACCGGCAGCGAGCACGGCCCTGGTTTTCGTATTCATGGCTGAACTCAGAACTCGCTCGACCGGCTGCGGAAGTCGGAGACGACTTTCTTGTCATTGAACTTGATGATCAGCGTCATCGTCCGCTGAGTCTGCTCGAGCCCCGAGGCTTCCTGCGACTGCCCTGCCAGCAGGATGGTCCAGTAGCCGCTCGAACTCGCGGATTGAGTCGTGGTGGCCGCTCGTTGGTACGTCCAGACTTCCTGTCCGGAGCCGTCGATCGACGTGATGTTAGGGGCGCCGAAGACTTCCAGCACCTGCGTCTGGCTGGTCTCGCCGACCTTCAGGTTCATCTGGACGTTCCCGTGAGTCATCTCGCTGTTTCGAGTCTCTACGGGTTTCATTGGCACCGGGGCGCAGGCGGAAAGAATCAGCACGGCGGCAGCCGCCGCGACAAGATCATGAAATCTCATAACGTCACCTCGAGTACGTGAGCTGTTGACCGGTGGTTTTCGGGATTGTTGGTCGGGGCGCCTATCTAACTCCTGCGAACCTGAACTGGCGCTGACAAAAAAGCTGGCGCGAGGCCACGCCAGGCAGTCTCGTCCCTACTTCCGGACGCCGGCCCCGCGGTCGGTTCAACGCCGCATCGCGCGCTGCAAAAAAGCCATGGCCTTTGCATTGAGGCAGGTTGCCGCCGCAACGCGCATCCAGTTACTCGGAAGCTGCGTGGGGGAGAACAGACTGCCCGGTGCACACAACACACCTTCGACGCTGCCGGCTGTTGCGAGTTCATTGGTGTCGCGGCCGAAGTCCGCCCATAGGTACATGCCACCGGGCGGCGGCCCCGCGATCCGCGCGCCCATGCGCTGCAAGGCGTCGGCGGTGCGCGCACGACATTCGTCGAGCCTGGTGCGCAGGCGTTCGAGCATGCGCTCGTAGCTGCGCTCGATGATGATGCGCGCGACCACGCGTTCGCCGATCTCGCTGGATGAAAGGCCGGTGAGCGCCTTGATGTCACGCAGCTCGCTCGCCAGCGCCGGATGCGCCGCGACGAAGCCGACGCGCAGGTTGGCCGCGAGCGTCTTGGCGAAACCACCGACGTAGATCACGCGTCGCCCATCATCGAGGCTCGCGACCCGCACGGCGTGCCGGCCCTGCAGATCACCGTAGATATCGTCTTCGAGGATCATGAAATCGTGCCGCGTGGCGAGCTCGAGCACGCGCGACGCCACCTCGGCGCTCATGCACGACCCCGTCGGGTTGTGCGCCACGGAATTCAGTATGAACAGCTTCGGCCGCTCGCGCGCCAGCAGGCTTTCGAGCGCGGCAATGTCCGGGCCGTCCGGCCCGCGTGGCACACCGACGATGCGCGCACCGAAGGCCGCGAACCGCGCGAACATCACGAACCAGGCGGGGTCTTCGACGAAGACGAGGTCGCCGGGCGCGAGAAAACGGCGGGCCACGAGATCGATGGCCTGGGTCGCGCCGGCGGTCGTGACGATCTGCTCGGGCGCCACCACGATGCCGGCATGCGCCATCCGGGTGCTCAGTGCTTCGCGAAGCGGTAGATAGCCTTCGACCGCTCCGTATTTCAGCAGCCAGGAGCCGCGGCTGCGCCCCACGCCGCGCACGGCCGCGGCGACCATTTCATGGTCGAGCCAGTCTTCGGGCAACAGCCCCGCGCCGGGTTGCTCGCTGCCGGGCGACTGCCGCCGCTGTGCACGCAGCAGCCAGCTCACGTCGAGCACGGTGCCGGGCGGCGGCGGCGTTACCGCGCGCCGGTGATGCGCAGGCTTGTTGTTCCGCAGGCGCACGTAGAAACCCGAGCCACGCCGGGATTCGATGAGCCCCGCGGCGATGAGCTGGTCGTATGCCTCCACCACGGTCGACCGGCTGACGCGCGATTCTTCGGCGCAGTTTCGGATGGAAGGCAGGCGGGTTCCCGGTCGCAGCGCGTGATTCTCGATGCGCTGCGCAAGACGCGCGGCGAGCTGGGCGGGCAAGCGGTGATCCTGTTTGGTCTGCAGCGCCATATATAAGAGCGGGCCAGTCGGGTGGTTTGGGGCCATGACTGTACTGTAACTGTACTGGTTCCGTCGTCTATATTTCACGGCATGAACGCCGTAATTGCCGACGCTCCGCCCGCCTTGCCCGACCGCGCCGCCATCGAGTCGGCGGCGCAATTCCTGGCGACGCTGGTCCCACCTACCCCGCAATACGTCTGGCCGCAGGTCGCGGCGGCATTCGGCACCGAGGTGTGGCTCAAACACGAGAACCACACGCCCATCGGCGCCTTCAAGGCGCGCAGCGCCGCGATGTATTTCCACAAGCTGATGCAGCGGGAACCCGCCTGCTCAGGCGTCATCACCGCGACTCGTGGAAATCACGGGCAGGCCGTGGGCCTCGCGGCCCGTCGCTTCAAACTACCCGCCACGGTGTACGTGCCCCACGGCAACAGCGTGGAAAAGAACAACGCCATGCGCGCGCTCGGCGTGAAGCTCGTGGAGCACGGCCACGATTTCCAGGAGTCGCGCGAGGAAGCCGCGCGCGTCGGCGAACGCGACGGCCTGCACATGGTGCCGGCGTTTCACGCCGACATCGTGCTGGGTGTCACCAGCTACTGGGCCGAGCTGTTCCGCGCCGCGCCGGATCTGGATGTCGTCTACGTGCCCATCGGCCAGGGCTCCGGCGTCTGCGCGGCCGCGGCGGCTCGCAATGCGTTCTCGCCGCGCACGAAGATCGTCGGCGTGGTGTCGGCGCACGCGCGGGCATTTTCGAAATCCTTCGCTGCGAAACAGGTTGTCGAATCGCCGGTGGAGACAAAACTCGGCGACGGCATGGCCTGCCGCAAACCCGACGCCGACGCGCTCGCGCTCGTTCTCGCCCACGTGAGCCGCGTGGTCGAAGTCACGGATGCGGAACTGGCTGTCGCCATGCGCGCGATCTTTGCGATGACTCACAACGTGGCCGAAGGCGCTGGTGCCGCGGCTTTCGCTGCCGCCTGGCGTGAGCGCGGGTCGCTCGCCGGCCAGCGGGTCGGCATCACGGTGAGCGGCGGCAACGTCGACACCGACGTCTTTGCCGACGTGCTCGCTGGAAAATACTGATGACGAAATGAAGATCGCCGACCTGCCCTTCGGCACCGTCGACTGGAACGCCGTGGAATCTGTCGTGCACGCGGGCGAGACGGGCCAGGCGCAATGGCGCACGCGCCAATTCGGCGACGTCCGGGTGCGCATGCTCGACTATTCCGCGGGTTATCTCGCCGACCACTGGTGCACCAAGGGACACTTCCTGTTCTGCCTGGATGGCGAGCTCGAAACCGAACTCGCCGACGGCCGCCGCTTCACGCTACACCCTGGAATGAGCTATCACGTAGCCGATGGCGCCGAACCGCATCGCTCCTCCACACGAACCGGCGCGAGGCTCTATGTCGTCGACTGAAACCGCACCGGGCACCTACGAAATCTCCACCGACCCGGCACGGCTCGACCTGAAGGCGATACACGCCTATCTCACGCGTTCGTATTGGTCACCGGGCATTCCGCTCGCCACCGTCGAGCGGGCGGCGCGCCATTCGTTGTGCTTCGGCGTCTATGAAAGAGCCACCGGTGCGCAAGTGGGATTCACGCGAGTGGTCACCGACCATGCGACGTTCGCCTATCTATGCGACGTCTATGTGCTCGAGGCACACCGCGGGCATGGCCTCGGCAAGCAGATGATGCGCGAGGTGATGGCGCACCCGTCACTCACGGGCGCACGCCGCATCATGCTCGCCACGCGTGACGCGCATGGCCTCTATCTTCAATCGGGTTTCGTCGAGGCAGGACGCGAGGGCAATCTCATGGAGATCGTGCGGCCGGACATGTACCTGCGTTAGTCGAACTCGTCCATGTCATCCCGACCCGTCAACGAGAGGGCGCTGTCCACGAGAACGTGGTCGTACAGCACCTCTTGGGGGATCCTGTTCTTCTCGTCCGCGAACAATCGTTCCTGCATCGCCAGGACTTCAGGGGGATATCCTTTCGACGCATCTTGCTTCACGACGGCACTGGCTTTCAGCGGATACACACCATCCGCCGCGGGCTCCACTCTGGCAGCCACCGCTGCCGCACGCTCGACTCCGTTCCACAAGGCCGCGAGCTGCCCGATCTCGCTCAGATCGTAGTAGGTGTGCCGCTGCAGTGGGTCGAGCTCGAGGAGTTTCAGACGGGCGATGTCGCGCTCACCGGATTCCACGTAGGTCTTGTCGGCGATGTCGTGCAATCGTTTCCAGGCATTCAGATAGTGGGAGTCGAGCGAAACCGCGGCGCGCAGCGGCTGCACGGCATCGGCGTAGCGCCCCTGCTGCTCGCGTAGATAGGCGAGCAGGTATTGAGCCTGGGGCCGGTCGGGAGACTTGCGGATGATGTCCATGAACACCTGCTCGGCGATCGTCTGCGCCTCGGCATTCTGGAATACGCTTTCGCAGCCGAAGCAGTGGCTTTCGACCCGGCCGAAACTCGACGGCATCAACTCATAGGCGCGCCGATAGTGTTCCAGCGCTTCCTTGCGGCGCCCTTGCTGATTCAGCTGCACCGCCAGGCGCGATTGAATGCAGTAGGCATCCGAAAACACGTCCAGGGCTTCTCGATAGGTCTGAAATGCGCGCTGGTAGAGGCCCCTGGCATAGAACTCGTCGCCATGCTCCGAGAGGCGGATGGCCCGAACCGCGTTGGTGTAGAGCACCTTGCCCTTCGCATCGCCCTTCTTGCGCAGGATTTCCGCGAACACCGCGTACGCCCGCATGCGATCGTTGGGCCCTTCTTCGCCATCGGACGGGTCGACAGCGATCGCTCGACGAATCGTGGTTTCCGCATCTTCCGCCGATCCCGCGGCGAACAGCACGGTCGCTTTCCAGATCAGCGGACGCTCTTCGAATTCGTCGCCCGCATAGAGCTCATCGAAAGTGCGCGCGGCGTCGGGATCGAGCGCGGCGATGATCCTGTAACCGGCATCGTTTCCGGGCAGCGCGGCGACTGTCGCGCGCGCGACGCGCTGCGCTCCAGCCTTGTCACCGGTAGCTTCGAGCGCGCTGGCCACGATGGCCCCCAGCGGCTGGCGCTGGGAATCCTCGACCTTCAGGACCTCGGCGAGATCCGAGGCGCCCCATCGCGGTGAGTTTGCGAGCAGCTCGATGACCTGCGTGTGTCGACCGGTCGCGGAATAGATTCCCGCGATTTCAACCAGCGCGCGCTGGTCGTCGTCCAACTCGCTGCCCATGCGTCGCGCCAGGGCTTCGGAGAACGTCGTAGGTATCGCACCGAGGCGCGCGAGCGCGATCTGCAACGCCTCTTCGCCGCGACCCTGGGCGCGAAGTTCGCCGTACAACGCGAGGCGCGCGCGCGACAGTTCGTCCGACGAATTCTCACGCGCGGGCAGCTGCAATGCCGCCAGCGCAAATCGAGTTCCGAGTTCCGCGAGTTGCTTGTCGCCGGTCAGGCGGCCCACGCCAGCGGCCTTGAGAGCGGCAAGAGTTCGAGCGGCAAGTCTCGGCTCATCGGCCGCCGGCGGTTTCGACAGCAGTTCGCGAAACTCCGCGGCCGCCTCGTTCACCTTGTCTGCGCCCAGCAGGGCATCGGCATGACGGACCTGGAGGTCGGCCCGCACTGCCGGTGCGAGATCCTTGCGCGCGAGCAGGCGACTGATGAGCGTCAGCGCCTCGGCGCCGTGACCTGTGTATGCCGCCTGTTCTATATAGAGATTCCAGGCCGCGAGTTCCGGTCGCCGGGCCAGCTGGGCGTCGAGGAATCGAAATAGCGGTTCGTTCAATCCAGCTCTTTGCAGCGCGGCCACCACGCCATGAGGAATATTGACGGCGCCTTCACCGGCAATTTTCAACAGCGCCGTCTCCGCGGGCTCCTGCCGACCATCCTTCACCATGCTCAGAAAGTAGTAGGTCGTCGCTTCGACCCTCGACCAGCCGTAACCTTCCTGCGCGGATTCCCTGGGCTTCGAATCGAATCGCCGGGACATGGCCTCGAAAAGCGGAGCGCCCTGCATGCTTCGTGCAAGGTCCCATTGCGGCACCTGCATGCGATCGATATTCGCGAGCGCGACGCGCCTCGCGAGCGCGCTGGTGGCTTCGCCGCCCTCGATGTGCAGCACGTACGACGAGGTCACAGCGTCCGTCAACAACTGCGTGGCGCGGGCCTCGCCGACCATCGCCACCAGATCCGGCACCTGGACTTCCCCGGCCTCGGTGCTCTCCCGCAGTTCCGTTTCGAATGCCGCAACCCGTTCCTCGGCATCACCATACAGCCTGGCCAGAAGCGCGCGCGCGGCGACGACCTGTCCGCGACTCTCTTTGCTGTCGATCTCGGAAAGCGTCGCCATCGCGGCGACGCGATCGCCGTTCAGGATTTCGGCGAGATAGCGCAGCGGCAGCGCCTTTTTTTGCGTGGCGATCGTGCGGAATGCCGGCCAGGCCGCTGGAGGTGGCAGTGAGGCAAACATGGATTGCTCACCCACAGGTCCGAGTACGCTGTCGTCAAAGACACTGTAATCCTCCTCGTCCAGATCTTCGCCGAGCGTGACCGTGCGATCGTAGAGCTCGAACCAGCGAGCGGCGGCCGTTTGCGGCTCGAGAGACGACGCTTCCTTGCGGTACGCGCGAATATCCGCGAGCAAAATAGTGGCCAGCGACGTGACACGCTGCTTCTCTTGCTGCGACGAGGCCGATTCCCGCTGATAGCCCACGACCGCGGCAACTACCAACGCAAGCGCGAGGGCGCCCACGGCGACCACCACGCCTTTGCGGGCCAGGCCTCGACTGCGCTGCTTCATCCCTTCCTCCTGAATCACGAACACGAACCAATACTGGATTGGTCGCTGCCCGGCAACGCGATATCGCGACTTTGTGACCTCCGTATACTGCGGCGCATGAATCTCATTCACCGCGTTTTCGGGGCTTTTTTGACGGGACTCGCTACCGCACTCACCGCCTGCGGCAGCACACCCACTCGCGAGCAGCCGCTGAAGCAGATCGTGCCGTTGACGGCACCGGTCCTCGCGCCCGGCGTCGACGCCAACTCCGACCGTCTTTTCGTCGTCGTGACGTTCTCCGGCGGCGGCAAGCGCGCCGCGGCGTTCTCCTTCGGCGTGCTCGAAGCGCTGCGCGACGTGAAGGTGACCACGCCCGATAGCGAGCAGCGGTCGCTGCTCGATGAAATCGACCTCATCTCGGCGGTCTCCGGCGGCGCTTTCACGGCCGCCTACTACGCGCTCTTCGGCAAGGAAGCTTTCGAAAGCTACGCGCCGCGGTTTCTCAACCAGGACACGGAGCAGGCGCTGTGGAACAAGGTGCTCAAGCCCTCGAGCTGGCCACGCCTCGCCAAGCCGCTGGTGAGCCGCAGCGATCTCGAAGTGGAGTACTTCGACCAGGAGCTGTTCAACGGCGCGACGGTTTACGACGTCATGACGCGGTCGCCGCGCGTGATCGTGAGCGCGACCGACCTGGTGCGCGCCAAGCCCTTCGCGTTCACGCGCGAGCAGATGAACGGCATCTGCGTAGACCCGAAAACAGTGCCGGTGGCGCGCGCGGTGTTCGCGTCGGCGGCTACGCCTATCTATTTTGCGCCGCTGGTCATGCGCACCTTTGCGGGGCAATGCGGCTACCAGCCGCCCGAGAGCGTGGCCGCCGATGCCCATGACAGTGCGGACACCTATCGGCGGGAGCGTGCCGAGCGGCTGCTCTCGTTCCTCGATTCCGAAAAATCTCCGTACCTGCACCTGGCGGACGGCGCGTTCGCGGACAACCTGGGCGCGCGCGCCATCCTCGATGAAGTGGCGCTCGGCGATACCGTGACCGATGCGCTGCGGCGCAACGGCTTCGCGCGTGCGCGCCGCATGCTGTTCGTCGTGGTCGACGCGCGTACCGGGTTCGACGAGACCTATGCGCAGCGGCCCAATCCGATCGGCATCAAGAAGGTCATGGATGCCGTGGTCAGCGCCACGGTCAATCGCTACAGCTGGGAAACCATGAACCTGATGCGCTCGCGCGTGAAGAACTGGGAGACCGAAGTGCGCAGCACGCGCTGCAAGGTGGCACTGGCGATGCCGGACTGCGACAAGTTCGACGTGGACCTCGTCGAACTATCTTTCGAGCGCATCAAGGATCCGGTCGAGCGTGAATATCTGGACCGGGTCCCGACCGCATTCACCTTGTCGTCCGAGCAGATCATCCGGCTGCGCCGCGCCGCACACCTGCTCGTCGACGAGTCCCCGGAATTGCGCGTTTTTCTCGAAGAGTCCGCAAAGTCAGCGAACAAAAGCGGCAAGTAGGCGCGGACTGACGCGGATATCCGTAATTTCCCGGATGCAGTGACGGCCCCGCGTGGGCGACGCTCGCGCCATGCGACCGATCCGGCGAATACTGGTTGCCGTCAAGAACCCCGCGGCGCGCGTGCTGCCCGCGGTGAACAAGGCTGCGCAGATCGCCAAGGGCCTGAATGCGCAGCTCACGCTGTTCCACGACATCGCCACGCCGGTGTACGCCGAGGCGCTTCAGGGTCGCGAATTCGACCTGCAGTCGTGGCAGCGGGAAGTTCAGACTTCGCGGCGCGAACAGCTGGAAAAGCTCGCGGCGCGCATCCGCAAACACGGCATAGGCGTCGATGTCGCGGCCGACTGGGACTACCCACCCTACGAAGCCATCGTCCGGAAATCGCAGCGACTGTCCGCCGATCTGGTGGTCGTCGAAAATCACCACGGCACCGGCCGGCATCCGGCGCGCTGGCTGCTGGCATACACGGACTGGGAACTGCTCCGGATGTGCCCGATCCCCGTCCTGCTGGTCAAGAATCGCCGGCTCTACCACCGTCCGCGTGTGCTCGCGGCCGTGGATCCTTCACACGCATTCGCGAAGCCCAGCAATCTCGACCGGCAGATCCTGCGTGCCGGCGCTCAATTGGTGCATGCACTGCGTGGCGAGCTTCATGCGTTGCACGTGTTCCACCCCGGAGTGCCCATCGTTCCGGCCATGCCCGACGGCCCCATGCTGGACGTCGCCGCGGAACGAGACCTGGAGCGTCAGGCACAACGCAAGCTCGAACGCGTCGTCGACGGTTTCGACGTGAAGCGCAGTCACTGTCACCTGGTCGAGGGACGCCCGAACGAAGCGATCCCCGCCGCCGCGAAACGCGAACGCAGTGCGATCGTCGCCATGGGAGTGGTGTCGCGTTCCGGCCTGAAGCGCTTTTTCATCGGCAACACCGCCGAGTTCGTCATGGATGCGGTCACCGCGGACATCCTCGTGGTGAAGCCTGCCGATTTCGACTCGCGCATACCGCGCACGGGTCGGGGCGTTCAGATCCTGTCGATGCCCATTCTGCCGGGGTAAAGCCGCGGGTTGCCGGGCAGTGGTTAGTTTTGCCTCTCGGGTGAAAAAAACTCGTGCTGTATCAAGAAGACAGCGCGCAACGGTCATTCGCAGCAGGGATACTGCGCATGTGCCTGTTCTGAAAAGCATTCGTCCAAAGGAGTAAAGCACGATGCCACGTGAGAAAACCCCGACGATCCCGACCGTGCGGAAACGCGCGCCCCGCAAGTCCGTCGCCGCCGACGAGACCAATGCAGCCGTAACCCGCTTCGTGGACCCCGAACAGCGCTCGGCACTCATCGCCGAAGCCGCCTTTTTCCGCGCCGAAGGTCGGGGGTTTGCCCCGGGCAACGAACTCGAAGACTGGCTGGCGGCGGAATCCGAGGTGGACTCGAAATTGATGTCCGCGGAGTCCGGACCCAGGGTTTAAAGGACAAGGGACCTAACCAGTCGACCTCCCGACAACCCGCGCCGCGCAAGGAGTATCGTTGCGGGGCATGACCGCGCCGACACCCGAAGTTCTCGCACTCCTGGAGGCCGCGTTCGATGCCGCCGTGATCATCGACGAACGCGGGCGCATAGAGGCGTTCAACGCCTCCGCCGAGGCGATGTTCGGCTATCGCGCCGCGGACACGATCGGCCGCAACGTCTCCATGCTGATGACCGCGGCGGATCGCGGTACACACGACGAACACCTCAGGCGCTACCTCGCGGATGGCGAATCGCGTGTGCTCGGCCGCGGTCGCGACGTGCGTGCGCAGCACCGCGATGGCAGCGAATTCTCGGTTTTCCTGAGCATCGGCCGCATCGCGAATGCTTCCCCGCCGCGGTTCGTGGGGTTTCTGCACGACACGTCGCTGCGTCGCAAGGCGCTGGCGACGCTCGAGAAGGAACGCCAGGTCAATCGCCTCTACCTGGACCTCGCCCAGGTGATGCTGGTGGCGACCGATCGCAACGGTGTCGTGCAACTGGCCAATCAGCGCGCCATCCGGGTCCTCAAGCGCGAGCATTCGGCCATCGTCGACAGCAACTGGCTCGACAGCTGCGTGGCGCCCGACGATCGCCCCACCGCGCGCACGGCATTTCGCGCCTTGCTCATGAGTGGCCACGACGAACCGCAGGTGTGCGAATACCATGTCCGCTCCTCGGACGGCGAAGACCGCTTCATCACCTGGCGCGGCGTGGCACTTCGCGATCTCGACAACCTGGTCACCGGCGTGATGCTCTCGGGCGAAGACATCACCGACCAGAGACGCGCCGAAAGTGAAGCGCACCGCGCACTCGAACGCATGAACAGCGTCGCTCGCCTGGCGACCATGGGTGAGATGGCGGCAGGCATTTCCCACGAGCTCAACCAGCCGCTCGCGGCCATCGCCAACTACGCCCAGGCTTGCGTGCGGTTCCTGCGAATGCCAGCGCCCGACCTGCCGGAGATTGCCGGGGCACTCGAGCAGATCGCGGGGCAGGCGCTGCGCGCCGGCGAGATCATCCGGCGCATTCGCTCGCTGGTACGCAACGAGGATGTGCGGCGCGAAACCCAGGACATCAACGAGCTGATTCGCGAGGTTCACGGGCTGCTCGCGAGCGATGCGCGCGTGCATGATGGCAAGCTGGCGCTGGACCTGACATCACCGCTGCCGAACGTGACGGTAGATGGAGTCCAGATCCAGCAGGTACTCATGAACCTGGTGCACAACGCATTCGAGGCACAGGCGCCCGAGCATGATGGTGCTGCGTTCGAAGTCCGCATCGCCACGCGCGCCACCGTGACGGGCGACGTGGAAGTTTCGGTCAGCGACCTGGGGCCCGGTCTCGCGGGTGAGGCCGAGCAGAAGATCTTCGAACCGTTTTTCACCACCAAGGCATCGGGCACGGGCCTGGGACTCGCGATCAGCCGGTCGATCATCAAGGCTCATGACGCGCGTCTCGGGTATCGCGCCAATCACCCGCGAGGTGCATGCTTCTACTTCGTATTACCGGCCCATCAGGAGGCACCACCATGAAAGACCTGCCGCAGACCGTGTTTGTGGTCGACGACGACGACGCGGTACGCGACTCGCTGCGAATGCTGCTCAAGTCCGCCGGCGTGCACGCGGAGGCCTGCGCGTCCGCGCAGGATTTTTTCTCGATCTACGACGCCTCACAACCCGGCTGCCTGGTTCTCGACGTGCGCATGCCCGGAATGAGCGGGCTCGAAATGCAGCATGAACTGAATTTGCGTGGCCTGACAATGCCGGTCATTTTCATAACCGGCCACGGCGACATCCCGATGGCGGTCGAAGCCATGCAACACGGCGCCTTCGATTTCCTCCAGAAACCATTCCGTGATCAGGAATTATTAGATCGAGTGCAGCGCGCCCTGGTGCGGGATACGGAAAACCGGGCTCGCCTGCGCCACACCGACCGGATTCGCGA
>Ga0190271_10001412_pt1 | contig 13649 bp, 15 predicted proteins | sample Popmic356T_FD_133747 | JGI IMG/M metagenome (GOLD analysis project Ga0190271, IMG submission 133747) | Populus adjacent soil microbial communities from riparian zone of Weber River, Utah, USA - 356 T | ecosystem: Environmental > Terrestrial > Soil > Riparian zone | place: USA: Utah | collected...
GCTCGGCTCCCTCGCGATCCTGGGGATGCCGCCGTTCGGCGTGTTCGCGAGCGAGTTCTTGATCTTGACTACCGCGATGCGCGAGCAACCGTGGGCGACGCCGATCTTGCTGATGGCATTGGGCGTCGCGTTCGCCGCTATCTTCGGCCGCGTGCAGCCGATGGTGTTCGGTGAAACCACGGCCAAGCGCTTGCCGCATTCGCCAGCGCTGCTACCCGTGTTCGCGCATCTGGGACTGGTACTGATGCTCGGTCTGTTCATTCCTTCGTACCTCGCCAACTGGTTCCGACTGGCGGCGAACTTGATCGCGGGAGGGTGAGGCGGTGCTAAACGTTCTCCTCGAGCGATCGTCGCCGGTTCCCGGCTCGCCCGGTGTGCGCGGCCTCGGAGCCACGAGCGACACCTGGCACCCGATGGCCCGCGACCTCGCGGCGGCCGGCGCACGGCTCTTGTCCCTGTGGGTGGATCGCCAACCCGAGAAGACCGCCGTGATCGCCGCGTATCTCTGTGATCGCGCGGTGTTGGTGATCCAATCGAGGCTACCTGCAAACGAGGAGACCTATCCCGGCATCGCGGAGCTCTTTCCGTGCGCGGCGCGGATGCAGCGTGCTGCGGCCGATCTTACCGGCATACGCGCGAGCGATCCTGATTCGCGGCCATGGTTGCGGCATGCCGCGTGGCCGGCCGCGTACTCTCCGCTTGCCGCGCCGAATGAGGACTACCGACCCGCCGGCACGCCGACTGCGGATCAGTATCCGTTCGTCCGCGTTTCGGGCGACGGCGTGCACGAGATTCCGGTCGGGCCGGTGCACGCCGGCATCATCGAGCCCGGGCACTTTCGCTTCTCGATTGTCGGCGAGAAGGTGCTCAAGCTCGAGGAACGTCTCGGCTACGTTCACAAAGGCATCGAGCGGCTATTCACGAAGACCAAGCTGCTCGAGGGTCATCGCCTCGCGGCGCGCGTGTCGGGGGATTCCGCGGTCGCGTACTCGTGGGCGTATTGCCAGGCACTCGAGGGCATGTCGAGGGTGGCCGTGCCCGCCCACGCGTCGTGGCTGCGGGCGCTCGCGCTCGAAAGCGAGCGCATCGCTAGCCACCTCGGCGATCTCGGCGCGCTCGGCAACGACGCGGGGTTCGCGTTCGGGATCGCGCAGTTTTCACGACTCAAAGAGCTGTGGCTCCGCGAGCTTCAGGCCGCGCTGGGGCAGCGCTACCTATTCGATTTCGTCGTTCCGGGCGGAGTGAGTCGCGACTCTGATCGTGATCGGCTCGTCAAGCTCACGGGCTGCGCAAGCATGCTCGCTCGCGAGGCTGCAGCCATTCGTACGATCTACGACGAACACGCCGGCGTCCGCGATCGATTCGCAGGCGCTGGTACGGTGACGGCCGATCTGGCCAAGCGGCTCGGGCTCATCGGTCTCGCCGGCCGCGCGAGCGGTCAGGACTTCGATCTGCGCATCGATCTGCCTTGTGATCCCTATGGCGAGCTCGCCGCGCGCAAATACGTGCGCGATGAAGGTGACGTCGCTGCGCGGGTGGCGGTGCGTTTCGATGAGCTGCTTGAATCGCTTCGTTTGGTTTCCAACATCGCGACGCACCTACCGCCGGGCGATCCGCGCGTGGGAATCGCCGTCCCGCCGGCGGGCTCGGCCGGAATCGGTCTCGTGGAGGGATGGCGTGGACCGGTGATGGTCGCGCTCAGCGCCGGCACCGACGGATACGTCGCGCGGTGCCGCCCCCACGACCCGTCGTGGCAGAACTGGCCTGTGCTCGAGCACGCTGTGATCGGCAACATCGTGCCGGATTTTCCGCTCATCAATAAGTCGTTCAACCTTTCGTACAGCGGGCACGACCTCTAGCCATGTGGAAGACGCTGCACAAGATCGGATCGATCGGCATCGTGACCGAGCCCGCGCCGGCCGCGGATGATGCCCTTCGCGTGGCCGAGCGACTGCAAGCGGAGATTCGCCGCATCATCGGGCGTGCGCTCTGCATCCGCCAGGTCGACGCCGGCTCGTGCAACGGCTGCGAGCTCGAGATCCACGCGCTCAGCAATCCGATCTACAACATCGAGGGATTGGGCATCAAATTCGTCGCGAGCCCGCGGCACGCGGATTTGTTGCTCGTCACGGGACCTGTGGCGCGCAACATGGAGCTTGCGCTCAAGCGCACTTTCGACGCGACCCCCGATCCCAAGCTCGTCGTAGCGGTTGGCGATTGCGGTTGCACAGGCGGCATTTTCGGTGAGAGCTATGCGAGCGCAGGGCGCGTAGCGAACGTGATTCCCGTCGATGTCGCCGTCCCAGGCTGCCCTCCGAGTCCGAGTCGGATTCTCGCCGGCATTCTCACGGCCATAACAGCACGACGTGCGCCGTCAACCTCTGGAGGCCCCGAGCTCAGGTAGCGCTCCCGATGCAATCGCTGATTCCAGATGCGGGGTTCTTTCCGACCCTCGTGTTTGATCCGGACCCTGAGAGCGCGCGAACAATCGCGGAGCAACTGGCGGGGAGGGGGATCTCGGTTCGCGTTGCGCAGAGCGCTGAGGACGCACTCCAGTCCAGCAGACAGACTTACTTTCGTGTTGTATTCGTCGTGGCTGACTTGGCGAGCGAAGATTGTCTTCGTTTTCTCGACGCGATGCGTCTGGCCGCACCGACGAGCTGGTTGATTGTGTCGAACGCTCGCGTCGATAGCGCGCTTAGACGCGTCGTCTACCGCCACGGCGGCGACGCGTTGCTCGAGACGCCCGTCAACGTTTGCGATCTAGTCGAGCGTATCTCGGGGTTTCAGGCGCGATCGCGCCCCATTTGGTGATCGAAGCAAGCGTAAACGTCCTTCGAGATCTTTCGCGCTCGATCGCGATCCAGCGGTCAGTTTCGGCCGTACGCTCGGCGGTAAAACTCCTCGCGCTTGACGGTAAAACTGGTCCCGGCCGGAACACGTTGGGACGCGGAAGGAGCGAATACGACAACACTCGCTTCGGTGTCGTTCGCGATCTATCGGGTTCTGTCGCCCTCCAGCGGTCCGTTTCAACGGTATGTCTGACGGTATCGGTGCGGTGCGACGCGCAGAACGCCAGACAGAACAAACGGTTGAGTAGCTCGGAGATGATCGAGTGGGAGTAGGGGTCCCTGGCTCACCGTTAGGTCCTTATCGTGCCCTGACCACGCGCGAGTTGCAGCGCGAAGTTTCGCGGAAAATCTAGGCGATACCGGGTGACGGTTAGTCGGTGTCGGCGCATTCACGGTGACGCTGTCGGCAGAATGGTCCGCCGGACTGCGCACCGCTGTCGCGGCGAGAGAAGTTCGTTCGCCATGCACGACAGCACCAAAAGCCCTCGGACGCACGACATGGGGTGACATGTCGCCCGTAGGGTAATGACCTCAATTTCAGTGTGGATTCGTCTACCTCCCGATTTCGCGTGCTAGAGTCCAAAGACAACGAAAGCAAACAGATTGTTTGTGTGAAGCTTGCGAGCCGCGTTATCGCGTTACTTCACGTGGCGCTCCAGCTATTCGCGAGTTTTGGCGCACCGGCTCCACGCGCGACCTAAGACACGCGGCGGCGCACACGCGAAGTCTTGTTTCACTACGGGGTCCGCCATGAAATCGTGTTTCGAGGCGATCAATTCGTCGAAGGCGAATTTCGACGACATCTACTCCATGGACGATCCGCGCGGCTATTTCTCGGTGCTCGGCGCACTCGATTACATGATTCCGGACATCGCAGCGCCGATAATCCGACAGGTTCTCACCGCGTGCACGCGCCAATACAACAGTGAGCGACGGCCGTTGATTCTCGATGTCGGATGTTCTTACGGCATCAACGCAGCTGTCCACCGGTTCCCTTTGACCTTTGCCGTGTTGAGGCGACGGTACACGCGCCGTGAGGTTGCACGCCTAAGCTCGGCGGAATTGCTCCGGTTCGATCGAAGCTACTATGCAAGTTGGCCGGACATCGGTCTCGGTAGGTTCATGGGCCTCGATCCTTCTGCGCCGGCCATCGCGTATGCCAAGAACGTTGGCCTTATCGAAGCGGGCATCACGACCGATCTAGAGAAATCCGACCCAACGCCGGCAGACCTGCGGTTGCTCGAAGACACGGACGTAGTCCTCTCGACGGGCGCCGTAGGTTACGTGACCGACAAGACCTATCGGCGAATACTTGGCGCTACTCGCAGGAAGCCTTGGATCATTTCTTTCGTTCTGAGGATGTTCCCCTACGATTCGTTGGCTTCGGTATTTGCGGAACACGAGCTGGTTACTGAGCGGCTCGCAAGCGCGGTTTTTATTCAGCGGCGGTTTCGCGACATCGCAGAATTCGATAGCACACTGCTGGCATTGAAAGAACGCGGGGTGCAGACGGACGGTTTCGAGAGCGATGGGCTCTTGCGTGCCGAGCTCTATCTGTCCCGCCCGCCGGCGGATGCCTGGGCCGCACCCATTGATGACATCGTTACCGTGTGCAGTGGTCTGAACCGGCCGGTGGGCACTCGCTACGTCAAGATCACGGAAGACGAAGCCGAGGTTGCTCTCGAGCAGTGAGTGCGAGTCCGCCTGCCAGCAACCGCCAGCGGATTATCGAGCTCAAAGGGGTAAGCCGCGCGTACGGCGCCATCCGCGTCGTTCACAACCTTAATCTTGTCGTCGATGCCGGCGAGTTCGTGGCGATCGTGGGAGAGTCCGGCTCGGGCAAGACCACGACGCTCAAGACGATCAATCGGCTGCTCGAGCCCGACTCCGGCGAGGTTCTGATCGACGGAGTTCCCACGCACGCACACCCGGCGCACCTGCTGCGCCGGCGTATCGGCTATGTCTTTCAGCGCATCGGCCTGTTCCCGCACCTCAGCGTTGCCGAGAACATCGGCATCACACCGAAACTACTCGGCTGGTCGAGCGCGCATATCGCCGCCCGCGTGGCCGAGCTGCTCGAGCTCGTCAATCTGCCGCAGGGCTTCGCGGGTCGCCGCCCCGCTGAGCTTTCCGGCGGACAACGCCAGCGCGTCGGTGTCGCCCGTGCGCTCGCCGCACGGCCGTGGATCATGTTGATGGACGAGCCATTCGGAGCGCTTGATGCCGTGACACGAGACGCGCTCGGTGCTGAATACCGGCGTTTGCACGAACGCATGCATTTGACGACGCTCATGGTCACGCACGACGTGCTTGAAGCCGTGCTGCTCGCCGATCGTGTCGTCGTAATGCGATCCGGTTCCATCGTCGCGGACGGTGCACCGAGTGAGTTGATGAACGATCATCCCGAGGAGGCGGTGCGCGCATTGATGGACATGCCGCGTCGTCAGGCGCTGCGCGTCGCGGCGTTGCTCGAGGAGGCGACGCGTGGATGAGCGTGTCGCGGCCGCCTGGCAACAGCTGCCGCTCTACCTGGGCGAACACGTTGCTCTTAGCGCAGCGGCGATGGGTCTTGGCCTAACGCTGAGCCTGTTGTTTGCGATTGCGGCTGTCCGCAACCGATACGTACGTTGGCCCGTGCTTACGCTGGCCAGCCTCATACAGACCATCCCAGGGCTCGCGTTGCTTGCGCTCTTTTATCCGCTGTTGCTCGCCCTGTCTGCTCTCTCCGAACAATGGTTCGGAAGAAGTTTCTCTGCTCTCGGCTTTCTGCCGTCGTTGCTGGCGCTCACGCTCTATTCGATGTTGCCGGTGATCCGCAACGGGGTGACCGGCATCTTGACCCTGGACCCGGCCATTGCCGAGGCGGCACGTGGCGTGGGAATGACCGACTGGCAGCGCCTTCTGCGCGTCGAGCTCCCGCTCGCCGCTCCCATGTTGATGGCGGGCGTGCGCACTGCCGCCGTTTGGGTCATCGGCGCCGCGACGCTCTCTACCCCCGTTGGTCAAACGAGTCTGGGCAACTACATTTTCGCGGGTCTGCAGGTGCAAAACTGGGTGTCGGTCCTGTTCGGTTGTGTGGCGGCCGCTGGGCTCGCGTTGATCGTGGACCAACTGCTGGCGCTGATCGAATCGGGCGTCGTGCGCCGACGGCCCGTGCGAATTAGCGCCGGCGCGTTCGTGCTCCTGGCCGGCATCGCAGTAGCCGCAATGCCGCGCTCAGATGCCGACGCCAGCTACGTCGTTGGCGCGAAGAGTTTCACAGAGCAGTACATTCTATCGGCGCTGATAGCGGAGCGGATTGCCGCCGAAGGCGGGGAAGCGACGCGCCGCACGGGCTTGGGCTCGGCCATCGCGTTCACGGCGCTCGCGGCGGGCGAGATCGATATCTACGTTGACTACTCCGGTACCCTTTGGGCAAATGTCATGCGGCGCAAAGACATTCCCCCGCGCGCTCAGCTGCTCGCCGAGTTGCGCGACTGGCTTGTGCGCGAACGCGGTGTGCGCCTCGCGGGCGCCCTGGGATTCGAGAACGCGTATGCATTTGCGATGCGCCGCGATCGCGCCGCCGCACTTGGCATCGCATCGATCGACGATCTTGCCGCACGCGCGCGTAGCCTAACGCTTGGCGCCGACTTCGAGTTCTTAGCCCGACCTGAGTGGCCGGCACTGCGTGATGCCTATGGTCTCGTTTTCGCGGGCCGCCGGGAATTCGAGTCGACGTTTATGTATGACGCCGTGGCAACAGGAGAAGTGGATGTGATCACCGCCTTTTCAAGCGACGGCCGTATCGCCGCGAACGACCTAGTCGTTCTCGCCGATCCGCGTGGCGCGTTCCTCCCCTACGATGCGATCGTCCTGATATCGGCCGACAGGGTCGACGATCCCTTATTGCGTCGGGCCATTGAGCCCTTGATCGATGCGATTCCGGTCGAGACGATGCGCCAAGCGAACTACCTCGTCGACGGCAGAGGGAACCCGCTGCCGCCCGTTGCGGCTGCTCGCTGGCTGTCGGAGCACCTCGCTGCCCGCATCGGTCCGTGAACTTCGCGACGACGCGTCGCGAGGGTGAAATTGAGGGCCGCACCCTATGGGTCTGCCCTGTTACGTGGCGGAGCATTGCAACCGCACGCTCTGACGTCCCGCTGCGGTCGACAAGCCCAGCCTCCGGCAAGCGCGAGAACTGGCCGCCATGATCAATGTTTTGATCGCCGACTCTCATCCGGCAGCACGCCGCGCTCTGCTCAGCATGGTCGAACGACTCGTGGAGCGGCTCGGCCAGGAGTGCTTTGTGGCCTTCGGGGAGGACGCGATCACAACATTCCGCAAGGCCAAACGCCTGCAGCCCGATCTCATACTCCTGAGCGCGCCGCTCCCGTTCGCGACGGGCGTACAGGCTGTGGCGGCGTTGCGAGAGCACACCCCGAATGCAATGCTCGCCATTCTGCTCGACGACAAGGACTCCGTCGATCCAGACAAGTATGCGAACGCAGGGGCTGACGTGGTCCTGCTCAAGGGTGACAACTCGCTCGAGATCGAGGCGGGGCTCAAGACACTATTGAGCTCGGACCGCCGGCGTCGGTGACCCGCAGTCAGACCTTGTTGGCGAGTTCGAAGTCGACGAAGAAAGCCGTGCCCTTACCCGGAATTGACCGGCAGCTAAGTTTGTAGCCACCGCTCAGCGCGAGCGCGTTCGCGATACCGAGTCCAAGCCCATGCCCCTCGACGTTTTCTGCGGCGCTGCCGCGCTCGCGAAAGTGCATCACCCGGTCGAGCTCACTAGCTTCGATGCCAGGGCCGGTGTCGGCGACTATGACCCTGAGTCCTGCATTGTGCCGACGACAACCGAGAAGAATCTTGCCACGGTCCGTGTACTTCACCGCATTCGCCACGAGATTGCTCACGAGGCGCATTGCGATCATGGCGTCTCCGCGAACCTCCGCGCGAGTGGTTCGGCTTCGAAAGGCGAGTCCTTTTTCCGCGGCTTCTTCGCGGAACATCAACTCGACATTATCGAGAACCGTCGCGACGGCAAATGAATCGATGTCTTCTGATTCGGATGGCTGCTTCGTGGAGGATGCGGCCTCGCCGGTCGGCAAGCCGCTGTACACGTCCGTCAGTCTCTGCAGGTATTCCACGCTTTGAATCAGACCATCCGCCACTTCGCCTTCCGCGCCACGTTCCTTCGCCAGGCGCTCCACCGTCAGCCGCAGGGAGGCGAGTGGCTGCCGAATATCGTGGCTTGCCATCGCAAGCTGCCTGGTCTTCGTTTGGGCGAGCAAGAGCGCCTCCAACCGTTCTCGCTCCGCTGCGTGAAGCTCGTCCGTCACCTGCTGCTGTGACTGCAGCGCCTCGACCTCTCCACGCATCGCGGCATCTCGTTCGAGCCGCCACACGCGGGCGCGATCCGCCAACGCCATGTAGAACGTGAGCGCGTTGAACATGATGGTGTACTTCGGTACTGCGACTGCTGTTGTAAGCACAACGAGCGACGGGAAGTTATTGGCGATCGCCGTCAAGGACAAGCCGACAAACACGCCGATCCACCCTAGCGTGAAAAACCGCATGGCTGGCCGGCCGCGAGCATAGGCAAGAATCGCGGCGCCGCAGCATACTCCAGCGGAAAGGGACGCGACGAGGTATGCCATTGTCTTTAGCTGCGTCTCCGTGGCGATTAGCCATCCGGCACTCAGCACGGGCGCGACGACGATCAGGCCCAACATCACGCGATCGAGCGCCGGAGAGAGCTTTTTCGGTTGCACGAAGCTGCGGGTAAACCACAGGGCGGCCGCGCTCATCGCCAACCTGAGAGGGACCGACGCGTATGAATTCCAGAGTGGCGAGTCGGGCCATAGATACTGGAACGTGATCCCATCCATATGGGCGATGTAGAGCAGGGCAGCGCCGAGATAGAGGGCGAAGTTGAGCTGGCTCGATTGGCTGAACGTCAGTGCCTGTAGCACGCTGAGCAGAGCAAGAATGCCTACAGCCGAGTAGCACGCGATATTGAGCGCGTTCTCTCGCGCGTATCGCTCGTCGAAGCTCGCGGGCGTCTCGATCGAAAGGGGCAGCGCCGTCGTGCCGCTGGAGCGATAGCCGATCAGCACTTCCACCGTCTGGCCTGCAGCCACCTCCAGGGGTACTGCGAGGAGGCGTTCTGGCTTCGGCCGCTCAGCGAACGTGGAGTTTTCGCGTTGATCGAGGATCACACGCACCCCAGTCTGATCGCGCAGGGACGTTACGATCTCGTTGAGAAAGCGAACATTGAAACTGAGCTGCCACTCGCCGTCCTGGGCGCTCGGATTCCGGATCTTCAGCAGTAACCAAATCGCATTCGACGTGGCACCGGGATCGATATAGCGTGTGCCAATCGGCGCGAAAGCCGACGCTGGGAGCGCGAGAGCCTGAGGTAGGGTTTCTGCCGCCGTACCTGGCAGCTCGAGATGACGAACGAAGCGCGCCAAGCTACGTTGTGGCTGCTCCTGATCCAGGTCGATCACCTGCGCGTGCGACGAGGCGCCCCACAGACAGAACGTCGTCACGACCCACCAGCCGATCCCATGCAGCCGTCGTCCTAACCCATGGATTAGGGACGGGCGCATTGTCTTCGAGCCGCCTAGCGGTACCATCCGAGTTGGACTGTTCTGTTTTTATAGTAGTTAGCGAGGATATACCTCTGTCACTAGCCCCGAAACCGCGTAGAGCCTTGCCGTGAATCCCGGGAGCACGGAGTCGACAATCCGCTGCCGCGTCGTGATTGCCGATGACCACGTGCTCATCAGGCAGGCCGTCCGACAGCTGTTGAGGGCTGTCGAGGGCGTCGAGGTCGTCGCCGAGGCCGGCGACGGATTCGCAACGATCGCTCTCGCGAAAAGACTCAAGCCCGACTTGCTGCTGCTGGACGTCGCGATGCCCAAAGCCGGCGGTCTCGCCGTAATCGGTGAAGTCAAGCGATGGAGTCCGGCTACTCGTGTCGCGGTGCTGACCGGTATCACTGGGACGAGCGTGCTTGCCCAGCTTCGCGACAGCGGCGCTGTCGGTTTGCTATCGAAGGTTTGCACCGCGCATGAGCTTGACCGCGGTCTGCGTCGAATAATCGACGGTGAGGAGTACGTGTCGGAGGACCTCCGCGCAGCTGTCGAAGCCGGAGGAGCCATTGGCGCGTTGACGATGCGAGAACGGCAAGTGCTCGAGCTTGCGGCTCAAGGATCTTCGAACACGGAAATCGCCGCGCTGCTCAACATCAGCACGAAGACCGCGGAGAACCACCGTACGAATCTGATGCGCAAGCTCGGCGTGCACTCGGCCGCCGAGCTGGTGGCGCTCGTTCTGCGCGAAAATCTACAGGGCGCCTAGCCGCATTGGGTTGGTCGGTCCACCAGGGCACCACGCGAACCGAAGGTTGACGCCGACCGAGACACTACGCTGTCCGTAAGGCCAATCAGTAACTCGCGGGTATCGAAGCTCGCGGCGGCACTTCCGCCGCCCCCACCACCATCCCCAGCTCCAGCGCTGCCGCTTCTACGTCGCCCCCCCCTCCCGCAAGCACACAACACTCCCGCCGCGACCCGGCGCCCTTGCATCTGATGCTAGAGCATCGGCGTAGGGTCGCCATAGGGTGTCAACCTCAATCTGCGCGCAAGAGGATCGCGACGCGGTCGCTGCGAGAGAATTTCGATTAACCTTCGTCAGACGTCTTACGTGCGCGATCGCGCGCATTGCAAACGAACGCGCGGGTTCGGGTCGATGGAGTGTGCTCGGCGGCGTTGGTTGGGGTCGGGCTGACTCCGTGTGCGCATAACCCTGCAAGACCGACAGGGCCGGAGAAATGATGACCAGCTTCGATGACCTTCTGTCATTGCCGATTTTCAGCAATTCGCCGGTGGCGTGGCTCGCAGCAGTCGCGGTCGCGGCGGGTGTATTCATTCTCCTGTTTGGAGTTCGCCGGGCGGTCCGGTCCTATCACCGCAGATTCGAGAAAGCCGGCGTCGGGGCGCTAGTCCAGATACCCCTGCGAGTGCTGAGCCGTACGACGCTGCTGTTCTTTGTCGTGCTTGCGCTGTTCGCCGGGTTTCAAGTCTTGGTGCTCGGCGTCACTGGTACACGCCTGTCGATGACCGCAATCACGATCGCGTTGTTCTGGCAGGCCGGAATCTGGGCTGCTGCAACCGCTTCAGCGTGGCTCGAGCGAAAGCGGCAGCAGCGATCCGCGTTTGCGTCGATCGGGATCATCGGCGTCGTTGCCAATGCCGTGATTTGGTCGTTCGTCGTCCTGTTGACGCTCGATAACCTCGGCGTCGATGTCACGGCCCTCGTGGCGGGTCTCGGCATCGGCGGCATCGCAGTCGCGCTCGCCGTGCAAAACATTTTCGGTGACTTATTCGCGTCGTTGTCGATCGCTCTCGATCGGCCTTTTGTCGAGGGCGATTTTCTCGTGGTAGGGGATGTACTTGGAACGGTGGAAACCATCGGCATCAAGAGCACACGGCTGCGGAGTTTGAGCGGCGAGCAGGTCGTGATGCCGAACGCCGATCTCCTTGGCAGCCGCGTGCGGAACTACGGTCGCATGGTTGAGCGGCGCGTGGTATTCGCGACCGCTGTCGCGTACGACACGTCTATCGAAGTAATCGAGCGCCTCCCGCGAGTCATTCGCGACATCGTCGAAGCGCAAGCGGATACGCGCTTTGATCGCAGCCACTTTGTCGCGCATGGTGCGGGGACGCTCGACTTTGAGACGGTCTACTACGTTCGTTCGTCGGACTACAACCGCTACATGGACATCCAAGAGGCCATCAATCTGCGTCTGCATAAGGAGTTCGCTAGGCTCGGAGTCGAATTCGCATACCCGACGCAGAAAGTACTCGTCGCATCCTTTGCAATGCAGGAAGCTGCTTAGAGTGGCGGCACCGCGCGCCGAGCGGAGGACGCTAGCCGAACCTTCGCGGTCGCGTTATCCAACTTCGTTCCGTTAGCAAGATTGGAGAATATTGAACGACCGCAATGACGACGCGGACTTTTCGGACGCCTTTTGCGCGTTCTTGCAGTCGTGCGTCGGCTCCGTCAACGCGGCGGAACTGCTGCTGTTTCTATGGAGAAAGCCCTCAGCGGTGTGGTGCGCCCGCGATCTAGCTGCGGCGATCGACCCCGTTGGCAGCATGTCAGAAACAGAAGCTCTGCCGTATCTCGATATTTTTGCTGCGCGCGGCTTGATCTCGCGCATGGATGACGGCCGTGTCAGCTATAGGTTTTCCGATGACGTAGATGCGCATGTCCAAACTCTCGCGCGTCTATACCTCGAACGTCCGGTGACTCTCTTTCGCGTGATCTATGCGCTTCGCGACGCGAAGATAAAGACGCTGGCGGATGCGTTTCGCATTTGGAGGACGTGACGGCAATGGATGCATTCCGGTTTTTTCTATTCGGCTTGGCTGCGTTGACGAGCATCGGTTGCATGTGGCTGCTCTTTCGCGGGTATTTTCGCAGCGGCGTGCGCTTGCTGTTCTGGACCGCACTGTGCTTTGTCTTTCTTTCCGTCAATAACGTCGCTCTTTTCATCGATACCATCATGTTACCGACACAGGTGGATTTGCGCCTGCTGCGTTCAGCTGCTGCGCTCGCTGGCATCGCATGCTTGCTTTACGCTTTCATCTGGGAATCAGAATGATGGACATCGTCGTTGCCTTTCTAGGCGGTGCGGTAGCGCTAGGGTATTTGGTCGCGGGAGTTTTTTTTCTGAAGTTCTGGCGCAAGACACGCGACCGTCTATTTCTTGCGTTTGGCATCGCATTTGGTCTGCTGTCGGTGAATCAGATTCTCGCGATGGCGATCGATGCGGGCGACGAGAACGTTGTCTATGCATACCTCCTGCGCGTGCTCGGGTTTGTTCTGATTCTTGTGGCTATCGCAGACAAGAACATGTCGGTGCGCCGCTGACTCGACCGATTCGAGCGCGCACGCCGCGGCGGTCGCGAACCGTCACGCTGTGCTCATCGCGACGGCGAGCGCTTAAATGGATGGACTTAGGGTGCGTCGAGAGTCGCACTCATGGCGGGTGGTTTGACCGTCTGTCCGTAACCTGAGCCTTGCGGGATGTGGTTAGTCTTGTCCGTTGGCATTGGCTCGCGCGTACGGTTGGCCCAGGTCGGCGACGGTAGAGTGATTTTCGCCCGACGGTAAAAGCTATTTGGGGCTTACACGCTGCGGATGTTGACAAGGGCGGATGTGAAGAGCTTTTCCTTCTGCCTCTTTCGCTACCTATCGCTCTACAGCGGTCCGTTTCAGCGGTATGTCTGACGGTATCGCTGCGGCGCGACGAGCTGAACACTCGACGGAACAATTGGTTAAGGGGCTCGGAGATAATTGAGTGGGAGTAAGGGGTCCGCCGCTCATATGACTTCCATCTTGCAGTGAAAACGCGCGAGTTGCATCGCGTCGTTTTCCGGGAAATCTGGGCGATACCTACCCAACGTCTAATTGGTGTCGGAGTAATTGCCCAGAATAGTAGACAGCTGCTTGTGGTCGGCCGCGCGTTTGGCGGCTGAGCATTGACCGAGATTCGCGAGCTTGCGGTCAATACTTGGGAAGACCAGAAGGCCGTGGACGCCGTGAGTGTCGAGGAAAGCCGCTGCGCGCATGTCCATCTAAAGGGATCGCCTGCCGCGGGATGCTCAACTCGCGTCCGTACTGCTTTTCCTGACTGGGACGATTCGGGTCGTATGGCCGAACCAGCCCGCGACCGTGGATTTGTTGCGGCGGCTAATCGGTATCTTCAGGTCGTTGGAGAGCAGGCAGTACCATTGA
>Ga0190271_10001413_pt1 | contig 13648 bp, 11 predicted proteins | sample Popmic356T_FD_133747 | JGI IMG/M metagenome (GOLD analysis project Ga0190271, IMG submission 133747) | Populus adjacent soil microbial communities from riparian zone of Weber River, Utah, USA - 356 T | ecosystem: Environmental > Terrestrial > Soil > Riparian zone | place: USA: Utah | collected...
CATCAGCGACACCACCGGATCGGCGAGCGTGGACTGAGTGATCAGTACCAATACGCCGGCGAGGACGACACCGAGTGCGGAGACCGCATCGCCAACCATGTGGAGGTACGCGCTCCGAATGTTCATGTCGTGCTTAGCGCCGCGATGGAGTCGAACGCTGATCCACACGTTGACGACGATCGCCGTCAGCGCGACGACAACCATCAGGCGTCCACTGGCCGGTTCGGGATCGCGGAGGCGCTCGATGGCCTCGAATCCAATGACCAAGGCGATGATCACGAGCGACACGGCGTTGGCGAGAGCGGCGAAGACACCGACGCGGTGATACCCAAACGTCATCCCGTGATGCGACGGCTTCTCCGCCATCCGCAGCGCGTACCAGCTCAGGCCCAGGGCGGCAGCATCGGTCAGGTTGTGTCCGGCATCGGACAGCAACGCCAGGCTGTTTCCGAACCACCCGGCCAGCGCTTCCGCCACCACGAACGCCAGCGTGACGGCGACGGCCGCGGCCATCGTCTGGGCGGGAGTACCAGACGCCCGCTCACTGCGGTCGTGCTCGTGTAAATGTGCTGAATGGTCGTGTGGCATATATCGCGGCCATGCCGCGTCCTTACCGACTGCTCTCCCAGCACGCAAGTTCGAGAGACTCGATTCGGGCCGAGAGCCCGCGATACCAGGCGCCGGCGCGCCTTCGGAGTCGAGGACGTGTAACAGATGGTGTACCAGCTGCGAGCTCGTCGACGGTCTGGGGATGGCGCACGTCCTCCAGTCGTTCAGAATCTGACACGACGCATCACCGATCGCGGGAGGAGCCGCACGACGAACATGATGAGCGACCACATCGGTGGAGCATAGACAACGGGCACGCCTCGATCGATTGCATACAGAACCTGACGGGCGACACGATCCGGGCTTCCGGCGAACGGCGGCGGCGGGAGGCCGGAGGTCATCGACGTTCTGACGAAACCAGGCTTGACACAGACAGTGACAAGCCCTTGGGAACGAAACCGGTGATCGAGTCCCTCGAGGTATCGAGTGAGCCCCGCCTTGGCTGCACCGTACATCACTACGGGTGTTCGACCCCGTTCGCCGGCCACCGAACTGAACACGCACAGAGTCCCGCCCCCGCGAGCCATGAGGCGCTTGCGGGCGAGCTCGCAGAAAAGGACCGTGTTGGTAAAGTCGATTGAGAGCAGCCGGTGCAGGAGAGCTGGGTCGCCTTCGAGTCGTTCCTGGGCTGCGAAAAGCGCTGCGGTGACGACCACCAGATCCAGTTTGCCAAGGCCTGCTTCAGCCGCATCGAGCGCCGGTTCGAACGTCTCCGGTTTTTCGAGATCGCAGAGCGCGATCCCCGCATGTGCGGATCGAGGAGCCCGAATCGTCAGGTCGGCGACGCTGGCCTGCAAGTCCTCAAGGTTCCGGCCGAGTAGGAAGAGCTCGTCCCCCCGAGCGGCCATGACTCGTGCCAGCGCACGTCCTATCCCTTTCGTTGCACCCAGTACGACGACTCTCACGGCTGGTTCACCATCCGAACAGCCGAAGCGACAAGGCGCTTCGAATGCGACCTTTCGGATCCCAGCGCCTCCGAATTGCGAGGAACTCGTCAAGGCGAGGCTCCATTGCCCTGAACTGTTCCGCCCGCGTGAGCGCGTCCTTGGCCAGATAGATACGACCGCCCTCGGCAATAACCAGTTCGTTCAGTGCGTCGACGAGAGCCTGCGTGTCACTCCGCATGGGGATATCGAGCGCGACGGACGTTCCAGCTTTCGGAAACGACAGCAGGCCTGAACCCTCCGCTCCGCAATCCTTGATGACGCCGAGAAACGAGGCCCCACGACGTCGACTCAAGAGATCCAAGAACCTCCGGACGGCATCCCGGCCGCGCGACTCGGGCAAGATGCATTGGTACTGCACGAACCCTCGGGATCCATATAGTCGCGTCCAGTGAGCGATGGCGTCGAGCGGATAGAAGAACTGGTCTACATGGACGATTCCTCGAGGCTTCCGCCATCGGTGCCGCCAGTAGTTCAGCGCATTGAACGATCGAACCACAGGTCGAGTGAGGACAAAACCCGGCATGGCAAAAGGCACCGATAGTGGCCACGTCGGTGAATCGACACGACGGGGTGCCTCCTCGGACTGCGCCCAACGGCCGCGAAAGATGACGCCGCGTCCGTTCGCACGGCCGGGCGCGAGACAATCGATCCAAGCAACCGTCATGGGCCAGGCTGCGCTCGACGTCTTCAACACCTCGACACACTCGTCGAGGTGATCCACCGGTTGGCGCTCCTCGCACAACCAGCATGATGGCACCCGGACCAGCCGAACCGTGACGTCGAGAATGGCTCCGGTGAGACCCATTCCGCCGATCGTGGCTCGAAAGAGGTCCACATTTTCCGCTTGAGAACACGTGACGATCCGATCGTCGCCGACGCGTACCGTCAGCCCGAGGACGTGCCGGCCGAACGTACCCTCGCGATGATGATTCTTGCCGTGGACATCACAGGCCACCATTCCGCCGAGCGTGACGAATCGCGTCCCGGGCGATACCGGCGTGAAGTACCCGCGCGGTAGAAACAGTTGGCAGACCTGATCGAGCGACAGGCCGGCCTCGGCAGTCAACACACCCGTCGTCTCATCGAAGGCCAGGATTCGATCGGCCAGCGTGGTGCCCGCCACGCGACTCTCACCGCTTGCCGGCAGCGCCGCGTCGCCGTAGGCGCGGCCGAGTCCACGAGCAAACGGGACTTCGCGCGTCAGCCCGGCAAGATCCTCCGATCGAACCTCCACCCCAGGTACAACCGGCACCCTCCCCCATCCGGAGATTAGAGAACCACGTGTTCCATTACGTGGCATCAGTGTGGGGCCGGACAACGCGGGCTCATACGGCAATCAGAATGATCACGGTTGCAATGACCAGGAGCACGTATGTGATCGGATCGGCAGCCACCGCCACCACGGGATCATCGGGCATGACTCGCCGGTGCGCATTCAGCCACACTCGCGTGGTCCAGTAGAGCAGGGCGGGGCACATGAGCAACAGGCGCTCCGGATGCGCATAGAGCCGCATGACGTCGGGGTTGTTGACGTAGATGGCTAGCACCACGGTGGAGAGATACCCTGAGGCGATACCCGCTGCCTGGAGCCACTGCGCATCCGCCGCCTGATATCCGCGCCCGGGAATGCCAGCGGTCGCGTCCCCTGGCTGTGCGATCACCTCGACGTACCGCTTCAACAGAGCAAGGCTCAAACAGATAAACAGCGCAAACGTCAACAGCCATGTCGAGACGGGAATCGCAGTCGCAAACCCGCCGGCGACGACGCGGATGACATAGAGACCGGTGAGAACCATGACGTCCAGTACTGGCTCGCGTTTGGCGCGAAGCGAATACAGACACGTCCCGAGCAGATAGATGCCGAGGGCTGCCAGGAACGGCCCCGGCAGCGCCCATGCAGCGACTCCGAAGCCGGCCAGCCAGGGCGTGAGGACGAGTGAGGCACTACCCCTCGTCGAGATCCGTCGAGCGGCGAACGCGCGCCGACTCTTGCGCGGGTGCCTCCGATCGGCATCGAGATCCAGGAGGTCGTTCAGCACGTAACTGCCAGAGGCCACGAGAGACAGGCTCACGAACGCCACCAGCAGGCTCCGTCCAGTGGACCAGTCGAATCGATGTGCGGCCAGGGCTGGCGCGCACAGCAAGAGATTCTTGAGCCACTGGTGCGGGCGCAGGATCGAGGAGAGCGCGAGGATCCGATCACTCATCCCGACCCCTACCGGGAGACGACGCACACGTGCTTCCGTCATCGCAGCGCGCCGTCTCGCTCCAGCCACTGGTGTGTCCAGAGCGGATCTTCCCGGGGGTCTGGCGCGGATCGCGCCATGGCCTCCTTCTTCATCTCGATGAATAGCTTTGCTTCCGCCATCTCGTCGTCCGAGCTCGACGCCGACACGGTGATCGTCCTGGCGGCCCACTCTTGCGGGGCCAGCCACGCCGCATCGCGAAGAGCAAACTGTGTCGCCACGCACCGCAGCGTCCACCCCGTTGCGAGGACCAGCACCGATAGCGCAGCCATGCTGCGCACGAGCAGAGAACGGCCGCTCGCGATCCGGACTATCACGCTGGCAAGAGCGACGTACACGCAAAGGGCGTAGAGCACACCGGCCAGCGAGGGAATCCGATCGCGTGCGTAGAGGAAACCCAGACAGGCATTGCCGATGATTCCGGCGCACGCAACGGCGATCTCCCGACGCCCGCGCGAGGGGAGCCGAGGGACGGCCCACATTACAAAGGCCGATGTCGCGAGCGACGTGATCACGTTGATCCATTGCCATGGCGCGGGGCCAGAACCCCCCTGCAAGATCCGCCCGACGAGTTCGAATATCCCACCTCGTGGCTCCGACGCGAGGACCGTCAACAGCGTCGAGGCGGCGTTGTAGCCGTAGAAGAGAATGGGAAACGCACCGAAAAGCCGCTCCTGCGTCGGCACATCGATGACGCCGAGCCAGAAGCCCGTCTCCGTGTAGAAGGGTGAGCTCCCGAGTTCCGAGATGAGCGCGGCGCGGGCGGCCACATACACTCCAACGACCAGTGCGGCCGCGGCGACACCGGCGGCCGACGCACCTCGCCACCCCACATAGTAGGCCACCAGGAGCATCAGGGGGACGACCAGGCCGACTTCGAGCGTCAAGAGCGCGATCGTCGTCAGTAGCGGCGGCCACACATGCGCCGCGCGCCCCGCCGGTCGGCGCGCCAGCACGAACGCCCACACCGCGACTGCGCAGACGATCGTGTATGGATTCAGTGGGACTCCGTGAAACAAGAACCGAGTGGTATGGAGCCCGAGCAGGCAACCAGTTGCGATCGCAAAGCTCATGACGTCCCGCCACGTGCGCGGATCGCAGGCTTTCAGCCATCCAAGCAACAGCACAACGAGCGTGATCAGGTGTGCAGTGCGGTAGACGAAGAAGTCGGCGCCACGAATCTCGAATACGGCTTTGGTGAGAATCAGGTTGAGCGGTCGATATATCTCGCCCAAGTCCGCCGTATCGCTTGCGAGCGCCCGCCAAGACGTCCGGTTGACGCGCTCGAGAATCCTGAAATTGTCGATGTAGACGAAGCTGATCCGGTAGGTGTCGGCCGCGAGCACGACAAGAACTGCCGCCACGAGAACATAAGCAGCCCCGACTGCATGGCGCGAATGGGTACCACACTGCGGTGCGCCGGGATGTGCGGATGGCGAAGCCGTTGCGACTTCAGGTGACAGGGTCTGGCCTCCGGTCTGACCGATTGTGATTACTGACCCTTTTCCCGGCACGCCACTCCGAGAGACTCGATTCGAGCGGAAAGCTCACGATCAAGACGTGGGTATTTGCTGTTGGGCGCAAGCTGCCGTGAAATACCCGTGAAGTCCGTATCGGTGTACACCGTGACCGTCGCGGCAGGGCCGACGTCAAGGCTACGGATCCGGTTCCGCCAGTTCTCGTGGTTGGCGAACAGTTCATCCAGCTTCGGCCATCGCGCCGGGCCGTTCAACGCGACTCCCGTGCTTTGCCAGTCGGGACGGTCATAGAGGAAGACGTAGCAGCCGTTTGGATTGGGCGCTGGAACGCCGAGACCGGAGCGCCGCGGCTCGCGCGCTCCGCAACCGGCGAGTACGACCAGCGCCATGACGGCGAGTTTCCTTCGCGTCCTTCTCGATGGAGGCCGCAGAGAAACGTGTTCCATCTTTTCCGTCACGATAACGTGACGGATGAGCAAGGGGTAGGGGGAACACGGCTGTCCATGCAGAATGCCGGAAGGTCACACGTCTTCGCCCCGACGTGTCGCGAGCCGTGGCCCAAATTCCACCGGTTTCGAGGCTAGACCCGTGCGGCACGCCTGCTGCCGCACGCGACGCCAGTGCGATTCGTCGTACGGGTCTGCTTGTCGTCGCGTCGTTCGTTACCCGCTTCGCCCAGTCGACTCGATCGGTCGCCGGTGCGACACACCTTACGCTGGACGCCGCCATTGCGGAAGCGCTCGACCAGAACCTCACGTTGATCGCGACGGGGGCCGGGGTGACGCGGGCCGATGCGAACCTGATCACCGCCGGCATTCGGCCGAATCCGGTGTTGAGCCTGGGCGGCAGGAAGCGGTCCCGGCGCGTGGCCGTGGCAGAGGAGGAACGTGCGATGGCCGAAGCTGAAGTCCTCGATGCCGTCCGCAGGTTGAAGCTGGAAGTCCAGCAGGCGTTCATCGATGTGCAGCTTGCGCAGGAGAATCTCGCTGGCTCGCGAGAGCGCTGCGCGTCTGCAGGAGATCGCCCAGGCATCGTCGTCCTGGCCGACGCGGAATGATTCCGCTTCCATGACACGTCGCGCCCGTACAACCGTCACCGTCACCAAAGAACTAACGAGACTTGGGCGCGTAGTAACCATTCTTGGTGCGGGTGCTGCTACTCGGTCGCGAGACCTGGACAACGAGACGACGCCACGCGCCATCACGCTTCGAATTCAGCGACGTGTAGCCAATCGTGTACTGGCTTGCGAGCTCGTCGGCGATCTGAGCGTAGACGTTCGTCAGGTCATCAATCTTCATCGGAAAGAAGGCGCGCCCACCTGTCTCCCGCGCCAGTGTACGCAGCACGAACTCCGCTTCGCGAAAACCCTTCGCCTGCAGGTCGGCGCCGCGCAGCGCGATAGTGTAGACGGCCGTCTCGGAGCGCTTGGCGAGATCGAGGACCTCGTCGAACGACAGGAGACTCGATGTGTCCTCACCGTCTGTGAACACGATGAGTGCCTGACGGCGCACGTCCTGTTCTGCGACCGCGCGCACCTTCCCAAGCTCCCGGAGCGCGATGTAGATCGCGTTGTACAGCGCAGTCGAACCACCGGCGATGGTCTGCTGAATCGCGGACTCGAGGTCGGTCTGGTTGGAGGTGAACGCTTGCCGGATCTCGACGCGACTGTCGAAGTCGATTACTTGAGCGATGTCGTTTGGTCGAAGACGCTTTACGAAGTTCGTCGCCGCAATCTGCAGCGTCGGCAGGTGCTCCTCCATGCTCGCGCTGGAGTCGAGGAGCAGCGACAGGGCGATGGGTTGTTGGCGGCGGTTGAAGAACGTGATGTCTTGCTTGACGCCATCCTCGAACACCAAGAATTCGCCTGGCTCGAGGTCGGTGACGTAATGGTTCAGGCCGTCGGTCACCGTCACGCTCAGTGACACGACATCGACGCCGGCGCGAAAGGCGGGAGCTTGAGCCGCGGGCTTCGGGGCAGAGGGTAACGCTTGCCGTCCGGCCGCAGTGGTCTCGCACAACCAGATCGCTATGAGCACGGTAGTCAGAAGAAGGCGACGCACGATCGAGGGCATCCTAGCGCGCCCAATGACAGCCCGATAGATGGAGGCACGGCGTCCATGCAGAATGCAGGATCGCGAGAGATACAGTAGTCACGTCCAGAGGACGTTCGTGTCCCCTCGTCGACCGGAAAAAGCAGATAATCCGGAGCAAAGCGCGGCAGGGCTTTTGCCTGCGGACGGTGCTGACCACATGTTCAATCGCATCGCTCGTTGCACGGCGGCACTCGCGGTCGCCGGTGGTATGGCGTGGTTCTCGTGTGGCCAGGTGGGCGCGCAAGACGGCTTCCGTTTCCGGAGCGGCGTCGAGCTCGTCAATGTCACGGTCACCGTGACCGACCGTGCGGGCCACTTCGTGGCCGACCTTACGCCAGCCGACTTTGCTGTGTATGACAACGAGCAGTCCGTCGAGATCACTCACTTCAGCGCCGATCGCGTGCCGGTGAGCGTGGGCATTGTGCTCGACACGAGCGGCAGCATGGCTGGCGACAAGATCGAACGGGCACGTGCGTCTATTGAGCGCTTTCTCGACCAGCTCGACGATCCCGAAGACGAGGTATTTCTGTATGGGTTCGCCAGCGAAGTCAGGATCATTCAGGAATGGACGAGTGACCATGACGCGGTGAACAAGGGTCTGCGTCGGGTTGACGCGTTTGGCGGAACGTCGATGTACGACGCCGTCATCCGGGCGGTGCCCATGGCACAAAGCGGGCGTAATCGGAAGAAAGCCATGATCCTCATTTCCGACGGGAATGACACCAGCAGCCGCCGCGGCCTCCGCGACGTTCGACGAGTGGTGCGCGAAAGTGAAGTGCTGGTCTATGCGATCGGTATAGACGGATCGGCAGAGCCCACCATCAGAATGAGCCCTCCCACATCCCCGCCGCCACCGATCCCGTTCCCATTTCCGACCCCGGACCGCAGGCGTCCCGGCACGCGGTGGCCGGGGCTCACACAGCTCCCTCGAATGAGCGGGCGGACCGCCGCCGGCGAGCGATTGAACGCTCAGGCTCTCCGCGACATCACCGATGACAGCGGTGGTCGAACCGAGGTTGTGCGCGACGTTCGCGATCTCAGTCCGGCGACGGCGAGCATCGCCGATGAGTTGAGCAGGCAGTACTCACTTGGCTACATCACCCCCGGCGCCCGCGACGGCCGCTGGCACTCCATCCGCGTGGACGTGCGCGACAGATCGGTGCAGGTCAGAGCGCGCCGTGGTTACACCGCATCGTGATCCTCGTGTAATTCAATTTCCAAAATTCAAAATGCAAATCAGCCTGATTGCTTGGCAATGGAGACGCTTGCATTCTGCATCGTGCATTTTGCATTTACGGGATTACAACAGCGTGCCTCGCAAGACGACGAGCCCGAGCGAGAAATAGATCACCGCGCAAGAATTCCGATCCCAACCCAGACGGCTCGCGCCCAGAGATGGTCGATGTCACGGCCGATGCGCGCACGCAGCCACAACCACCCGACCAGGACGACGGCGCTGAGCGTCGCGAGATCCTCGGCGCCGACAGATCCCTCGAAGCGCAAGCCCGCGATGGCCATCACCAAAACGTCGGCGATATAGTGTCCGACGACCACCGACGCCAGGGCGCCGAACACGAGACGCTCGACCAGCGTGACAGCGGTTGCCGCTCGGGCAGCGCGCCCGCCGAACGCGTACGAGACGCGCCGGACCAATCCACCAGGAATCAGAAATGCCCAGCTCTCGATGTCAATCGCGCGCAGCAGCGTGGCCAACGCGGTCGCGGCGAGCACGAACCAGCCCGCCGAAGCGCCGAGCGTGGGTGCGACCACTCCGGCGATAAAGAACGCCGCTGCGCCAAGCTGCGCGATCGGGAAGGCTGCGGCCCGCCACACCGACATGAACGGGAGGAGCGCCGCAGACGACAAGACGACGCGTATCGGGTCGCGAGATCGACGAGCTGAGGTGAAAGGCACGGCGTTGTGGACTCTCGACCGATGATAGCCTTGGGATACTTCGGCACACAGGCCGGAGCCGCCCGTCACGGCGTTTTGCAGTCGATGCAACGAGCAGCACAACCGGACGTCGGCTCTCCCACTACCACCATCAAAGCTCCATGGGCAGCGCTGGTGGTCGACGATGACGCAGGTGTGCGTCAATCACTGAGGCTGTGTCTGGAAGCCGCGGGCGCGCGGGTGCTCGGCGTGGCCACCGGGCGCGCCGCCCTCGAGGCCCTCGACCGCGGGCACTTCGATGTCGTGTTTCTCGATCTCTGGCTCGGGGCGGAGGCGGGGCTCGATCTATTGCCGCAGATGCTCGCGCGGCAATCGGATCTGGGCGTCATCGTCGTCACGGCATTTGCTTCGATCGAGAGTGCGGTCAACGCCGTCAAGCGCGGCGCCGTCGACTACGTCCCGAAGCCGTTCACACCCGACCAGGTTCGACTAGCTGCCAGTCGTGTCATCGATGCCCAGCGACTGCGGCGCCGGCTGGTGGAACTCCAGGAGGAGCTGGACCAGAGCGGCGAGACGGCTTTCTTCGAGTCTCAGAGCCCGCTGTTTCTCAGATTCCTCCAATCGGCCGCTCGCGCGGCTGCATCCGATGCCGTGCTGCTGTTGCGCGGCGAGAGCGGTACGGGCAAGAACGTCCTCGCCCGATGGATCCGAGCGAACAGTCCGCGCGCGGATGCCCCTTTCGTGACCGTCAACGCTCCGTCCCTGTCCGGAGACCTGATGACCAGCGCCCTTTTTGGTCATCGAAAAGGGGCCTTCACAGGGGCGATCGCAGACGTGGCGGGTAAAGTTCCGGAAGCAGAGGGGGGAACGCTGCTGCTCGATGAGGTCGGTGACCTGACGCCCGACGCTCAGGCGCGACTCCTCCGGTTCCTCAACGATCGGACCTATGAACGACTCGGCGAGGCGCGCGAACGCCAGGCGGATGTCCGTTTGATTGCCGCCACGAACCGGGACCTCGAAGAGGAGGTACCGGCCGGCCGGTTCCGCGAGGATTTGTTCCACCGCCTGAACGTGGTGACGCTCACGCTGCCCGCGCTGCGTGAGCGCCAGGAGGACATCCTTCCTCTTGCCCATCATTACCTGTCCGTGTTTGGGCAGAAGCAACGCCGTATCGGTCTGACGTTGTCATCCGCCGCGGAGACAGCCATGCTCACGCACCGATGGCCCGGGAATCTGCGTGAACTGAGGAATGCCGTCGAGCGCGCGGTCATTCTTGCCCCACAAAACGTCCTCGACCTGAGCGAACTTGGACTCGCAGAGCCTTTGATGTCCAACGCCGCTACTCCATTCGCCCACGTGGGTGCGATGATTTCGCTCGACACCCTCGAGCGTGAACACATCGCCCGGGTCGTCGCGCAATCACCTTCGCTCGAAGCTGCCGCGCGCACTCTCGATATTGACGCGACGACCTTGCAGCGCAAGCGCAAGCGCTACGGATTGATGTGAGCGTCAAGATCCCCGGCCGTCTCGGTCTCAGGTTCGTGGTCGCGGCTGGCCTGCTGGTGCTCACGACGGTGACCGCGAGTGTCTGGACGTTCTTCGCGCTGACTCGCTTGAGCAGCATCGTGACCGACACGGTCAGGCAGAGCGAGTCCGTCACGGCCGTCACTTCGAGACTCGCCGGTGCGCTCGAACGCGAAGACGATGCGGTTCTGCTCGTCCTGGCGGGCGACGCGCGGGGAACGCACGTCTTGAGTCGCGAGCGCGGCGTTGTCGATCGAGCGGTGGCTGACCTGTTTGACGTCCTCGGGCCAAACGATGAGCGCGAGCTCGCCACACCTCTGCGAGAGGAACTGCGCGCGTATCGACAGGCCGCTGACGGCGTGGTTTCCGTTGCGCCGGAACGTGATGCCCTGGTTCAGTACCACCAGAAGGCCAACCCGGTTCTGCGTCGGGCAGTGGCCCTGACCACCAGCATCCGCGATCGACATTTCGAGTTTGCAAGGATGGCTGTCAATGGTGCGCGTGACGAGGCCGCCGGCGCCCGCCGGATCGTGCTGTTGATCACGCTCGTCGCTCTGGGGATCGCCGTCCTCGTGGCGTGGCACTTGACCCGCACCGTCATCGGACCTGTCCGTCAGCTGACACGCGGCGCCAATGCGATCCGCCAGGGACAGTTCGACCAGCGCATCGACGTCATGTCGCGTGACGAACTCGGCGAACTGGCGGGCGCTTTCAACCAGATGGCGGACGACTTGTCGGAGTTTCGCCGCACAAATATCGGCGAAGTCGTCAGAGCCAAGAACACCCTTGAAGCCACGCTGGAAGCGTTGCCGGATGCGGTGGTGTTGCTCGACGCGGGCGGCCGTGTCCATTCGATGAATCGGGCCGCCGTGAACGCTCTCGCGTCTGCAGGAGTCTACGAGCCGCGGCGCTTGGAGGATCTCCGACTCGATGGTTTGGATGTGAGCGCAGTGACGATGGCTATCGCCACCGGGGCCGGCATGGCCACCCCTGTTGATTTGGCTCGAACGATACGCGTGGAACAGGAAGGAGCCGTTCAGCGATTGCTGCCACGCGTCGTGCCCGTACCGGCGTTGACTCCGCAACAGGGAGGGGCTGTTCTCCTCTTGTATGACGTCACCGACCTGGTTCGACTCGACGAAATGCGCTCGGAGTTGGTGGCGGTCGCGTCACATGAGCTGCAGACGCCGCTGACAACGCTGAGAATGACGCTCTTGATGTTGCAGGAACAATCCTATGTCCTCCCAGAGCGGGAGCGGGAACTCGTCGCGACGTCGCTGATGGGTGTCGAGCAGTTAACCGAGACCGTTCACGAGTTCCTGGATCTGACTCGCATCGAGGCGGGCGAGCTTCGCCTCGATCTCGAGCCCGTGGACATGTCAGCCGTGCTTGCAGACGCCTTGCGTCGCATCGACGGACAGGCAAAGGCCCAAGGCATCGAACTGCGCGTTCGAATGAGCGACCTGCCGAGGATCTCGGCGGACCCGCTCCGCTTGCGGGTGGTCTTCGACAACATCCTCTCAAACGCACTCAAGTACACCCCGAGTGGCGGACGTATTACCGTCGACAGTCACCGCGTCGCCTCTCACGAAGCTGGTGCGCGCGACACACTCACGGTCAGGATCGGTGATACCGGCCCGGGCATTCCCGCAGCATTTCGGCCGCGCATCTTCGACAAGTTCTTTCGACTCGAAGACCATCAGGCCGAGGGTCGCGCGGGGGCACGAGGGGCAGGCATCGGCCTGTATATGTGTCGGCAGATTGTCGAGTTGCACGGCGGCGAAATCGGGTGCGGTGCAGGGCTCGAGGCGTGCGGAACCTGCATCACGGTCACGCTACCCGTCCCCACTCGTGCCCCAGTTTCCGTGAGGGATAGGAATAGAGTCATCCACCACGACCGTTGACTGCGCAAGCCCGGTCGCGCCGACCGTGGTGTACCCTCATAGTGCCCGAGCAGGTTCGCGCCGACACTCCCAAAGAGACTGCTTCGGCGACGGCGAGCCTTTATGATCACATTCCGATCTCGACGGTTCACGAGCCTTATTAGCGTACTCACGCTCTGTATCTTCCTGCAGCTGCCATTCCCGATTCGCGCGCAGGACGCTCAACCGGTATTCAAGGCAGGAGTCGCGCTCGTCCCGATTACGGCACTCGTGCGCGATTCCCGCAATCGCATCGTACGGAACCTCGGGCCCGACGACTTTCAGGTCTTTGAAGGTGGCCGGCTCCGACCGATCGTCGATTTTGGAGCGAACGACAAGGCGCCGATCAACGTGGCATTTCTGCTGGATACGAGCGGCAGCATGCAGGTGGCAGCGAACATGGCGAGGGCCAAGGACTTCGTCGAGGAGTTCGTGGGTGCGATCGAGCCCGCGGTAGACGAAGTTGCACTCTTTACCTTCGACAAGTCGCTTCGGCGGGAGGTCTCGTTCACGAATGACAGGGACGAGGTGTATGACGCTTTGGACGGGGTGAAGCCGTGGGGAATGACGTCGCTCTACGATGCGGTCGCTGAGACGGCGAAGCAATTGGGGGACCGCACGTCGCAGCGCCGAGCAGTTGTCGTGATCACAGATGGCGTCGATACCAGCAGCGCCCTGACGCCGGCTGAAGTCTCCGGATTAGCCAGCGGCATCGATGTCCCCGTCTACGTCGTCGCCGCCGTCTCGCCCCTCGATCACCCGGGGGCTCCAACTGCGGTGGTTGCGGACACGGCAAACGGCGGGCTCGCCAATGTCGCAGACTGGACAGGTGGAGAACTGCTGTATGTCAGTGAGTCCAGTCAGATTCCTCTCGTCACCAAGGAACTGCTGCGAATGATGCGGCATCAGTATTTGCTTGCCATCGAATCATCCCAA
>Ga0190271_10001414_pt1 | contig 13644 bp, 16 predicted proteins | sample Popmic356T_FD_133747 | JGI IMG/M metagenome (GOLD analysis project Ga0190271, IMG submission 133747) | Populus adjacent soil microbial communities from riparian zone of Weber River, Utah, USA - 356 T | ecosystem: Environmental > Terrestrial > Soil > Riparian zone | place: USA: Utah | collected...
CTGCCCGCGCGGACGTACTCGAGCATGCCCTCGACGTGCGCCACGATCGACTCGCGCGCCCGCCGGAGGTATTCGGCCGGGTCGGAAGCGCGTAGCGAAGCCGCTTCCTCGACCGAGAGCCCCACGGGGACGTAACCCGTCAGCGGATCGTGCGCCGCGGTCTGGTCGGTGACGAGGTCGAAAGATTCACGCTTTTGTGACAGCTCCGGCACGATCTCGGCGGCATTGCCGAGCACCGCAACCGAGAGCGCGCGCCCCTCCCGCGCCGCCGCGCGCACTCGAGCGACTCCGTCGTCGAGCGAGTCGGCGACCTCATCGAGGTAGCGCGTCTCGAGCCGGCGCTGGATCCGCGACGGATCGACCTCGATGCAGAGGATCACCGCGCCCGCCATGGTCGCGGCCAGCGGCTGCGCGCCGCCCATCCCGCCCAGACCGGCCGTGAGGATCGTCCGGCCGGAGAGGTCGGCCGAGCCGAAGTGCTTCTCTCCCGCCGCAGCGAACGTCTGGTAGGTGCCCTGGAGGATCCCCTGGGTGCCGATGTAGATCCAGCTTCCCGCGGTCATCTGTCCGAACATCGTCAGACCCTCGGCCTCGAGCCGCCGGAACTCGTCCCAGTTCGCCCAGCGCGGCACGAGCAGCGAGTTCGCGATCAGGACGCGCGGCGCCCCCTCGTGGGTGCGGAAGACGCCCACCGGCTTGCCGCTCTGGACGAGCAGCGTCTCGTCGTCACGCAGCCGCAGCAGCGTCCTGACGATCGCCTTCAGCGCCTCGTGCGAGCGGGCCGCGCGGCCGGAGCCGCCGTAGACGACGAGCTCCTCCGGGCGCTCGGCCACCTCCGGGTCGAGGTTGTTGAGCAGCATCCGCAGCGGCGCCTCCGTCTGCCACGAGCGCGCGTTCAGCCCCGTGCCGCGCGGGGCTCGGATCGACGAGAGGTCGCCGGCGAGCGCCTCGACCTGCGCGTCGAGCGAGGAGACGCTCACCGAAGCTCCCCGACAGCCGCCTCCGCCGCCGCCAGGATCGAGCCGTCGGCGATCGCCACGGCCACCCGCTCGATGTCCTCGGAGAGCGAGCGGTCGTCGCGAACCCGGTCGGAGAGCTCGCGCACCGCGTCGTGTGCTGCCCGCACGCCCGGCCCCGGCTCGAGCGGGGCAAGGAACTCGATCGCCTGTGCCCCGGCGAGCAGCTCGATCGCGAGCACGCGCTCGCTGTTCGCGAGCACCTGGAGCGCCTTCAGCCCTGCCGCGTTTCCCATCGAGACGTGATCTTCCTGGCCGGCGCTCGTCGGAATCGAGTCGACGCTGGCCGGATGGCAGAGCGACTTGCTCTCGGAGACCAGCGCTGCGGCCACGTACTGCGGGATCATGAAGCCGCTGTTCAACCCGCCGGCCAGCGTCAGGAACGGCGGCAGCCCCTCAGACAGGGAAGGGTTGACGAGCCGCTCGACACGGCGCTCCGAGATGCTCGCGAGCTCGGAGACGGCCATCGCGAGCGCGTCGAGCCCGAAGGCGAGCGGCTGGCCGTGGAAGTTGCCGTTCGAGACCACGATCCCCTCTCCGACGAGCACGAGCGGGTTGTCCGTCGCCGCGTTCAGCTCGACGGCGACTGTCGCCTGCACGTGCGCGATCAGGTCGCGGCTCGCCCCGTGCACCTGCGGCGCGCAACGGAGCGAGTACGCATCCTGGACGCGATCGCACCACCGGTGCGATTCGATGATCGCGGACTCCTCCAGCAGCCGGTGCAGGTTCGCGGCCGAGTCGAGCTGCCCCGGCAGCGGCCTCGCCTCGTGGATCGCCGGATGGAAACTCGTGCGCGAGCCCTGCAGCGACTCCAGCGAGAGCGCGCACGCGAGATCCGCGGTCCGCGCCAACCGCCACGCGCGCACGAGCGCGAGCGCCGCCATCGCCGCCATGAACTGCGTCCCGTTGATCAGGGACAGCCCCTCCTTCGCCCCCAGGCGCACCGGCTCGAGCCCGGCGGCGGCGAGCGCGTCGGCACCGGAGACCAGCGACCCCTCGAACCAGGCCTGCCCTTCGCCGACGAGCGGCAGCGCCAGGTGCGCGAGCGGCGCGAGATCGCCGCTTGCTCCGACCGAGCCCCGTGCCGGCACGCGCGGGAGCACGCCGCGATTGAGGCAGTCGATCAGCAGCTCGACCGTCTCGACCCGCGCGCCCGAGAACCCCTTCGCGAGCGCGTTCGCGCGCAGGAGCATCGCCGCGCGCACGACCTCGGGCGGATAGGGCTCGCCGACGCCGCAGGCGTGGCTGCGGAGGAGCCGCAACTGCAGTTCGTCCACCTGCTCGTCCGGGATCGACTCCGAAACGAAGCGGCCGAAGCCGGTATTGACGCCGTAGGTGTTCTCGGCCGCGTGCTCGACGAGCGCCCGCGCCGCCTCCATCTGACCGCGCGCCTCGTCGGCGAGACCGACGGGCGCGCGGTGGACGGCGACCTCCCAGACATCCTCCAACCGCAGGTCGTTCCCGTTCAGCGCGTGACTTGCAATCACGCCGCGAGTCTAGACCCGGGTCAGTGATGCATGGGTGCTTCGGTGCCGGGCGTGTGGAGCAGGTTCTCGACCTCCCGGACGCCCTGAATCTTCTGCGTGCGCTCGACGAGCGCGTCGATCAGATCCTGCGACGGCAGCTGGCCGCGCAGCTGCACGACGCCCTCCTGCGCGTTGATGTTGATCGCGCCCTTCACCTCGTGCTCGTCGCGGAAGAGCTCGCTCTCGACCTTGTCCTTGAGCGTGGCGTCGTCGTACTCCTTCGGGACCAGCCCCGAGACCTTCCCGTGGAGCTTTCCGAACAGCACCTTTCCGCGCGGGTGCCTCGCGAAGAACCAAGCCGCGATCCCTGCGGCCACCGTGAGCGGCAAGAACTTTCTCATCTGTACCCCTTGGTCGTTGTCGAGACTCACCTACCGCAAGCCTCGGGGTCTCGAAACCCTCTCACGGAACGAGGCGCAGTTCCAGCACGTGCGACTCGTCGAAGCCGTCGATCCGGAGCATCGCTCCGGCCGCGGCGGCGGCGGCGCCGGCCGGCATCAGCCCGACGAGCTCGGAACCGACCACCTCGGCGCCGTGCGACGCCGCCTCGGCCTCGATCCGCGCGACGATCTCGTGCAGCACCGCCGCCTCCCAGTCCTCGACGTTCATCGAGACCTGGACGACTCCCGCGCGTGGCAGGTCGAGGCCGAGGGCACGTACGCCGGGAAAGCCGCCGCCGGTCTCGCGCACGACGGCGGCGACCGCCTTCGCAGCCTCGAGCCCGCCGCGCAGATTGACGTTGAAGGCGATCAGCGGCCGGCGCGCGCCGACGATCACGCCGCCCGCTCGCTCGTCCAGGCGCTCCGGGCCGAAGTCCGGCACCAGCTCCCCCTTGTCGATCCGCGCCTGCAGAGCTTCGGGGCCGCCCCGCCGGAAGAACGCCGGGCCGCGGCCGGGCGCGAGCTCGCCGTAGAGGAACACCGGCAGCCTGAGCTCGCTGCCGATCCGCCGCGCCAGCTCCGCCGCTGTCTCCTTCGCCCGCTCGAGATCGTCGCGCTTGATCGGGACGACCGGGACGACGTCGGCCGCGCCGATCCGCGGGTGCGCACCCTCATGGCCGCGCAGGTCGATGCGGTCGCGCGCGCACGCGACTCCGGCGAGCAGCGTCTCGACGAGCTCGTCCGGCTCTCCGACGAGAGTGAAGACGGAACGATGGTGGTCGGGGTCGACGTGCACGTCGAGCAGTCGTGCAGGCGTCGAGAGCGACGCGCGCAGCGCCTCGATGACCGCGTCGTCACGCCCTTCGGAGAAGTTCGGCACCGCCTCGAGCATCGCTCGTACTCTAGGAGCGTGAAGGCGTACTACGAGGCACGGGCGCCGGAGTACGACGACTGGTGGCTCGGCACGGGGAGCTTCGCGGAGCGCGAACGGCCCGGGTGGGCCGAGGAGCGCGAGGCTCTGGTCGCCGCGATCGCTGCCCTGCCCACGGCCCGGACGCTGGACGTCGCGTGCGGAACCGGCTTCCTCACGCAGCACCTGCCGGGCGAGATCACCGGCCTCGACCAGAGCCAGTCGATGCTCGAGCTCGCGAGCGCGCGGCTGCCCCACGTGAGCTTCGTCCAGTCCGACGCCCTCCGGCTGCCGTTCCAGGACGACACGTTCGGGCGCGTCTTCACGAGCCACTTCTACGGCCACCTCGAGGAGGGCGAGCGAACCCGCTTTCTCGACGAGGCGCGCCGCGTCGCACCCGAGCTCGTCGTCGTCGACTCGGCGCTACGGGACGGCGTCGACGCCTTCGAGCAGCAGCAACGCGTCCTGAACGACGGCTCGCGCTGGCAGGTCCTGAAGCGCTATTTCGAGGGCGACGAGCTGCGCGCGGAGCTGGGCGGCGGCGAGACGCTCGTCGCCGGACGCTGGTTCGTGGCCGTACGATCCGCCCAGTGACGAAGGTAGCCCCCTTTCTGCGCGTCGCCGACGCCGAAGCAAGTGTCGAGTGGTACGCCCGGCTCGGGTTCTCGGTCGCCTGGCGGACGCACGCCGAGCCGCACCTGCCGCTCTTCGTCGCGATCGAGAGCGGCGACGCGCTGATCTTCCTCTCCGAGCACACCGGCGACGCCCACCCGGACGGGCTGATCTACGTCTACGTGGACGACGTCGACGCAGTCGCGGCCGACTTCGGCACCGTCGCGGAGCTTGCGTACTACGGGATGCGCGAGGTCGAGCTGACCGATCCGGACGGCAACCGGCTCCGGATCGGCACGCCTGCCGCCGGGTGACCGTCCGGCGGAGCGCGTACAGATCGATCCGCTCGCTCCAGCGCGACAACGCGCGCTGCCGCGCCTGCCTCGAGGCGGGCTTCCAGATCGAGTCGTGGCCGGTCCGCGCTCCGCTCCACACGCAGCGAGCACTGCTCTTCGGCCAGGCGCCCGGCATCGTCGAGGGCGAGGAGGGGCTGCCGTGGCGCGGCCGCGCCGGCCAGACGCTGAGACGCTGGCTGCAGCTCGACGGCGACGAGCTCTACGAGCGCTTCTATTGCGCCTCGGTGACGCGCTGCTACCCGGGCCGGCCGGCCTCGGGCCGGGGCGACCGCACGCCGACGCCGCGCGAGCAGGATCTGTGCGAGTTCTGGCGCGACTGGGAGCTCGAGCTGGTCCGGCCGGGGCTGATCGTCACTGTCGGCGGGCTGGCGCTGAAGCGGCTGCTCGGCGTGCCGAGGCTGACGAGCGCGATCGGCAAGAGCTTCACGCTGCCACACGACCTGGGCGATGCGATCGTGATTCCGCTGCCTCATCCCTCCGGCGCCAGCGGCTGGCTCAACGACGCGACGAACCGCGCCCGCCTCGGCAAGGCGCTCGTCCACGTGCGGCGCGAGCTGGCGCGGATACATTCGGACGAGTGAGCGCCATCCCGTACCGCCGCACGTTCGTCCGGCTGCTCGGCTTTCTGCGGCCGTACCGCTGGTCGCTGTTCGTCTCGACGATCCTCGCCGTCCTCTCGCAGGCGGCCGCGATCGCGATCGTCCTCGTCGTCGGTGAGACGATCGAAGGGATCGAGGCGCAACGTGGCACCGACGATCTCTTCTGGGCGGTCGTCGCGATCTCGATCCTCGGCATCGCGAAGGCAGCATTCATGTACGGCCGGCGGATCATCTCCGGCCGGCAGGCGCTCGGGATCGAGAAGGACATGCGCGAGAGCCTCTACGCGCACCTGCTGCGGCTCTCCTTCGGCTTCTACGACCGCCACCAGACCGGTCAGCTGATGTCGCGCGCGACCGTCGACCTGCAGTCGGTGCGCTTCTTCCTCGGCTTCGGGCTGATCTTCTTCTTCCAACACGTGCTCACGGTCGTCTCGGTGATGGCCGTGCTCTTCGTGGTCGAGTGGCGGCTGGCGCTGATCGCGCTCGCGATCACGCCCATGATCGTCGCCGTCGCCTACCGCTACAGCCACGTCTCGCATCCCGTTCTGCGCGAGGTGCAGCAGAAGCTCGGCGACGTCGCGACCGTGACGGAGGAGTCGATCGTCGGCGTCCACGTCGTCAAGGCGTTCGCGCAGGAGGACCGCCGCCAAGCACAGTTCGAGCGTGCCTCCGGCGCCGTCTTCGAGCAGACCGTGCGCGCGTTCCGGCAGCGCGCGCTCTACGTGCCGCTGCTCTCCTTCCTCCCCCTGCTCGCGCAGGGCGCCGTCCTTCTCGCCGCCGGCCGGATGGTGGTCGAGGGTTCGCTGGGACTCGACCAGTTCTTCGTCTTCAACCTCCTGCTCGCGATGTTGATCGTGCCCCTTCGCAGCCTTGGAATGTGGATCGGCCAAGCGCAAAGAGCGACCGCATCGGGCGAGCGGATCTTCGAGGTGATGGACGAGCCCGAGGGCGTCGACGACCGCGCCGGCGCCGGTGAGCTGGCGCCCGGGCCCGGCGAGATCCGCTTCGAGCACGTCTCGTTCGGCTACGCCCCGGGGCGGCCCGTGCTCGAGGAGATCGACCTCGAGCTCGCTCCCGGCAGGACGATCGCTTTGATCGGCCACACCGGCTCGGGGAAGACGACGCTGGCGGCCCTCGTCCCCCGCTTCTACGACGCAACCGCGGGTCGCGTGCTCGTCGACGGCGTCGACATCCGCGACGTCACCCGCCGCTCGCTCCGCCGCGAGATCGGCGTCATCTCACAGGATCCGTTCCTCTTCTCGGCCAGCGTCCGCGAGAACATCGCCTTCGGCGTCCTCGACGCCACCGACGAGCAGGTCGAGCGCGCCGCCCGTGCCGCGCAGGCGCACGAGTTCGTGCTCGAGCTGCCGCACGGCTACGACACGGTCATCGGCGAGCGCGGGATCACGCTCTCCGGCGGGCAGCGGCAGCGGCTCGCGATCGCACGCGCGCTCGTGATCGACCCTCGCATCCTCATCCTCGACGACGCAACCGCGTCGGTCGACGCGACGACGGAGGCGCGGATCCGGGACGGGCTCGCCGAGGCGATGCGCGACCGGACGACGATCATCATCGCCCACCGCCTGTCGACGATCGCCCTCGCGGACGAGATCGTCGTGCTCGAGCACGGACGGATCGCCGCTCGCGGCACGCAGGCCGAGCTGCTGACCACGAGCGCCCTCTACCGCGAGCTCCACGAGCACGGTCTGCTCCAGGGTCTGCTGAAGGAGACGGCGTGAAGGTCTGGCAGCCCGGCGGCCACCTGTCCGAGGAGCGCGGCGGCGAGGTGCGCGACTGGTCGTGGCGCCGCACACGACGCCGGCTCGGCCTGCTCGTCGGGCTCGCGCTCCCGTACCGCGGCCGCACAGCACTCTCGCTCGCAACCCTGCTCGCCTACACCCTCGTCGCGCTGGCCCCGCCCTACCTCGCGAAGCTCGCGATCGACCAGGGGATCCGCGAGCTCGACCTCACCCGGCTGTCGTGGATCATCGCCCTCTTCCTCATCGCAGCGGTAGTCGCGCTCGTGCTCTCGTCGGCGAACACGTACCTGACGGGGTGGGTCGGCGAGCGTGTCCTCGCCGACCTGCGCAACAAGCTCTTCGCGCACCTGGAGCGCCTCTCGCTCGGCTACTACGAGCGCAACCGCGCCGGTGTGATCATCAGCCGGATCACGAACGACGTCGAGGCGCTCGACCAGCTCGTCACCGACGGCGTCACGAGCCTGATCCAGAACACGCTGCTCCTGCTCGGCACCGCCGTCGTCCTCTTCTTCCTCGACTGGCAGCTCGCGCTCGCGATGCTGCTCGTGCTGATCCCGATGGCGCTCCTGACGGCGTGGTTCCGCAGCCGCTCGAACCGTGCCTACCGCCGGGTCCGCGAGCGGCTCGGGCTCGTGACGGCCACGCTCGCGGAGGACATCGCCGGGATGCGCGTCGTCCAGTCCTTCACCCGTGAGCCGGTGCAGCAGCAGGCCTTCCACGGCGTCAACGACCGCTACCGCGCCGCGAACTACGAGACGACCGTGTTGAACGCGATCTACTTCCCCGCGGTCGACCTGCTCGCATCGGCGGCCACCGCGATCGTCTTCGGCTACGGCGGCTGGCTCGTCTACCACGGTGACATGACCGCGGGCACGCTCTTCGCGTTCGCGCTCTACCTCTCGAACTTCTTCGACCCGATCCAGCAGCTCTCGCAGCTCTACAACACGTTCCTCTCCGCGATCGCGGCGCTGGACAAGATCATCGGCGTCCTCGACGAGGAGCCGCAGGTCGTCGACCCGGCGGGCGCGGCCGAGCTACGACGGATCGAGGGGCGGGTCCACTTCGAAAACGTCCGCTTCGGCTATGGCCCGGAGTTCCCCGAGGTGCTGCACGGGCTCGAGCTCGACGTGCCGGCCGGGACGACAGTCGCGCTCGTCGGCCACACCGGCGCGGGCAAGTCGACGATCGCGAAGCTGATCGCGCGCTTCTACGACCCGACGGAGGGGCGGATCACGATCGACGGCACCGACCTTCGCGAGGTCTCGCAGCGCTCGCTCCGACGACAGCTCGGGATCGTCCCGCAGGAGGGGTTCCTCTTCGGGGGCACCGTCGCCGAGAACATCGCCTTCGCGCGACCGGACGCGCGGCCGGAGGAGATCGAAGCCGCCGCCCAGGCGGTCGGCGCCGACCGCTTCATCCACGAGCTCGAGGAGGGCTACGCGACCCAGCTCGGCGAGCGCGGCACGAGACTCTCGCTCGGCCAGCGCCAGCTCGTCGCGTTCGCGCGGGCGCTGCTGGCCGACCCCCGCATCCTGATCCTCGACGAGGCGACCTCCTCGGTCGACATCGGCACCGAGCGGCAGATCGAGGTGGCGCTGCGGAGGCTGCTCGCCGGCCGGACGGCGTTCGTGATCGCGCACCGCCTCTCGACGATCCGCGACGCCGACCTGATCGTCGTGCTCGAGCACGGCCGGGTGGTCGAGCAGGGAACCCATGAGGAGCTGATCGCCCGCCGTGGCCTCTACACGAGCCTTTACGGCGACTGGGCGGACGAGGTCGCCTAACCTGTCGCTGTGACGTCGCCCGAAGATGCTGCCTCCGGTGGCCGCGAGCTCGCGAGCTGGGGGCGGCGGCTCGTGGCCTTGCTCGTCGACATCGTGGTGCTCGGGCTCGTGATCGGCGTGGCGCTCTTTGCCGCCGGGATGCCGGCCGAGGATCTGCGCGACCGGATCCAGGATGGAGAGACGCTCCTCGTCGTCTTCCTCTTCCTGATCCCCGAGGCGATCTACCACACCGCGCTGATCGGCTCCCGCAGCCAGACCTTCGGGAAGATGGCGCTCGGGATCGAGGTCGTCGACGCCGAGAGCCGCCGCCCGATCGGGTACACACGGGCGTTCCGCCGCTGGCTCTCGACGGCGACCCTCCGCGCCCTCTTCACGATCCCGACGGTCGTCGACCACCTCTGGCCGCTGCGCGACTCGAGAAACCAGGCGCTGCACGACAAGTTCGCGCGCAGCGTCGTGGTGCGGACATGACAGACGGCCTCGATCCCGAGACCGAGGAGCGGATCGAGGAGCCCGTTTCGGAGGAGGCCGTTCGCGAGACGAGGCTCTCGCCGGCGCAGGCGGTCGACAAGATGCGCGTCAACCTGCCGGTGCGCGGCAACCGCAAGCTCCGCAAGCTGCTCGAGCGCGTCAACGACGACAAGCAGGTGAAGGCGTGGTGGCACGTCTCGAACGTGAACGCGGTCGTGCGGATGGAGATCAACGACCACTCCTGGGTGCACATCCAGATCGTCGCCAACATCGCCCTGAAGCTGCTGCGCCAGCTGACGAAGCACGGCGTCGAGCCGTCTGCCGTCCGCGACTTCGGGCTCGAGCAGGACGACGCCGAGGTGATCGTCGCGCTCTCCGCGCTCTTCCACTGCGTCGGCATGTCGGTGCACCGGCACGGCCACGAGGACTTCTCGCTCTTCCTCTCCGAGCCGAAGATGCGCGAGTTGCTGGACGGGATCTACGACGAGCCCGAGTTGACCGTGATCGTCTCGGAGGTGCTGCAGGCGATCACGAGCCACCGCGCCGACGGACAGCCGCTCGCCCTCGAGGCGGGGATCCTGCGGGTCGCGGACGCGCTCGACATGGCGGAGGGCCGCTCGCGGATCCCGTTCGAGAAGGGCCGCGTGTCGATGCACTCGCTGTCGGCGGCCGCGATCGACGACGTCTCGATCAAGGACGGTGAGGCGCGGCCGGTGATGATCGAGATCGTGATGAACAACTCGTCCGGCCTCTTCCAGGTCGACGGGCTGCTGAAGGCGAAGCTGCGCGGCTCCGGGCTCGAGCCCTACGTGGAGGTGATCGCGCACATCGACACCGAGGCCGAGAAGCGCCTCGTCCCGATCTACCGGCTCGAAGCGTAGTGGCTAAAGTGGGATCCGCACGCCGGTGCGGGATCGTCTAATGGTAGGACGCTCGGCTCTGGACCGAGTAGTCTAGGTTCGAATCCTAGTCCCGCAGCTCGATCGGATAAAAGCCCCGCTCAGGCGGGGTTTTGCGTCTCTGAGCTTGCACGCCGGTTTCTTCGAGCTATACTCTCTCTATCTTCGCAAAGATCTTTTGCGGACTCCCGTGCAGGACGCGGGAACCGGGCCGTGTCTCTCCCCTCGAGACACACGCCCACCCAAGCAGGCGGCCGGGGTCTTTGCGGAGGCCCCGCCGCCGTTTTCGGCCGCGTTTAGTATCACTCTCCTATGCGTCTCCGCCGCCGCTCCGGGCTCACCACTCTCGACGAGGCCGCTGCGTATGCACGCTGCCACGGCATGCGCGACCACGACGTCCGGATCGTGAAGCTGCCGCCTCGCCGGCCGCGGTACGAAGACGTGCTGACGACCGGCGAGGAACTGCGGGAGCTCTTCGAGCAGCGCCTGGACGCCCGCGAGGCCGAGCATCGCTAGGTGCAAACGAAAGCGGGCCCCGAAGGGCCCGCATCGCGTCGCTGCCCAGGCGACCTAGAGTCCTGCGAGCCGCGGCCGGCGCAGATAGCCGAGCGCCAGTCCGAGGCCGAGGACGAGGACGAGCGCGCCGATCCCCACCGTCAGCGCGTCGCCCCATTCGAACGTCGAGCCGCTTGCCGAGACCTCGACGGGCGTCTGGACGTTCGAGTGTGCGAACCGGTCGGCCCTGTCGTCGGGCCGTGCGCCGACGACGTCGTCGGCGGTCATGCCCTGGCTCAGGTACGGGATCACCTGCGGGCCCTGCTCGAGGGCACGCTCGACGCGGTTGTCGGGCGCCGACAGCGGCGCGGTCGGGAAGTCCGTCACGCCGGGCACGAACTTCGTGTCCGCCACGTTGGTCTTCACGGCCTCGCCCAGGACTCCCGGCGAGACGAACGGATCGTGGATGGCTTCCGCGGTCGCCAGCAGCTGCGCCTGGTCAATGGCTCCAGGCGAGACAGACGGGTCGTGGATGCCTTCCGCGGCCGACAGCGTCTGCGCCTCGATCGCGTTCCTGATCGCGATCTGGTCACCGTCGGGTCGGGTCGAATTGACCGGGTACCGGTCGTGAATCGACGCCGCACCGTCGACCGTCCCCTGCTCGGTCAGAACGCCGTGCGAGAGGTACGGGATCACCTGCAGAGCCTGCGGATCGATGAACTGCTCGTCGCCGTGCGGGATCCCTGCCGACAGGGGGATGCCCGACTCCATGTCCACCTGGCCGGACCAACCGCCCACGGCCACATAGCGGGACCCGCTGGTGCCTTCGTCGAACTTCGCCGCTGCGACGGAGACACGACCGGCAAACAACACCGATGCGAACGCCAGCCCGAGCGCCATCCGGCGGAACCACCGGTGCCTTCTGCGATACGACATCTTGCTCTCCTCCTGCTGACCCCTGCCTGAGCCAGCTAGACGGAGGAGCGCACAGCTTTCTTCCCTTTCGTGACGAATCGCGCTTGAATGACTGTTCGGCCATGACGATGGAGCTCAGCGATGCCCAGCTCGTCGGACGGTGCCGGAACGGTGACGCGGCCGCCTGGAACGAGCTCGTGGAGCGCTTCTCGCGCTATGTCTACGCGATCGCTGTCCGGGCCTACCGGCTCGCCGAGCACGACGCCGAGGACGTGTTCCAGGACGTCTTCGCCCGCGCCTACGAGCGCCTCGGCTCCCTGCGCGACGACGCGGCCATCCGGCCCTGGCTGGCGCAGCTGACGCGGAACGCCTGCGTCGACAGGCTCCGGAGCGCGGCGCGCGAGCAGCCGGAGGAGGAACCGTCGGCGGAGGAGACCGACGCCATGCTCGAGCGGCTCGACGAGGCTCTCGACGTCCACGACGCGCTGGATGGGCTCTCGACCGATTGCCGCGAGATCCTCGACCGCTTCTTCGCACGGGATGAGAGCTACCGCACGATCGGCGAGGCGCTCGACCTGCCGGCCGGCACGATCGCGAGCAGGATCTCACGCTGCCTCGGCAAGCTGCGCGAGAATCTCGAGGGAAGAAAACCCGACCCTGATCCGTCTGGAGGATTGTGAGCGCCACATCTGGATACGACGAGGAACGCCTCGGCGAGCTTCTAAGTGCCCTGCCCCCGGCTCCCGCCGGCTGGGTCCGGGCTGCGCAGGAGCTGCCGGCTGCACGACTCGGGCTCGACGAGATCGTCGAGCGTGCCCGCGTCGACTCGGAGTTCCGCGTTCGGCTCGTCGCCGATCTCGAGACGGCGCTCGCGGGGGCGGGTTACGAGCCGACGGACGAGCTGATCGAGGCCGTCCGGGCTTGCCTGCCCGAGCTCGATCAGTGATGCTCATGTCCTAGTGGCGCTTTACGACCGCGACCTCAGGGTGATGCTGGACGAAATTGCGGGGCCCTCCCCCGCTCCGGGAGCCGGCGCGGTCTCGGGCGTCGTGATCGCGATGGCGGCAGGGTTGATCGCCTCGGCCGCGCGTCGCTCCGACGAGTGGGACGAGGGCAAGGGTGTCTCGGCGCAGGCGCAGGCGCTCCGTTCCCGCGTCGAACGGCTCGCGGAAGCGAACGAGGAGGCTTACCTCGAGGCGCTGGCGCTGATCGAGGGCGCGTCGGAAGACGGCGACCGCGACGCCGCGATCGGGAAGGCGCTCGACACCGCTGCCGAGCTGCCGCTGTCGATCGCCGAGTGCGCCTACGACGTCGCACTGCTCGGCGCCGAGGCCGCCCAGCACGCCTGTCGCGGCGGCGCAGAGGATGCTGCCGCGGCGTCGATCCTCGCCGAGGCTGCCGCACGTTCGGCCGCCGGCCTGGTCGCGGCCAACCTCGTCTCGCGGCCGGGCGACGAGCGCGTCCTGCACGCGCAAAAGCTCGCCGACGCCGCGACTGACGCTGCACGGCGCGCCGTCGCGGCATCAGCGGCTCGGTAGCGGCCGCGGCTACCGTCCGAACGCCGGCTTGAAGGCCGTGCGCTCGCGCCGGCGCAGCCAGCGGCGCCGGGTCCTTCCACCCTCTGTGCTGGCCTGATGGGCCAGCCGCGCGCGCTCGGCCTCGCGAAGCATGTCCGCCTGGCGGTACCGCGCGATCTCGTGCATGAGCGTCGGATGCATCGGGTGCTCCTTTCGTTCGTCTGCCGACACGACGGCGGAGCAGGCCCGTTTCTTCCCTACGCTCGAGGCAGGTCGTCCAGACGTCGGATCCACGCCTCGAGCCGCGGGTAGCGGCCGTCGAGCGCCATGGTCTCGCGGAGGATCTCGTGGAAGCGGTCGGGGTCGCCGTCCTGCCAGAGCACGGCGTACTTGAGAAAGGGGAA
>Ga0190271_10001415_pt1 | contig 13636 bp, 12 predicted proteins | sample Popmic356T_FD_133747 | JGI IMG/M metagenome (GOLD analysis project Ga0190271, IMG submission 133747) | Populus adjacent soil microbial communities from riparian zone of Weber River, Utah, USA - 356 T | ecosystem: Environmental > Terrestrial > Soil > Riparian zone | place: USA: Utah | collected...
AAGGCCAAGCGAGCGATGAAGAGGTGGGTGGACCGGCCGGGACTGGACCGCGCCGAAGTGATGGAACTGGTGGGGCGGCTCGATGCGCGAGTCGCCTTCGCGGCCGCGACCCGCGATCTCGAACGGTATCGCGGTGAGCGCGACTACCGGCTGTGGAAGGGCATCACAGAGGGCAGTACACGCACCGGCGAGTGGTTGGCCCGGGTGCGAGCGGCCCGGACGCTCCGGGAGGCTCTGGGCATCCTGGTGCGTGCACCCCTGGCGAACGTCGAGCGGCTCACGCACCAGCTCGGGCGGAGTCCCACGCGTGCCGAGGTGCTGCGCGCGACGGCCATGCGGCCTGCGCGGGCGCTGCGGGATCTCTCGGCGGGTGTGCGACGGCGGGTACGGCCGTGATGCGCGTCGGGCCACTCGTGGCGGCCACCACCTACGACGACAAGGTGTACCTCGCACACCTGCCCGACGGTCCGATCCACGTGCTGGAGGGAACGGCGGCGCTGATCTGGTCCCACGCCCTCGCCGTGCCTCGCTCCAGGTTGGCCGCGGCCGTGACCGAAGATGTCGAGGGAGACCCGGCGACGATCCACGCGGAGGTGTCCGCTTTCGTGGACTCCCTCATCCAGCGGCGGCTGCTGGTCGAGGACGGGGAGGGCTGATGGCCGCGCGTGGCACGCGGCTCGCGATCGGCGCGCTCGCCGTCGCGGCCGGCGCCTTCGGCCTGGCGGCTGCCCTGGTCGTGCCCGCGGGACTGCCCTATGACGAACCCGCGCACTGGTCGAACGCGCTCTACTACGCCGAAAACCTCGGTCCCCCGGTGCTGGGCGACCCGGGAGTGACCTACGAGGGGCAACAGACGCCGCTCTCGTACGTCATCGCTGCCGTCGTCGTACGGCTCGCGGGCGACGCGGATGCCGCGTTCGTCGTCGTCCGCCTTCTCGGGGTCGCCGGCGCCGTCGCGCTGACCCTGCTGATCGGCGGGATCCTCGTGCGCACCATCCCGAACCGCCCCGCCGTGATCATCCTCGGCACCGCGTTCATCGCCCTCAATCCGATGTTCGCGGTCATTGCAGGGTCGGTGCAGAACGACACCTGGACGCTCGTGTGGGCGTTCGCGCTCCTGTGGGCGGCTCTTCCCTTCATGGACGCGTCGCGCACGAGCCCGCGGCCGTGGGCGTGGGGGCTCCTGTTCGGTGCTCTGGGGTCGGCGGCCATCCTCACGAAGCTGAGCATCGCCCCGCTCGTCGTCGCTGTGCTCGCCATCCTCCTGCTGCGTCGCCGGGTCGTCATGGCGCTGATTGCGGGTGGGGTCGTGCTCGCGGCCTGCGGGTGGTGGATCGTCCGCAACTACCTGCTCTACGGCGACCTGACCGGCCAGGCGGGCGTCGAGCGGGCGGGTTACGAGTTCGGCCAGGGAGCCCTCGGGCCGCTGCACCTGGCGCGGTCCGCGCTGACGTACCTCTTCCTGCCGACGGAGTACCTGCGCAACTCGATCGTGGCGCCGTGGTGGATCGACGGCATCGTCGTCGTGCTCGGGCTGGCGGTCGCCAGCGGTGCCGTCCTGCTGGCCGCGCGTGTCCGCCGCGACTGCGCCCCGGGTGCTCTGCTCCTGCTCGTCACCGTGGGCGCCGTCGCAGTCGCCGCCTGGCTCCTGCAGGGCACGTTCGGCTGGCACGTCGCCTTCCGCACCGCGTACGGTGTGCTGCCGATCGTGGCATTGGCGTTCGGTTGCGTCACGCAAGCGGTCCCGTCCCGGCGCGGCGGCATCGGCATCGCGCTGACGCTCGGGATGCTGCTGCTCGTGGTCGCGGGTTGGGTCTCGGTCACCGCGTCGGCCGAACCCGCCCACCTCACGCCCTGACCGACCTGCGATACTGGATCGACGATCGGGGGGATCGGTGAGCCAGGTTTCGCTATTCGCGCAACGACTCCGCGACGCGCTCGGCCGGTGGTGGCCGGCGGCGTGGCGCTTCGTTCTGCTCGCGTCCGGCGCGGCCCTCAGCAGCTACCTGATACTCGATCGCGGGTTGCGCAACGGTGTGATCTCCGCGGTGATCATCGGCCTGCTGGTGATCGGCGCGGCGCTGATGCCGCGGTTGCCGCTGGCGATCGCGCTCCTGGCCACGCCCGGCCTCATCGTCGTGCAACGCGTCGGGCTTGGCGGCACCGACCTGACCGTATCGGACGTCGCCCTTGCAGCGGCCTTCGGCTCGGCCGCGCTCTTCGGCACCTACCCGCTCAGCCGCCCCATGAAGCAATTGCTGGGGCTGAACCTCGTCTACCAGTTCGCGACCCTGCTGACCGTGATCATCAACCCGTTCGCGCAGAACACGGTCGAATGGTTCCACGCGTGGCTGCTGATCTCGGGCGCCCTGCTCGTAGGGTGGGCGCTCGGTCGGGCCGGGCTCGCTCACGCCGCGTTCGGCCTGCTGATCGGTGCGTTGCTGGTGGTCGCCGTCGGGGTCCTCGTCACGGCGGTCCTCACCTTCGCGCAAGGCCAGTTCGTGGGCATCGCCCCGAGGTGGCCGCTTCCGATGCACAAGAACGCCGGGGGCGACCTGCTGGCGATCGGTGCGGTCGTTGCGCTCGTGAACCCACGCTGGGCCGGCTGGTCCGACGGAGTGGCGCGGCTGGCGTTCTGGACACTCACGATCGCGGTGGTGCTCACCCAGTCGCGGCAGGCGATCATCGGACTCGTCGTCGCGGTCCTCGTGGTCACCCTGCGGCGCGGCGCGTCACGCCGCTCCCGGCTGATCCTGCTCCTCGTCCTGCCGGCCCTCTGGTTCGTCGGGTCAATGGTGATGGACCAGATCGAGAGCGGCAACCGGTTCAACTCCTACTACGTGCGGGTCGAATGGATGCAGGAGGTGTACGCGCTGTGGAAGCACGCACCGATCTTCGGCCACGGTCTGCGCTACTGGTACGTGCACGAATGGGCGCTCTTCCAGCCGCCGCAGGGCGAGTTGGAGGTGCTCGCATCCGCGGGGGTTGTGGGCCTCCTGGCCTTCCTGCTGATGTGGGTGGGCTTCATCGTCGTGCTGTGGCGGGTGGACCCCCGCTTCGGGACGCTCGCCGTCGCCGCGGTGCTGAGCCGCATCGCTCAGGCCCAGTTCGACCTTTTCTGGGTCGCCGCACAGGTGTCGGTTCCTTTCATGGTCGCCGGCGTCTGCCTCGGTGCTCAGGCGCTGTTCGCAAAGGAACGTTCGGTCGACAGGCAAGCGGATGAATTAGCATGGAGCATCCGTCCGGACGGCCGACACGCTGTGCGGGCTGGGTCTGGGAAGACGTTGGGGGAGGGCGCCGATGGAACTGCGTGACTATATACGCGGATTGCGGCGCCATTGGCTCGCGATCGTCCTGATCACCGCGGTCGGACTCGCAACCGGCTACGTCTGGACACTCCTTCAGACGCCGGTCTACGAGGGCTCCGCGAGCGGGCTGCTCAAAACCACGTGGGCAGCCTCGGACGAGGAATCGCCGATCGCGAGTACAGAAGACTCGGCGGCCCGCGCGAAGGTTCCCACCTTCCTGGATCTGGCGCAGTCCGAGCTGGTGGCCCAGGGCGCGATCGACGAACTGGGACTGAGCACCACACCCGCCGCCGTCATCAACAGGATCACGGTGACCAACCCTCCCGGAACCTCGATTCTGAAGGTCGACGCGCACGCCGCCACCCCTGAGGAGGCGAGCGCGCTGGCATCGGCGTGGATCGACTCGCTTGCCGTCGGCGCCGACAAGGTGCTCGGCGATGGCACTGACGGCTCCTCCCTCGTCACGGTGGTGGCCTATGACGCGGCCGGCAAGCCGACGAGCCCCATCTTCCCAGACGTGAACACCGCCATCCTCGTCGGAGGCGTGCTGGGCCTCGGGTTCGGCATCGCGTTCGCCCTTGTGCGAACGGTGTCCGATCGGCGGATCCGTTTGCGCGACGACATCGAAGCGCGCATCGGGGTGCCGGTGGTCGGGACGATTCCGGTGGCCCCGGGCCTCGGCCGCGATGAGCGCATCGTCACGCGTGCCGAGCCGACGGCCAAAGGCAACCAGTTCGCTGTGTCGGAGGCGTTCCGGTCGCTGCGCACCAATCTTCAGTTCATGGATGTCGACAACCCGCCCCGCACGATCGTCGTGACCAGTCCCCTGCCCGGCGATGGCAAGTCCATGGTCGCTGCGAACATCGCGGTGGCGCTCGCCGAGAGCGGCCGACCCGTCGTGCTCGTCGACGGCGACCTACGACGCTCGACGGTGGCCAAGACCTTCGGGCTGCCGGGCGGCGCGGGGCTCACAGATGTGCTGGCGGGCCGGGCCAACCTCATCGATGTGATGCAGCGCACTCTGGTCTCCGAGCATCTCTTCGTGCTCACCGCGGGCAGCGTTCCGCCGAACCCCAGCGAGGTCCTCGGCTCGGCGAAGATGCGGGCCGTGCTCTCAGACCTCTCCGAGCACGCCATGGTGGTCGTCGACGCACCGCCACTGCTGCCCGTCACGGACAGTGCGGTCCTCGCGCATCAAGCGGACGGCGCCATCCTCGTGGTCGGGCTGGGCAAGACGACGTACGACCTTGTCATCAAGGCTCAGGACGCGCTCGCCAAAGCGTCGGGTCGCTTGCTGGGGATCGTTCTCAACCGCGCACCGCTCAAGGGTGCCGAAGCGTCGCCCTACTACGACTACCGCGGGGGCTACCACGCGTCCACCTCGGACTCTTCGGAATCCGAGAAGGCCGAGGCGCCGGCTGACGCGGACTCGGCGCCCTCAACGCCGCCGGCCACGGTGAGCCAGGACTTCGAATCGTTCGTCGCCGGGATCGACGGCGCCGTGCAGGACGAGCGGCGTAGCCGCGCCGGCCGGAGCTGACACGCTCGATGCCGGGAGCCGCCCGCCGCGTCGCATTGATCTCGTCGTCATTCGCGCCATACATCGGGGGCGTGGAAACACATGTGGATCGCGTCGCGCGGGCGTTGAGCGACACGGGCTGGACGGCCGAGGTGTGGACCGTGGATCGCGGTGAAGGACTCGGGGTGACCGAACATGACGGCGTTCGCGTACGGCACCTGCCGACACCGCTTCCTGCCCGCTCTGCCGCCGCGATGATGCGGTTCGCCCGCCGGGGCAGGCGCGCGCGGAGTGCCTGGGCCGACGCATACCGGGCTTTCCGTCCCGACATCCTGAACATCCAGTGTTTCGGGCCGAACGGGCTCTACGGTGCGACGCTCGCCCGGAAGGTGGGGGCACCGCTGGTCGTGACCTCGCACGGAGAGACGCTCGCTGATGATCGCGGGGTGTTCCAGCGTTCCCGGCAGTTGCGTCGCGGGTTGCGCCGGGCGATCAATGAGGCCGGGTCGGTGACGGCACCCTCGGAGTATGTCCTTCACGACCTCCGACAACGGTACGGACTGGCGCCGTCGGACGGCCGTATCGTCCGCAACGGGGTCGACCCGATCCCCCCGGGCCAGCCGCCGGAGATGCTCGCGGGGCACTACCTGCTCGGGGTCGGCCGCCTCGGCCGGATGAAGGGCTTCGACCTGCTCATCCAGGCGTTCGCGGATGCCGACCTCGACCCCGCGATCACGCTCGTCATCGGGGGAGACGGACCCGAGCGCGACAGCCTGGCGGCCCTCGCCGCAGCACGCGGGGTCGCGCGGCGCGTGACGCTGCTCGGATCTCTCGAAGAGGTCGAGGTGGCACAGCGGATGGCCGGCGCACTGGCGGTCGTGGTCCCCAGTCGCGCGGAATCGTTCGGAATCGTCGCGCTCGAGGCCTGGCGTGCCGGCACGGCGCTCGTGATGACCAACCGCGGTGGTGCCGTCGAGTTCGCGCACGATGGACGCGATGCGCTGCTGGTCGACCCGCTCGACCCAGATGCGTTGGTGCGGGCGTTGCGACGGGTGACCACCGACGGCGCGTTGCGAGCGCGTCTGGCAGCGGCGGGGCACGAACGAGTCGATGAATTCAGCTGGTCGGCGGTCGCGCGCAGCTACGCGGAGCTGTTCGACGGCCTGGTGGGGGCGAACGCGGGGGCGCACAGGTGAGCTATCACGACCGTTGGCCACGGCGGATGCGTGCCGCACGTCGCCTCGCGCAGGCCGCGCTCGTCGCCGAAGTCTGGCGACGCGGACGGGTCGTGCCCGCGTACTGGTGGGACGGGCACCCGAACTTCGGCGACGACCTCACGCCGTGGCTGCTGCCCGCGTACGGCCTGGTTCCTGTGCACCGGATGCCGCAGCACGCGCTGCTTGCCGGCGTGGGCAGCGTGCTGGAGTTCCTTCCGCCGGAGTTCGACGGCGCCATCTGGGGCAGCGGACTCATGAGCGATGCACCACACCCGCTGCCGCGCGCGCGTGTGCTGGCGGTGCGCGGCCCGCTCACACGGGACCGGATCGGCGCCACGGGCAAGATTCCCTTCGGGGACCCGGGGCTGCTGGTGTCGCGTCGGATGCCGCGCCCGGCGGCGCGATGGGCTATCGGATTCGTCCCGCATGGGCACCATCGATCCCACCCGAGCTTCGCCGCGCTGGCGGCCGCGACACCGGGTTCGCGGGTGGTGAACGTGCACCAGAGCGCCCGCCGCGCGGTGCGTGAGATCGCCGCATGCCGGGTGATCGTGACGACCTCCCTCCATGGACTCGTCACCGCCGACGCGTTCGGCATCCCCGCGGTGTGGACGACACTCGACCCGCCGCTCGGCGGTGGCGACTTCAAGTTCCTGGATTACGAGGCGGCGGTCACTCCCGGCCGCACGCGCCACGTCGCCTGGGCCGACGGCACGCCACCCGCGGATCTCACCCGCGCCGCCTGGTCGGCCGACGCCGACCGGGTGGCGCACCTCGCTGACGGGCTGGTTCATGCGATCGGGCGTCTCGAGGACGAGCTCGCCGGGCTTCGCCGCTTTCCCCTCGGAGCGCTGACCTCCGGCTGATGCTGCGCTACCGGCGCCAGGGCAGCCGTTCGACCACGCCGCGGCGGCTGGGAAGCACAGCGCGGGCCAGAGACACCGGTCGCCACGGCGTGGCCGGGATGCCGAACTCGGCGGCGAGGGCGCGGGATACGGGTCGGCCGAGGCCGCCGAGCGAGACGCCGGAGTGGTTCTCTCCCGTGCTGACCCGGTAAAGCGCTCCTGGAAAGGGCACCGGCGCGAGTGGGTGGTCGGTGGCCTCCAGGTCGTCGGCGAGGTGCAGGTGGGACCCGAACCACCGACCCAGCCGGTCACCCAGCCGCGCCACCAGTTCCGCTTGTGAGGCACCCGCACGCAGGTCCGACGGGAGATCGTAAAGGTCCGGGCGGACGATGCTGCCGCTGCCGCAGTGGCGGTGGAATTCCGGTTGACGGCGGATCGCCCCGCGGTCGGCGGACCAGCGGTACCCGTGCTCGATCTGCCAACCGGCGGCATCCGGATTCGCCGCCGAGAGTGCGGCCAGACGCCGTGAGACCAGGTCGTCCGCGTCGACGAACATGACGTGGTCGGGCGAGCTCACGCGGGCGGCGAGCAGTCCCGTGGCCAGCTTCGACCCCTTGTCGCGCAGCACCGCCGCTACGCCGGTGCGCGGACCGTCGAGCGCACTCGGGGCGTCGAAGTCGACCTGCACCCAGTGCGCGTCTGGGGGCAGAATCTCCGGACGCCGGTTGCCGACGACCCACACGCTGTGCGGCGCGGTCTGGCGGGTCACAGATGCCAGGGTCTCCGCCAGCAGCGCCTCCACACGCGCGTAGTCGTCGCTGTTGTGCGGATGGCGCAGCGACGTGATGAAGGCCAGCATCGGATCGTCTCAGCTCACACTCGTCCACACCCGGGCGTGGGCGGCGACGCACCGCTCCCAGGTGAAGTCGTCGGCGCGAGCGCGCGCGACGGCGATCATGCGTCCGATAGCCGCGTCGCCGGAGGTGACGGCGAGGAGTCCCTCGGCGATGGCCGCCGCATCCGGCGCAACGAGCAGACCGCCGGCACCGATGACTTCGGGGAGGGAGCTGGTCGCCGCGGCCACCACCGGGACGCGTGCTGCCATCGCCTCGAGCGCGGGGAGCCCGAATCCCTCGTAGGTGGACGGCACCACGACCGCCTGAGCGCTCGCGAGCACCCGCGGCATCACGTCATCGGGCAGGCGCCCGGCGAGCACCGCGCCCTCGAGCCCCGCGAACAGGTCGCGGCGCCGCGGATGTGGGGGACCGGTGAGCACGAGGCTCAGCTCGGGGCGCTCCCGTCGGACGGTCGGCCACGCGGCCGCGAGGGCGTCCAGGTTCTTGCGTTGAGCTGCTCCACCGGCGTGCAGCACGAACAGCTCGGGAAGCCCGAGGGATGCCCGCTCGCCCGGCGGCAGAGGTGCCGCGTCGAAGAAGTGCTCGTCCACCCCGTTCGGGATGACGTGCATGCCCTCGAGGCCCAGGAGATCGTGAGCCTCCTGCGCCGTGAACTCCGAGACGCAGATCACCGCCGCGGCGCGCCGCAGCTCCTCAGGGGCCGCCGCAACCGGCGCGGACTCATCCGGGAACCGCCACGCGACCACGTCGTGGAGCGTGACGATCTCGGCGCGGGGCGCGGGTGGCAGTTCGAGGTTCATCCGGTGGGTGACGCCGTTCGCTCCATACAGCGCCCGGCCGATCAGCCTTCGTGTGCGGGGGTCGGCCCGCGTGACCGCGGTGAGCGGGAGCCGGCGCGTGCCGGCGAGCGGGGAACGCATCGAACGCGCGATCACGCGTCGCACCGTCCACGGCAGGTCATCGACCGCGTCGAGCGCGGACTGTGCTCGAGCCGCGACCTGCTCCTGGTAGACCTGGGCCCCCATCGGCGCGTCGGTCGCGATGGTGGCGATGCTCAGGCGTCGGGTCGATGCGATGCGGTGCCTCCGTGACAGTCGAGGGATGCGGGCGGGTTCGCATCCGCCCACGAATCTAGTTGAATGGGTGCCTGACGGCGATCGGGCCGCCGCACGAGCCCTTGGGGAAGATCGCCGAATGACAGACCTGCAAGCGGTGGTCGTCGTCGCGACCTACCGGCGGCCCGACCACATGCGCACGTGCCTGCAGCATCTCGCCGCCCAAACCCTGAAGCCCGCGCGGACCATCGTCGTCGACGCGTCGGCGGACGACCTGACCCGCGCAGTCGTGGCCGACTTCGAGGGGGTCGAGTACCGCCGCAACGACCACGGCGCCGGAACCCTCGCGACCTCGCGTGCGATCGGAATCGAGGGGGTCGATGCCGACATCGTCGCCTTCATCGACGACGACGCGTACGCGTTCCCCGAGTGGCTCGAAGAGCTGCTGCGCCCCTACGACGACCCCACGGTCGGCGCCGTCGGCGGACGCGCCCTCAACGGACAGCCGGACGAAGCGGACGAGGGCATCGGGCAGATCGGCCTGCTGCTGCCGGACGGCCGGCTCACGGGGTACTTCGCCGCGGATCCCGGCCGGGTGGTCGAGACGGACCACATGCTGGGCGCGAACATGTCATACCGGCTGGATGCCGCGCGACGGGTCGGCGGTGTGCATGACTTCTACCCCGGAACGTGCCTGCGGGAAGACGCCGACATGCCGCTGCGCCTGCGCCGAGACGGGTGGCGGGTCGTGTTCGCGCCGCGCGCAGTCGTCCGGCATGTCGCCGGCCAGTACGCGAAGGGCGTGCGCTTCGACTCTCGCTATCGCTACTACGGCGCCCGCAATCACGTGGTGCTTCTCGCCACGGCTCTCGGCCACCGTGATCCGATCTTCCGCCGCTACCTCGCCACCGCCATGCGCACGGCGGGGCGGGACCTTCGCAGCGCCGTTGTGGCGCTGAAGCAGCCCGGCTGGCGCGCCAAGGGCCGCGGCGCGGCGGGCGGGTGCCGCCGGGCCGCGATCGGTGTCGGCGGAACCGCCGCAGGGGTCGTCGCGAGCGTTCGCGCGGTTCGCGCCCAGGCGCGGGCGTCGTGAGACTCCACGCCTACGTGCTCGCCGGCGACCCGGCCTGGATCCGGCAGGGCATCGGCTCGTTCTACGGGCTCGTGGACCGCATCGTCGTCTCGTACGATGCGGACGGGCTGTCGTGGTCGGGGGATCCGCTGTCGACGTACGAGTCCCTCGACCGCATCGCCGCTGCCGATCCGGACGGCAAGGTGGTGCTGCACCCGGGCCGATTCAGCAACCCCGACCTGATGGCGATGCTGGCAGAGACGGCGCAGCGACAGGACGCACTGGATGCGGCATCCGAAGGCGCCGACTGGGTGCTGCAGCTGGACACGGACGAGGTGGTGACCGATTCCGGTGAGCTGCGTGCCTCCATCGACGCCGCGGAGGCGCACGCCGCATCGGCACTGGCGTACCCCGCCCGTGTGCTCTACGCCCGCGCCGATTCCGGGAGGTTCCTGGAGACATGCGGCCGGTTCTGGTCGACGCAGTCGAGCTACCCGGGCCCGGTGGCGGTGCGGGCGGGAACCACGTTGAGCCACGCGCGCCAGGCGGCGGGCGTGCCGACATATCGCGTGGACGTGTCGCCATGGAACACCGACCCGGCGCGGCCACCGACCACCCGCGTGCACCGCGTGATCGCTCGTGACCAGGCGCTCCTGCACTTGAGCTGGGTGCGCACCGAGGCTCAGATGGCCGAGAAGCGCGCTGTGTCAGGTCATGCTCGAGACCGCGATTGGGACCGGGAGCTGGATCGGTGGCGTCGGCGGATGCGGCATCCGTTCCTCACCGCTGCGGGCGCACCACTGACTCGGAAGCCGTTCGAAAGGTATCGGGTGACGGCACTTCCGGAGTTGGCGAACCTCGACCCGTAGCGTCGTCAGTTCAGTTCGCCGAGGGTGACCAGACGGGCGAACTCCGCGTTGGCGCCGCGCACCTCAGTGAAGGTGCCGGTGGATTCGATGCGTCCGTCCTTGAGGAACACCAGGGTGTCAGCACCACGGACGGTGGAGAGCCGGTGGGCGACGATGAGGATCGTCATGCTGCCCTGGAGGCCCCGAAGGGTCTCGGCGATCTCGTACTCGGTCGCATTGTCGAGCGACGACGTCGCCTCGTCGAGCACCAGCACCCTGGGGCGACGGTAGAGCGCCCGGGCGAGTCCGAGGCGCTGACGCTGGCCACCCGACAGCCTCACGCCGCGCTCCCCGACAACGGTGTCGAGCCCGTCGGGCAGGCTCTGGATGAGCCCGCCCAGTTGCGACATCCCGATGACCTCGTCGATGCGCTCGTCATCGATGCTGTCGCGCGGGACACCGAACGCGATGTTCGACCGCATCGTGTCGTTGACCAGGAACACGTCCTGCGGCACAACCCCCAGCCCGGCATACCACGCCGCCCGATCGGCGAAGATCGAGCGGCCGCCGCACTCGATCGTGCCCGACGTCGGGTCTTGCAGTGCGAGCACCAGGTCGAGCAAAGTGCTCTTGCCCGCGCCGCTGGAACCGACGAAGGCGGTGGTCGCGTTCTCTCGAATCGTCAGCGACAGATCGGTGAGGACATCCGCTGTGGCGTCTGCGTAGCGGAACGAGAGGTCGCGCAGCACGATATCGCCGCGGTATGGGGTGTCGTCACGCGGAGTCTCGACGTGCGCGCCGCGCTCGTCGAGTTCTGTCGTTGAGCTGAGAACGATCTCGAGGCCTATGCGACCGGTGCGGGTGGTGGCGAGGTTCGCGCTCACCCGGTTGAGGGTCGGAAGCGCTCGCAGAGCGGCGGCACCGAAGACGCCGAGTACTGTCAGGGCGCTGCCCGCAGGGCTGGTGGCGAACAGGACGAGCGAGACGCCTCCGATCATCACGACGAAACCGATCTCGAGTACGTATCGGGGTGCTTCGCTCAGGATGCCCATCGTGCGACTGGCATTCGCGCCACGCAGGCGCGCCTGATAGAAACCATCGACGAACCGTTCGGAACTCGACGTGAGCCGCGCCTCGCGGAAACCGTCCAGCCCGGGCATGAGGAACTGCCAGGCCTCGAGTGCGGACTCACTCGTCACCTCGCCGAGCTGAGACTGACGCTTGCGGAAGATGCGCTGCAGGCCGACGACGAACCCGCCGAAGATGACGACCGTGAGGACTGTCACGACCGGAGCGGTCACCGCCAGCACCGCGGTGATGGCGACGAGCATCATCAGATCGGTGCACATGCTGATCGTCGCGAGCAGCACGCCGGTGGACTGCCCCGTGCTGGTCGTGATGTTGCGATACACCTCGGTGAGGCGTCGGGTGCGGTGATCGGCGTAGGGGGCGAGCACGTAACGCCGGAACATCCCGCGCGAGAGGGTGGCCCCGACACGGGTGGTGCGGCCGAGCAGCCACCAGCGGAACGCGAGCGCCGCGACGCTCTTGCCGATGAACAGGACCGCGACCACGCCGGCGACGAGGGGAATGAGCTCCTGCGCCGTCGATCTGCCCGTGACCTCTGAGATCCAGCCGAGGACTCCGGTGTCGGTGTCGGCGCCGGTGATCAGCTGGGTGAGCGGAATCATCGCGGCGATGCCGAGGCTGTCGAGGGCCGCAAGGACGAGCGAGGCGCCGATGGTGGAGGCCACCCATCCGGCGGGGCGCGCGTCTGCGAGCACCAGCAGTGCGCGCAGCTGCGGCAACAGCCGGGTGGGACGCTCAGGCGCTGTCATGGGAACCTTCCGCCTGCGCGCTCGGATCGGCAGGCCTTCCGCATCATATCCGGGCACGCTGACCCGAGTCACCGCGGCCGGGCCCGCCGCGGGTTGTGTCGCGGTCTGGTATGAGGTGTATGCGATGGACACGCCGATGCGCTAGCATTCCCTCTATCGCCTTCCGCGCGGAAGTTGGGGTTCCATGAGCGCGGGCTGCGGTGACTGGGGGTCGGAGGCCGAAGGGCTCCGCCGCACACAATGACCAACCCGTCGGAGATCCGGCGGTCATCAGCACTGGAAGGGACTGAGACAATGGACGAAGTCGAACCGCAGAAGTCCGGTATCAGCCGCCGGACCGTAACCAAGGCCATGGCGTGGGCGGTCCCCGCCATCGCCATCGCCGCGCCGACCCCGGCCTTCGCCATCTCGGGCGAACCGCCGACAGTGACCATCGGGCAGGCGTGCAAGCTTCCCGGTAACAGCCAGGCCGAGAACTGTGCAGCCGTGTTCGCCAACTGTCCTGGTCTCGACACCGAGAAGGCGTATGCGTTCCCGATCCGCATCGAAAACACCTCTGACCAGGTCATCTACATCACGCAGGTGGTCGTCGATGCGGCCGGGCCGCTGAACTTCACCGTCGCGTGCACCTTCCCGGCATTGTGCACACCGATCGCCGCTGGTGACACGATCGAACTCCTCGTGTTCGCCAACTCGAACAGCAGCGCCAACGTCGCGGCAATCGTCACCGCGACCCTCACGTGGGGCCATTCCGTCGACACGTCGGGCGGCACCTGCGTTCTCACCGACCCCGACCACGGACCCATCGTCGAGGGTCCCGTGACCATCGAAGCGTTCCCGCCGTGCTCCTCGAGGATCCCGTTCCCGACGGGTGCGCCGACCTGCACGCCGCCGTTCTACGAGGACGAGTGACCCTGCTTTAGGGTCGTTCTCGACATCGCCCGAGGCGCTGGGACTTGTTCCGGCGCCTCTGGCGTGTGTCGTGGTCTCCCGACCGTCTCCCGGAGGTTGTCGAGTGCGAAGCCGCACCATCCACGTGATCACACCCGGCGACCACTTCTCTCCTTTGACCGGTTC
>Ga0190271_10001416_pt1 | contig 13629 bp, 16 predicted proteins | sample Popmic356T_FD_133747 | JGI IMG/M metagenome (GOLD analysis project Ga0190271, IMG submission 133747) | Populus adjacent soil microbial communities from riparian zone of Weber River, Utah, USA - 356 T | ecosystem: Environmental > Terrestrial > Soil > Riparian zone | place: USA: Utah | collected...
CACTGCGCCCAGCGTGCGGGCGTAACGCGCGTTCGCCTCGTCGCTCTGCCCGGACAACACCAGGATCTTGATCGAGGGCGAAAAGGCCAGCAGGTCGGTGATGAGCCGGAACCCTTCGTCCGGCCGGTGCGGCACCGGCGGCAGGCCGAGATCGACCAGGGCCAGATCGGGGGGCGTGTCCAACTGGCGTAGCAGGCTTTTCACCTGCGCGCGCGAATCCGCTACACGCACGCTGTAGTCCTTGCTGAGGACGAATTCCAGGGTATCGGTGATTAGCGGGTCGTCGTCGACGATGAGTAGTTCGGGTTTCAGCGGAGTAGTCGCCATCAGGCCGGCACACGCGTTCGTTGCATTCTCGGGTTATTCATTGTGACAGATAGCCCAGACGGGTCATAGGCTTAGGATTGGGATGCAAAGTCCTAGGTGATGCAGGCCAGATAGGCTTGTTCAAGGGTGTCCGCCGCAAAGCGCTGGCGCAGCATGGCCGGTGCGCCGCTGAACCGCAGTTCACCCCCATGCAACACCGCCATTTCGTCACACAATTCGTCGACATCGGCGAGGGCGTGCGAGGTGAAGAATATGGTCCGCCCTGCCGAACGCGCCTCCTGCAGGCGTGCTTTGAGCAAGGCGCGCGCCTTGGGGTCGAGCCCGCTCGTCGGTTCATCGAGCACCAGCAGGCTGCGGCCGGAAAGCAGGCACGCCGCCAGTCCGAGCTTCTGCGTCATGCCTTTGGAAAAGGCACGAACGGGTTTTCGCAGTACCCCAGGCTCCAGGTCGAGGTCTGCGAGCGTTTTCTCGGCTTGTGCCGCAACAAATTCGCTCCCGTACATCGTCGCCATGTAGCGCAGGAAATCTCCGCCGGTCAGGTAATAGGGCGGCACGAACCTTTCGGGAAGAAAAGCCAGCTGCGAGCGCGACCGGGTATCCCCGCTGGAAAGACCGAAGATCTCCACGCGGCCGGCATCGACCTCGCAAAAATCCAGCAGGCATTTGATCAGCGTGGTCTTGCCCGCCCCGTTCATCCCCACCAGGCCAAACGTCCGACCGGAAGGAACTTCCATGTCGAGTCCGCGCAGCACGGCCACGCCGGAATAGGATTTCTTCAACCCGCTGAATCGGATTGCATGGCTGGTGGCTATTTCGCTCTGGTTCACGTTCGGGGGCGCAAAAACGAGATGCGCAAAATTGCACGCAATTGCGGCAACATGCAAGCCTTCTGCGGCCGGCGGAGCACTCCGCTACAATGCTTTTTCATTTCCGCATTCCGCTGCGCTGGTATTTTCTGATTTTCAACCCGGCATTCATCAACCCGGCCGCTTCCGACAACCTAGTGCCTCCCGATAATCTCGTCGAATTCTCGCAAGTCGAATTTTCCTATGACGGACGCCCGATCCTTCAGGGGGTCGACATGCGTTTCCCTCGCGGCAAGGTGGTCGCGATCATGGGTGGCAGCGGAACCGGCAAGACGACGTTGCTGCGCCTGATCGGGGGCCAGCTGAAGCCCGGGAGCGGCAAGGTAGTCGTGGACGGCGAACCGGTACATGGCATTTCGCATGCGCGGCTGTATGCGATGCGGCGCAGGATGGGCATGCTGTTCCAGTTTGGCGCGTTGTTCACGGACCTCTCCGTGTTCGAGAACGTGGCGTTTCCACTGCGCGAGCACACCGATCTGCCTGAAAGCATGGTGCGCGACATGGTCCTGATGAAGCTGGATGCCGTCGGCCTGCGCGGTGCGCAGGCGCTCAGGCCCGCGGAACTTTCCGGCGGCATGGCGCGGCGCGTGGCGCTCGCCCGTGCCATCGCGCTGGATCCGATGCTGATCATGTACGACGAGCCGTTCACGGGACTTGACCCGATCTCCGTCGGGGTGATCGGCAATCTGATTCGCAAGCTCAATGACGCGCTTGGCGCGACATCCATCGTCGTCACCCACGATGTGCAGGAATCGCTGAAGATCACCGATTACGTTTATTTTCTTGCCGGTGGCAAGGTGGTCGCGGAGGGCACGCCACAGCAGGTCCGCGATTCAGACGAACCATTCGTGCACCAGTTCGTCCACGGCGAAAGCGACGGCCCCGTGCGTTTCCACTATGGCGCGCCGGCGTACCGCGACGACCTGGGATTGGGCGGCTGATGATCGATACCCTGGCTTCGGGCATCCGCCTGGTCGGTCATCGCACGGTCAATGCGGTATGGAGGCTGGGTGCCGCCACGCGTTTCATGGGGCTCGTGCTGAGCCGGTCGGCCATGTCATTCCGCCGCTTCCAGCTGACGCTCGACGAAATCCACTTCGCCGGCGTGCTGTCGATGATCATCATCATTGTGTCCGGGCTGTTCGTCGGCCTGGTGCTCGGCCTGCAGGGTTACGAGACGCTCAAGCGTTATGGATCGGCCGAAGCCGTGGGAACGCTCGTCGCTCTTGCACTGGTTCGGGAACTGGGTCCGGTGGTGGCCGCGCTGCTGTTTGCAAGCCGCGCCGGCTCGGCGATGACGGCGGAGATCGGCATCATGAAATCGACGGAGCAGTTGTCGGCCATGGAGATGATGGCGGTCGATCCGTTCGCGCGGGTGCTGAGCCCCATGTTCTGGGGCGGATTCATCTCGATGCCGCTCCTTGCAGCGATTTTCAGCGTGATGGGCATATTCGGCGGTTATCTGATTACCGTGGTGATCATCGGTGTCGACTCCGGTGCGTTCTGGTCGCAAATGCAGGCCAGCGTCGATTTCCGGAGCGACATCCTGAATGGAGTCATCAAGAGCATTGTCTTCGGCGCGGCAGTGACGGCGATTGCATTGTTCGAGGGTTACGACGCCCCGCCCACGGCGGAGGGCGTTTCGCGCGCGGTCACACGTACCGTCGTGACTTCCGCGCTGGCTGTACTGGCGCTGGACTTCGTGCTGACGGCGTTCATGTTTACGGGGGTTTGAGCCATGAAACGGACTACTTTGGACCTGTGGGTCGGCATCTTTGTGACGGCGGGCGTCGTCGCCCTGTTCATTCTTGCCCTCAAGGTGGGGAACGCAAGCAATGTCAGCGTGTCCGACGGATATAGGGTCGTCGCGGAATTCGATAATATCGGCGGCCTCAAGGTGCGTGCTCCGGTCAAGAGTGCAGGTGTGGTGGTGGGCCGGGTGGAAGGCATTGCTCTGGATACACGATCCTTCCGCGCCAACGTTACTTTGCGCATCGACAAACACTATCCGTTTCCGAAAGATTCGTCGGCCTCCATTCTCACCGCCGGACTGCTCGGCGAGCAGTATGTCGGCATGGACGGCGGCGGCGACGAGCAGAACCTCAAGGATGGCGACCGGATCAAGATCACCCAGTCGGCGATCGTGCTGGAAAAGGTGATCGGGCAGTTCTTGTACGGCAAGGCCGCGGAAAACAATTCCGGTGGCACGAATAAAAAGTAGTCAACACGCAATCTGGGACTGGAGGCAATAGGGATGAAATCGAGACTCATGCGAGCGGTGCTCTGTGTTCTTGCAATGACGGCTGCCTTCGGCGTCGCCCAAGTCACCGCGCAGGTCGTTGCACCGGACGTGCTTGTCAAGAACACCAGCGAGGAAGTCCTCAGCATCATCCGCTCGGACAAGGAGATCCGCGCCGGCAATACCACGCGCATCGCCCAATTGATCGAGGAGAAGGTGGCGCCGCATTTCGATTTCAACCGGATGACGCGCCTCGCGGTAGGCCGGCCCTGGCGCGAGGCCACGCCCGAGCAGCGCGAGGCCCTGACCCGGGAATTCCGCACGCTGCTGGTGCGTTCCTACTCCGCGGCGTTCACCGCGTACACCGGCATCGCCGTTGAATACCGGCCGCACCGGATGAATGCCGGCGATACCGAGACGGTCGTGCAGACGCTGATCAAGCTTCCCGGCGGCGCCCAGCCGATCACGGTGGACTACGACATGGAAAGCTCACCGGAGGGCTGGAAGGTGTACGACGTGCGGGTCGCAGGCGCCAGCCTGATCATCAATTATCGCAACCTGTTTGCGCAGGAAATCCAGGCGGGCGGGCTCGATGGCCTCCTGAAGAGCCTGGTCGAGAAAAACAAGGCCAAACCGGCCCCGGCCAAGCAGTAACATGATCCGGCGCGAGGCAGATCGCTATCTCGTCGAGGGGACTGTCACCCTTGACACCGTGGCCGGGTTGCTCGCCGAGGGGCTCCGCATATTCGAGGGCAAGCGGCCGGTCGTGGATTTCTCGGGGGCGCATGCCGCGGATTCCTCGGCCCTCAGCCTGATGCTGGAATGGCAACGCCAGTTGAAACGCGAAGGCCGGGACATCGCCTTTACCCGCGTCGGCGCGAACCTGGTCAGCCTTACCCACCTTTACGGGATTGCCGACCTGATACCGATTGGGGCAGAGTAGCCGCCTTTAAGCCGCCGGTCACCCGGGTCAGTCGTGGTCCCAGCCATTCAAATCAAGGGCGTGTCGAAGAGCTATGGTGCGCTGCGCGCCCTCTGCGATATCGACCTGGAAATCCCCTGCGGCGAGTTTTTTGCGCTCCTCGGTCCGAACGGGGCGGGGAAAACCACGCTCATCAGCATCCTGGCCGGGCTGGCACAGGCCGACGCGGGCAGCCTGAAAGTCCTTGGCCACGATGTTTCTTCCGACTATCGCCAGGCCCGCCGCAAGCTGGGCGTGGTCCCGCAGGAACTGGTATTCGATCCCTTTTTCTCGGTGCGCGAGACCCTGCGCATCCAGTCCGGCTATTTCGGCCTTCGCAACAATGACGCATGGATCGACGAGGTGATGGAACGTCTGGATCTCACCGGCCGGGCCAATTTCAACATGCGCGCCCTGTCCGGCGGCATGAAGCGAAGGGTGCTGGTTGCCCAGGCGCTGGTGCACAAACCCCCCGTCATCATCCTCGATGAGCCTACAGCCGGCGTGGACGTCGAGTTGCGGCAGGCACTGTGGCAGTTTGTCCGCCAGTTGAACAACGACGGCCATACCATCGTCCTGACCACGCACTACCTGGATGAGGCCGAATCCCTCTGCAGCCGCGTGGGCATGCTCAAGCAGGGCAAGCTGGTGGCTTTGGATTCGACGGCGAACCTGCTCAAAGGCCATGCCGGTACCCACTTGCGGCTGCGGCTGGCGAACGGCGGCTTGCCGGAAAGCCTGCGGCCGATGCTGGCCGCATCTCAGACCAGTGGCGAGTATGAGCTGGTATTGCGCGAATACGGGGATGTCGAGTCGGTACTGGCCCAGCTGCGCAACGAGGGGCTGGAAATTACCCACATGGAGCTGGAACAGGCGGATCTCGAAGAAGTCTTCGTGCAGATCATGCGCAGGGAATAGGGCATGACCGGATTCTCGACACTGTTCTACAAGGAGTTGCTGCGGTTCTGGAAAGTCAGCTTCCAGACCATCCTCGCGCCGGTCCTGACGGCCCTGCTCTACCTCATGATCTTCTCGCACGTGCTGGAAGACCATGTCCAGGTCTATCCGGGCGTGCGCTATACCGCCTTCCTGGTGCCGGGCCTGGTCATGATGTCGCTGCTGCAGAACGCGTTTGCCAACAGCTCGTCCAGCCTGATCCAGTCGAAGGTCACGGGTAACATCGTGTTCGTCCTGTTGCCGCCGCTGTCGCATCTGGAGTTCTTTGGCGCCTATGTGCTGGCCGCGGCGGTTCGCGGTGTGGTAGTGGGGCTCGGCGTGCTGGTGGTCACCCTGCTCTTCGTTCCCATGTCGGTTCACAACCCGCTCTGGATCCTGGCCTTTGCCCTGTTCGGTGCCGGGATCCTCGGCACCCTTGGCATCATCGCGGGCATCTGGGCCGATAAATTCGACCAGCTCGCGGCGTTCCAGAACTTCGTGATCATGCCGCTCACCTTCCTCTCGGGCGTGTTCTATTCAATTCATTCCCTGCCCGATTTCTGGCAGCGGGTGTCGCGCTTCAATCCTTTTTTCTACATGATCGACGGCTTCCGGTTCGGCTTCTTCGGGGTGTCGGACGTGTCGCCGCTGCTCAGCTTCGCGATTGTGGCGGGCTCCCTTTTGGCCTTATCATTCGCCACCTTGTCGTTGCTCAAGCGCGGCTACAAGCTGCGTCACTGAAGACGCCCAATCAGCCGATCGGAACAGGCATCGTGGTTACCCCGGAACAGATCAAGTCCTACATTCAGGAAAAGCTCTCCTGTGACCACCTCGAAGTGGCAGGGGACGGCGCACATTTCGAAGCCGTCATCGTCAGCCCCGAATTCCGCGGCAAGAACCGCGTCCAGCAGCACCAGGTCGTCTACAAGGTACTGGGCGACCGCATGCGCGAAGAGATCCATGCGTTGTCTATGAAGACCTATACGCCCGAGGACTGGGCCTCCCGCTGATTTCCGGAATGCGTTCGTGGACAAACTAGTCATCCAGGGCGGCGTGCCGCTGACCGGGGAAGTGCGCATTTCCGGCGCCAAGAATGCCGCCTTGCCCATCCTCTGCGCCGCATTGCTGACGCCCGGCACGCTGCGCTTGCAGAACGTGCCGCATCTGCGCGATGTGACGACCATGCTCACCCTGCTCGCGCAGATGGGGGTGGAGGTCTCACTCGACGAGAAACTCGGTGTCGGGCTGACGGCGGCGAAGCTCCACAACCTGTCGGCGCCCTACGAACTGGTAAAAACCATGCGCGCCTCCATCCTGGTCCTCGGGCCTATGGTGGCGCGGTTTGGCGAGGCGCGAGTGTCCCTGCCCGGCGGTTGTGCGATCGGGCAGCGGCCGGTGGACCTGCACATAAAAGGCCTGCAGGCCATGGGCGCGGAAATCGAGATCGAGCAGGGCTATATCCATGCAAAGGCCGGCCGCCTCAAGGCTGCGCGTATCGTCATGGACCTGGTGACGGTGACCGGCACCGAGAACCTGATGATGGCGGCAACGCTGGCGGACGGCACCACGGTGATCGAGAACGCCGCACGCGAGCCCGAGGTCACGGATCTGGCCGAGTGCCTCAATGCCATGGGCGCCCGCATCAAGGGCGCTGGCACCGACGTCATCACGATTGAAGGGGTAGAACAGCTCACGGGAGCCACGCACCGGGTCATGCCGGACCGGATCGAAACCGGCACGTTCCTGGTTGCGGCGGCGGCAACCGGCGGGGACGTCAAGCTCAAGGGCACCCGCGCCGACATCCTCGAGTCCGTGATAGGCAAGCTGCGCGAATCGGGCGTGCACCTCGAACACGAGCAGGACTGGATTCACGTTACAACCAACGGCAAGCTGAAGTCGGTGAACCTGCGCACGGCGCCTTACCCGGCATTCCCGACCGACATGCAGGCCCAGTTCATGGCGCTCAACGCCGTGGCGGAGGGCACGGCGATGGTGACGGAAACGATCTTCGAGAACCGCTTCATGCATGTGCAGGAATTGCGCCGCCTGGGCGCCAACATCGAGGTCGAAGGCAATACCGCGGTGGTCCAGGGCGTGCCCGCCTTGCAAGGGGCCAGCGTCATGGCGACCGATCTGCGTGCTTCCGCGAGCCTGGTGCTGGCCGGACTGGTGGCAAAAGGGGACACGCTTGTGGATCGCGTCTATCACCTCGACCGCGGCTACGAGTGCATCGAGGAGAAACTGTCGCAACTGGGCGCACGCATCAAGCGCGCGCACTGACCGGACCTGCAACCATGAGCATCAGGATCGCCCTGTCGAAGGGGCGCATATTCGAGGAAACGGCACCGCTGCTCAAAGCCGCGGGCATCATCGCGTCCGAAGATCCGGAAACGTCACGCAAACTGATCATCGGGACCAACAACGCTGAAGTCAGCATCATCATCGTCCGTGCATCTGACGTGCCGACCTACGTCCAGCATGGCGCGGCCGATCTGGGGATCGCCGGCAAGGACGTGCTGCTTGAACATGGCGGCTCGGGCCTCTATCAGCCGCTCGACCTGCAGATCGCGAAGTGCCGGATGATGGTGGCGGCGCAGAACGGTTTCGACTACGAGGGTGCGGTGCGGCGTGGTGCGCGCCTGAGGGTGGCAACCAAATACCTTCAGACCGCCCGCGAACACTTTGCGGGCAAGGGCGTGCACGTCGATCTCATCAAGCTCTACGGTTCGATGGAACTGGCGCCGCTGGTCGGGCTGGCCGACGCGATCGTGGATCTCGTCTCCAGCGGCAACACACTGCGCGCCAACAACCTCACCGCAGTCGAGGAAATCATGCCGATCAGCGCCCGCCTGATCGTCAACCAGGCCGCGCTGAAACTGAAGCGCTCGAAGCTGCAGCCCATCCTCGATGCTTTCTCGGCGGCGGTGGCGAAGGCATGAGCAAGGCTGCAATCGCGCGACTGGCGACACGGGACGCGGATTTCGAGCGCAGACTCGCGGTTCTGCTCGCTTTCGAAGCTTCGCAGGATCCGGGCATCGACGAAACGGTCGCCGCAATCCTGGCTGACGTGAAGCAGCGCGGCGATGAGGCGGTTGTCGAGTACACCCGCAAATTCGATCGGGTGAACGCGAACACGTTGGCAGAGCTGGAAATCGGCAAAGCCGAAATGCAGGGCGCATTCTCGACCCTGCCAGGCGCGCAACGCGAGGCGCTGGTCGCGGCGGCCGGACGCATCCGGGACTATCACGAGCGCCAGCCACTCACGTCCTGGCAATACACCGAGCCGGACGGTACGACCCTGGGACAGAAGGTGACGCCGCTCGACCGTGTGGGCGTCTATGTGCCTGGCGGCAAGGCCGCGTATCCATCGACGGTACTGATGAACACGATGCCGGCGAAAGTGGCCGGCGTCGGCGAGATCGTCATGGTGGTGCCGACGCCGGGCGGCGAGCGCAACGCGCTGGTTCTGGCTGCCGCGCACATCGCCGGCGTGGACCGGGTCATCGCCATTGGCGGTGCCCAGGCTGTCGGCGCGCTGGCTTACGGCACCCGCAGCATCGCGCAGGTCGACAAGATCGTCGGGCCCGGCAACGCCTACGTGGCTGCAGCCAAACGCAGGGTCTTCGGCGTGGTCGGCATCGACATGGTCGCCGGCCCCTCCGAGATCCTGGTGATCTGCGATGGCAGGACCGATCCCGACTGGGTGGCGATGGACCTGTTTTCCCAGGCCGAGCACGACGAAATGGCGCAGGCGATCCTGCTTTGTCCCGATCGCGGATTCATCGAGAAGGTGGCGGCAAGCATCGACCGGCAGTTGAAGGAAATGCCGAGATCCGCCGTCATTGCGGCATCTTTGTCAGGTCGGGGCGCGCTGATCGAAACGCGGGACCTGGACGAAGCCTGCACGATCGCGAACCGGATCGCACCGGAACATCTGGAGCTGTCGGTAGAGGATCCGCAGCAATGGTTGCAAAAAATCCGTCACGCCGGCGCCGTGTTCCTGGGAAGGTATACGTCCGAGGCAATCGGCGACTACTGCGCCGGCCCCAATCACGTGCTGCCCACGGCACGCACCGCGCGCTTTTCTTCGCCGCTGGGCGTCTATGACTTCCAGAAGCGCACCAGCCTGATCCAGGTTTCTGCCGATGGTGCGCGCAAACTCGGCGCCATCGCCGCGGAACTGGCGACGGGCGAAGGTCTGCCCGCGCACGCCAAAGCTGCCCAATACCGGTTCCACCGATGAGCCGCTACTGGAGTGCCGTGGTCCATGGGCTCACGCCCTATGTGCCGGGGGAGCAGCCCAAGCTGGCTAACCTCGTGAAGCTCAATACCAACGAGAATCCGTATGGGCCAGGCCCCTGCGTGCTGGAGGCATTGCGGGCGGAGATGGGGGATACGCTGCGGCTATACCCCGACCCGGCAAGCGACAACCTTCGCCAGGCGATCGCCGGGCGCCATGGGGTTTCTGCGGGGCAGGTATTCGTCGGCAACGGCTCGGATGAAGTGCTGGCGCATGCTTTCCATGGCCTGCTGAAACACGAGGCGCCGGTGTTGTTCCCCGACATCACTTACAGCTTCTATCCCGTGTATTGCCGGCTCTATGGCATCGGCTATATCGAGGTACCGCTGTCGGAATCGCTCGAGATCAGGATCGACGATTATCTGCGGCCCAACGGCGGGATCATTTTCCCCAATCCGAATGCGCCGACGGGACGTTCACTGGCAGCGGCGGATATCGAAAGGTTGCTGAAGGCGAACCCGGATTCCGTCGTGGTCATCGACGAAGCGTACGTGAACTTCGGCGCCGAATCCGTCGTGCCGCTGGTTGCCCGTTATCCGAACCTGCTGGTCACGCATACCTTGTCCAAGTCTCGTTCGCTGGCGGGACTTCGGGTCGGCTACGCCATCGGCGACGGGGCGCTGGTCGAAGCGCTGAACCGGGTCAAGGACAGCTTCAATTCCTATCCGATGGACCGGTTCGCGCAGGCAGGCGCGACGGCGGCCCTGAACGATGAAGAGTATTTCCGGGAAATCTGGCATCGGATCATCGAGAGCCGCAAGAAGCTGGTCGGCGGCCTCGAAAAGCTGGGCTTCGAGATCATTCCCTCGACGGCAAACTTCATTTTTGTCCGTCATCCTCGATTTGCGGGGCCGGAACTTGCGGCGCGATTGCGGGAACGCGGGATCGTGGTCCGCAATTTCAGCCGGCCGGCGCGGATCGCCTCATACCTGCGCATAACCATCGGCACCGATGCCCAGTGTGAATTGCTGGTCGGCGCGCTCCGCGAGCTCTTGGGCAGCGGGGTACCGGCATCCCGTTAGTCGGCCATGCCCTATTTGAGTTAGGATAAATCCCATTTCCCGTAGTGAATCCCATGCGCCAGGCCCAAGTTAACCGCAACACCCTCGAGACACAGATCGAAGTCCGCATCGATCTCGACGGCACCGGCAAGTCCGCGCTGGCGACCGGCGTGGGCTTCTTCGACCACATGCTCGACCAGGTGGCGCGCCACGGCATGTTCGACCTGGAGATCAAGGCCAAGGGCGACCTGCACATCGATGCGCATCACACCGTCGAGGACGTGGGTATCACCATGGGACAGGCCCTGGCCAAGGCGATCGGCGACAAGAAGGGCATACGCCGGTACGGACATGCCTATGTGCCGCTTGACGAGGCCTTGTCACGGGTGGTCATCGACCTGTCCGGGCGGCCTGGCCTGGAGTACTCGGTCGACTACGTGCGTGGCCTGGTGGGCGATTTTGACATCGACCTGGTCTACGAATTTTTCCAGGGCTTCGTCAATCACGCCCAGGTGACCCTGCACATCGACAACCTGAAGGGGCGCAATGCGCACCATCAGGCAGAAACGATTTTCAAGGCATTTGGCCGGGCGCTGCGCATGGCGGTGGAACTCGATCCGCGTGCCGGCGGCCTGTTGCCCTCTACAAAGGGCAGCCTCTGACCCGGGCTTCCTGTCGCATGGCTGATATCGTTGTAATCGATTATGGAATGGGCAACCTGCGCTCGGTGGCGAAGGCGCTGGAAAGCGTCGCGCCGGGCAAGTCGGTTCTCGTCAGCAGCGACCCCGAGGCAATCCGGACCGCGGGCCGGGTCGTGTTCCCCGGCCAGGGCGCCATGCCTGACTGCATGCGGGAAATGGAGGCACGCGGCCTGCGCCAGCCGATCGTCGAGGCAACCCGCACCAAGCCGTTCCTGGGCCTTTGCATCGGTTTGCAGATGCTGTTCGACAGCAGCGAGGAAGGCAATATCAAAGGCCTGGGCGTACTGCCGGGAAGGGTGGTTCGATTCCCCCCGGAACGCATGACCGGCCCCGGCGGCGAGAAATTGAAAGTGCCGCACATGGGCTGGAACCAGGTTTACCAGGACATGTCACATCCAGTCTGGGCAGGAATTGCTGATGCCAGCCGTTTCTATTTCGTGCATAGTTACCACGTTGACACGCCGGAACCGGCGCTGGTGGCGGGAAGCAGCCACTACGCCTATGGCTTTACCTGCGCAGTTGCGAGGAATAACATTTTTGCCGTGCAGTTCCACCCCGAGAAAAGCCAGTCCGCCGGCCTTCGCCTGCTGGCCAATTTCGTCTCCTGGGACGGAACCTTTCGCGGATCGTCGGTTAACCGATCCGCGGTGCCTGCTGCGAGCGCCTGACCCAATACCCACGCCGAACCGTATCGAACCCGTCTAGTCCCAATCGCGCTTCAAGCATCAAAAGCGTACCTGCGAATCCATTTCCCCCATGCTGATCATCCCGGCAATTGACCTCAAGGATGGACATTGTGTCCGCCTGAAACAAGGCTTGATGGCTGACGCCACGGTCTTTTCCGAAGACCCCGCCGCCATGGCGAAACTCTGGCGGGGGAAAGGCGCAAGGCGCCTCCACCTGGTCGACCTGAACGGCGCCTTTGCCGGCAAACCGAAGAACGAGGAGGCGATCAAGGCGGTGGTAAAGGCTCTTGGCGACGAGGTCCCGGTCCAGCTGGGCGGCGGGATCCGAGACATGGATACGATCGAACGCTATCTCGACGATGGCATCACCTACATCATCATCGGCACCGCGGCGGTCAAGACGCCAGGGTTCCTGCACGACGCCTGCTATGCATTCCCGGGGCACATCATGGTGGCCCTGGACGCGCGCGAAGGCAAAGTGGCGGTGGACGGCTGGTCGAAGATGACCGGCCACGACGTCATCGACCTCGCCAAGAAATTCCAGGATTACGGCGTGGAAGCCATCATTCACACGGACATCGGGCGGGACGGCATGATGAATGGCGTCAATCTCAAGGCGACCGTGGATCTCGCCCGCGAACTGACGGTGCCCGTAATCGCGAGCGGTGGGGTCACGGACCTGAAAGACGTCAAATCCCTGTGCGAGGCGGAAGAAGAAGGCATCATCGGCGCCATCACCGGTCGCGCGATCTATGAAGGCACCCTGGACTTCGTGGAGGCGCAGAAACTTGCCGACAAGATGGCCAGGCCCAAGGAAGCCGAGGCCTGATCGAACGGGGAGGGGGCCGGGATTTCTGCCCCCATCCAGTTCCGTTGCCGCGCCGCTGTCGGGCGCGATCCGAAAATCCGCTGCAATTCCGGCGCCGTACTCAAACCTGTCGATCATCCTAAATCTATGGGCCTCGCCAAGCGCATCATCCCCTGCCTCGACGTGACCGGCGGTCGTGTCGTCAAAGGCGTCAATTTCGTTGCCCTGCGGGACGCAGGCGATCCGGTGGAGATCGCCCGCAAGTACGACGAGCAGGGTGCCGACGAACTGACTTTTCTGGATATCACCGCCAGTTCGGACGAGCGCGGGCTGATCCTCGGCATCGTCGAACAAGTCGCCGCGCAGGTTTTCATTCCTCTGACGGTGGGAGGGGGTGTTCGCGAGGTTGGCGACGTGCGCAGGTTGCTCAACGCCGGCGCCGACAAGGTCAGCATCAATACGGCTGCGGTGCAGAATCCCGCCCTGGTCCAGGAAGCCTCCGGGTTCTTCGGGTCGCAGTGCATCGTCGTTGCGGTGGACGCAAAGCGGTCGCCAGGAAATGAATTGCGCTGGGAGGTATTCACCCACGGCGGACGGCGCCCGACCGGCCTCGATGCAGTCGAATGGGGAAGGCGCATGCAGGCGGCCGGCGCCGGTGAAATCCTGCTGACCAGCATGGACCGGGATGGCACCAGGGCGGGTTTCGACGTCGAATTGACCAGGGCCTTTTCCGAGGCACTCGACATTCCAATCATCGCCAGCGGTGGGGTCGGTAACATGCAGCACCTTGTAGACGGCATTACC
>Ga0190271_10001417_pt1 | contig 13622 bp, 12 predicted proteins | sample Popmic356T_FD_133747 | JGI IMG/M metagenome (GOLD analysis project Ga0190271, IMG submission 133747) | Populus adjacent soil microbial communities from riparian zone of Weber River, Utah, USA - 356 T | ecosystem: Environmental > Terrestrial > Soil > Riparian zone | place: USA: Utah | collected...
GGGCGGCTGCTGTGGCGGTATGCCTGGCGGCGGCTGCTGACCGCGGCCGGACGGCGCTGGCGCACGGACGGGTTCGTCTTCTTCGGCCGCCGCCTGGAAATCCAGATCGCCCGCGGTGCCGAGGTTCGCTTCGGCCGCTTCGTCTGGGTCGGCGACGGCTCGAAGATCCGCTGCCACGAGGGCGAGGTCGAGATCGGCGAAAAGACCGTGATGGGCCAGGAGTGCACGATCTCCGCCTACCGCCGAGTAAGGATCGGCAAGGAGTGCGTGATCGCGGATCGAGCGATGTTCATCGACTTCGATCATGGTGTCGTCGAAGTCGAGCGCCCGATCCGCGTCCAGGGCATCTACATGCGCGACGTCGAGGTCGGCTCCAACGTCTGGATCGGCTACGGCGCTTGCGTGCTGCGCGGCGTCCGCGTCGGCGACAACGCGATCGTCGGCACCAACTCCGTGGTGACCAAGGACGTGCCGGCGAACGCGGTCGTCGCCGGCATCCCGGCGCGGATCATTCGCATGCGCGACGCGCCCGAGCGGCTGCGCTGGCCCGATCCGGTCGAGCCGGACCCGGCCGCCCCGACCACGCTGCCGCCGCCGGCTTAGGAACGAGCGCCGCGGGTAAGAAGCTCTCCATGCCCGACCCCGAAGAGAAGCTCGACAAGCAGGAGGCGATCGATCGCCTCAACACCGCCCTCGCCCTGCAGCTGCGCTCGGCCCTGCAGTACTCGATCGCCGCGGCCAGCCTCAGCGGCATCGAGGCCCAGGCGCTGGGAGGAAAACTCACTGCCTTTGGCGACGAGGAGCTGAGCGACGCCCGACTGCTGATCGAAAAGATCGTCTCCTTCGGCGGCGAGCCGACGACCGAGGTCGCGGAGCTGCGCTTCGAGGCCACGGTCACGGACGCGATCCGGTGGCTGATCGAGTGCGAGGAAACCGCGGTCGAAGCGCTGCAGGAAGCGATCGAGCCGACCGGCCGCGACGGTCGCTCCGAGGCGCTCGAGCACCTGATGGAGCACCTGATCCTGCGCAAGCAGCACCAGGTCGACTTCCTCAATCGCGCTATCTCCTCCTAGCCGCGTCGGCGGCCCCGACGGGCACCAGGGCTGTCGGTAAAGCTGAACTGACCTTCGCTGCTCTCGCTCGGAGTCCAGTGAATTCCTTCGATCAGTTCGCTGGGCGGGATCGCCATCGCGCCCGCCAGTTGGACCAAGGTGTCGATCCGGGCGACCCGCATGCCGTGCTCCAGCAAGCCGATCTCTGTGCGGTGGAGTGAGGCGCGAGCACCAAGCTCCTCCTGGGAGAGATCGGCCCGGCGACGGCAGCGGGCCAGGTTCTGGCCGAAGCGGGCGGCGACCGCTTCCGATCGCATCTTCCTGTCTGCGTGGGCCACGCCGCCACCCTGGACTAAGAATCGAGTTGTCTGACGGACAGCTGTCTGCATTTGTGTTACGATTCTTGCAGTTTCAGTGGAATGGTGGAATGAGGCTAAGATGGCACCATTCCACCATGGCCTTAAACATCAAGGACAAGGAGACCGAGGAATTGGCGGCGCAGATCGCAGCCCAGACCGGCGAGAGCAAGACGGGTGCGGTACGGCAAGCCCTGCGCGAACGGCGAGACCGCTTGGCGCTTGAATCGGGCGGAGGTAAACGCGAGCCCGGCAGCCTCCTGCGCTTCCTCGAAACGGAGATCTGGCCACAGATCCCAGAGGAGCTGCGCGGCAAGCCGCCGATGACGAAGGCCGAACGGGAGGAGATCCTCGGCATCGGGCCGGAGGGGCATTGATCTTGATCGTCGACACGTCGGCGCTCATCTCCGTGGTCCGGGAAGAGCTTGGCTACGAGCGCCTGATCCGTGCGATCGAAGGCGCGGCCGAGGTGGGAATCGGGACTCCGACTCTGACCGAGGCGGCGATCGTGCTGGTCAGCAAGTTCGGTCCCGCCGGGCGCTCGATCCTCTCTCGCTTTCTGGAGGAGAACCAGGTAATCGCGGTTCCGTTCGACGATCGGCACTGGAAGGCCGCCTCCGAGGCGTTCGTCCGCTACGGCAAGGGCCGTCATCCGGCCGCCCTCAACTACGGCGACTGCATGACCTACGCGACCGCGCGGCTCGCGGGCGCACCGCTGCTCTTCGTCGGCGACGACTTCACCCAGACCGATATCGACGCGGCCTGATCCGGAGGCCGGTGACAGCAAAAAGGGATCGCTAGGCCGGGCCCAGCTGGGCGCCGGCCAGGTCGGCGTAGACCGCGGCCGTCTGCTCCGCGACGTCGCCCCAGTCGAAGCGGCGCACGTGCTCGTAGGCGTCGGCGACCAGGCGCTGGCCGAGCTCGTCGTCGGAGAGGACGCGGATCGCCACCTCGGCGAGGGCATCGGGGTCGTCGGCGCGGAAGCGCAGGCCACCTTCCTCGTGGACGACGACCTCGCGCAGGCCACCGGTGTCGGCGACGATGCAGGGGCAGCCCGAGGCCATCGCCTCCAGCGCCACCAGCCCGAAGGGCTCGTAGATCGAGGGGACCACGGTGAGGTCGGCGATCCGGTAGAGCGAGTGGAGGACGTCGTCGCCGATCCAGCCAAGGAATGTGCCGTGATCCATCAGGCCCAGCTCTTCGGCCTGGCGGTGCAGCTCGGTCTCGTGGGTGCCGGAGCCGGCGACCAGGAAGCGGGTGCCGGGAACGGCGTCGACCAGGCGCGGCATCGCCTCCAGCGCCAGCTGGAAGCCCTTCTCGTAGACGAGGCGACCGATCAGCAGCACCAGCTTCTCCTCCGGCGCCGCGAACTCGGAGCGCAGCCGCTCCAGCTCCGCCGGGTTCTGGGCCTGGAGGTCGTCGGGGTCGATCCCGTTGGGGATCACGCTGACCCGCTTCTCGGCGACGCCGAAGATGTCGACGATCTGCTCGCGCATGTAATGGGAGCAAGCGATCACACGCTGCGAGCGGTTGGTGATCCAACGCTCGACCCCGTGGATGTAGGTCTGCGGATGCTTGTCGACCCAGCCCTGGTGGCGGCCGTACTCGGTCGCGTGGATCGTCGTCACCAGCGGCGCGTCGAAGCGCTTGGCGAGGTGATCGCAGGCGTTGGCGACCAGCCAGTCGTGGCCATGCACGAGATCGAACTCGTAGCGGTCACCGAGCTCGACCCCGGCGGCGAGCATGTCGGAGTTCATGCGCTCGACCCAGGTGACGAACTCGCCGAGGTCGGTCGGGCGCTTGGGCTCGCGGATGCGGTGGACGACGACGCCGTTGGAAAGCTGCTCGGCCGGCGACTCCTCGCCGCCGCGGGTGAGCACGTGGACCTCGACGTCGCGCTCGACCAGCGCCTCGGAGAGCTTGCGCACATGCCGGGCCAGACCGCCCTCGATCAGTGGCGGGTACTCCCAGGAGAGGATCAGGACGCGAGTCATCGTGGGGGGTGCCTACGGCTCCAGCAGTGGGGAGAGGCTCAGGTCCGGGGCGAGGGAACGCATACGCGGATCGGTGGCAGGGCCGCAGTCTATGGCCTCCAACAATGCCCGGGCGTGGTCGGTGGCCCGCTGGTAGGCGTAGTCGCCGGCCTGGCCGCGCTTGTCGAGGAAGGCCCAGTCGCTGGCCTGGGCCGCCAGCAGCTCACGGGCGGCCCGCTGCGCGGCGTCGCCGTCCAGCCCTCCGGAGAGCGCCCGCAGCAGCCGCAGCTCCATGCGCCGGGCCCCCCAGGCAAGGTCGGCGACGGCCGGCGCGTCCCAGGTGCCGAAGTCCTTGTCCTCTCCCCAGGTCGATGCCGCCAGCTCGCGCTCGACCGGCTCGTGCTCGGCCAGCGCCTGCGGCACGGTGACCGTCCGCACGCCGGCCTCGGCCGATCCCTCGAGCACCGCCCGCAGCCAGATCGGCCCCTCCGACCACCAGTGGCCGAGCAGCTCCGTGTCGATCGCGAAGACGAGCAGGCCGCGGCGCCCGTGCTCGACCGTGTACCGGCGCAGGCGAGCGGCGGCGGCGGCGAGGAACTCGCCGGCCTGCCGCCGTGCCGCGGCGGCGGCGGCGGCTGGGTCATACGCCCCCCCTCCCACCTTCCACAACCGCACCCCGCGCAGCGATTTGCCGGCGAACTGGGCGTGGGCGGGATCGGAGGGGTAGCCGTCCAGCGACCAGAGCCAGCCGATCGCCTCCCAGTCGATCGGCAGCGCCACCGGGCCAGCCGCGGTCCGCACCGGCGCCAGCGCCTGCATGGGTCTCTCGTGGGCGCTCTGATCGACGCAGAACCACTCCACGCCGGCCTCGGCCAGGCGCCACTCCAGGTCCGGCGCATAGGCGCACTCCGGCAACCAGAAGCCGCCCTCCCAGCCGAAGCGGCGGCGGTGCGAGCGGATCCCGGCGTCGAGCTGCAGCCGCAGCCCCGCTCGCGTCGCCAGCAGCGGCAGCACCGCATGGGTCGCGGACGATGCCGCCAGGGCGACCCGGCCCTCCGCGGCCGCCCGCTGGAATGGCAGCAACGGGTCGCCGCCAGCGGCGTCGAGCAGCTCCAGCGCCCGCCGGTAGCGCCCCAGCTCCGCCTCGCAGGCCGGACGGCACTCGGCCGGGACCTCGGAAAGATCAGCTTCGGCGGCGCCGATCCGCCACTCGATCAAGAACTCCCGCACGCGCTCTCGCAGGCCCGGGTCCTCGAGCTGATCGGCCAACACCGGCGTCACCGTCAGCGTCAGCCGCTCCGCCACCTCCAAGACCGGCAGGTAGGAGCGGATCACCGCATCGAACAGCCACTCCTCGCCGAACGGGTAGGTCCCGAAGCCCTCGACGTAGGGCATGTGGGAGTGGAGGACGATCGCCAGATCGCCGGCGCCCGGCTCAGACATGACAGACGGCGAGAAAGTCCAGCGCCGCGTCGAGGTTCCCTTTCCTGAGTGCGAAATCGGAGGCGGAGATCGCCGGCGTAAAGCGGTCGTAGAACGGCTTGGTCAAGCCCAGGCGTTTGTGCACCGTGTCCCAGCCCAGCTTGATCGCGAGCTCGTGGGCGCGCAGCTTGCGGGCGTGGAAGAGGCCGAGCACTTCGACCTGGGCGAACTGGCTCTCGCAGAGCCGGCGGAACTCCTCGGCGCGATACTCGTGCAGGTGCCAGGGGTTGTCGGACTTCTCCGCCCCGGGCGGCGCCAGCGTCAGCAGGTTGGGGGTGGAGACGAAAGCGAGGCCGTCTGGGGTCAGCATCGACTTGAAGTGCTCGAGGATCGCGCCGGCATCCTGCACGTGCTCGATCGTCTGCAGGAAGACGACGGCGTCGCAGGGCTCGGCGAAGCTCTCGACCAGATCGCGCTCGAAGCGCAGGTTGGAGCGGGTGTAGCGCAGCCGCGCGTGCTCGTGGGCCTCCGGGTTGGCGTCGACGCCGACGACCGCGGCGGCGGAGCCGGCGAGGACGTCGGAGCCGTAGCCCTCGCCGCAGGCCATGTCGACGACCCGCAGGCCGGCGGTCCGGGTCGCGATCCACTCGTAGACGACGAGGTGGCGCCGGTACCAGTAGTTCTCCTCCGGCACGTCGGGCAGCGTCCGCTCCCCGGTCAGCGGTAACGGCGGCACCCCGGGGGGCTGGTTCAGCTGCAGGTACTCGCGCTCCACGCCAGGCACCGTATTCGAGCCTCGCATCGGGTGCGGCAGTCCTTATGCCCGCTATCCGGGCATAAGGACTGCCGCCCGTGTCTGAGGTCGTGGATTGCGCCGATCCGCGTAAAGTTCCGCGCCGATGCCGGCTTCCCCCACCGCCACCCCCGAGCACATCAAGGACGTCAATACCCGCTACCACGACGCGGCGGCGGACGAATACGACGCCAAGTGGGGCATCGACTTCGGCGCCACCGGCCAGGAGCAGGTGCGGCTTAAGCTGGTCAAGGCGCTCGGGAGCGACGAGGGCGGGCGCTTCGGCGACGCGCTCGAGATCGGCTCCGGCACCGGCTACTTCTCGCTCAACCTGGTCCAGCTCGGGGTGATCGAACGGCTGACCGCGACCGACATCTCGCCGGGGATGCTGGCCCGCCTCAGCGCCACCGCCGAGGCACTAGGGGTCAGCGAGGTCACCACCGAGGCGACCGAGGCCGAGACGCTCCCCTTCGCGGACGAGAGCTTCGACCTCGTCTTCGGCCACGCCGTGCTCCACCACATCCCCGACCTCGACCGCGCCTTCGCCGAATTCCGCCGCGTCCTCCGCCCCGGTGGTGCGATCGCCTTCGCCGGCGAGCCCTCGCGCTACGGCGACCGCCTGGCGGCGCTGCCGAAGCGGGCCGGGCTGCTGGCCGCGCCCGCCTGGCGACGCCTGGTCAAGGCCCAGCGACGCGCCGTCGCCGAGGCCGATCTCTCCAACGGCCACTCGCTCGAGGGCGAGGTCGACGTCCACGCCTTCTCCCCCGCCGACCTGCGTCGGCTGCTGCGCGACGCTGGCTTCGAGCGCCGCCACGTCGGCGGCGAGGAGCTGCTCTCCAACGCCTGGGGCTGGGGCCTGCGCACGGTCGAGTCGAGCGCCGAGCCGGACTCGGTCCCCTGGGGCTGGCGCAACTTCGCCTTCCGCAGCTACATCGCCCTGCAGAAGGTGGACACTCGGGTGCTGGAGCCCCACCTGCCGGCCGAGCTCTTCTACAACCTGCTCGTTTCGGCTCGTAAGCCGGCGTAGGTCGGGTTATCTCGAAGGGCTGAGGAGGGTGTGGGTGTCCCTCTCCCTTGCTGGGCTATTCGCCGGGAGAGTTGCCGGCCGTCCGAGATGGTGCTCTCGGGCGAATAGCTAGCGCCGCGCGTCCGAGGGACACCCACACCCTCCTTCGCGATTCGGGATCCCTCTCAGCCCAAGAAGATTGGGATCGGGCAGTCACTGTTTCTGCTGGCGAACCCTTGGCGCGGCCTCGTGCTCTAGCTGATCTTGCTCGCGGCTTCGTGAGAGGGGTCGGGGGTACCTCTCGTACGAGCGGCGTTAGATTTTCGCCCGAGGGCTCGATCTCGGACGGCCGGCAACTCTCCCGGCGAAAATCCCAGCGAAGGTAGAGAGGTACCCCCGACCCCTCCCCGCCAACCCCCGAAGCAAGCCGTCCCTACTCCTACCCCCGCCGCGCCCGGAAGAGCTTCACCTTGGAGTCGATCCCCTTCAGCCGCCGCTCGCCGATGTAGGTGTACTTGAAGCCCTCGCCGGCGGCCTCCTTGACCGCCTCGTCGACGACGACGCTGCCGGGACGAGCGACGCCGGTGACGCGGCTCGCCAGGTTGACCGGGCGACCGTAGTAGTCGCCGGACTGGGGCAGCACGGTGCCGCAGGCGAGGCCGGCTCGCAGCCAGGGGAACTCCTCCCCTTCCGCCTCGGCGGCGGCGATCAGTTGCAGCGCGGCGGTCAGCATCGGCTCGGTCTCGGTGGAGACGAACATCGCCGCGTCGCCGATCGTCTTCACCAGTCGCACCGGCGGCTCGGCGACCGCCGCCGCCATCTCCTCGAGGCGGCCGGCGACCAGTCCCAGCTCCTCGGCCGGGATCTCCTCGCCGAGGCGGGTGAACTCGACAAGGTCGGCGAAGCAGACGGTCAGCTTCGCGGTCCCGCCGAGCGCGCCCGTGGCGAGGTCGGAGGTGGCGATCACGTCGCGGCGGATCTGCTCCAGCATGTTCGCCTGCAAGGCGTGGGCGACGGTCGGACCGACCAGCGGCATCATCGCCTCGGCCGCCGCGGCGAAGCGCAGGGCAACGTCGCGCTCGCTGTCGCCGGGCTGGGTCAGGGTGCGAATCACCAGCTCGCGGTTGGCTTCGGCGATGCGGGCGGTCCCCATCCCGATCGTCCGCGCCACCTGCAGCATCCCGTCCTCGGGCAGGCCGGCGTCGCGGAACGCTTTCATCCGCCGCGCCGCCTCGAGGTCGGCCTCGGTACCGCGCGGCTCGTCGGGATCGACGTAGGGGACGCCGAGGGCGGCGCTGAAGCGCCGCAGCAGCTCGAGATCGATGCCGACGATCGTGGCGATCTCGCGGGCCGAATAGCGGCGACCGTCGCCGGCCAGGGTGCGCTCGACCGGCAGCAGGGCGAGCCGCCCCGCGTTCACCGCGTCGTGCAGCTCCCGCAGCGATACCCCGTCGGCGGCCAGCTCATCGAGCAGGGCCAGCCGCGCCTCGCGGGCCTCACCCTCGAGGCCGTCCAGCAACCCCTCGGCCGCGAAGTCGATCTCAGACGGGGCGGTCATCGGCGGCATTCTCGCCTAATAGGCGTAGGCGACGGCGCCGCCGCGACGCGGGTCGCCGCCGCCGCCGAGGGCACCGGTCTCAGGGTCGCGGGCGACGGCCTGGACGCCGCCGAAGAAGAGATTGATCTGCGGGCGCCGGGCGACCGCCATGCCGCTCGCCTCCAGTCGGGCCAGGGCCTCCTCGTCGATCCCCGGCTCGGCCTGCAGGACGCCATGCTCGAAGTGCAGGCGGGGGGCGTCCACCGCCGCCGCCACCGGCAGGCCCTGCTCGACCGTGCGGACGACGGTTTGCAGGATCGCCGAGCGGATCCGGTTGGAGCCGGCGCTGCCGACCCCGAGCACGATCTCGCCGTCGCGCAGGACCACGGTCGGCGCCATCATCGAAGGCACCCGCCGGCCCGGCGCGATGCGGTGGAAGCCGAGCGGGTTGAGGTCCTCCTCGCCCAGCATGTTGTTGAGGATCACGCCGGTTTCCGGCACCAGGACCCCGGAGCCGGAGCCGTTCGAGCAGGTGACACTGGCGCACATGCCGTCGCCGTCGAGCACCGAGATGTGGGTGGTCGAGCCGAGCAGGTCGGCGGCGGCGAGATCCAGCCCCGCCGGGTCGAGGAAGCCCGCCTCCATGCCCTCCTCGTAGAGCGACTCGGCGAACTCCGCGCCGCGGCGGCGGTTGGCCGCGTCCATCGCCGCGACCAGCTGCTCGGGCCCGCTGCGATCGCCAAGGCGCTCGAGCAACCCGAGGCAGAAGGCGACCAGGATCCCGCCCGAGGAGGGCGGCGGGTTGGTCAGCACCTCGGCCCCGCGGAAGGGCGCCCGGATCGGTCGCCGCTCGATCGCCTCGTAGGCGGCGAAGTCCCCCGGGCCGAGGGTGCCGCCGTGGGCAACGACGAACTCGCTCAGGGCGGCCGCCACCTCGCCGCCGCGGAAGGGCTCCGCGCCCTCGGCGCCGAACCGTTCAAGCGCCTCGGCCAGTTCGGGAAAGCGGAACAGGTCTCCCTCTCGCAGCGGCTTCCCGCCGGGCGCGTAGAGCTCGCGCGTGCCCGGCAGGCGCTCGTGGATCGGCGCGAGGATGTCGAGGATGTAGGCCTGCTCGGCGTTGACCGGCGACCCCTCGCGAGCCAGCTCGACGCCCGGTCCGACCAGGTCGCCGAGCGGCACCGAGCCGAAGCGCTCCAGCGCCCGCACCAGCCCGGCGGCGGTTCCCGGCACCCCGCAGGAAGCGGGGCCGACGTAGAACGTCTGCACGGTCTCGGCGTCGAAATGGACCGGCACCGGCACCAGCTCGGCCCGGCGCTCGATCGCGTCCAGCCCGGGTGCGGCGACGAAGAAGTCGATCAGCGTCGTCTCGCCGCCGTGGTGGACCATCATGTAGCCGCCGGCGCCGAATCCGGTCAACGGGCTCTCCACGGCGAACGAGGCGAGCACCGCGCAGATCGCCGCGTCGACCGCGTTGCCGCCCTCGCGCAGGACCCCGGCACCGGCCTCGGCCGTAAGGGGGTGCCCGGCCGCGACGACCCCTTTCATGGGGTACCCCCAATCAGCAGGCCCGGGGAGCGGCCACTCCCGCAGGCGGGGTGGTGGATGGGCGAGCGAAAACCAAGCCTGACCAGGACGCAGGGAGCCTGAATAGCAGCGCTATTCAGGCGACCGAGGACGCCGTCAGGCGAAGGTTTGCAGCCGCCCATACGCCGCCACGGCAAGGGAGGGGCCGCTACCCGGGCAGGAACTCTGGGACGTCGATGCCGAGCTCGCCGCGCTTGGGCTCCGGCGGGCGGCCGCGGCCGCTTTCCTTGGTGCGGCGGATCGTCGGCTCGGCCGCCCGGCGCGGGGCGCTGGGCCGGCCGTCGAAGCGGGTGGCGACGACGGTGACCCAGATCTGGTCGGAGAGCTCGTCGTCGACGTTGGCGCCGAAGATGATGTTGGCCTCCGGGTGAGCCGCCTCGCCGACCACCTTGGCGGCCTCGCTGACCTCGACCAGAGAGAGGTCGGAACCGCCCGTGATCGAGAGCAGAATCGCCCTGGCGCCCTCCATCGAGGTCTCCAGCAGGGGCGAGGAGATCGCTTTCTCGGCGGCTTCGATGGCGCGGCCGTCGCCGTGGGCCATGCCGATCCCGAGCAGCGCCCGGCCGGCGTCGGACATGATCGTCCGCACGTCGGCGAAGTCGAGGTTGATCACCGCCGGCAGCGTGACCAGATCGGAGATGCCCTGGACGCCCTGGCGCAGGACGTCGTCGGCGACCTGGAAGGCTTCGACCATCGAGGTCTGCTGGTCGAGCACCTCGAGCAGGCGGTCGTTGGGGACGACGATCAGGGTGTCGACCTCCGACGCCAGTTCCTCGATGCCCTTGCCGGCCTGATCGCCGCGGCGACTGCCCTCGAAGCTGAACGGCTTGGTGACGATGCCGACCGTGAGCGCGCCGACCTCGCGAGCGAGGCGGGCAACCACCGGGGCGGCGCCACTGCCGGTGCCGCCGCCGGCGCCGGCGGCGACGAAGACCATGTCGGAGCCCTTGAGCAGACGCTTGATCTTGTCCTGCTCCTCGAAGGCGGAGCGATGGCCGACCTCGGGGTCGGCCCCGGCGCCGAGGCCGCGCGTCTGCTCGTCGCCGATGTGGACGGTGACGTCAGCGACGCACAGCTGCAGGGACTGAAGGTCGGTGTTGACGGCCATGAACTCGACCCCGGGGATGCGGGCGTCGACCATGCGGTTGACCGCGTTGACGCCGGCACCGCCGACGCCGACGACTTTGATCACCGGCTGGTGCGGCTCACCGCTGCCGGGCGGCTCGTACTCCGGCTCTTCGCGCCCGTAGCGCGGGTTGCTGACCGACGGTTCCTCCGGCCGCTCATATCGCGGCTTCGGTTCCTCGGAGAAGACGCGCTTGAGGCGCTCCGGGGGAGTCTCGGCGGCGGGCTCCTGGTTGACGAAGGGAGCGGGCTCGGGCTCCGGCTCACGGGCCGGCGGCGCGGGCTCCGCGGCGACCGGCTCCTCTACGGGCAGCGCTTCCTGCTCGGCTTCGGCTTTTTTGGCCTCGGCGGGATCCTGGCGTCCGTACCTGGGCGCCTCGGGCGGATCCGCGGGAGCGTCCTCGGCGGTCGAGCGGAAGAGGTCGGAAAGGGGACCCTCACGCATGCTTGCGCGCTTATTGCGTCGAGCCATTCGCCAGAACCTCCTTCGCCAACTCCCGGTAGTAGTTCGCGGCGCTGCTGCCGGAATCGTACTTGAGGACGCTGGCGCCCTTGACCGGAGCCTCGGCGAATTTGATCGCCTTGCGAATCCTGGACTTGAAGACGAGGTCGCCGAAGTTCTCTTCGAGGATCTCCACCGCCTCCTTGGCGTGAACGGTGCGGGTGTCCAGCATCGTCGGCAGGATGCCCTCGATCTTGACGTCCGGGTTGAGGTTCTCTTGGATCATCTTCAGCGTGTTCTGAAGCTGGACCAGGCCGCGCATCGAGAGATACTCGCACTGGACGGGGACGATCACTTTGTTCGACACCGTCAGCGCGTTGATCGTCAGCAGGCCGAGGCTGGGCGGGGTGTCGATGCAGATGAAGTCGTACTCCCCGTCGACCTCCTTCAGCGCCTTCTCGAGCGAGCGCTCGCGGCCGATCTTGGTGCTCATCGCGATCTCCGCCCCAGCCAGGTCGATCGAGGCGACGGCGATGTCGATCTCGCGCTTGACGATGATCTCCGAGATCGGCATGTCGTTGACGAGCACGTCGTAGAGGCTCTTTTCGACCTTGTCCGGATCGATCCCCTGACTCATCGTCAGGATCCCCTGCTGAGCTAGGTCGCTGCAGAGCACCCGGTAGCCGGACTCGGCAAACGCCACCGCAAGATTGAGCGTCGTAGTGGTCTTGGCCACCCCGCCCTTCTGATTAGCAAACGCGATCACGTCCGCATGCTTAACCGGCACCTCCGGCTCAGCGTGCAGCTCCCGAACAGCGTCCAAACGACTCGGCGCGATCAAATCCCGCGGCATCATCCGCGCCGGCTCCTCTGGAGCGGCAGGCGCGGGCTTCACCTCAACCGAAGCAGAAGCGGCCGGAGCCGAAGCAACCGGCTTAGTCGGCGCAGCAGCATCCGACTCCACAGGAGCAACCGATACCTCAACCGAAGCCTCCGAACCCTGGGCACCCTGCCCCTCTCCGGCGGGTGGCGCGGATGACGGGGGGGCCGAGGACGACCCCGCCCGCAGCGCCCCCCCGTCATCGGCGACAGGACCCGCCGGCTGAGAGCTTGGTCCCTCGGGAGATTCGGCGACCGTTGGTCCCTCGGAAGATTCGGCGGCCCCCCTCTCGGGTACCGCTTCCTCCATCTTCTGGAGCTCTTCGACGATCGGATGCTGCTCGTCTACCTGGATAGGGGCTGGCTTGGGCTTGCGGCTTAGAAATCCCATTGCGCGGATATTCGTATGGGGACCCGCTTTTCCTGCCGGCTCTCGAAATTGCTAGGAATTGCCCGATCCCCGACCTCCTCGACAAGCGACTGGTCATCGTCACCGGCAAGGGTGGCGTCGGCAAGACGACGGTCGCCGTGGCCCTCGGCCTGCGGGCGGCCGCCGCGGGCAAGCGCACGATCGTCTGCGAGGTCGCCGCCCAGGAGAACGCCTCGCGGATGTTCGACCACACCGAGGTCGGCTTCCACGAGGTCGAGATGGAGGAGAACCTGTGGTCGATATCGATCGACCCCGACGAGTCGATGCGCGAGTACGTCCTGCTGCAGCTCAAGGTGCGGGCGATGCGCGACCTGCTCTTCCGCAGCCGCATCTTCAACTACCTCGCCGCCGCCACGCCGGGGCTCAAGGAGCTGGTGACGATCGGCAAGATCTGGGAGCTGGCCCAGCTCGACCGCAAGGTGAAGAAGGGGCGCAAGTACGACCTGGTGATCGTCGACGCCCCCGCCACCGGTCACGGCGTCGGCTTCCTGCAGACGCCGCGCACCTTCGCCAACATCGCCCGGGTCGGGCCGATCCACTCGCAGGCGCAGACGCTCGACCGCTTCATCACCGACCACGAGCACACCGGGGTCGCGATCGTGGCGCTGCCGGAGGAGATGCCGGTGAACGAGTCGGCGGCGCTGGAGGCGGACCTGCGCGACGAGGTCGGGGTCGCCGTCGACCGCGTCTACCTCAACGGCCTCTACCCGGAGCGGTTCTCCAAGGCCGAGGCCGAACGCCTCTCCGCCCTGGCCGAGGGCGAGAACGGCGCGGTCAGGGCCGCCGCCCGCGCCGCCGTCTCCGAGCACGGGCGCGCCCGCTCCCAGCGGGCCCAGCTGGCCCGCCTGCGGCGGCGGGTCGAGGCCCCGGTCAAGACCCTCCCCTTCCTCTTCGAGCCCGATCTCGGGCCCGAGGCGGCGCGGCGACTGGCGAAGAGGTTGACCTGATGCCGACGCTCGGCGACATCCTCGAGGGCAAGGAGATCTGCATCTGCGCCGGCTCCGGCGGGGTCGGCAAGACGAC
>Ga0190271_10001418_pt1 | contig 13614 bp, 10 predicted proteins | sample Popmic356T_FD_133747 | JGI IMG/M metagenome (GOLD analysis project Ga0190271, IMG submission 133747) | Populus adjacent soil microbial communities from riparian zone of Weber River, Utah, USA - 356 T | ecosystem: Environmental > Terrestrial > Soil > Riparian zone | place: USA: Utah | collected...
ATCATGCCGCTGCTCGAATCCAAAGTCGATAGGAAAAGTGCTGAATTCGCCGTCAACGGCGCGGCCATGCGCGCCCTCGTCGACGAATTGCGGGACCGACAGGCAAAAATCGCGCTGGGCGGCGGCGATGCCGCTCGCGCCAAACACGTGGCGCGCGGCAAATTGCTGCCCCGCGATCGCGTGGAGATGTTGCTGGATCCGGGAGCGCCATTCCTCGAGCTGTCGCCGCTCGCGGCTTTCGGGATGTATGGGGACGAGTCCCCCGGCGCCGGCATCATCACCGGCATCGGCCGCATCGCCGGGCGTGAATGCCTCGTGGTGTGCAACGATCCGACGGTGAAGGGCGGCACGTACTATCCCGTCAGCATCAAGAAGCACCTGCGCGCGCAACGTGTCGCCGAAGAAAATCGACTGCCGTGCGTGTACCTCGTGGACTCGGGCGGGGCGCACCTGCCGAGCCAGGACGAAGTGTTCCCCGACGCAGACCATTTCGGCCGCATTTTCTATAACCAGGCCAACATGTCGGCCGCCGCCATTCCGCAGATCGCGGTGGTCATGGGCTCATGCACGGCTGGTGGCGCGTATGTGCCGGCGATGAGCGACGAGTCCATCATCGTGCGCAACCAGGGCACCATCTTTCTGGGCGGGCCTCCGCTGGTCAAAGCGGCAACCGGCGAGGTCGTCAGCGCCGAGGAGTTGGGCGGGGGAGACGTACACGCCAGGATTTCAGGTGTCGTCGATCACCTCGCGGAGAACGACAGTCATGCACTCGGCATCGCGCGCCGGATCATCGGCGGGCTGCCGTTGGTGCCGGGTGAGGAAAGTGGGGAGAAAGCTTTCTCCCCACTTTCCTCACCCGGCACCTTCGAGGAACCGAAATACCCGGCCGACGAGATGTATGGCCTGATTCCCGTGGACACCCGCAAGCCGTACGACGCGCGCGAAATCATTGCGCGTATCGTGGACGCCAGTGATTTCGACGAGTGGAAGGCGCGGTTCGGCGCCACGCTGGTCACAGGCTTCGCGCGCATCCACGGCATGCCGGTGGGTATCCTGGCTAACAACGGCATTCTGTTCTCCGAATCCGCGCAGAAGGGCGCACACTTCATCGAGTTGTGTTGCCAGCGGCGCGTGCCGCTGGTGTTCCTGCAAAACATCACCGGCTTCATGGTCGGCAAGAAGTATGAGAACGAGGGCATTGCACGTCACGGCGCCAAGATGGTCACCGCCGTCGCCTGCGCTCGCGTGCCGAAGTTCACGGTCATCGTCGGCGGAAGCTTCGGCGCGGGAAATTACGGCATGTGCGGCCGCGCATACGCGCCGCGCTTCCTGTGGACCTGGCCGAACTCGCGCATCAGTGTCATGGGCGGCGAGCAGGCGGCCAACGTGTTGGCCACCGTGCGGCGCGATTCCATCGAGACGAAAGGCGGCGCCTGGAGCGCTGAAGAAGAGGCGGCATTCAAGGCTCCCATCCGCGAGCAGTATGAAACCCAGGGCAATCCTTATTACGCCACGGCACGGCTCTGGGACGACGGAGTCATCGACCCCAGGGACACGCGCATGTGCTTAGGCCTCGGGCTGTCGCTGGCGCGCAAACATCCGATACCGGAAACCCGATTTGGCGTCTTTCGCATGTGACGGAACACATGGCTAACTATCAACATGTCGAGGTCGATCAGCGTGGCGCGGTTCGCTGGCTGTGGCTCAACCGGCCCGAAGTGCGCAATGCCTTCAACAACGTGCTGGTCGCGGAAATCGCGGCGGCCTTCGCCGAGATCGAGGCCTCGCCAGATACGCGCGTGGTCGTGGTTACGGCGCGCGGTCCGTCGTTCTGCGCGGGCGCGGACCTCCACTGGATGCGTTCGATGGCGGACTTCAGCCACGCCGACAATCACTCCGACGCGCTCAAGGTGGCGCGCATGTTCCACGCCGTGCACTCGTGCTCGCGCCCGGTCATCGCGCGCGTGCAGGGAGATGCATTCGGCGGAGGTGTGGGTCTCGTCGCGGCCTGCGACATCGTCGTCGCGGCCGAAGCGGCCAACTTCGCCCTGTCGGAAGTCCGGCTCGGCATCGTCGCAGCCACCATCTCGCCGCACATCGTGCGTGCCATGGGTGCGCGGCAGGCGGCGCGCTACATGCTGACGGCGGAGAAATTCACCGCAACGCAGGCGCGCGCGCTCGGACTCGTGCATGAAGTCACCCTGATGGAGGGTCTCGACCGCGAAGTCGAGCGCCTCTCGCACCATCTGCTGGCCGCGAGCCCCGCGGCGCTGGCCGCCACCAAGCGCCTGCTCGCCGACGTCGTGGAGATACCCATGGACGATGTGCTGCTGGCCGCCACCGCGAAGTGCATAGCGGATGCACGCGTCTCGCCCGAGGGCCGCGAAGGCATCGCCGCGTTCCTCGAGAAACGCGCACCTTCCTGGACGCCCAAGAAGTAATCCGGCGATGTTCGCCAAAATCCTGATCGCGAACCGGGGCGAGATCGCCTGCCGCGTGGCGCGCACGGCGCGTCGGCTGGGAGTACGTACCGTCGCCGTGTTCTCCGACGCTGACGCGAAATCCGCGCACGTCGCGGCCTGTGATGAAGCCATCCACATCGGTGGCTCGCGGCCGCAGGACAGTTATCTGCGCGGTGACGTGATCCTCGAAGCAGCCAGGCGCACCGGTGCGCAAGCCATTCATCCCGGATACGGGTTTCTTTCCGAGAATGCGGAATTCGCTGCCGCCTGCGCCCGTGCCGGCATCGTATTCATCGGGCCATCGCCCGAGGCCATTGCCGCGATGGGTTCGAAGTCCGCGGCCAAGGCGCTCATGGAAAAGGCGGGCGTGCCACTCACGCCGGGATACCACGGCGCGCGTCAGGAGGCCGACTATCTATTGAAGGAAGCAGGGCGGATCGGTTTTCCCGTGCTCATCAAGGCGGTAGCCGGTGGTGGCGGCAAGGGCATGCGGCGCGTCGACGGCGCGGAAGATTTCGTGAGTGCGCTCGCGAGCTGTCAGCGCGAGGCTGCGGCCAGTTTCAAGGACGACCGCGTGCTGATCGAGAAATACCTCGAGCGTGCACGGCACATCGAAGTGCAGGTGTTCGGAGACAACCACGGCAACGTCGAGTACCTGTTCGAGCGCGATTGCTCGGTGCAGCGCCGGCATCAGAAGGTCACCGAAGAAGCGCCCGCGCCAGGCATGACGGTCAAGCGCCGTCGACAGATGGGCGAGGCCGCGGTCGCCGCTGCTCGTGCCGTCGGTTACAGCGGCGCCGGCACCGTGGAATTCATCGTCGACGGCGACGCGTTCTATTTCATGGAAATGAACACGCGCCTGCAGGTGGAGCATCCCGTCACGGAGATGATCACCGGCCAGGACCTCGTGGAATGGCAGTTGCGCGTCGCATCGGGCGAGCCACTGCCTGGAAAACAGAGCGAGCTGTCGATTGTCGGACACGCCATCGAAGCGCGGATTTACGCGGAAGATCCCGCGCGCGACTTCATGCCCTCCATCGGGCGGCTCGAACACCTCGTGGCGCCCGCGGAGGGTGAGGCGGTGCGCGTCGACACCGGTGTTCGCGCCGGCGACGAGATCACGCCCTACTACGATCCGATGATCGCAAAGCTCATCGTGCATGCCCCGACGCGTGACGAGGCCATCGCAAAGATGCGCGCCGCGCTGGCGCAGTACCAGATCGTCGGTGTGCGCACGAATGTCGAATTCCTCGGACGGCTCATGAGCGCGCCGGCATTCGTCGAGGCAAGGCTGGATACGGCGCTCATCGAGCGCGAACGCGAACATCTGTTCGCGCCGCGTGCCGAAGCCACGCCCGCCATGTGGGAGCTGGCGGCTCGGGCGATGCTGCGCGTGCAGCGCGGGGACGCGAAAGTCACCTCCGCGCCGAACCCGCAAACACCCTGGGACGACCGCCGTGGGTGGGCGCTCGGCGTGCGCGGTGAACGGCGCTGGAAGCTCCGCGAAGGCGAGGTCGAGCGGGAAATCGCGGTTCAATCGGGCCCGGGCGAATCGCCGGGCGTCGTGAGTGGCAACCACATCCACCTGTTTCTCGACGGCGAGCATCGGCAGTTCGAATGGATCGATCCCTATCTACCGGTCACCAGCGGCGCCGACGCTCATGGCGGCCTGCGGGCGATCATGCCGGGCAGGGTGCTGGCCGTGCTCGTGAAGGCGGGCGATGAAGTCGCCAGGGGAGCGCCACTCGTGGTGCTCGAGGCCATGAAGATGGAACAGACGATCACCGCGCCTTCGGCGGGAAAAATCGATCGGGTTCTTTGCGAGGTGGGCGAGCAGGTGCGCGAGGGGGCGGAGCTGCTGGCCTTCGCGGATAACTAGTGCGGTCCCGGGACCTGTATCCGGCTGCGCCCGCACGTGGCTGGATTCCCTGGGGTGCACTCGCGCCCTTCCTGGCGCTCGCGTTCGTGATCGCGAGCGCACTGATCGGCGACGGGTTCATCGCGAATCACGTGAACATGAGTCCCGAAGGGAACCCCCTCGACGCGACCGCACTCATCGCGTTCACGCTCGTACCTTTTGGACTCCTGCTGCTGGTACTGCTGGCCTGGGTCCGCTTCGTGGAGCGCCGCACGACCGAGAGCATCGGCATCGTGGGAGAACGCAAGGCGCGCGAATTCCTGCTCGGCCACGCGATCGGCCTCGCTGGCCTCTTCGGTATCGTCATGGTGATCTGGATTGCCGGTGGGCTGAAGTTCACGGCCGTGGCTCCGGCATTCTCGCAGCCCGCGTCGCTGGTCCCGATCACGCTGCTGCTGTTCACGTTCGCGCTGCAGTCCAGTGTCGAGGAACTGCTGTTCCGTGGCTGGCTGATGTCGGTGCTCGCGAAGAAATTCAATGCGACCACCGCGGTGATCGTGAGCTCGGCGCTTTTCTCGCTGCTGCATTTCAATCCGCGAGCGCATTGGCTGGCGTCGGTGGGCACGTTTCTGTTTGGATTGTTTTGCTGCGCGTGGGTGCTGAGGACGCGCAGTGTGCTCGGCATCATGGGCTGGCACGCCGGATGGAACTGGCTGCTGGCCGTCGGCTTCGGCCTTCCGCTGACCGGAATCGACGTAGGGCTTCCCGCGTTGCTCGTGGACCTGCAACCCGTGGGGCCGGCGTGGCTCACCGGTGGACCGCAGGGTCCCGAAGCCAGTGTCGTGTGCTTCGCCTATTTCCTGCTCGGCATTGCCCTGATGTGGCGTCAGCCCGGAAAGTCGAGCATCGCGTCCTGAACGCTGGCGGGTTTCCCCGTGGCGAATGTGGCACCAGCTCCGCCGCCCGTATAGATGAAGCCGACGACGTGATCGTCGGCGGCCAGGCCCAACGACCTTTTCACATCTGTGTCGTACGCGGCTTCGCCGGTTTTCCACGCCGCCACGTAGCCCAACGCGTGCAGCGCCAGCAGGATGTTCTGCGCCGCGGCGCCGGCCGCCATGAGCTGCTCGATGGCGGGTATCCTGGTGCCCGGCACGATCCGGCAGGCGACGACGATGATCAGTGGCGCTCGCAGTGCCTTGCCGCGCTCGCGATTGAGGTCGCCTTCGCTCAGGCCCGGGACGCGCCGCAACGCCGAGGCCGCCAGCAGCTCGCCTAACTTCTGGCGCTGATCGCCCTGGACGAGCATGAAGCGCCAGGGGCGCAGTCGACCGTGATCGGGTGCACGCACCCCCGCCTGCAGCGCGATGGCGATGTGTTCGTTCGTGGGCGCGGTGTCGCCGAATGTCTTGGCAGAGCTGCGCGAGTTGAGCGCTTCGATGGCGTCCATGAAATGCCCTCAGACCAGCGAATGATAGACGTGCTGCACGTCGTCATTCTGCTCGAGGGTGTCGATGAGCTCGAGTACCTCGGTGGCCTGCGCCTCGGGTAGCTCGACCGGCGTGGTGCAGATGTATTCGTGCGCCGCCGACAGCGGGTGGATACCGCGCTTCTCGAGCGCATCCTGCATGTGGCCGAACTCCGGGAACAGACAACGGGCCACGATCTGCGGTTCGCCTTTCTCACCGACGCTGTCGCCCATCTCGTCGAGCCCATGATCGATGAGATAGAGCTCGAGGTCGTCGTGATCGATGCCTGCGGGATTCAGGCGAAAGACGCCCATCTTGCGGAACTGGAACGCGACGCTGTTGGTGCTGCCCAGATTGCCGCCGCCCTTGGAGAGGATGGCGCGAACCTGTGCGACCGTGCGCGTGGGATTGTCGGTGGCGGCCTCGACGATGATGGCCACGCCATGCGGCGCGTAACCCTCATAGATGATCTGTTCGTAGTTCGCCGCATCCTTGCCCGCGGCGCGCTTGATGGCCGCCTCGACCTTGTCCTTGGGCATGTTGAGGTTGCGGCTGTTCTGCACGGCGCGGCGCAGCGCTGGATTGGAATTCGGATCCGCGCCACCGGCCTTGACGGCCATGTTGATGTCTTTGGAGATCCGCGCGAACTGCTTGGCCATGCGGTCCCAGCGCGCGAACATCGTGTGCTTTCGTACTTCGAATATGCGTCCCATAGGGCGCGAATTCTGGCAGTACCGCGGGGAATGGCAAGGCAAATACGGGCTTGAGGGGTCCGTGCGCTAGGGCTTGACGACGGGGACGTCGCGCACGGGGATCGTGATGTTGCACACGTCGGTGTGGCCGGCCGGCACGATGTACCAGGTGTCGCGTCGATTACGGCGCGACTCGACGTACTTCGTGAACAACGGCGTGTCGGTGCGCAGGACTTCGAGCGAGGTTCGCTCGGCTTCGGGAAGGTCGGCGGCGACGCGGATGGATTTGATGAGGGCGCGCTGCTCCGGTTTCTCATAGAAACCCAGCCCGCCAGTACCGCGCGGCAACGACGACAGCAGCTCTATGCCTCGCAACACCCGCCCGACGGTGACGATATTGCGGTCGAGCTGGCGCGGCGCCTGGCCCGTCACGACGTAAAGCTCTGCGCCGCTGCCGGTGTCGGGCCAGTCGTCGCGGCCAACACCGAGTACGCCGTAACAATGCGTGATCCACGCCTGGCCCGATGGCTTGCGCTCCACGCCCACGGGGAAGCCATCGATCCAGCCGGTCTCGCGTGCGTAACCATCCGGATCGGGTAGTTTGACGAACGGCAGGTCCTTGCCGAAGGCGATCACACTCTCGTCCGGCAGCTTGCGCAGCGCGCTTGGGCCAGGACGCGTCTTGTCCGCGTCGCCCCACTGGGCCACGAAGTTGTCCTGTACACGCACCACCGCGAGCCCGTCGAAGAACTTCTCGGCGACGAGCTGCTTGATGTTGGCCACGTGCAGCGGCGCGAAGCGCGGCGCCAGCTCGATGACGACGCGCCCACCCGCAAGCTCCATATAAAGAGTGTTGGCGGGATCGGGTCGCCGCCAGTCGGCCGGCGTGGCGGACTCCATGACCTGCGCCGTGGTCGGCGGCTTGTCACGATCGCTCGGGCCGATGGCGAAGGCCGTGCCGGCGGCCGCGAGGCAGAAGGAGGTGAAACAGGCCCGGCCCATCATTTGTCGAGCTTCTGAACGCCAATGCGCAGCGTATTGGTGGCGATGCGTACCTCGATGAGGAACATGATGAACGCGGTCGAAAGGCAAGCTGTCGACGACACGAACATGACGGCGATGACGCCGCCCACGCTCATGGGAGTGAATTCGCTGGCAAACAGCAGCGTGACCACCAGCGTGGTGAGCAGCGCGGAGGTGGTGCTGAGCGCGATGGCGCTGTTGATGTAGCGGGAGCGGCGCAGGATGACGCGCAGGTCTTTGTCGATGACTTTGAGCTTGCCCTCGTCGCTGGTGAGCTCACGTTTGTCCTCGAGCGTGCGGGCACGATCGACGATGCGCGACAGCCGCTGCGTCAGCATGCTGAGCGTGATGCCCACGCCCGAGATCAGGAACACCGGACCCAGCGCGAGCTGGATGAGGTGGGCGACGTTTTCGGTTTGCAGGTCGACGCCGGTCATGGAGCGGAAGTCTGCCACAATCCGCCACCTTCGCGCGCGGCGGTGGTCTGTCCTGAACTTGTAATCGATTGCGCGGTCGCATGATGGGCCGGCCTAATAAAGAGGACCTATGCTGCGAACCATCATCTTTTCCGTCGCCCTGGTCATCGCCGCGGCCGTGCTGGGTTACCAGGTCAAACAGGTCGGCGGTGGCCGCGAGACCATTTCGGTCAAGGGCCTGGCGGAAAAACCCATCCGGGCGGATCGCGTGGAGTGGACTGTGAGCCTGCAGGTCAAGGGCGCCAGCAACGCCGACGCGCTGGGCAAGCTGCGCAAGGAGCGGCCGGCCGTGGACGAATTCCTGGCCCGGTCGGGCTTCGAAGCAGCGGCGGTCGCTGCTTCCAATGAGGCAGTGGAGCCTAACTACGAGCAGGTGGAAGGCCGCAACGGCAACATGCGTTCGGTGCAGGAGGGCAACATCGCGCGCCAGTCCCTCACCATCAACACCACCGATATCCCGAAGGTCGTCGCCGCCAGCCGTGCCATCGTGCAATTCGAGGCGGACGGCCATCCCGTGAGTTATGGCGCACCTCAGTTCCTGGTGTCGAATCTCGAAGAGGTGAAGATGTCGCTGATCGGTGCGGCCATGCAGAACTCGCGCGCCCGCGCGGAAGAGTTCGCGAAGAATGGCGACGTGAAAGCAGGGTCGCTGCGTTCGGCTTCGCAGGGTGCGTTCTACATCCTGCCGGCAGGCGCCGACCAGGACGTGAGCGACTGGGGCGGCACCTACGACAAGTCGACGGTCGACAAGGTCGCCCGGGTCGTAGTCACCGTGGACTACGGCATCAAATAGCGGAATCGCCTAGCGGCTATCTATCGAGCGGCGCCCGCGCACCGCCCGGCGGTTGCACTCGATGAATTCCGACCGGAGGTCGCGGTGTACGTCGTCGTTTCGGCGGCGCGAGGTTCGTCGATCATCGTGATGCTTGAACTTGCAGGGGCAGATTGCCGAGCGATCGCAACCGCGCATCGGCAACATCGGGGCCTGCGCGGAGAGGAAGCGCTTGCTTCTGCACTGCGAAGCCGCAGCGCAGCTGGTTTCCTCGATTTGAACGGTGATTGCGTGCCATTTCGATGACATCTTTTTCATGGATTCCATCCCTGTGCGTGTGAAGCTCAGAGTAGGCGCCGTGAAGGCATCTGGAAACGCCGCGCGCGGGACCGCCGGCGTGTTTCGCGGATCGTGTCACAGCGGCGGGCGTGCGCTACGCCGCATATGTCAGATTCGCGGCTCGGATCAGGCCAGCAGGGCCTCGTCCACGCGCGAAGCACGCTTGCGCTCGTGCTCGAGCAACATGCGCTTGCGGATGCGGATGCTCTTCGGCGTCACTTCCACCAGTTCATCGTCGGCGATGAACTCCACCGCGTACTCCAGCGTGAGATCGATGGGCGGCGTGAGGATCAGCGCATCATCCTTGCCGGCGGCGCGGATGTTGGTGAGCTTCTTGGTCTTGATGGGATTCACGACGAGATCGTTCTCGCGCGAGTGAATGCCGATGATCATGCCTTCGTACACGGCTTCGCCGTGCGAGACGAACATGCGGCCGCGTTCCTGCAACGAGAAGATCGAATACGCCACGGCGTTGCCGGGCTCGCTCGAGATCAGCACGCCGTTGTGGCGGTCCGGGATGTCTCCGGCGAGCGGCGCGTAGCCGTCGAAAATGTGGCTCTGCAGGCCGGTGCCGCGAGTCGCATTCATGAACTCACTCTGGAAACCGATGAGGCCACGGGCGGACACCCGGTACTCGATACGCACGCGGCCGCGGCCGTCGTTCGCCATGTCCTTGAGCTCGGCCTTGCGGCGACCCAGCGATTCCATGACGCCGCCCTGGTGGCCTTCGTCGATGTCGACGGTGAGCGCTTCGAAGGGCTCGTGCACCACGCCGTCTATGGTCTTGGTGAGCACGCGGGGCTTGCCGACCGCAAGCTCATAACCTTCGCGCCGCATGTTCTCGATGAGAATCGTCAGATGCAGTTCGCCGCGGCCGGAGACGCGGAACACGTCGGCGTCGACCGTTTCTTCTACTCGCAGGGCAACGTTGCTCTCGAGCTCGCGCATCAGGCGCTCGCGAATCTGGCGGCTGGTGACGAACTTGCCTTCCTTGCCGGCGAGCGGCGAGGTGTTCACCTGGAAATTCATGACCAGCGTCGGCTCGTCCACCGAGATCGGCGGCAGCGCGTCCGGCTGGTCGACGTCGCAGATCGTGTAGCCGATGTGCACGTCCTCGATGCCGGTCACCGCGACGATGTCGCCTGCGACGGCGGAATCCACCGACTCACGCGTCAGGCCCTTGAACGTGAGCACCTGCTGAACCTTCGCGGTGCCGTGATCCTCGGTGCCGTTCCACAACTGGATGGTCTGGCCGGCCTTGATCGTGCCGCGGCGGATGCGGCCGATGCCGATGCGTCCGACATACGAGTTGTAGTCGAGCGTCGAGATCTGGAACTGCAGGGGCGCTTCCGGCTCGCTCTTGGGGGCGGGCACGTGATGCAGGATGGCTTCGTACAGCGCGCGCATGTCGGGCTCGCGGCGCGTGTGATCGGTGCTGGCCCATCCTTCGAGCGCCGACGCGTAGATCACCGGGAAGTCGAGCTGGCGATCGGTGGCGCCCAGCTTGTCGAAGAGTTCGAAGGTCTGGTCGACGACCCAGTCGGGGCGCGCGCCCGGACGGTCGATCTTGTTCACGACGACGATGGCGTTGAGGCCGAGCGCCAGCGCCTTGCGGGTCACGAATCGCGTCTGCGGCATCGGGCCTTCGACCGCGTCCACGACTAACAACACGGTGTCGACCATCGACAACACGCGTTCCACTTCGCCGCCGAAGTCGGCGTGCCCGGGCGTGTCCACGATGTTGATACGTGTGCCGCCGTATTCGATGGCGCAGTTCTTCGCCAGGATCGTGATGCCACGTTCCTTTTCGATGTCGTTCGAGTCCATGACTCGCTCGTCGATTTTCTCGTGCGCGGCGAAGGTGCCGGACTGGCGCAGCAGGCAGTCGACCAGGGTGGTCTTGCCATGGTCGACGTGCGCGATGATCGCGATGTTTCGAATCGGGCGATTTGCCATAGAACTCATGAGCTTACGCGAGGGAAGGGACGCGCAGGCAGGGGCCAAGGGGCGCGCACGGTACCACATGGGCGGTTAAACGCCAAAGACACCCGCCACAGGGCGTATGGCGGCCTTTCTGACTTAACGCCCACGTCACATCACATCGTGTCGCGCCACCCGTGCCGCACGTCATTGACGCGGCTTGGCACAGCGCCACAATGCTTCGTGGACGCCCCCGACGAAAACAACAACGAGAACAAACAAGGTCCCGGCGAGGTCACCCGACTCCTTCAGAGCTGGGCCGATGGCGACACCGCGGCACTCGAGTCGCTCTGGCCCATGGTTTACGACGACGTGCGGCGTCTCGCACGCCGACAGATGGCCGGCGAACGCGGCGATCACACGCTGCAGGGCACGGCGCTGGTCAACGAGGCGTTCATCCGGTTGTCCGGCCAGCGCGTGTTCGAGTGGCAGAACCGCGAACAGTTTCTGTCGCTGGCGGCCCAGATCATGCGGCGCGTGCTCGTGGACTATGCAAGGCAGCGCAGCGCGCAGCGGCGCGGTGATGGTGCAAAGAAATTGAGCATTCACGACACCCAGGCGGCGCTCGAAGTCGACGAAGCGCAGGCGTTGAAATCGTTCGACGATGAAAGGGTGGATGTGCTCGCCATCGACTCTGCCTTGACCCGGCTTCACCAGATCGATGCGCCGCAGAGCCGTATCGTCGAGCTGCGTTACTTCGGTGGCCTGACGCTCGAAGAGACCGCGAGCGTCGCCGGTATCTCACTGGCCTCGGTCAAGCGCGAATGGGCCATGGCGCGAGCCTGGCTGCGCCGCGAGCTCGCGGCGCACGATGCGGGCGCAGCCACTTGAGCGCGACGCATTGGGACCAGGTCAAGGCACTTTTCTCCGCGGCGGTCGATCTTCCGCCGGAGGATCGCGCGGCCTTCCTCACGCTCGAATCGGGTGGTGACGCGGCGCTCATCGTCGAGGTGCAGTCGCTGCTCGACGCGCATGAACAACCGGGCGCCTTCCTCGAAACCGTAACCCAGGAATTCCGTTCGCAGGCATTCGCCGGGTCGGGCGCCGCGCGAAGCCGTATTGGCGAGCGAATCGGTTCTTACCGCATCGTCGGAATGCTCGGCACCGGAGGCATGGGCGATGTATTCAAGGCGGTTCGCGACGACGATCAGTACCACGCGGAAGTGGCCATCAAGCTCATGCGCGCCGACGTCCGCAGCAGCCTGACGGAGCAGCGCTTTCGGACGGAACGGCAGATCCTGGCGGGGCTCGACCACCGCAACATCGCGCGGCTCCTCGATGGCGGGACTACGGATGGTGGTGTGCCTTACGTCGTCATGGAGCTCGTGAGCGGTCAGCCCATCGACGGGTGGTGCGATGCGCGGCAACTCGGCGTACGCGAGCGCGTGCAACTCTTCCTGCAGGTGTGCGCGGCCGTGAGTTACGCGCATCAGCACCTCATCGTGCATCGCGACCTCAAGCCCAACAACATCCTCGTGACCGCCGATGGCTCGGTGAAGCTGCTCGACTTCGGCATCGCCAAGCTGCTCGAAGCGGAAGCGAACACCGCGGTCGCCGAAGCCGACGCAACGGCTACCACGCTGCGCGCCATGACGCTCGATTTCGCCAGCCCCGAGCAGGTGAGCGGTGCGCACGTGACCACGGTCAGCGACGTGTATTCACTCGGGGTCGTGCTCTATTGCCTGCTCACGGGCAAGAGCCCTTACGCTGTGCGTACCAACGACGCGGCGCGCATGGCGGAGATCCTGAGCGACACCACGCCCACGCGTCCGAGCCACGTCGAACGCAAGGTGGACGCCGATCTCGACAACATCCTGCTCATGGCGCTGCGCAAGGAGCCGCAGCGGCGTTATGCGAGTGTCGAGCAGCTCGCGAGCGACCTGCGCAATTACCTCACCGGCATGCCGGTGAGCGCGCGCGGCAATTCGCTGCGTTACCGCGCGGGCAAGTTCGTGAAGCGGCGGCGCATCGAGCTCGCGGCGGGAGTGCTCGTCGGCGTCGCGTTGCTCGGCGCGCTGTTGTTCTCCTTGCGCGAGGGCCGCATCGCGGAGCACGAGCGCCACGTCGCGCAGCAGCACTTCGACAGCGTGCGCAAGCTCGCCAACACCATGCTGTTCCAGCTCCACGACGAAATGGCGCAGGACGCGGGGTCGCTCAAGTCCCGCGAAATGCTGGTGAAGACGTCCCTCGAGTATCTCGATGCGCTGTACCAGCAAGGCGGGTCGGACGCGCGGTTGCAGGAGGAGCTCGCCAACGCCTACATCAAGGTCGCGTCCATCCAGGGCAGCGACACGGAAGCCAACCGCGGCAACTTCGCGGGAGCGTTGGAGAGTTATGCGCGCGCCATTGCCCTGCTCAAACCCCTGATGTCGGGCGATCCAGAGAATCATCACGCGGGCTGGGCGCTCGCCCACGCGTATATAGAGCAGGCGGCGTTGTTGATGGTGGTTCGCGGCCCGAAATTCGCTCGCGACTCGGCAAAGGAAGGAGTCGCTCTCACCGAAGCTTTTGCGCCCAAGATAACCGACGAAGCGCAGCGTCTG
>Ga0190271_10001419_pt1 | contig 13614 bp, 9 predicted proteins | sample Popmic356T_FD_133747 | JGI IMG/M metagenome (GOLD analysis project Ga0190271, IMG submission 133747) | Populus adjacent soil microbial communities from riparian zone of Weber River, Utah, USA - 356 T | ecosystem: Environmental > Terrestrial > Soil > Riparian zone | place: USA: Utah | collected...
CATCGCCGCAGCGCCCGATTGGCCGGCGGCGACGTCGACCGTTCCGATGTCGTTCCCGTCGTCGAAGATCTGCATCTCGAGGTCCAGTCCTTGTGGGGCGGAGAGCACCAGTGTGACGCGTGCGTCGCAGAAGAACTGCCACCTGTCGGGAAGTGGCACCAGGACCTTGTCGACGTCGCCGACGGGAATGATCGTCCCCTCGATGCGCCCGTCAGCGAGCTCGACGTCGTCGACCTCGTCGGGCACGGCCTCGCATCCGTTGGTGGCGTCGTCGTCGTGGTCCACGTTGGGCGCGATGCAGGCGGTGCCGTCGGTGCCCGGCGCAGGGTCGGCCTGTCCACACGGCTGGTACGGGAGATCGGCGCAGGTGGAGGTGGTCGTGGTGGGAGCCGCGACTTGGGCCGGAGTGCTCGTCGGTGCGGCATCGGTGCCCGCGGCGGCATCCGACGTGTCGTCGTCGCCGCTGGCGAGGGCCAGACCGATGCCCGTGCCCACGAGCAGCAAGACGACGCCCGCGGCGACGAAGCCAGCAACACGCCGGCCCCTGCCCCCCGGTTGCGGCGGGATGTGCATGGCGGGAGGAGCGGCTGCCACGACGCTCGTGCCCTCGGGCCCTGGCAGGAGATCAATGGCGGTTGGTCGGTCGTCGGGGTCGACCGCGCACATGCGATCGAGAACGTCGACCACGTGAGGTGGGATGTCAGGAGGAAGCGGCTCGACCCGTCCGGACGCGGCCCGTGCGACCACCGAGACCAGGTCGCCGATGCCGTGCGGCGGCATCCCCGACAGCGCGTACCGAAGAGTGGCGCCCAGCGAGTAGATGTCGCTCGCAGATGTCGCCGGCTCACCCCGCGCTCGTTCGGGAGCGATGAACGACGGCGTACCCAGCAGGTGGCCGTCCCGGCTGAGTCCCTCGGTCACGTCGCGCGAGGTGCTGATCCCGAAGTCGACGAGCCACGGCCGACCACCATCGATCGCGTCGAACAGGACGTTGCTCGGCTTGATGTCGCGGTGGATCACGCCGCGACGATGGACCGCGGCGACCGCTTCGAGGAGCGGCACCGCGAGCTCTCCCAGGCGAGACGCCGGCAGCGCACCATCGGCGGTCACCCGCCGTTGCAGGGTGCCGCCCGGCAGGTACGGCATGACCAGGACGATCTCGGGGCCTCTGTCCCCGTCCTCGTCGAGCACGTCCAGCAAGGGAACGACACCGTCGACGTCGAGTCCGCCGAGAAGCTCTGCCTCGCGGCGTAGGCGACGCTCGGCGATACCCCGCTCCTCGAGCGTTCCGAACAGGCTCAGGCGCTTCATCGCGACGAGGCTGCCGTCGTCGGCTCGAGCCAGGTGGACGGCCCCCTGGTGGCCCGTCGCGATGGGTCGGATCACCTCGTACATGACGGGTCGACGCTACCGGTGCCCTCGCACGAAGGGACGTCGCGCGCCCGCCGCGATGGCGAACGCGGCCATGGCCCGAGGGTCTCCGCCGGCATGGTGGTGCAGGTAGGTGGCCAGGATGCCCGGTGTCGCGAATCCCTCAGGTCGGGTGCTGTGCGGCGACTCGAGCAGGAGGGCATCGCCAGCCGGCTCGCAGATGGTGCGATGGTGCTCGTGCCCACGCAGGACCGTTCCGGGAGGACCGATGGGGCTCGTCGTCGACGTCGTCGCGACCCGATAGCCGAGTGTGAGGCGGTCGGACATGCGCGCCCGAGTCGGAACCACACCTGCCATCTTGTGGCCGTCCAACGACGCCGACAGCCACAGCAACCCGCCGCACTCGGCCCAGATGGGCACGCCCGCTGCGACGCGGGTTGCAACGTCGGCCATCAGCGCCTGGTTCTCGGCGAGCTGCAGCGCGAAGACCTCGGGGAACCCGCCCCCGACGATGACCCCGTCGACGTCGCCCGGCAGCGTGCTGTCCTGCAACGGATCGAACGTGACGACCTCGGCCCCAGCGGCGACGAGGGCGTCGAGGTTGTCCTGGTACGTGAAGGAGAAGGCGCGCCCACCAGCGACCGCGATGCGACAGGCGGTCTGTCGCTCCGGTGTGGGCGGCTCGGCGACCGCGGTGGCGGGCGCACGTGCCGCGATCATCTCGACGAGGTCGAGGTCGACGTGCGCCGCGATGTGTGCAGAGAGGCGGTCCAAGGCGGCTCGCACACTGTCGGGATCTTCGATGGCGGGAACGAGACCGAGATGCCGGTCGCGCCAGACGACAGCGTCGTCTCTCGGGACGATCCCTACGACCGGTATCCCGAGCGGCTCGATCGCATCGCGGAGGATGGTGGCGTGGCGTTCGGATCCGACGCGGTTGCACACGACCCCGGCGAGACGCACGCGGGGCGTGTGATCGCGGAATCCGCGGACGGTCGCGGCGATCGACCCACCCTGTCCTGTGGCATCGAGGACGAGCAGCACCGGCGCATCGAGGAGCCGTGCGACGTCGGCGGTGGATGAAGGTGTGCCGTCATCGGCGCCGTCGAACAGCCCCATGACACCTTCGATGATGAGGATGTCGGCGCCGTACCCTGCCCGCGCGGCGAGCGGCGCGACGGCCTCGGTGCCGCACATCCAGGCATCGAGGTTGCGGGGAGGGCCTCCGGTTGCGAGCGCGTGGTAGCCGGGGTCGATGAAGTCTGGGCCGACCTTCGCCGCCGCGACCTTCCGGCCCCTGGCACGCAGAGCGGCCATGAGACCTGTTGCCACCGACGTCTTTCCCACACCAGAGGCCGTGCCCGCCACCACCAGCCGTGGACCGAGCGTCTGCATCATCCGCCGAGAGCGGCGCGCACCGCAGATGTGACGTCGATCGGCGCGAGATCGGTGACGGACAGGTAACGAGCGCCCATCGCCTCGGCCAACCGCGCGGCGAGGCCGAGCGGTCGCGGACCTGATTCGCAGTCGAGGACCAACGAGTCGTAGCCCTCGGTCGCAAGCCGAGCGCCGATGTCCTGCGCACGCTCGACCCCGTCCTCGTCGGTGGCGCGTCCGTCGGTCAGCACGGCGAGCACCACGTCGTGGTCGCTGTTGCGTTCACGCGCCGCGATGCGTCCCGCCTCGGCCAGACCGTCGGCGAGAGGTGTCGCGCCGCCGGTCGCCAGATCGTCGATGCGGTGTCGGGCCACCTCGATGCTCGAGGTTGGTTCGAGCACCGTCCGGGCGCCGTCGCCGTTGAAGGTGACGAGCGCGACCCTGCTGCGTCCCTCGTACGCATCGGTGAGCAAACCCAGAACAGTGCCTGTCGCGGCCTCGGCCCGCGCCGTCGCCCCCATCGATCCGCTGAGGTCGACGCACAGGATGATCGACCGACGGCGCGGCGCGACCCGCACCTGGGTACGAAGGTCGTCGACGCTCGCCACCGCGTCGGAGTCGGCGCGCCGCCGTGCCGCGATCGCGCGAACCGATGGGACGACCGCGATCGAGTCCGAGGGCCCCGCAGGACGGTCGGCGACGGCGCGTCCTCGTGTGGTCGGTTGGTGGCGCGCCTCCGGCAGAGGCGGTCGCCGCGGCGCGCCCAGAGCCATCGGTGCGGGGTCGGTCGACTGTCCTGGACCGGACTCGTTGTCGTGTGCATCCGGAGGGGGCAACACGTCGTCCAACGCGTCGTCGATGGTCTCGGGCGGCACGACGGGGGGATCGAACGGCCCTCGTCGGCTGCGGTGAGCGAGTACGAGCGGCGCGACGCGGCGCAGGTCCGACGCGGTGGCGGCGTCGTGGCGGTCGAGCCGGGCCAGGGCGACGGCGGCACGACACAGGGTGAGGTCGGCGCGCAGGCCCTCGGCGCCGACGGCGAGGGCCAACTGCGTGGCGGACTCGACGATGGCGTCGGGTAGGTCGGCGTGGTCGAGCGGCGGCTCGAGCTCGTCGGTGGTCGATCCTGCCGACGGGTCGCCGCCGTCGAACGCGAGCCGCCGACGGACCGCGGCCACACGATCGGACGGGTCCGTTGGTGCATGCACCTCGACGCACAGGCCGAAGCGGTCGAGCAGCTGCGGACGGAGCTCGCCTTCCTCGGGGTTCATCGAACCGACGAGGACGAACCGAGCTGCGTGCCGATGAGAGACGCCGTCACGCTCCACGACGTTCTGGCCTGACACGGCGACGTCCAGCAGGACGTCGACGAGGTGGTCGGGGAGCAGGTTGATCTCGTCGACGTACAGCACCCCACCGTCGGCGGTGGCGAGCAGGCCGGGTTCGAACTGCGTCTCACCCCCCGTCAGCGCGGCGCGCACGTCGAGGGTGCCGACGAGGCGGTCCTCGGTGGCACCGAGTGGCAGCTCGACGAATGGTGCGTCTCCGAGGAGCGCGGCGAGACCGCGGGCCAACGTGGTCTTGGCCGAACCCTTCTCGCCCCGCAGGAGCACACCGCCGATGAGCGGGTCGAGCGCCGCGAGCCGCAGCGCGAGCTTGGCGTCGTCCTGTCCGACCACGGCCTCGAAGGGGAACGTCGCACGTCCGTCGCCGTTCATCGGGACTCCTCCCACCCCTCGGCACGCAACACCGCGTCGGTGAGCGTGCGGCGTGCCTCGTCGGAGGCGTTCCACATCCCGCGGTCGTCGGCCTCCATCAGACGTTCGGCGATGGCGGTGTAGGCCCAAGGATTGGACCGGGCGAAGAACTCCTGCATCTGCGGGTCGGCGACGTAGGCCTCGGTCACCCGCTCGTACATCCAGTCCTCGACGACCTCGGCCGTCGCGTCGTAGCCGAACAGGTAGTCGACCGTGGCCGTCAGCTCGAACGCGCCCTTGTAGCCGTGCTCGCGCATCGCTGCGATCCACTTGGGGTTCAACACCCGGCTGCGCACCACCCGCGCCGCTTCCTCCTTGAGGCTGCGGACCTTGGGGTCGGCCGGGTCGGACGAGTCGCCGAACCAGGCCTTGGGTGCCTCCCCGGTGAGAGCCCGCACCGCGGCGACCATGCCGCCGTGGTCCTGGAGGTAGTCGTCGGAGTCGAAGATGTCGTGCTCGCGGTTGTCCTGGTTCTTCACCGCCACCTGGATGGCGGAGAAGCGTCGGCGCATGGCGTCGGGGTCGGCCTCGCCGTGGCGTCCGCGTCCGTAGGCGAACCCGGACCAGGCGAGGTACACGTCAGCGAGGTCGGCCTGGGTGCGCCAGGAACCCTGCTCGAGCACGGAGAGGATGCCCGATCCGTAGCCGCCTGGGGGCGGCCCCCACATGCGGGCATCGCTGCCGCCAGTGACGCGGACCGGGTTCTGCTCGTCGGGCTCGTCCAGCGCGGCGACGAGAGCGACGGCGTCGTCGAGGAGCTCGATGACGTGGGGGAACGCGTCGCGGAAGAAGCCGCTGATGCGCAGGGTGACGTCGATGCGGGGTCGTCCCAGCTCCTCCAGCGGTACCACCTCGAGGCCCGTGACGCGTCGGCTCTGCTCGTCCCACACGGGCTTCACGCCCAGCAGGGCGAGAGCCTGCGCCGCGTCGTCGCCGCTGGTGCGCATCGCGGCGGTTCCCCACAGGACCAGGCCGACAGTGGTGGGGTAGGTGCCTTCTTCGGCGAGGTGGCGCTCGATGAGCCGATCGGCGAGCGCGCGGCCGACCTCCCACGCCAGCGCCGACGGGATCGCCTTTGGATCGACCGAGTAGAAGTTGCGCCCGGTCGGCAGGACGTTGGCGGCACCACGGCTCGGCGCTCCGCTCGGGCCGGCCGGCACGTGGCGTCCGGCAAGGCCGCCGACCAGGTTGTGGATCTCGGCGGGCGTGGCCCGCAGGTCGGGGACGAGCCGGCGGGCGACCCATTGCAGCGTCGGGTCGTCGGTGGTGGCTCCGTCCCAGCCCGAAGCGGCGAGCGCCTCCACAAGTTTGCGGCACGTGGCTTCGACCCGGTCGACGTCGGTGCGGTTGGCGGTCGGGAGGTCGATGTCGAGCGCAGCGGCGACCGTCGAGCGCAGAGCCGGAACCGATCCTTGTGGGAGGCGGGTGACAGCGAGGATCGTGTCGACCAGCGCCTCTTCGCCCGGCACCTGTCCGAGGATGTGGAGGCCGCCGCGGATCTGGGCGTCCTTCAACGCGCAGAGGTACCCGTCGACGTGCAGCACCAGCTCACCGAACTCGCCGGCGTCGTCGGGTCGCTCGTCGCCCAGTTCGAGGTCTCGGTGGATCTCGGCCGTGACGAGCAGCTCCCACACCTGGTCGCGCAGCGCCGGAGCCTTGGCCGGGTCCATCGCCTCGGCGTTCGCGAGCGCGTCGAGGAGCTGTTCGAGCCGGGCGAGGTCGTCGTAGGTGTCGGCTCTTGTGAGTGGTGGGGGCAGGTGATCGACGACCACCGCATGGGTGCGCCGCTTGGCCTGTGTCCCCTCGCCGGGGTCGTTGACGACGAACGGGTAGAAGAACGGCACGTCGGCCACAGCCGCGTCGGGGAAGCAGCCCCCCGACAGCGCCATGGCCTTTCCGGGCAGCCACTCGACGGTGCCGTGCTTGCCCAGGTGGACGATGGCGTCGGCACCCCAGCCTCCATCGGCCTGCGGCGACGCGAGCCAGCGGTAGAAGGCGAGGTAGTGGTGCGGAGGGGGCAGGTCGGGTGCGTGGTACGTGGCGATCGGGTCGGCGCCGAATCCGCGCGGCGGTTGGATGGTGACGAGGACGTTGCCCAGATCGATGCCAGGGAAGTGCAGTGCGTCGCCGTCGACGTAGACCTCACCAGGCGCCTCGCCCCACAGGGACTCCACGTCGTCTCGTGCATCGAGGGGCAGCGTGTCGAACCACTTGCGGTAGGTCGCGGTCGGGAGCGCGCCGACCGCGTGCTGCACCTGGTCGATGCTCAGCTCGGCGTGGTCGTAGGTGAACCCGTCGGCGAGCTCGTGGATGAGGCTGTCGCCGTCGTCGTGGATCCGATCGACGCGATACCCGGTGTCCCGCAGCGCGTCGAGCAGGCGGATCGCCGACGCAGGGGTGTCGAGCCCCACCGCGTTGCCGAGGCGCGCCCGCTTGGTGGGATAGGCCGACAACACGAGTGCGACCCTGCGTTCGTCGACAGGTGTGTGGCGCAGGTGGGCGAGCTTCGCGACGTACGACGCCAGCCGATCGGTGCGCTCGGTGTCGGCTCTCGTGGCGAAGATCTCACCGTGTTGGGTCTCGTCGACGACTTCCTTGAAGGCGAAGGTGGGACCGATGATGCGGCCGTCGAACTCCGGGATGGCCACCCCGGTCGCGACGTCGAGCGGCGTCAGCCCGGCGTCGTCGGCGGCCCACTCGGCGCGACTGCGGCTCGACGCGGGCGACTGCACGACGGGGATGCCCAGCTCGTCCAACCCGGCGACCGACCAGGTTTCACCGCCATCGCTCGTGCTGCCCGAGGCGAGTGTCGAGGTGATGAGGACGTCGACACCGAGCCGTCGGCAGTGGTCGAGTGCCGGCACGTCGCCGTCGGCGTTCGGGCGCAGCGAGTACGTCCAGATCGCGACCCCATCGACCCCCACACGATCGAGCGCGTCGCACAGGTCGCGCACGTAGGTCGTGTTCCCGGCGACGAGGTGGGCCCGGTAGAAGACCACGGCGGCGAGTGGCCGTGACGGGTCGCGCCGCGAACCTTCGGACCCGATGCCGGCACCGTCCCAGATGCCCACAGGCTCGAGGACCTGCGGGGGGTCGAAGCCGACGCCGGTGAAGAGCACCGTGTCGGAGAGGAAGCGCAGCACGTTGGCGGCGTTGGCGGGACCGCCGGCGTAGAGGTAGCGGTGCGCTTCGGTTGCGACACCGGTGGGCACCGTCGATGCGGCGACGAGGTCGGGGTCCGGTTCGGCCTCTCCACCCACCGCGACGAGCGGGATGCCCGCGTCGGCGCAGCGTCGGAGCAGCTCGTCGAAGCCGCCGTCCCACTGACCCCTGCCGCCGAGCAGCCGGACGACCACGATCGAGGCTCCGGCCACGTCTGGCACCTGGTCGGACCGGTCGGGATGGAACCAGCGGACCTCGCCGATCTCGTCGGGAAGGTCGGCGGCGACCATGCGCACCGCGAGTAGCTCGGTGTCGGTGTTGGCGACGAAGACGATCACCTGCCGATCTCCAAGGAGGTGAGCACGCGGTCGTAGCGAGCCCGACGCTCGTCGTCGGACCACAGCGAGCAGTCCTCGCACTTGTCGCCGTCGGTGGTGGTGTACCAGAGGCAGCAGGCCGACCTCTCCCACGCCCAGAGCGGCCCGACGTGGGCCACGCGGCCGCCTGCGGCCAACTCGGGCCGGGCGGCGGCGAGCAGCTCCTCGAAGCGATCGCGGATCTCGACCCGGCGGTCGGGGAGAGGGCCCATGAGCGCGCCGAACGACGACGCCAGGGCGGCCCCGATGCAGCTCCACAACAGGCGCTCGCCGACCCGGCAGGCGTCGTGGGCAGTCGCCACCAGTCGTGCGAGGTGCCCGTCGACGAGGGTCCGGTGCAACGTGGTCAGCGCATCCCCGTCCGTGTCGTCGATGTCGTGGAGGCGGGCTCGGTCGAGGCGCACTGCATTCGGGCGGTTGCGCCCCAGCGCGATGGAGGTGGTGTTGGGCGAGACATCGAGCACCCGCTCGTCGAGGAGCCACACACCCACAGCGAGCGACGCGATGCGAAAGGCGTACCCCTGCACGAACAGCGACATGGCCACGTCGTCGCGGTCGGTGCCGCGTTCGGCGGCCGTGCCGCGCACGAGGGCGAGCAGCGCGTCGCCGTCGTCGACCAGTGATCGGCAGGCGAACCAGTCACGGCTGTCGTCGGGCCCGACCGTGACACGCAGGTAGTCGACGACGTCGGTGACCTGCGCGAGCGCGGTGACCGCGTCGACGGTCACGCTGCAGACGAGGTGGGAGCCGTCTGTTCCGCTCGGGCGGCGTCGTGGGCGACGAGCCAGCCGATCCCCACACCGAGAGCGGTCCACAGCAGAGCCATGCCGCCGAGCGACCGGATGCGGAACTGCCACACCAGATCTGCGGGGACGGCGGGATCGATGGCGTCAGGTGTGCCGGGCATGACGACCAGAACCGTGCTGAACGCCACGATGGTGGCGAGTGTCATGACAACGACGCGGGTGCCGCTGTCGAGTCGCCCCTCGAGGCGCCGCCGGAGGTGCGTGAGACCCCACATGAGCAGCAGCGAGACAACGAGGAGCACGAGGTAGAGCGTGGTGCGCTCGCCGACGGTACCGGGGTCGCCGACCGCCGGAGGGTTGGCCGGGTACTTGATGGCCGGCATGAGCGCGAGAGCGCCGAAGCCCATCGCCGCCAGCCAGATCGCGCGGCCGAGATCGTCCCGTCCGGGCAGACGGTGGCGAACCGCAGCGAAGACGGTGCCGAAGATGCCCGCGGCGACGAGGGTGTAGATGACCATGGCGGCGAGGCCCCCGCGCACCTGCTCGGGGCGGCTGAACATCGGATCGTCGCCGTGATCGTGTCCGCCATGAGCCGGGTGTTCCGCCGCCGACATGGCCTCTTCGAGGGCGATGGCGTCGTCGATGGTGGGTTCGATGACGAGGAACGTGTAGGCGGCGAGCGCGATGCCCGCCACGGCGCCGACGGTCAGGGCGCGACGCAGGATGCTGCCGTATGTGAGCACGAGGGACGATGCTCAGTGACAGGGCACGCCGAGGGCGTGACGGCCGTCGTGGAAGAGCTCGTGGAGCGTCTCCCAGCCCTCGGTGAGCAGGAGACCGTTCTCCTGGACGACGAGGTACACGGCGAACATGCCGATCGCAGCTGCGACCCAGGCGAGTGCGGGTACCTGGATCGGTACCGGCGACGTGTCGGGTCGGGTGATCGCTGCCATGTGTGACTCCATCCGCGTGGTCCGTTGTGGGTCCGCACGGTGTCCTGGCTCCCAGATCGGTGCTCGCCTCCGCCTTCCAGCCGACAGGCCGTGGCGTGATGGAGGTTCGCTCCCTGGTGACAGTTGCGGGACAGCCCCGGATTCTCACCGGTGTTCCCGTGGGGACATCCGGACCCTAGACGCGACGAACCGCCGGGGCGAGTGGGCCCCGGCGGCTCGTCGAACCTCGACAGAAGGCTTGGTGTCAGAAAGAGGTCAGAGGAGGAGTATGAGAAGGATGATGACGGCCAAGACGAGTGCGATGACGGCGATGCTCCTGGTATCCATGGCGGGTTGACTCCCCATCGAGCCGTCGTCACAAACCTGACGGCCGCGTCCCGGGCGTCCCCGTAGCCTCTGGCGATGGACTCGTGGCGACGCCAGGTCGCGTCAGGAAACCCCTTGGAGGCGAGGGTCGGGTACAGCCGCGCGGTGCGGGTCGGCGACCAGATCCACGTATCCGGAACGTGCGCGGTCTGGCCGGACGGTGAGGTGGACCCCGACGCGGGTGTGCAGGCTCGCCGGGCGTTGGAGATCGTCGCCTCGGCTCTCTCCGAGGTGGGCTCGTCGCTCGCCGACGTGGTGCGGACGAGGATCTACCTGGTCGACGTCGAGGACTTCGAGTCGGTCGCAGCGGCGCATGGCGAGGTGTTCGGTGACGTCCGGCCGGCCTGCACCGGCGTCGTGGTGGCCGCTCTGCTCGACCCGCGCTGGAAGGTCGAGATCGAGGTCGACGCCGTCGTCGGCTGACCTCGTCAAGGTCGCCGATCCGAGGGTTTGTCCTCCGCGCTGGCCGGGAGCCGCCCACCCTGCCAGCGTGGAGCCCATGACGCCGAGCTCGCCGAGCCCGCCTGGCCAACCCGGCCACCCACCCACGGGGGCCGATCCCGACCTCGACCTCGTCGTGATCGACGCGGGCGACACGATCTGGCGCGTCGACCGCCGCTTCATGGCCTCCAACTGGACGTGCATCTGGGGCCGGGGGTGCAAGGGGATCGAGGAGGTGCCCGCGCCCGAGCTGGCCCTGGGTTGCTGCTCGATCGGCGCCGAGATCGACGGCGTCGATGAGGCCCGCAACATCTCGGCCATGGCGGCGATGATCCCCGATCACCTCTTCCAGCACCGCGCCGAGGCGACGAGCGGCGGCGTGTTCAGCGACGAGGAGTGCTCCAACACTCGGGTGGTCGACGGGGCCTGCGTCTTCCTCAACCGACCCGGCTATCCGGGAGGCGCCGGCTGCGCCCTGCACCTGGCCGCCGTGGCCGACGGCGAGTCCCCCGTCGAATGGAAGCCGTCGGTGTGCTGGCAGCTGCCCGTGAAGGTCGACTGGGTCATGGGAGAGGACGACGTGGAGGTCGCCACGGTGCGGGCGTGGGCGCGCCGTGACTGGGGACCGGAAGGCGAGCGGATGGCATGGTGCTGCACGGAGGAGCCCGAGGCCTTCGTCGGCGAGGGTCCGGTCGTCGACTCTCTGGCCGATGAGCTCGGTGCCCTCATGGGGACCGAGGTGTACGTCGAGCTGCGGCGCCGCCTCGACCTGCCGGGCTGAAGGACACTCCGAAGATGATTCCCTGCACCGTCGATGACGCCGACATCGAGCTCGCCCACCGCCTGGTGACGGCCGCCTCCACAGCTGCGTTGCCCCACGTTGCTGACGCCGTGGCGCACCGCCAGAAGCGCGACGGTTCGCCGGTCAGCGACGCCGACCTGGCGGCCGAAGCCGCGATGCTGGACCTCCTCCGGGAGGCGCGCCCGAACGACGGGGTCCTCAGTGAGGAGGCGGGGGTCGTCGCGACGGGTCGACGTCGGTGGCTCTTGGACCCGATCGACGGCACGGTGCAGTTCGTCAGCGGCGGCGAGGAGTGGGGTACCCACGTCGCGCTGGAGGTCGACGGGCGAATCGTCCTCGGGATCATCAGCCGGCCACTGCGCGAGCAACGGTGGTGGGCCGCAGCCGGGCATGGGGCCTTCCACGACATCGATGCCGACCCGACGGCGCGGTCAGCGCGGCTCCGTACGTCGGCCACGACGGCGCTCGACGGCGCTCGGGTCGGTCTCTACCGCTCCTCGGACTCCCACGTCCCCGAGGTCATGGCGCAGTGTGGAGCCACGACCGCGACCCAGGGCTCGCACATCCTCGATCTCGTCGAAGGACGGATCGACGCCGTCGTATCCGAGCGATGTGGGTTCGCGTGGGACCACGCGCCCGCGGTGATCCTCGCGATCGAGAGCGGAGGCGACTTCACCGATCCGGCCGGAGGCGTGCGTCCCGACCTGCAGGGCGGCATCTACTCGAACGGACGCCTGCACGGGGCGCTCCGCGACGCGCTGGCGGTCGCATCGATCGAGCTGGGTCGCACCGAGTAGCTCAGCGTCGACCGCAGAGGGTCACTCGACCTTGTAGGCCCGTGCTTGAAGGCGGTACAGCTCGGCGTAGAGGCCGCCTTGTGTGGCGAGCTCGTCGTGGCTGCCGTGCTCGAGGACGCGGCCGTCGGCGAGGACGACGATGAGGTCAGCCATCCGCACGGTCGAGAACCGGTGGCTGATCAGCACGGTGATGCCGCCGGTGTTGTGGGCCGCGTCCCTCGCGGCGGTGGCGAACCGCTCGAAGAGGGCGTGCTCGGTGGGAGCGTCGAGGCTGGCGGTGGGTTCGTCCAGGAGCAACAGGAGGGGGTGGTCTCGCAGCATCGCCCGGGAGAGGGCGATCTTCTGCCACTGCCCGAGCGACAGGTCGGTGCCGTCGAAGTGACGGCCGAGTTGGGTGTCGAGGCCGTCGGGGAGCTCGTCCAGAAGGCCGGTCGCGACGGCCCGGTCGAAGGCGCCGACGAGCCGTTCGTCGGGTGACTCGCCGCTGGCGTCGCCGGCGCCGACGGAGTGACGGACGAGGAGCTCGAGGTTCAGGAAGTCCTGGAAACCCGCAGAGAGCCGCGCTCGCCACCGTTCGACGTCCAGAGACCGCAGGTCGGTGCCGTCGACGAGGATCCGCCCACCGGTGGGGTCGTAGAGCCGAGCGAGGAGCTTGACCAGGGTGGTCTTGCCGGATCCGTTCTCGCCGACGATGGCGACGGTGGAGCCGGCAGGGAGGTGGAGGTCGAGGTGGTCGAGGACGGGGTGGGCCGAGCCCGGGTACGCGAAGGACACGTCCTCGAACAGGATGCCGTCGCGCAGCGTGCTCGGCGGCGGCTCGGCCGCGTCCGCCGCGAACGTGGCGTGGGCATCCTCGGCATAGTCGGTGAACCACACGAGCCGGCGGACGGCTCGGAGTGAACGCGAGAGCCAGGCGACGTTGTACGCGAGCTCGGCCAGCTGCGTGTTGAGTTGGGCGCCGAGGGTGAGGACCAGGACGAGGGAGCCGATCGTGATCCGACCGTCGTCGACCGCCTGCACCGTCCAGGCGAGGCTGAACGCGTAGCCGACGGCGAACAGGGTCCACCCCAGACCGATCCGCAGCACCGTGCGGGTGGACGCGGCGACGCGCGCCGCTTCGAGGCGTGCGAACCGGCTGCGACGCTCCCGCAGGATCTCCTCGCCGAGATCGTAGATGCGGACCTCCTTGGCCGGCGCGGGTTCGATGGCGAGGTCCAGCAGGTGGCGGAGGACGCGTTGCTCCTCCGCCTGGCTGTCGAGCAGGGCGATGGCGCGTTGCTCGGCGGCACCGGTCGCGACCGCCGCGGGCACCGCGAGCAGCGGCAGCAGGGCCAGGAAGGGCGACACGTCGGCGAAGAGGACGACGACGAGTGCCACCTGCAGGATGGACGCGAGCGTCCAGGACAGCGGGTTGAACGGATTGGCGAGGTAGGGCCGTTCGTCGCGCAGCCGCTCGACGCTGTCG
>Ga0190271_10001420_pt1 | contig 13613 bp, 14 predicted proteins | sample Popmic356T_FD_133747 | JGI IMG/M metagenome (GOLD analysis project Ga0190271, IMG submission 133747) | Populus adjacent soil microbial communities from riparian zone of Weber River, Utah, USA - 356 T | ecosystem: Environmental > Terrestrial > Soil > Riparian zone | place: USA: Utah | collected...
GAAGGACGCGCGCGGGATCCATGTGCTCGGCCGGCAGCCGGTCGACCTCGAGCGGCCGCATCCTTTCACTGCCGCCGGCAACACGGAGCTCAACGTTCTGCTGTGGATGCCGCCGCAGGGAAAGCGTGCCGGCGACATCCTGCTCGTCGATTCGACGCACTTCACGACATTGTTCGGCGGCACGGAAAGCCTCGCGAACTTCTGGCGCAACCTCGCGCGCATGCGGTGACGCCGCGCATCTTCGCAGCTGCCGGCGTCGTGTGGATTGCGCTCGGTGCGAGCACGGCGAGTGCGCAGACTCGAGGCGTCTATCCGCTCGGCATGAGCGCGACGGGCTCGGGGTTGGTCGCAGACCCCGGGCTCAGCTACTCGAACATGTTCCTGTTCTACTCGCGCGACCGTGCCGTCGGGGCCGACGGCGAAGTGACGGCGACGGGTCAGAACTCCGTCCTCATGGACATGAACACGCTCTCGTGGGTCAGCGAGAAGCGCGTTTTCGGCACCGCCAAGTTCTCGATGGCCGCGACGCTACCGATCGCAAACAACTCGTTGAGCTCGGATCTCACCGGCGCAATCAGCGGCGGCGGCGGACTCGCCGACTCGTTCTATCAACCCGCAATCGTCGGTTGGCATTTCGAGCGCGCCGATATCAAGGCGGCGTACGGCTTCCTTGCTCCGACCGGGAGCTTCGATGCGGGAGCCAACGACAACGTTGGCTCGGGCTACTGGACTCACGTCGTTTCGTCGGGCCAGACATTCTTTCCGACGGCAAGCAGGCGGACCGCAATCTCCGCTTTCCAGATGTACGAATTCCACGGTAGCCAGTCGGGCACGGGCATTCGACCGGGTGACACGCTGAACTTGGACTTCTCCGTGATGCACCTGCTGCCTGAGCGCGGCGAGACTCGAGTGCAAGTCGGCCTGGTTGGTTATGCCGCGCGGCAAACGTCGGCCAAGACGGGCCCGACAGTGAGTGCAGCCGAGGCGGCCGCGAGATATCGCGTCAACGCGCTGGGTGTGGGCTCGGTGCTCTCCATACCGGAACGAAGCGTGACGCTCGCCTTCAAATATTTCGACGAGCTCTCCAACGAATCGACGTTCGAGGGGAACTCGCTCCAGATCTCCGTTGCGATCGAGCTCAACTAGTGCGCCGCTACTAGCTCGGCGAAAGGCGCCTAATTCGACTTCATTGGCATGCTGCGTGCATGCAAACGGGGGCTTTTTTTGACAAGGAGGACAACTATGCCAACCGTATCAGGACATACCACTGCTATTCGGGCCGCCAAGGCCATCGGCACGAACGTCTATGACGGGGCCGGCAAGAAAATCGGCGATATCAAGGACATCGTTTTGGAAAAAACTTCCAACAGCATCCTGTTCGCCGTCGTCGGCTTCGGCGGCGTGCTCGGCGTGGGCGAGAAATACCATCCGGTACCCTGGAGCGAGCTCGATTACGATCCGCAGCTGGGCGGATATGTCGTCTCGTTCACCTCGGAGCAACTGAAGAACGCTCCTGCGGATTCGCTCGAAGCCCTGACGAAGGGCGACGGCCTGGCGTTCCGCGATCGCGCGTTCACGCACTACGGCACGAAGCCTTACTGGCATTGACGGTCCGGCACGCCCGCTTCGTGGCGGGCGTGCCCTTTTCGCACGCGCCGGATACTGCGCTTGGCGCTTTCCTGCGTAGGATCCGCGCCGCCGCCGTTCAAGTTGCCGGCACCTGGGCTAGCGAACTAGAGTCGCATTCCTGAAATGCGCGGTTCGGAGGTTCGGCGCCGGTGCAGAAGGCTAGCGCGATCGGCGTTTTCGACTCCGGCGTCGGCGGCCTCTCCGTCCTCAGGCACATCCGTGCGCAGCTGCCGAGCGTGCCGCTGCTCTATGTCGCGGACTCGGGCCACGTGCCGTACGGCGACAAGACGCAAGACTACATTCGCGAGCGCTCGCTCGTGCTCACGGATTTCCTCGTGCGCCACGGCGCCGCGGCCGTCGTGATCGCCTGCAACACGGCGACGGCCGCTGCGGCCGCGACGCTGCGACAGCGGTTCACGATCCCGATCGTCGCGATGGAGCCCGCCGTGAAACCAGCCGTCACCGCGACGCGCAGCGGCGTCGTCGGGGTGCTCGCGACGGTCGGCACGCTCGAGAGCGCGCGCTTCGCCGCGTTGCTCGAGCAATACGCCGGCGACGTCGAGATCGTCACGCAGGCGTGTCCCGGACTGGTCGAAAAGGTCGAGGCCGGCGAGCTTGCGAGCGCCGCGACGCGCGCGCTCGTCGAGCGCTATGCGCGTGCGCTCGTCGAGCGCGGCGCAGACACGATCGTGCTCGGCTGCACTCATTATCCTTTTCTCAAGTCTCTGATCGCGGAAATCGTCGGTCCCGGCGTGCAGCTCATCGACACGGGCGAAGCCGTCGCAAGACAAGTCGTGCGGCGATTGCCCGAAGCGCTGATCGGGCGCATGGACGCGAAGGCGATGGAGCGTTTCTGGACGACCGGCGACGCGCACTTGGCTGCGCGGATCACGGGTCAACTCTGGGGCCGCAGCGTCGCCGTCGAGGCGCTGTAGCCGCGTCAACGGCGCGCGCTTGACCGCCGCCCTCGCGCGGCGCCAATGTAGCCCTCGAGATACGACCGCCATGGATGGCGGGAGTGCCGCAAATGCAGGAGCAGTTTTGCGGCCCGAGCGAATTGCCGCGTCGGCGGCGCCGACCGAAGGGGGAATCATGTTGGGCCTAGTCATCGCCGCATCCGGAGCGTTGAACATGCCGTGCGTCGAGCTCAAGAGCATCGAGCTCGAGCGAGCGACGATCACGAGCGCTGTCGACGTCGCCGCCGGGTTGTTCAAGCCCGCGAACGCACCGGCCACGCCGCCGCCGCAATCCGGCCCGCCGCCGCAGCCGATTCCACAGCATTGCCGCTTGACGCTCGTGCTGACGCCGACGCCCGACTCGCACGTCAACGTCGAGCTATGGCTGCCGACCGAGGACTGGAACGGCAAGTTCCTCGCCGTCGGCAACGGCGGCTGGGCCGGCTCGATCCAAGGCTACGGCGACATGCAGGAAGCGCTGCGCCGCGGCTATGCGACGGCAGCTTCGGACGCCGGGCATTCGGCGGCCGACGGCCCCGGCGGAATGTTCGCGCTGGGCCACCCCGAAAAGATCGTCGACTTCGCGTATCGCGCTCTGCACGACATGACCGTGAAGTCGAAGCGGCTCATCGACGTGTTCTACGCCGAGCCGCTCGACTACTCGTACTACAAGGGCTGCTCGACGGGCGGCCGCCAAGGCGTCATGGCCGCGCAGCGCTACGCGAGCGACTACGACGGCATCATCGCGGGCGCGCTCGCGAACCGGCACGTGCACATGCACACGGCGGGCTCCTACCGCAGCATCCGCCTCGCGCGCCATCCCGACGAAGCGCTCTCGGAAGCGAAAGCGAAGCTCGTCAACGACGCGGTCATGCAGCAGTGCGACACGCTTGGCGAAGGGTTCTTGAACAACCCGCGCCAGTGCTCGTTCGACTTCGACACGCTTGCCTGCGCGGCAGGTGCGGGCGGGGACAGTTGCTTGATGCCGGGCGAGCTCAGGACCGTCCGCACCTTCTACGAGGGCCTGCACACCAGCGACGGACAGCTCGTCTTTTCCGGGCAAGCGATGGGCAACCCGATCCCGGCGCTCGCGAGCACCCCAGAGGGGCCGGGTGCCAACCTGACCGACTCGATCAAGATCCTCGGCTTCCAGAACGCCGCCTACGACTGGCGGCAGTTCGATCTCGATCGCGACCTACCCGTGATCGACGCGCGCGCCGGGTTCGTCGACGCCGTCGATCCCGACCTGCGCGCGTTCGAGGCGCATGGCGGCAAGCTGCTGCTGTACGCGGGCTGGCGCGACACGGGCATCACGCCCGAGAACACCGTGCTGTATTACGAGAGCGTCCGCGAGGAGATGGGGCCCGAGCAAAGCGACTGGATGCGGCTGTTCTTGGCGCCCGGCATGGGCCACTGCCGCGGCGGCCCCGGGGTCGACACGTTCGACACGCTGACGGCGCTCGAGCAATGGCGCGAGCGCGGTGCCGCGCCGAGCCAGATGCCGGCAACGGGCCGCGAATCGGGCCTCGCGCGGCCGATCTGCGCGTATCCGGCCTACGCGAAGTACGACGGCTCGGGCGACCTCAAGGACGCCGCGAACTGGAGCTGCACCGCGGAATAAGGCGTGGCGGTGCAGTGGCGGGCTGCCGGCGCAACACTGGCGGCTCTCTTCCGTAGCGTTGCGCGTATGGTTCGGTGACTTTGGGCGCTCCTTCGCAAGCAGGAGCGCCAACATGGATATGAAGGTCGATTCTTCGTTCGTCAGACAGCAACGCGAGCGTCGCGCCTGGAGCCAAGAGCACCTGGCCGAGGTCACGGGCTTGGGTCTGCGCACGATTCAACGCATCGAGACGACGGGGGCGGCGTCGTACGAGTCCGCCCGTTCCCTTGCCGCCGTGTTCGGCGTCGACGTCGCGGCCTTGCGCGTCGCCGCTCCGGTTGCTGCGCCGTCACGTCGCGTGTTTCCGCTGCGTCCGCTGCTTGGCGTGCTCGGGGCGCTCGTCACGGGCGGTGCGGTGCTGATCGCGACGACGAGCTTCGCCGATCAGGTGCTGATGGACGTCGGCGTGAGGCTCAACACCACCGCGCCCGGCTCCACGGCCGTCGACTCGCGCGAATGGTTCACGCAAGTCGTCGTGGACGAGGGCACGCTGGTGCCGAACGTCAACGATATGCGCCTCGAGGAGCTCAGGTTCACGATCGTGCCGAAGCTGCTGCCCGATGGCCATATCCTGATCGAGATGCAGATCTTCGAACGCCAGGGCGAAAACGACGTGCTCGACGTGCTCGTAAGCTCACCGCGCTTGGTGATCGCCGATGGGGAAAAGGCCGAGGTCGAGACGGGTGACGACGGGCGCCGTTTTCGTTTCTCGATCACGCCGCGGCGCCATCCGCAGCCCGCGCTCTAACCGACAAATCTTCACGCGCGCAAGCTGAGGCGCCTCGGTAGAGTTCTCCGGCTATCCGCCGCGCGAGGACCAACCCGATGACGACTCTCGACCGCCGCCGCTTCATCGAACGCAGCACGCTGCTCGCCGTTGCGGCCTACGTCGGCCGCGCAAATGCGCAGGAAGTGCCGCGCAGCTCGTTCGGAGCAGACGCCACGGCGGAGCAGGTGACGGAAGGCATCGACCTGGCCGGCAAGACCATCGTCGTCACGGGCTGCAATTCCGGCATCGGCCTCGAGACGATGCGCGTGCTGGCGCTGCGCGGCGCGCACGTGATCGGCACGGCGCGCACGCCCGAGCGCGGCCAGGAAGCGTGCGCGAGCGTCGAAGGCAAGGCGACGCCCGTCGTGCTCGAGCTCAGCGACTTCGACTCCGTCGTCGCGTGCGCCGAGGCGATTCGCGCGTTCGATACGCCGATCGATGCGCTGGTCTGCAACGCCGGTGTTCTACTGACGGAGCTGCAGCAAGTGCGCGGCCTCGAGATGCAGTTCGTCGTCAATCACCTCGGGCATTTCCTGTTGGTGAACCGCCTGCTCGATCGCGTGACGGCGGCGCCGCAGGGCCGCGTCGTCGTTGTGGGGAGCATGTCGCACGCGCAGGTGCCTCCCGGCGGCATCCAGTTCGACAATCTCTCGGGGCAAGGCTGGGAACGCCAGGCTTACGGGCACTCGAAGCTCGCGAACGGCTTGTTCTCGCTCGAGCTCGCGAAGCGCTTGGCCAGCACGAACGCGACGTCGAACTCATTGCACCCCGGCGTCGTCGCGACGAACATCATGCGCAACATGAATTTTCGCCCGCCTGCCGGCGGTGGCGGAGGCGGTGGAGGCGGCGGCTTCTCGTTCGAGCAACCGGCGCAAGGCGCCGCCACGAGCTGCTATCTCGCGAGCAATCCGTCTCTTGCTGACGTCACGGGCCTCTATTTCGTCGATTGCAACCCGGTCGAGCCGAGCGCATTGCAGAAGGATCCGGCGCTCGCGGCGCGGCTGTGGCAAGTGTCGGAAGAGCTGACGCGCCCGTACCTCTCGTAGGTCGCGGACGGAACGCGGCCGCCGCCCGACGGTGCCGCTCTATTGGCCGAGGGCGAGCCCGGCGTCGCTGAGTCCCTTGAGAATCGCGTCGCGCAGGCGCGGCTCGAACCGCCAGATTTCGACCAGGCCGGCTGCGTGCGCTTCGAAGCTCGGCTCCACCTCGAGCAGCCGCGTGCGCGCTTCGGCTGCGGCCGCGTCGTCGCCGCACAGCCCCGCCGCCGCAGCCGTGACCATGTGAGCGATGAACCACTTGTTCGAGTCCATTCGCCGCGCGTGCGCCAGGGCCTCGCACGGCCGGTCGTCTTGGAGGTCGGCGAACACCTGCGCCAGATTGAAGACGGGGCGGGGCTGCGGCGAGAGCTGATGCGCGCGCGCGACGAGCTCGAGGCCGTGCGTCGGATCGCCGTAGGCGGTCAACAAGATGCCGAACAACCCGAGCATCTCGGGATTGTTCGGATCGAGCGCGAGCGTGCGCTCCGCGCTTTGCATGAATTCCGGCTCGCCGGCGTAGTACTGATAACGCGTCAGCGCCGCGTTCGCCAAGATGTTCGTGCGGTCCAGCTCGAGCGCTGTGCGCACGGCAGTACGCGCTCGGTTGAACGCGGCGCCGCCATCGGCGGAGCCTGAGTAGTAAACGTGCTCGTCGATGTAAAGCATGGCCAGGCCGGCCCATGCATGCGCGAGCTGCGGTTGCCGCGCGACGAGGCTCTGGAAGCAGGCGAACGCTTCCGGGAAGAGCGCCGGGTCCGTCGCGCGGCGGAAAGCCCGGTAACGGGTCTGGCAGTCCGGCAGCTCGAGCGTGTGCGCGGCACGGCGCCCGAGCGCAAGCTCCGCGTCGAACACTGGGCCGAATAGCGCCGCTGCGGCCGCGGCCTCGCGCGCGACCTTGGCCTGTAGCTCCGGTTGCTCCTCGATGCTTGGCGGCTCGTCGTAGGCTGCGGCCCAGATTTGCGCCCCGGTCCCGGACTCTATGATCCGCACCGTAATGCGCGTGCCGCCCGCGTGATCGCGCACGCTTCCGGTCAGGACGTAGCTGTGCTCGGCGCCGAGCGCGTCGTCGAGCGCTTTGCCGGGGCGATGCCAATCGGCTTGCATCGCGATGACGTACAAGTCGAGCGCGTCGAGGCGCAGCATGAGCTCCTCGGTCAAGCCGGCCGCGAGCCGGTCGAGCCTCGAGGTCGTCCCGAGATTCTCGAGCGGGACGACGGCGATTCGCGTGCGATGCGTAGGCTCCGACGCGGGTGCCGGCGCGGCCGCCGATGCCACCGCAGCCGTGTCGGCGACGTGCGCCTGTCGTTGCAGCGCGAGCGCGCCAACTGCGGCGACGACTACGGCAGCGGCCACCGCCGCGCCGCGCGTGCGCGCCGGCACTGCTGCCGCGACCCGGCGCCACCACGGCGTCGGCGCATCGCCGACGCCCTGTGGCTCGGGGCTCGTTGCATAGCTGGCGGTCACCGCGTAGCGGCCGCGCGGCAGCTCGAGCCGCACGCGATCTGCGGAGCCCTCGCCGGCGTAGTACTCGGTGAGGCGCTGGCGCAGCCGCGACGCCTCGACGCGGACGAGCGGATCGGACCTCGCGTCGAAGCCTGCCGGCCGGCCGAAGACCTCGATCGCGATCGTATAGCCTTTGATGCGATTCGCCTCGCCGGCCAGCGTCTTGCCGACCACGAAGCGCAGGAAGTCCGAGGCTCGGCCCGCGTGCTCGAAGGACCGGCTGCGCAGAATGCGCTCGAGCTCCGCATTCCATTCTGCGGCGGAGGGCTCCTTACCCGTGCGCGCGCTGTCGTCTAACGTCCGCTTCGCCATAGCTTGTCTGTCGCGAGCGCGGCACCTTCTGCGAGGGCGCGCAGTTTCTTGTAGGCAATTGCCGGATCCACGCGACTATAACCCGCGAACGAGCCAAACCCGCAGTCGGCGCCGGCGATGACGCGCTCGCGCCCGACCAGATCTGCGTACTGGCAGAGTTGCTCGGCGATGAGGCGCGGGTGTTCGACATAATTCGACGTGGATGAAACGCAGCCTGGGATCAGCACCTTGCCGTCGGGCAGCGTTGCGTCGCGCCAGACGACCCACTCGTGCCGGTGCCGAGGGTTGGCCGCCTCGAACAGGATCCCGGCCGGCTTGGCCTTCAACACAATCGCGAGGATCTTCTCGAGCGCGATGTCGTGATCGTGGGGCCCCTCGTAATTGCCCCAGCAGATGTGCATTCGCATGCGCTCGGCCGGTATGTCGCGCACGGCATGGTTCAACGCTTCGACCTGATATTCGGCGCGCGCGAGAAACTCGGCCTCGCCGAGCTCCTGGAAGCCCGTGTGCCGCGCCATCGCGATGTCCGGGCAATCGAGCTGGAGGACGAAGCCCGCGGCGGCGACGGCGTCGTATTCGGGTTTCATCGCTGCCGCGATCGCGTCGACGTAGGCTTCGTGGCTCGGGTAGTAATGATTCGATTGGAATGACGAGATCACGCCCGGCGACGCGGCGTTCACGAATGCTTCGGTCACGGCGGCGCCGTGGGCCGCAAGCGCGGCGCGCAGATTCGTGAGGTCCGTCTGCACGGCCGTGCGATCGACGAGCTCGATCGGCCCGACGCAGCCGGCGCGTTTGAACGACTGCTTGCCCAGCATGCGTCCGAGCGCTTCGCGGAGCTCGGGGTATGGCGCGAGATCGAGGTGCGGCGGCCGCGAGTGGTGGCCGGCGAATCCCGACAAGCGGTCCTTGACGTAGGTGGAGTAGCCGACCTTGCTCGTCTCGCCGTCGCTGACGACGTCGACTTGGGCGGCGACCTGCTTGGCCACGGCGTCGGCGACGCCGGCCGCGATTGCGGCATCGAAGGCCGCACGGTCATGCGGCTCGCCGCTGTCTTTCTTGTAGAGCAGCCCGACGACCTCGCCGCTGCGAGGCAGGCTGCCGACGTGGGTCGTCAGGATCCGCTCTGTGCTGAGTCTCATTATTTTCGGCGTCGCGCGCCCCCCGAGGCTCGCCGACGCGAGCCGACATTGTGTCCCAGCGCGGATCAAAAATCCTCCGCGATGGGCGTATGCATCGCCGTTGACGCCGGCGCGAACGGCATGGTCTAGTGCGGCGAAATGAGCTACGAGATCCTCATCGAAGAACGAGAACCGATCGACGGCTGGACCGTGTGCACGGTCTGCCTGAACGTCGAGCGCACGGCGAAGGTTTGGCGCGGTAAGTGGCGCTGCTCCGATTGCGGTGTCGACACGTCCAACAACTCGCAGCGTTCACTGAAAGCATACCTGGCCGAGAACTCCCAGGAGACGATCGAGAAGAACCTCCGCGCGTGGACCAACGTGAAAGGCGTGCGCGCGGCGTACAAGATGCTGCGTTCCGCGCGCTACAAGTGCCTCCTGGTCCTCGGCCGCCGCGCGCGCGGCGAGCCGGAGCCTGCGCCGGCCGGCGCGGTGCCTTGAAGCGGTAGACGTCGCGTTGCTGGCCGACCGCATCGACCATATCGTTCTCACCGTCGCCGACATCGAGGCGACGACGCGCTTCTACGAGCGCGCTTTGGGCTTCAAGCGCGAGACGTTTTGGGGCCCCGACGGTCAGCTGCGCTACGCGCTGACGTTCGGCCGGCAAAAGATCAACCTCCAGGATCGAAGCACCTTGACGCCGACGAAGGCTGCCCAGCCGACGTTCGGTTCCGGCGATTTTTGTTTGATTGCCGCCGTGCCGCTCGACGACGTCATCGCGCACTTGGGTGCCGAGGCGATCGCGCTCGAAGCGGGACCCGTGCCGCGGCGCGGCGCCGTCGGCGCGCTGCGCTCGGTCTACTTTCGCGACCCCGACGGCAATCTCGTCGAGGTTGCGGAGTACGTCGTCCCCTAGAAACAGGGCGGCTCAGTGGCGGTGATGCGCGGGGGGCGGCGGCGGCGTGTACGGCGCGCCGGGATCGCGAACTACGAGATGCCCCATCATGCCCGCCTCGGCATGGTCGAGGATGTGACAGTGGTACATCCAGGTTCCCGGCCGCTCGTCGAAGCGCACGGCGATCGTCAATTCCGACTTGGTCGGGACGTTCACCGTGTCCTTCCATTCCGGCACGCGGGTCTCGTCGAGCACTTGAAAGAAATAGCCGTGCAGATGAAACGGGTGCGAGAAGTCCGTGTTGTTGACGATGCGCCAGACTTCGGTGTCACCGAGCGAGATCTCGAGCGGCTTCGCTTCCCAGTACGGGACGCCGTTGACGCCCATCTCGACCGTCGACGCGATCGCGATCGTGAGGTCGAGCGTTCGCTGCGTCGCGGCCGTGATGTCGAGCGGCTCGATCGCGCGTAGCTCCGCTGGAATCGGCTCGGGGGCCACGGGCGCGTCGGCGACGGTCTCGATCGCGAGCATTTGCTCCGACGCGCGGTTGTACGTGCTGCCGTAGCCGCGTTCCGTCGGCACCCAGCGCAGCACGTTGTTCGTGCCCGGGGGGTCAGCGGGTGTGAAGACGGCGTCGGCGCGCTCGCCGGGCGTCAGGATCAGGTTGTAGACGTCCTGCGAGCGGGCTGCGAGGCCGTTGTCGCCGCCGAGCCGCATGAACCGGTGGTTGCGTAACCGAAGGTTGTAATAGCGAGCGCGCGTCGAATTGATGACGCGCCAGCGCTGCTGCTTGCCGGTGCGAACCTTCAGTGTCGGCAGCACCTTGCCGTTGACGAGCAGCACGGAGCCCTCGCGGCCGAAGAGATCGCCGAAGTTCCCGCCGCTGTCGGCGGGCACGAGCTCGCCGTTCTCGTCGAGCCCCATGTCCGAAAGCAGCAAGACCAAGTCATCGCCAAAAGCCGGTGGGTCGGCGGGATCCTCGACGATGAAAGCGCCGTAGAGGCCCCGCCCGACCTGCGTCGACGAATCCAAGTGCGGGTGATACCAGTACGTGCCGGCATCGCGAAGCGTGAACTCGTAGCGAAACTCGCCGCCGGTTTCGATCACGGGCTGCGTGACTCCGGGCGTGCCGTCCATCTCGTTCGGCACGCGCAGGCCGTGCCAATGCATCGTTGTCGCCTCGGGCAGCGAGTTCTTGAAGTGCACGATGACGCGGTCGCCGAGCTTGGCGCGAATCATCGGACCTGGCACCGTGCCGTTGTAGGTCCACGCACGCGTCGTCGTCCCGGGCAGGATCTCGACGTCCGCGACGCGGGCCTCGATCTCGATCTCGAGCACACGCGGGTCGGGATCCAGGTCGGTCGGCACGGCCATCGCGAGCTCGTCGGCCCAGCCGGCCGGCTGGCTCACGTCGCGCGCCGGTTGCGGTGACGGCGGCTCGCCCAGCCGCTCGCACGCCGCAACGGCGCCGAGGACGAACAGCCACGACCATTTCCAAGCGTTTGCGCGCAATTCTGTATTCCCGGTCGATTACCTTTCGGGGCGCCAGTCTGCCGCCGCTCGACACGTGCGGGCCATCGGTAATAGTACTAATCCCCTTTCGGCGATGGGCGCGGCGTTAGACTCTCTGTGAGGGCGGATGCGCTGTCGGCAATGACGGGCAATGGCAAGAAATGACAAGCGCGAGCGCGTGACGGCGGTTTGCCGGGCGCTGCCCGGCGCCGAGCACCAAGACCAGGGCGACCACACGATCTATCGCGTCCGGGGCAAGGTATTCGCGTATTTCCTCGACGACCACCACGGCGACGGCATCGTGTCCGTCTGCGTCAAATCGCAGCGCGGCGAGAACGTGGACCGGGCGCGGCTCGACCCCGAGCGTTTCTATCTGCCCGCTTACATAGGGCCGCGGGGCTGGTTCGGGATGCGGCTCGACCGTGGCCGGGTGCGCTGGCGCGAGGTCGCCGAGGTCGTCGAGCAGAGCTACCGGCTGACGGCCCCGAAGGCGCTGCTCAAGAAGCTCGATGGCGCTTGAGGCGTCGCTCGGCTAATCTCGCGCAGGCCGAGAATTGCTCCTGCGTTTCGGCGCTCCCGCCATCCCTGGCGGTCGTCCGCTCCGGTCGTGGCCTTAAAGGAGGCAACACATGGCGTGGTGGGGTTGGTGCATCTTTGGCGTGGTGCTGCTCGGCGTCGAGTTACTCGCCGTCGACGCGCAGTTCTACCTCGTGTTTGCCGGCCTGTCCGCGATCGTCGTCGGCCTGCTCGGCCTTGTCGGTCTCGAGCTGCCGATAGCCGGGCAGTGGCTGCTGTTCGCCGTGGTCGCCGTGACGGCGATGTTCACGCTGCGCCGGCCGATCTACGCGAAGCTCATGAACAAGCCGCTCGGCAACGTCAGCACCGACCTCGAGCAGCGCGTCGTGCTGGCCGAGGAGCTCGCGCCCGGCAAGTCGTGCCGCATCGAGTATCGCGGCAGCGGCTGGACGGCCATCAACATCGGCGACCAACCGATTCCGTCCGGCGGCGCGGCCCGCATCGACTCGATCGACGGCGTCACGCTGCGCGTTCGAGCCTTTTGATCGACAACAAGTCGGGAGCAAAACAAGATGGATCAGGGCACATTTCTTCTCGCGCTCGTCGTCGCGGCCGTCGCCGTCGTCATCCTGTTCAAGACGGCGATCGTCGTGCCGCAGCAGAGTGCCTTCATCGTCGAGCGGCTCGGCAAGTACGCCAAGACATTGCAGGCCGGCTTCCACATCCTGATCCCCGGCGTGGAGCGCATCGCGTACCGCCACAGCCTGAAGGAAGCCGCGATCGACATCGCCGAGCAGATCTGCATCACGAGGGACAACGTGCAGGTCGGCATCGACGGCGTGCTGTATCTACAGGTGATGGATCCCTCGCGTGCTTCGTACGGCATCGCGGACTATACCTTCGCGATCACGCAGCTCGCGCAGACGACGCTGCGCAGCGAGATCGGCAAGATCGAGCTCGACCGCACGTTCGAAGAGCGCGGGAGAATCAACACGAACGTCGTCAGCGAGCTCGACAAGGCGTCGGAGCCTTGGGGCGTGAAGGTCCTGCGCTACGAGATCAAGAACATCAATCCGCCGCGCGACGTGATCCAGGCGATGGAAAAGCAGATGCGCGCGGAGCGGGAAAAGCGCGCCGTGATCCTGACGTCCGAGGGCGAGCGCGACGCCAAGATCAACCAGGCCGAGGGCGAGAAGCAGCGCGTGATCAAGGAGTCCGAGGCCAACCGGCAGCAGCAGATCAACGAGGCGGCCGGCGAGGCGGAGGCGATCCTCGCCGTCGCGACGGCGACGGCTGAAGGCCTACGGCGCGTCGCTGACGCCATTGCCGGCGCCGGCGGCCGCGAGGCGATGCAGTTGCGCGTCGCCGAGAGCTACGTGCAGCAATTCGGCAATCTCGCGCGCACCTCGAACACGCTCGTCATACCCGCAAATGTCAGCGACATCGCAGGCATGATCGCGATGGCCACGAAGGTGTTCGACCAGACCCGCGTAGCGCCGAGCGCCACGCCGCCGGCCGTGCGCTAGCGGCCGCGCTTCTTCGCTTTTTTCTTCGGCTTGGCCTTGGCCTTGGCCTTGGCTTTGGCCGGCTTACGTGCGGCCTTCTTCTTGGCCGCGGGCTTCTTTTTCGCGGGTTTCGCGGGCTTGCGCGCGGCGGGCTTCGCGCGCTTCGCCGGCGCCTTCTTAGCAGCGGGCTTCTTCGCC
>Ga0190271_10001421_pt1 | contig 13605 bp, 10 predicted proteins | sample Popmic356T_FD_133747 | JGI IMG/M metagenome (GOLD analysis project Ga0190271, IMG submission 133747) | Populus adjacent soil microbial communities from riparian zone of Weber River, Utah, USA - 356 T | ecosystem: Environmental > Terrestrial > Soil > Riparian zone | place: USA: Utah | collected...
CGAGCTGTTGAGCGGTGTGCGCAGCTCGTGCGACATGTTGGCCAGGAACTCGGACTTGTACTGGCTCGCGCGCTCGAGCTCGGCGGCCTTTTCTTCGATGGCGTGGGTGGCGCGCTCGAGCTCGTGGGAGCGCTCCTCGAGGTTGACGTTGATGGCGGTGAGCTGCTCCTGGCGCTCTTCGAGCTGCGTGTGTGCTTCCTGCAGCGCGTTGCTTTGCTCTTGCAGCTCTTCGTTGGCGACGCGCAGCTCTTCTTGTTGTGTCTGCAGCTCCTCGGCCTGACGCTGCGACTCCTCGAGCAGCTCGCGCAGTCGTGTCTTGTACTCGGCCGAGCGCACCGCGACCGCGACGGCGTTGCCGACCACCTCGACCAGCTGCAGCACCCGCGCCGAGACGGGCCGCAAAAAGCCCAGCTCGAGCACCGCGTAGACCACGGCGTCGGTGCGCGCGGGCGACAGCACCAGCTCCACCGGAATCCGCTGTCCAGTGCCCGAGCTGATGCGCAGATAGTCGGCGGGCACGTCGCAGAGGCGCAGCGGCTGCTCCTCTTCGGCGGCGCGGCCGACCAGTCCTTCGCCGCGCTTGAACAGCTCGGGCCCGGCCCCATTGCCGTCGAGGCCGAAGCCGGCGATGCGCCTGAGGCCCAGCGGCTCGGCCACGAACAGCGCGCCCACCTCGGCTTTGGCGTAGCTGGCCAGCGCGCGTAGCGCGCGTAGACACAGGTCCTCGAGCGGACGGTCGCCCTGCATGGCCTCGGACACCAACATCTGTCCGGTGCGCACCCACGTCTGCTCTTCGACGCGAGCGCGCGTCTCGCGCTCGGCGCGCAGCGCAGTGTCGAAGATCTCGGCGACTGCCGCCAGGTTGCGCCGGGACACGAAGGCGATCGCGGCGGCGGCCAGCGCGAGCAGGCCGACCAGGATGAAGCGCGTCATCTCGTTGGAGGAGCTCAGCTGCTTGCCACGCTCCTCGCGCAGGCTGCGCTCGGCCTCGAGCACGGCCACCGCACTGACGCGGATGTCGTCCATCATCTTTTTGCGGTTGCGCATGGTCTCGAGCCGGCTCGCTTCGGCCTGATCGCCCGTGATGGCGTTGGACGCCGCACTGAGCCACAGCTCGTAGCGCTTCTTCAGCTCGGCCGTGTAGGCGCGCTGCTGGCTGTTGTCTCCGACCAACGCTGCGAGCTCGTCGAGCGTATCGAGCGGACGCGCGCGCTCGAACGGCTCGAGAAACTCACGATTGTTGGTGATCAGGAAGCCACGCAGCCCGGTCTCCTGATCGACGATCGCCTTTTGCAGCTCGTAACCCTTGGCGATCACGTTGCTGCTGTGATCGAGCCAGGTGGCGTTCTCGCTCAGCCGTGTGACCTGCAGGCCGAGCACCACGCCGACCAGCACCAAGACCACCAGGGGCGTGGCCAGAGCGATCAGCAGACGGCGGCGAAGGGGGGACTTGTCGTCGGTGTCAGTGGCGGCGGCCGGTGCATCCATCTCGCGTGAGAATAGTCAGTCGAACGCGCAGCGTCACGTGCCGTCGCGTCCTCAAACCTGCCTGCGCAGGAAGTTTTCTCGCCGCAAATCGGCCTCATGAGGCGTTAAGGCCGCGCTCACTGCGCGCGCGGCTCAGTCGCGCATCCAGTGGCACGTGTAGCCGCCTGGATTGTTGACCAGGTAGTCCTGGTGGTAAGCCTCGGCCAAGGTGAAGGTGGCGGCCGGCGTGACCTGCGTGGCGACCTTGGTCTTCCACTTGCCCGACTTGTCGACCCGCGCTTTGACCTCTTCGGCGGTCTTGTGTTGCGCCTCGCTGGTGTAAAAGATGGCGGAGCGATACTGCGTGCCGACGTCGTTGCCCTGGCGGTTGACGGTGGTCGGGTCGTGCATCTTGAAGAACCACTTCTCCAGCAGGTCGGCGTAGGAGAGCTTGCTGGGGTCGAAGGTGATGCGCACCGCCTCTGCGTGGCCGGTGCGCCCGCCGTGGACCTGCTCGTAGTTGGGTCGCTCGGTGCTGCCGCCGGTGTAGCCGACCTCGGTGTCCAGCACGCCGGGGATCTTGCGCAGCAGGTCTTCCATGCCCCAGAAGCAGCCGCCCGCGAGCACGGCCGTCTCGAGCGTGGTCTCGCAGCCGGGCGCCTGGCCGTCCTTGGGGGCCGCGCAGCTGTTGGCGCTCGAGGAAGGTGCCGCGCCCGAGCTGATCGTGCCGTGCTCGAACAGCGCCTTGTACTCGCCGTAGCCCTCGGCCTCGAGCTTGGCGGCCGGGATGAAGCGCAGCGACGCCGAGTTGATGCAGTAGCGCAGGCCGGTCGGCCCGGGTCCGTCGTCGAACACGTGACCCAGGTGCGAGCTACCCGCCTGCGAGCGCACCTCGACGCGGCGGATGCCGTACGCACGGTCTTCCTTGTTGACCACGCGGCTCTCCTCGACCGGCTTGCTGAAGCTCGGCCAGCCGGTGCCCGAGTCGAACTTGTCGGTCGAGCTGAACAGCGGCTCGCCGGTGGCCACGTCGACGTACAAGCCAGCCTCGTGGTTGTCGTGAAAGGCGTTGCGGAAGGGCGGCTCGGTGGCGTCCTTTTGCGTGACCTCGAACTGCATGGGCGTGAGCTTTTTGCGCAGCTCCGCCTCGGACGGCTTGGTGTAGGTACGCTTCGACATGACTTGGCTCCTCTTCAGACTGCCGCTCTGAACGTTCGGGGGGCTGGTTTTGGTGCCGCTTTCGCGCTTGGTGACGGTGTTGGTCGGCTTGCCCGGCGGCGCGTTCTGCGCCTCGACGGACGTGAGGCAGAAGGCCGCGCAGGCGACCACGACCCCCAACACCAGCCCGAGCCACACACGGACGCGGGCACCATCCAGCCAGGTCCGTTTCACGATGAGCATGAGAGACTCCCACTGCAAGGGACGTTGTTCGGGAAGACGTCGAAGCGCGCGGTGCCTCCGCGCGCGAGCGAAGATCAGGATACGAACATCAATACGCTGGGCGCCCACACTTGGTTTCGGTCCTGTGTGAGCTCGCGCCGCGCGCGCTCGGCTGCGCGCCCGCGAGGCCCTCAGCGAGCCGGGATTGTTAGCTGCCCCCCTGTGGCTCGAGCCTGTCGAGGGCGAGCTCCCCCGCCAGCGCAGCGCGCCTGACCTCGCGCCTCAGCACCTTGCCGGATGCGCCGACCGGCAGCTCCAGCAGCCGGGTCAGCAGCCGCGGCAGCTTGACCCGGGACAGCCGGCCCCGACAAAACCCCAGCAGCTCCGCCGGCTCGAGCGCGGCGTCCGGGTGCAGCACCACGGCCGCCAGCACCTCCTCACCGTAACGTTCGTCGGGCACGCCGACCACCACCGCGTCGCGAATCGCCGGATGCTCGACCAGCACCGCCTCGACCTCGGCCGGGTACACGTTGAAGCCGCCGCGGATGATCATGTCTTTGATGCGGTCGACGATGGTCAGCCGGCCCGCGCGGTCGAGCACACCGACGTCGCCCGAGTACAGCCAGCCATCGCGCACGGCAGCCGCGCTGGCGGCGGGGTCGTCGAGGTAACCAGCCATCACGTTGGCGCCACGAATGCAGACCTGGCCCGGCGTGTCGGGCGGTAAGACCCGATGCTGCTCGTCGACGATGCGCAGCTCGACGCCGAACACGGGGCGCCCCACCGTGTCCTCGGCGCCGTCGTCGTCGGGGCGCGCAATCGTGGAGAAGGTGGCCTCCGTGAGGCCAAAGCCCTGACGCACGGGCACACCGAGCTTTTTTTCGGCGCGTAACCTCACCTCACGCGGCAGCGGGGCGCCGGCGCTCAGACACCAGCGCAAGCTGCTCGGCGTCGCCAGCTCGGACGCGTCGTGCGCGAGTGCGTGGAACATGGTGGGCACGCCAGGAAACCAGCTGATCTGCGCGTCGACCAGCGTGCGCCGCACGGCGTCGGCACGAAAACGCTCGTTCAGCACAGAGCGCGCGCCCGCGTAGAACGGCGCGAGCAGCGTCATCCGGATGCCGTAGGAGTGCGTGAGCGGCAGCGTCGCCAGCACCCGGTCGTCGGCGGACAGCGAGAGCACGTGGTGCACCAGCGCCGCCGTGTGCACGGTGAGAGACGCGTGGCTGATCATCGCGCCCTTGGAGACGCCGGTGGTGCCCGACGTGTAGAGCAGCATGGCGATGCTGTCGGGCGACAGCTCGCGCGGCGCGTCGATGGCAGCGTCGGCGTCGACCAGCGAGCTCACGTCGACACCCAGGGTACGCAGCGCGCTGCTGCGTGCCAGCGCGTCGGCCGCCACGCCGCCCGGCGCGAGCGCGTCGGCCGTGGCGATCAGCGCGCCGCAGCGCGCGTGCTGCAGGCGCTCTGCGAGCTCGGGCGGCGCGGACATGGGCGGGATGGGCAGGATGGTGCAGCCCGCGTACAGCCCGCCGAACCACGCGTCGAGAAAGCCCAGGCCGTTGGGAACGCAAAGCGCGATCCGGTCGCCAGGACTTGTGCCGAGCGCGTAGAGCTGGGCGGCGGCGCGCCGGGCGCGCAGGTCGAGCTCTCCGTATGACAGCTCGCGGTAGGCCTGGTCGGCGAGCACCAGCGCCACCCGGTCGGGGTCACAAAGCGCCCAGTGGCGAACGACTTGCGCGATGTTGATGCCCATCGTAAGGGCCGATAGCACGCCGGTTTCAGGATGCATCGAGGAGTCCACTGATGCGTGTGAGGCCGTCCGAAAAAGTGCGCTCGCTGCGACGCTGGGCGGGTTCTCGTTTTCCGTTTTCGGCGCTGGCGCTGGACAAAGGTCCGGTCGATCTGCGCCTGGTCGGACAGACCTTGCTGCGTGCGGCCTTGATCGGCGCCGTGGCGGGGCTGTTCGGCGCAGCGTTTTTCTGGCTCACCGAGCACGCACAGCACCTGGTGCTCGAGCGCGGCACCGGCTATCGCCCACTGCGCGCTGCCGGCGAGGTGCTCGCGTCCACCTCGCACGCCGAACAACACCTCTACCGACCGTGGCTGCTGGCCGTGGTGCCCGCGCTCGGTGCGCTGATCAGCGGCCTGTTGACCAGCGGCGTGCCCGAGACGCGCGGCGGTGGCACCGATGCGATGATCGAGGCCTTTCACCATCGCGCGGGCCGGCTCTCGCCGCGCTCGATCTGGCGCAAGGCAGCCGCGTCCATCGCGACGCTCGCTTCCGGAGGCGCCGGCGGGCGCGAGGGCCCCACGATGTTCATCGGCGGTGCACTCGGCGGCGTGATCGCCGACCTGATGCGTACCTCTGCACGCGAGCGCAGGCTGTTGCTGGTGGCGGGCGCCGCCGCCGGCATTTCTGCCGTCTTTCGTACGCCGCTGGGCGCGGCGCTCTTGGCGGTGGAGGTGCTGTACCGCGACGGCTTCGAGTCCGACGCGCTGGTGCCTTCCATCCTGGCCAGCGTGGTGTCGTACTCGGTGGTCATCTCCATCTTCGGCGAGACCACGCTGTTCGGGCAGCTGCCGCGCTTCCCGTTCATCCCCGCGCACCTGCCGCTGTACGTGTTGCTCGCGCTGTCGGTCTCGCTGCTCGGTTTCGTGTTGGTGCAGAGCCTGTCGTTCGTGCGCGCGCGCACCGCAGCGCTGCGCGTGCCGCTGTGGTGCAAGCCCGCGATCGGTGCGCTCGCGCTGGGCGTCCTGTGTACGCCGCTGATCACGTACATGGGCGAGCGCATCTACGAGCCGGGGCAGGGCCTCGGTCTGCTCGGCGGCGGCTACGGCGCGGTGCAGCTGGCCATCACGGGCATGTACTGGCTGCCGGACGGCTTCGAAGCGGTGCAGCTGCTCCTGCTGCTCTGCCTCGGCAAGATCGTGGCGGCGTCGTTGACCATCGGCAGCGGAGGCAGCGCCGGCGACTTCGCGCCCAGCCTGGCCGTGGGCGGTCTGTTCGGGGGCGCGTTCGGTCGCGCCTGTCAGATCTTACTGTCCGATCCGCGCATCGAGCCGGGCGCGTTTGCGCTGGTGGGCATGGGCACGCTGTACGGCGGCATCGCGCACGTGCCGCTCAGCGCGCTGGTGCTGGTGTGCGAGATGGCGGGCAGCTACGACCTGCTGGTGCCGCTCATGCTCACCGAGGGCATCGCGTTCGTGGCCCTGCGCAACACGTACCTGTACCCCGCGCAGGTGCCCACCGCGCGCGACTCGCCAGCCCACCGCGACGCCGTGCTGCACGATGTGCTGACCAGCACCTCGGTGCGCATGCTGATGTCGCAGCCGGCGAGCCACGTCAGCTTTCGGGAAGACACGCCGCTCGACGCGCTGCTCGCGCAGACCAGCGAGGGCGGCTGGCAGGACGTGTTTCCGGTGCTCGACCACGGCGGTCAGCTAGTCGGTCTGATCACGGCGTCCGGCGTGTTTGGCGTCGCCCAGCAGCGCGACCTGTGCGGCTGGCTGCTGGCCACGGACGTGATGATCCCGCCGGTGTCCCTGACGCCGGAAGATCACCTGCGGCACGCCACCGAGCTGATGGTCGACAGCGGCCTGCGTGAGCTGCCGGTCATCGACGACACAGGCCGGGTGATCGGCTTCCTCGACGAGGCCGACATCGCCCGCTCCTACGTAGACGCCGCCGCCCGCTCGAATCAGTAACGCCTGGGTGCGAGGCACGCCGCGATCCACCACCGCTTCCTGTGCTCCGTGCTCACCGACAGGAAGTCGGCTCCGCGCGGTGCTCGGTACCGGCGGCGCCTCGCGACGCGCCTCGCACCCCATCCGTCACTGATTCCATACAGGGTGTGACTTGGGTGTGAGGTAGGGGACCAAGGACACACAGTGGTTGCAATTTTCCTGGCACTTCGCCCAGGATGGCCCCATGCGTTCCTGGCTTTTCGCTTCTAACCTCGCTTTTTTACTCGCTTGTTCCAGTCCCGACGAGCTGCGCTCCGACGGGCCGCCGGCCACCGAGCAGGACCAAGGCACGGCCAGCGACTCGGACGCCGGCCGCGACAGCGGCAGCAAAAAGCCCGACGCGGGCAGCACCAAGGACGCGGGCACCGGCGCCCCGGACGAGCCGCTCAAGCCGACCGAGACCGGCTCGGACTTCGACGAGTGTGCGTCCAGCCGCGTCGAGGCCAAACAGACGCCGCGCGCAGGCAACGTGGTGTTCGTGATCGACACCTCGGGCAGCATGGATGAAGAAGCCGCGCTGGTGCAGCAGAACATCAACCGCTTCGTGGACGCGACCACCAGCGCCGGCCTGGCAGACTACCGGGTCGTGATGGTGTCGGAGCCGTCGTTCGTCGGTGTGCCCGACCCCCTGCGCTCCGACCAGCAGCACTTCTTGTACCTCGATGAAGAGGTCGGCTCCAGCGAGCCGCTGGCCGATCTGCTCAAGCGCTTCGGCGACTACGCCACGTTTTTGCTGCCAGACGTGATGACCCACTTCGTGGTGGTCACCGACGACGAGTCGTCGATCACGGCCGACGACTTCATCGCGCAGATGGACGCCAAGCTGGACGGCGAGTTTCGTGTGCACGCGGTGGCCTCGCCGCCCACTGGCAACATGCCTGTGGTCGATCCCAACGATCCGATCAGCGTGCTGACCGGCCTGATCAACCGCGGCGGCTGCTCGGGCCCCAACGGCGACGCGTCCGCCTCGGGGGTCGAGAACTACAAGGCAGCCGACAAGACAGGAGGCCTTACTTTCTCCATCTGTGCAGACGACTGGACTTCCCTGTTCAGTGAGCTCGCGAGCGAGGTGGCCGCCGCCGTCCCGTGCACGCTGGAAATTCCCGCTGTCACCACGGGCGAGGAGCTCGACCTCGGGCGCGTCAACGTCGTGTTCACGCCGCCTGCCGGAGGCAAGGGCCAGACGCTCGTCAACGTGGGCGTCGCGTCGAGCTGCGGCAGCAAACCAGGCTGGTACTACGACGACCCGAAGACGCCCACCCAGATCACGCTCTGCGAAAGCTCGTGCACGGCAGCGGGGCAGGGAGGAGCGCTGGATATCGCCCTCGGCTGTTTCACCAGGGTGCAGTAGCTCTTCGGGGAGAGAGCGAGCACGAGGGACGAGTACGAGAGACGAGTACGAGGACGTCGACGAGTACGAGTACATCCACGAGGACGGTGACGCGCACGCGCACGTGCACGCGGACGAGGCCGTCTGCGCCCCGGGCCGGAGCACCTTGATGGAGCCGCTCGTCGTGCTGGCTCCTGACGCACGCGGCCGGCTGTGTGCACAGGCCCGCAGCTCGTCCCCGATAGGCTGAGGCACCCGTTTTGGATTGAGCAGAGGGCAAAGACGCACGCGTCCTCGTCCACGTGCGCGTGCGCGTCACCGTCCTCGTGACACGTCCTCGTCCTCGTCCTCGCGATACGTGCTCGTGCTTCGTGCTCGGTCGTTCGAAGCGATCCCTCGTACCCGGCGCGTTTCAAGATTGTAACAAGGGTGCCCCACCGCCTCTGCCCCGCGTCTGCGGCGAGCCCGGCGCACAAGCGCCGTGCAAACTGCGTCGCGATGACGACTGTGTTTTCGATCGCGAGCTCGCCTCCCGTGGTCAAGCTCGCTATTCGTATGTCGCTCGTGGTGGGCAGCCTGCTCAACGTGATCAATCAGGGCGATGCCCTGTTTGGCAGTCGTGCGGTCGACGTCTTCAAGCTCTGCCTGACCTACCTGGTCCCGTACTGCGTCGCGACGTACAGCGCGACCAGCATCACGCTGCAGCGCAACGACCAGCGCCGACTCGAGCGCTGAGCCTGCGTCTCGCCTCGCCTCGGTGTCGCCCAACCTCCCACCCCTGCTCGTGCTCGTGGTTCGGCGACGTCGACGGCGACGTGGGGGACCCAGCGCTCTCTTTCTTAAGCCCAGATCAGATGATGGTAAGCTTTCGCTCATGCACGAGCTCGCGCCGCTTGCCCCTGCCCAGTCGGACATCGAAGCGCTCGCCCGCTTGTTCGATCGCGGCCCAGTCGCCGTGCTCACGGGTGCAGGCATCAGTACCGAGTCTGGCATCCCCGACTACCGCGGACCCGAGACGCGGCGCCGTGCGCGCAATCCGGTGCAGTACCGCGAGTTCTTGCGCAGCGCGGCCGCGCGCCAGCGCTACTGGGCACGCAGCATGCTGGGCTGGCCGCGCTTCGCGCGCGCGCGCCCCAACGCGGGCCACGCCGCAGTCGCCAAGCTCGCGCTCGCGGGCTTGCTGCCAGGACTGGTGACGCAGAACGTGGACGGCTTGCACAACGACGCGGGCAGCAGCTCGGTCGAGCTGCACGGCGCGCTGCGCGAGGCCATCTGTCTGCGCTGTCAGCAGCTCACCCCGCGCGCGGCGCTGCAGGTCGCACTCGAGGCCCAAAACCCCGAGTTCGTGGAGCGCACGGCCGAGCTCGCGCCCGACGGCGACGCGGACTTCGAGGACGACCGGCTCGATCATTTCAAGGTCGTGGACTGTGCGTGTGGGGGCGCGCTCAAGCCGCACGTGGTGTTTTTCGGAGAAAACGTGCCGCCTGCCCGCGTGGCCAAGGCCATGGAGCACGTGCATGCGGGCAGCGCGCTGCTGGTGATCGGCTCCTCGCTCGCCGTCTACTCGGGCCTGCGCTTCGTGCACGCCGCACAGAAACGCGGCGTCCCGATCGCCATCGTCAGCTACGGAGAGACGCGCGGCGACCCCGCCGCGACCTTGCGTATCGACGCCGGCGCCGGCCTGACACTGACGAGACTGGTGGACAGGCTGGGGCTGTGATGCCGCTGGTCAGGCCGCCCGGTCCTCCGCCCGTCACTTACCATCCGCTCTCGCTGCTGACCCACCTGCGCCGCATGGCCGGTGATCCGACCGAAGAAGTCGCGCGTCGTTTCGACCGCTACGGCGACCTGTACCGGCTGCGCTTTTTGGACCGAGAGGTCTACGTCACCCGCCATCCCGAGCACATCCAGCAGGTGCTGATCACGGCGGCCGATCGTTTTGGCAAGCCTCGCGAAGGCGTGGTCGCGCGGCAGCTGCGTCGGCTGCTCGGCGACGGCCTGTTGCTCAGCGACGGCGAGCTGTGGCGCAAGCAGCGCCGGCTCATCCAGCCCTCGTTTCGTAAAGATCGGATCGACCAGTACGCGCGCATCGTCGCCACGCTGGCCGAGCAGTTCGCGCTCGGCCTCGCCGACGGACAGCAGGTCGAGGTCGGCCACTCGATGACCGATCTAACCTTGCAGATCGTGAGCAAGGCGCTGTTCGATCACGACGTGGCAGGTGACCGCGATCGCGTGGCCGGGGCCACCCGGGCGTTCCGCAAGGCGTTCGGCGGCTTGAGCGCGCTCTTGCCGCCGACGCTGCCCACGCCGCACAACCGCGCCATCAATCGTGCGGTGGCAGATCTCGACGCGCTGATCTACGGCCTCGCCGACGCCAGACGTAGAGGCGCCGGGCTCGACTTGTTGAGTGCGCTTGCGGGAGCCATCGACGACGAGGGCGATGGCACGGGCATGAGCCGCAGGCAGCTGCGCGACGAGCTGGTGACCTTACTGTTGGCAGGACACGAGACCACGTCCCACGCGCTCTCGTGGACCTTTCACCTGCTCGCGCAACATCCCGAGCTCGAGGCGCGCGTGCGCCACGAGGCCATGTCGGTGCTCGGCAAACGAAAGCCCGAGCCCGGCGACGTGGACAAGCTGTACTTCACCGAGCAGGTGCTCAACGAAGCGATGCGCCTGTACCCGCCGGCGTACGCGCTGGCCCGGGTCGCGACGCGCGAGGCGGAGGTGGGCGGCTACACGGTGCCGATCGGCACCGACGTCTTGATCTGGATCTACCACGTGCACCGCGACCCACGCTGGTTTCCCGAGCCGGGCCGCTTCGATCCAGACCGCTTTTCGCCGGCGCGCCGGGGCACGATCGCGCCGTTCGCGTACCTGCCGTTCGGGCTCGGCACGCGCACCTGCATCGGCAAACACTTCGCGCTGATGGAGGCGAAGCTGGTGCTGGCGTGCACGCTGCGCCGCGTGTCGCTGACCTCGCTCGGAGCGGACACGCCGGCGCGCGACATGGCGGTCACGCTCGCGCCGCGCGGCGGTCTGCCGATGCGTGTGCACGTCCTCTGAGCGTGTCTGTTCTGCGCTCGCGCGCGGAGGCACCGCGCGCTTCGACTCGCGCAAAGGCCTCGCGGATGGCCACACAGGGGTCCATGTTTTCGGCCTCGGTGCACAGCGACGTGCCAGCCCCCTGGATGTCCACGCGGGCCGTGAAGGGCGCGCCTTTGTGGTGGCTGCCGCTTGGTCGATCGAGCACCACGTGACAGCGCGCCCCGTACGGAAGCTGCTGCGCGAGCTTGTCGAACTTCTGACTGACCACATCGCGCGCGCGCTCGTTGGGCAAGCTGCACCGAAACGTGATCTGAACTTTGCTGGTCATGCCGAACTCCTTTGTCTGTGGCAACCCAGCGCGGCGGTATTTGTTCCGCGCACTCGAGTGCGCATTCAAAGCTCGCGTCCCACTACACACTCCGACACGCGACGGTAAGAGCGGAGCAAGGCCGTGCACGCAGCTTGAGCTGACCCCCGTGCGGGCAGCTCGCTCTGCACGCGTCGGTTCAAGGAGACGTTCCATGTCATTTTCCACACGTGTTATCCAGATCGCACCCGTGGCGCTGTGCGCGCTGACGGGTGTCGGGAGCTCATTGGTAAGGCCGCTGGCACATGCACAGCTGGCCCCCGACCGCGACGTCCGCAGCGAGGCGGGTAAACGCACGGGACCGCGCGAGCCTGCCGATGGTCATGGACCCCCACCATTCGCGTACGCGGCTTGTTCGGACAAGGTGGCGGGTGACGAGTGCAGCGTGTCGTTGGGAGATCGCAGCATCGAGGGCAGCTGCGTGACCGGGCTAAACGATAAGCTCTTTTGCTTACCGGACGAGCTGCCGCCCCCGCCGCCCGCAGACGGAAATGGGCCGCCCCCTGGTGGCCCGCGCCAGCTCGAACCGACGCTGTAGTTGCAGATCTGCAGGGCCGCGCACCTGTTCGGCGGGCAGGCGAGGAATTGCAGGGGGATGGAACCAAAGTTCCACCTCCGCACGGCCATTACAGGTTTCTACACACGATCGTCACAATCGTTGCGCTTGCCCCGTGTAGCAACGACGTGTGACACCAGCGTGGCGAGTGGGTGGCACCACCGACGCGTTTCGCCGACGGTCGGCCAGATGGAGTGACAAGCAGATGACTGGGTCGACATTGAACAAGCAGATGGCTGGGACTCCCCTCTTTACTCGCGCGTCCGAGGGGGCGCTTCGACGGAACAAAAGTGCCTGGCTCCACGGGCTCACTTCGTTATCTCTGGTGGCGGGCTGCGCGCTGGCCGGCGCGTGTGAAGAGAGCGACGATGCGCCGACCGAAGAGGCATCGCCCGACGCCGCGCTGAGCGCAGATGGCGGCCGCGACACGAGTGTTGCAGACGCGCGTGTCAGCGACGCCGCGTCCGGTTCCAACGCAGATGCCGCCAGCACCGGCAACGGAGACGCTGGTACAGCCAGCACGTCGAAGATTGGAGAGTTCAGTCTGCAGCTGGTTGCACCAGTGCCAGCGAGCGGAACCACCAGCGCGACGGCCGGCTTCACCGCGTTGCTCGGCAAGGTGTTCGATGGTCCCCCGACCGACACCACTTCCTGGGCCAAAAAAGACGAGGCCGAGGGCTGCACGCTGCTCACGCCCAAGGTGCCGTTCTGCGAAAAGGCCTGCGGCTCGGGCAGCGTCTGCGTGGCCGACGACACCTGCCTGAAGAGTCCGACGGCGATCGGCCTCGGCACGCTGACGGTGAAGGGCGTCAAGACGCAGACGGGGGAGACCGAATTCACGACCACCACGACCAAGGAGACCAAGTACACCTACCAGACGCCGGTCGGCGCCTCGCTGCCCTTTCCTGCGTTCGCCGAAGGCGACCCGGTCGAGCTCTCGCTGAGCGGCGACAGTGGCATCGCGGCCTTCACGCTCATGGGTGTGGGCATCGCGCCGCTCACACTGGTGAACGGCGAGTCGTACCCGCTCACCAAGGGCAAGCCACTGGAGCTCACCTGGACCGCGCCGAGCAAGGCCACGTCCTCGCGCATTCAGGTCAAGCTCGACATCAGTCATCACGGTGGCAGCAAGGGCAAGATCGAGTGCGACGTGGCCGACGACGGCACACTGACCATTCCTGCCACGCTGGTCGACGCACTGACCGCGCTCGGTGTGGCCGGCTTTCCGACGATCGTGCTCACCCGCTCGGCGATCAGCTCGAGCAGTACTGCGCGGGGTCGGGTCGACCTGCGGCTGTACTCGTACGTCGAGCGCGCCATCGAGGTGCCCGGCCTCGTGTCCTGCAGCGGCGCAGACGACTGCCCCGCGGGCAAGTCGTGCCGGGAAGACCTGACATGCGGATGAGCCGGCTCGGACATCCTGAACGACTGCAGATGGGGAGGCGCTCGATGTTGCATCGTCTTGGTTCGCTGCACGGCTTGTTGCTCTGTGGGCTGCTCGGTTGCTCGTCCGATGTGACGCCGACGCTGGACCCCGAGTTGCTCGATTCAGACGAGCCGGAGGTTGCCGCGAGCGGCGACGCGAGTCTGCCGCGCAAGGACGCCTCCACGGCGGCACGCGATGCCCGCGTGGACGTACCGGCCGACTCCGGGGCGCGGCGCGACGCCGGCCCTGCGCGCGACGCCGGCAGCTCCCAGGACGCCGCGCGA
>Ga0190271_10001422_pt1 | contig 13605 bp, 8 predicted proteins | sample Popmic356T_FD_133747 | JGI IMG/M metagenome (GOLD analysis project Ga0190271, IMG submission 133747) | Populus adjacent soil microbial communities from riparian zone of Weber River, Utah, USA - 356 T | ecosystem: Environmental > Terrestrial > Soil > Riparian zone | place: USA: Utah | collected...
CGTCCTCGAAGATGTAGCGGATGGAGAGTAGCTGCATGGCCAGACAGGCTTCTCGGGCCAGCTCCTTGGCGTGCGCGTCGTAGAGTCGGTGCGCGCCCGGCAACACACGTCGTCGCAGCTGTTGCCAGGTCGCGGCGACGATGAAGCGGGTGCGCTCCCGCTCGCCCTCTGGCAGGCGCACGCCGGCGTGGACCAGGGCTTCTTCGAGGTGCGACGTCATCTGTGTGAGGTCGCCCAGGCCCAGACAGGCCTCTGCCACGGCGCGATGCAGCCGCGCGGTGCGCACCGACGAGCTGCCGCTGTCCAGGCGCAGTGCTTGCTCGAGGTGCTCGCGCGCGTCTCTCGTTGCGGCGCCGTACAGCGCCGACAGACCCGCGAGCTCGAAGTAGTGGGAGGCTTGCTGTGGTTGCTCCGACTCTCGCAGGTGGTGCGCAAGCTGTGGGTAGATCTGACGGCGCGACTCGACCTTGGCGAGATCGCGCTCGAGCACGAGCGCAGCGCGCCGGTGCAGACAACGTCGGGTGGACTCGCCGAGGTTGAAGTAGATGCTCTCGCGCACGCGGTCGTGGATGAAAAACACGCTGTCGTCTGCGTCGACCTGCAAGATGTGGGCACGAGCGAGCGACTCGAGGGTTGCCGCGCTACCCGGATGGCTCATGTCCGCCGTGAACGAGAGCTGCGCCGGCGTGCAGCGACGACCCAGCACGGCGGCGGCCTCGGCAAAGGCACGCTCGGCGGCGTTCAGCAGACCAAAGCGGCGCAGCACCAGCTCACACACACTCTCCGGCGTGGCGAGCTGGCGAATCCGCTCCAGCCCCGCCGCCTTGAGGCGCCAACGGCCCTTGTCGCGCACGACCAGGCCCTCCTCCACCGCGGCGTGCAGGTACTCCGCGATGAAGAGTGGATTGCCGCCCGCATGCAGATGCAGAAACTCCACCAGCTGGGGCGGCGGCGAAGGCAGCGCGAGCATGTCTTGCACCATCGCCTCCACGGAGCTGCGGTCGAGCGCTCCGACGTCGATCCGCGTGACCTCGTCTGCCGCCATGATCTCGTCGAGGTAGCGCGGCAGCTCGGTGCTGCGGACCGAGCCCACGACCAAGATGCCCCGTTGCGTAAAGAAGTCGCTCGGGGTGGTCGTCAGGAAGCGGATGGTGAGCGCATCGGCCCACTGCAGGTCGTCGAGACACACGAGCAGCGGCTGCTCGCGCGCGTAGGCTTCGAGCGTCACGGTGAGATCGCGCAGGACCCGGTCGCCCGTGGTCTCGCGGATCCCGCTCTCGCGCACTGGTACCGGTCCCGCGAAGCTGCGCAGCGAGGGCTCGTACTGCTGCAGCGTCTCCTCGCGTTCGCCCAGCACGCGCGCGCGCAGCAGGTCGTCGTTGCGACAGTCGTTGGCGATCGCACGCAGCACGGGCCTTAGCGGATGGAGCGCCGGCGCAGCGATGCGCGTCGCGCCGCCCACGCCCACGTCCAGACACTCGCACATGACCGTGCTCAGTCCGCGTTGCCGGGCCTGGGTGGCCAGCTCACTCAGCAAGCTCGTCTTGCCGGCGCCGCTCTCGCCCACCAAAAAGCACAGCCCGCCGATGCCGTTGGAGAGTCGCTCGAGCAGACTCTCGCCGCGCGCGAGCTCGAGCGTCCGCCCGTGAAAGGTTGGCCGGTAGACGTAGGTCCGCTCGCGCCTGGGGGCGGCGACGTGGGGTTGCCCAGGAGCGGCCTCGAGGGCGTCGAGCGCATCGGCGACATCTTCGGCGTAGCCGATGCGCTGCGCGGGGCTCTTGGCCAGCAGGCCGAGCACCAGCTCGTCGAGCTCGGGGGCGAGGCCCGCGACCAACGATGACGGTCGCCGGGGTGGATCGTACAGGTGACGGCGCAGCACGGCGGTCGGCGAGACGTCTGGGAAGAGCCGCTGGCCGGTCAGGCCCTCGAACAACGTGCAGCCCAGTCCGTACAGGTCGGCGCGCGCGTCGAGAGGAGCGCCCTCTACCTGTTCGGGCGCCATGTAGTCGAACGTCCCGCGCACCTGTCCCGCAGCCTCGAGCGGCGCGCGCCCGTCTTGACGTCGGAACTGCAAGGCCAGTCCAAAGTCGAACAAGACGGGCTGACCGTCGTCCTGGATGAAGATGTTGGCGGGGTTGAGGTCACCGTGCACCAGGCCGGCGCTGTGCAGCGTCGTCAGTGCATCGCACAGCCGGCGCGTGATGCGCAGCAGCTCGCGGCGCTGGTCGCGGCTTGGGCGCCGCGCGGGCGGCGCGGCGCGCAGCGCTCTGCCCGTGGCGCCTCCGAGGGCGAGCGTCGGCAGCGAGCTCTCGGCATCGCGATCGAACCACGTGTCCAGGTGCTCGCGCAGCGTGAGACCGCGCAGCAGCTCCATCGCGTACCAGGGCAAGCCATCGGCGATGCCGTGGTCGACGATGCGAATGATGCCCGGGTGCGAGAGCCTGCCCAGCGCCTGCACCTCGCGGTACAGGGCTTCGACCGCCACGCCGTTTTGGCAAGCCACCGTCTTGAGCGCGACCTCGACGCCCGTGCGGGCGTGCCGTGCCCGGTACACCACGCCCATACCGCCGACACCGAGCGCGCTCAGGAGCTCATATTCGCCGCGTACTCGACTCACGCGCCTCCGGCCACCACCTGCGCGGGTTCCAGGTTGAAGTCCATCTGGAACCACAAACACAGCGGCGCCACGAAGCTGTGGCTGGCCCCGGTGGGCAGTCCAAGCTCGCGCGCAATGGGGTGGCTGTCTGCTTTGGTCAGCGCGACCGTGTGCGCCGGCAGCAGGCCGCCACCACGAAAGGCGGTAAGACGGCTCGTCCCTTCCAACAGCGCCCGATAACAGGCGCGGTTGGGCAGCTGACCGTCGAGAAACTGCTTCAGGAAAACCATCGGCACACGGCCTGTCAGCATGTCCAGTACAGTCTGTTTTAGCAGCGGCCAGCTGGGCAGCGGGAGCGCCGAGAGGTCCGCGGGCCTGAGTGTTCTCTCGAGCTCGTCGCCCAGGGCTTTGCGGGCAGCTTTCGCGTCCGCCCACTGACTCGAGCACGGTGAGGACTCGCCGCCCCCGACCTGTGGCGTGACGGTACAAAGTCGACCCACCTTGCCCTCGCTGTCAAGCCCGTACTGTTCGATGAACAAGGTGTCGATCGAGAAATCGCCGGCCATCCCGGGAGCGCTGGGGCTCTTCAGCAGCGCGGTCTGTTTGTGAAAGCCGAACGCCTCGCGTCCGGTGATCATCGCAGCGACGTTGTCCACGAACATGTACGGCATGTACCAGGCCATCCGCTCCATCACGAACGTGCCGCCCGACATCCTGCCGGCCACCAGGGGCACCCAGAAGCTGTAGTCTCTTTCGGGCATCCAGCCCTTGAGTCGATCTTCGGGGTACAGGGAGTAAGACTTGGCCACGTTGGCGCAGACCAGTGCCGCCATCGGCAGCAGCGGACGGTAGAGCAGTCCGTCGCGCGGCACGTGGTTCAGGTCGCGGTCACACATGGCGACGAGCCGCTCGTAGTTGGCGCTGGTGACGAACGAATAGAGCGTGGTGCCTTGCATGGCGATCGACGGGTTCATCGCCAGGTTGCCGCCGACCTGCACGTAGGGCGGGCGCGTCGGGCCCGTGTTCTGGTCGCCCACGATGTTGGCGGGCCGCCCGCACAGCGCCTGCGAAGCTTGCATGCCGCCCATCACGGCCCCTTCGGCGCAGCCCAGGCTGAGGCCGGTGCGCAGCCAGTCGCCGGCGAGGGTAAGGTTGTTGAGACCGGACTCGTCTGCCCGCAGGCGGTACGAATAGGTGCCGGTGGACGAGAGCACGTAGCGGTCGGACGGGTTGGCGGTGGCCACGTGGTACTGGGTGAAAAAGCGCGCGGCGCCGGTGGCCGTGCTGCGCGGCGCGACCAGGCGCTGCCAGTCCAGGCCGCCCGAGGGTAAGGTCACGCTGGGCCACAGCGCACCCGTCGACGACGCGAGCCAGCTCTGCGCGTTGGCGGCCACGCGGGCTTTTTGGCGCTCGTAGTAGCCGTGATCGCTGCGCGGCGGAGGCGGCTCGAGGTCGTCGAGATGACTGCACAGGTAGGCGATGTTTCGCACGCTGCCGGTGGGCCAGCCCTCGCGCACGATCAGCTGCGACATGTCCGCCCAGGTGTCGAGCGGCGCTGCGTACCCGTCGAGCACGGGCGACGGATACGTCCAGCCCAGCCCTGCCAGGTCCTTGTCGAACCACAGCTGCACGGCCTGGGTCTGCACCGTCTCGACCTTCTCGACCATCAGCTTGAACGCGGGGCTGACGTCCATCACCTGGCGGGCGATGTACGGCAGCGACGCGAGCGAGATGCCCAGCACGACCTCGTCGAAGTCCACGCCTCGCTCGAGCACGAGCTCCGCCTCGGCGTCGGGCCAGTGCGTCCACCAGTCTTCGAGGTTTGCGCCCGATAGCTGGAGCTCTCCGCCCTGCTGAAGCAGCTCGTACTTGGGTTCGCTCGGCCAGCAAGGGAGCCCGCGCACGTCGACCAGCGGGTCGTAGCTCGACACGCCCTCGGGCAGCGTCACCTGACGTCCGATGCGCAGCTTGTCGATGTACAGGCCATCGCGTGAGGCGACCAGCTCATCCACGCGATGGAAGAACTTGAACTCGACGCCGCGCCGCTTCAGGACCTGGTAGAGGGGCGCGAAGATGGTGTCACCCATGCCCGCCTGCATCTTCCAGAACACCGCGCCGGCGTAGTCGAGGACCATGCGCGAGAAACCCACGATCGCGGAGCCTGCGCCGCACGTCTTGGCGAACGCCAGGTTGTACATGCCGCGCATGTACCCGGACGCGATCGTCTCGTCCCACGCGCCGTGGTTCTTGAACCAGACGCGCAGATCGTACTCGTCGAGTCGATGGATATTCAGGTCGGGGTGCAGCACGACGTCGGCGTAGTAGCCGCGCAGAAAAGACACGCCGAGGTTCAGCGTGATCAGGATTCGGCGCAGGTTCCACTGCCCCCTGAGCACGGTCTGAAAGACCTCCAAAAGCCACACCAGCCAGCGGTCCAGCTCGCTCAGCCACGCGGGGGCCTGGTCCTTGGCGCTGCCGAGCAGTGCGGGCGGCCGCGCACGCGCACGGAGATCGTCTGTCAGCTCCGCCGGCAAGCTCGCATGGAGCGCCTCGATCTGCGGCATCAGAAGTGCGACCGCCCGGTCCATCAGCTCGTGCGGTGCGGGCAGCTCGCTGACCGAGCCCGGCACCTTGTCGTTGGGCGGGAAGGGCAGCGACCAGGGCTCCCAGCTGCGCTTCTGGTCCTGCTCCATCAGCACGACGTAGTTGTGCGGCTTGAAGGCGTCTTGCCAGGTCGCAAGCGGCGCCGAAGCGGGACGCCCGAGCTCCGCGTACGCCTCGCGCATCATACGAAAGACATTCTGGTAGAAGCCGAGCATGACGTGCAGTCCGTGCTCTTCGATGCGCCCAAACGCTTTTGCGTTGCGGCCGCTGGCGGCCTTACCGCCGAGCCGCCAGCCGATCTGGTAGACCGTCACGCTCGCAAACTGGTCTTGCCAGTCGGGCGTGTTGGTCAGTTCCCACGCCGCGCTGATCGCCCCGAGCCCCCCGCCCAGGACCGCCACCTTCGTCCGCCTAACGACCATGCAGTGTCCCCCAAGGGTGGGATGGTACCAGCTGCGCTGCTCGCGACGCAGTCCGATGCAAGGGCAGATCGACGCTTCCAAACTGAGCCATCACGGAAGTCCTCGGCGCCCAACCGAGGGTTCGCGGACGGCCTGTCCAGCTGCCGGCATTGGCCGGTCAACGCGTTGCTCGAGCGCGATGCGCTGCACGAGCAAAGGGGCGTACTGGCACGAGGTCTACTACAGCTCGCCAGAACAGCGGCTGCGCTACAACAACGTGCCGAGCTTCACTACCTGGGATCTCGCTCGCTTTGGGTTGCGGTGCAGGTCGCGCTAGCCTGCGCGCATGCCCACTTCCCGATCGGACGTTTCCGCTGCCGCACAGCTCGGTGGCACTTTCACGCTCCCTGGCGCCTCCGTCGCGCTGCAGCGGGTTGGCTACGGCGCCATGCAGCTGGCGGGCCCCGGAGTGTGGGGCCCTCCGCGCGACCCCGAGGCAGCCGTCGCCGTGCTGCGCGAGGCGATAACACTCGGCGTCAACCACATCGACACCTCGGACTTCTACGGTCCGCACGTCACCAATCAGCTCATCCGACGTGCCCTGTTTCCCTATCCCGAGGGCCTGACCATCGTCACCAAGGTCGGCTTTCGCCGCACCGAGGACAAGTCGTGGCGACCTGCACAGTCGAAAAACGAGCTGATCGCCGCCGTGCACGACAACCTGCGCAACCTCGAGCTTGCGGCGCTTCACGTCGTAAACCTTCGCGTCGGTGGTGCTCACGGTCCGTCCGACGCCTCCATCGCGGAGCCGCTCGCGACGCTGGTGGAGCTGCAGCGTCAGGGATTGATCCGTCAGATCGGACTGAGCAACGTCAGTGCGACCCAGGTCGCCGAGGCGACCGCGATCACGCCCATCGTCTGCGTGCAGAACCAGTACAACCTGGCGTACCGCGGCGACGACGCGCTGATCGACGAGCTGGCCGCCAGGGGCATCGCGTACGTTCCGTTTTTTCCGCTGGGTGGCTTTACACCGCTGCAGTCCGCGACGCTCGCGTCGGCGGCGCAAGCGCTCGGCGCGACGCCCATGCAGGTGGCGCTCGCCTGGCTGCTGCAGCGCTCGCCCAACCTGCTGCTCATCCCGGGCACGTCTTCGCTGCAGCATCTTCGGGAGAACGTGGCCGCTGCGGCGCTGCGCATCCCGGCCGATACCGTTGCAAAGCTGAACACGATCGGGAATGAACGCACGGACGCGCACTGAGCTCGGCAGAGTTCATGGCGGGCGTTTGGTACGCCGCGATCGCGCCGTGGCTACGCTGAGTGCGCTCGACCGTTGCGTTTCCGGCCTGCCGTGCGCACCTGGAGGAGATGAAGAGCTACCGGCCATGGGCAGTCGTCGGCTCGCTGCTGGTTGTGGGGTGGACCGTGAGTGCAGCTTCGGGTCAGGACGAGCGCGAGTGGCGCGAGATCTTCGCAGATCGCGGGATCGTGGTCAGCACGCGTGAGCAGGCCGGCCAGGCGCTGCCCAGCTTTCGTGGCCAGGGCGAGGTGAAGGGCGCGGTGCTGCACGTGCTGGCCGTGGTGCTCGACGACGCACGGTCCAAGGAGTGGGCCAAGGATGCGGACGAGGCAGAGGTGCTGCGCGTCATCGATGCGCGCACCCAGGTGGTGTACACGCGCTCTCATCAGACGTGGCCGATCCGCGACCGCGACCTGGTCATGAAGCGCACCGTGGAGGTGCTGGCGCCGGGCGCGGCGTTCCGCGTGCGGCTGGTGTGTGTGCCGGGCGAAAAACCTGAGCTCGCCGCGGCCATCCGCATCAAGGACTGCGACACCGTGTTCGTGCTGCGCAAGCTCGACGAGCAGACGACGCACGTCGACTACCGCGTGCGCGCCGACCCGGGCGGCAGCAACCCTGACTGGGCCGTGCGCTGGGCGTCCAAAAACATCCCGCTCGAGACGCTGCTGGCGCTACGCAAGCAGGTCGTCAAGACCAGGGGGCAGTACGCCGACGTGATGCGCAGCTGGAGCGCCGCGAGCTGAAGCGTCGCGCCGCGCCCCTGCCTACTGCTTGAGGCAGAAGATCACTTCGCGAAAGGCCTGCATGTTCTGCCCGGCCTTGGGAACGGCGCCGGTGGCATCGGCGGTGGTGAAGGGGTGCGCGTGCGCGCCGCCGGTCGCTGCGAAGCCGTGCGTGTGGTCGCTGCCTTCGGCGGCCGTCGAGAACGAATGGGCGTGGTTGGTGCGGTCGCGGTAGGTGCAGTTGCCGCCGATGTAGCGCGTGGTGAACACCGCCGGCTGGAAGACATCTGCGGCGCCTCCCGAGCCGTCGAAGATATCGCAGTTGGGCCAGGCAAAATTGGCATCGGTGCTGCCGGTGTGGGTGTGCTTGGCGCTCTCGATGGTGGTCGTGCCGCTGTGGGTGTGCTCGCCGCCGCCGGCCGTGCCCGGATGCACGTGGCTGACCACCACGGCGTCGTCGCTGCCCCCCATGTCGAGCGCGCCGGCGTTGCCGGCAGGCTCGCCGCGCGGCACGCGTCCGCGCAGCGCTGTGTACTCTGCCCAGCCTGCGGGGCAGGCGCCCGCAAACATGGCGATCATGCCGGCAGGCACCACTTGACCGAGCAGCGCACCACTCGCCGACGCGGCGCTCTCGGCCCTGAGGGCGAACGGCACGGCGCCGATCTTGGTGCGGCCGGGAATGTCGTGTGGGGTGCCGCCCTCGTCCTTGAAGCTGAGTGCAATCCACACGTCCGCGGGCTTGTTGGCTGCGCGCAGCTCGGCCACACACGCGTCGGACAGCGCCATCCGAAAGTGTCCTGCACTGACGGGCAGCTTTTCGGTCGTGCTCTGGCAGATCTGCGTGCCTTCGCTCTCTTTGTCCCAGGCAGTCAGCGTCAGGGTGCGCGTGCCTTCGACGAGCTTGCCGTTTTCTTCGAGCGTTCCCGCGTAGAACAGCGGCGTCTGGGTGGGCACGTTCTCGGCGTACACGCGCAGGCCGTAGCCGGCGCTGACGGCCACGGCCAGTGCAACGGGGAGCGTAAGGGAAGTCTTCTTGATCATGCGCCGGCTCCTCCAAGTCTGAGCCAAAACCTGACTGTCTGCGGCCTCACGGCTGCAGGCCGCCTGAGATGCAGTAGTTGCCGTCGAGCGTGCAGCGCCGATCGCCCGGCTCGAAGCCGTCGCCGTACACGGTGACCTTGCCGTCGGTCCGGCGGCCGCCGTGGGTGGCGAAGCCGTGGCTGCTGGGCGGCACCGGAGCCGCCAGCGTCGAGCCGGCGTCGCCGGTCGGCGCGACGCCCGTGGGCCAGTCGTTGGCTGCGTCGGGCAGCTGCAGGTCGGGCGGGCCGGCATCCGCAACCTGGAGCTCTGGCATCACACGACTGACGGGCACGCAGGCGCCGACGTTGGCGTAGCAGCTCTCGGTGGCCTTGCCCTCGCACAGCACACCGAGGCAGTTGATGCTGAGCACCACCGGCAGCAGGCCGGTCTTGCCGTGCACGAACTGCGCGATGACCTTGTACTCGACCAGCGGCAGATCGCCCGTGCCCATGCCGCGCGCGATCAACATGAACCAGCTGGCACCACTCTCGCTCTGGTACACGCCGAACGAGAGCGGGAAGTTGGCCGCCTCGGGGTCGACCGCGAACTGGTGCGCGCTGGCGAGCTCGGCGCCCGTCTCGTCGCGCACCTCGACGTCGACGCGGGTGAGCCGGGTCTGCAGCTCGGCGTCGGCGTACACGACGGCCACCACCTGCGTGCGCTCGCGCACTTCGGGCTCGGCGCAAGCGACGCTCAGCGCGAGCAGACCCAGCAGCAGCGCGCGGTACGAGCAGCTCACAAGGCCCCTCGCGGTCCCGCCAGCGCGACGCCGGTGGTCCCGCCCTCGGGGCCGGCCAACGTGCTGTCCTGGTCGTGCAGCGCCAGCGCGGTACCGGTCGCCGCCCCCAGCACGACCACGCCGACGGCGCTCCACAGCCAGGGGTTTTTGTACCAGCGCCGCGCCTCGCGGTCGGGCGCGTGCGACGAGGCCGGGTGCAGCACGACGCGCAGCGTGCGCTCTTCGCCACCGGTCACTTTGACCGGGCGCTTTTCGGCCAGCCGTCCGGGCGCTCGGAACTCGAGCATGTGGTCGCCCACCTCGACGACCAGCACGCCGGTCGCACCAAGCTCGACGGGGACACCGTCCAGCACGACACTGGCAGCACCTGGATCGACCTCGAGGTTGAGCCGCGCCACGTAGCCCTGCGCCTTGTTCAGCAGCGCTTCGGTGTCGCTGCGCAGGGAGCCGGTCAGCGCCTTGATCGGGGACTCGAGCGCAAGGCGCAGGTTCTCGATCGCGTCGCCGTAGTTGCGCAGCTCGAACTCGGTCAGGCCCAGACCACGAAACGTGCGCGCGTTGGGGAACAGCTCGTGTGCGCGGCGAAACTGCGCGCGCGCCTCGGCGAAGTTACTCAGCTCGTACTCGGAGATCGCGAGATCGATCGCCGCCCGATACGCTGCAGGCTCGGCCGCGCTTTCGGCGGTCTCTGGTGCGCGCGGGAGCGCGCTCGACTTGGGCTGGGCCGCGGCGGGCGTGAGCGCTACCAGCCAGGTCGAAGCGAACAGGCAGATCGCACTTTCCCAGGCCGGCCACTTCGCTGTTCTTTTCATCACCTACCTCGAGCTCCCGTACCGCGCAGCAAGAGTGTATCCAGAACCTCTGCACACGCTCAGGTCGCCGCGCAAAATCTGTTCTCGACACGCGCTGACGCGTCGGACCTTTCCAGCACGGGCGACTCTCGCTAGAGTGGGCAGAGGGGCTGTCTTTTAGCGGCACTTTGTTCGCAAAGTTTGGCCCCCCGTTGACAACGTGCGGCTCACGCCAGGTCGCAGCGTGCGCGCAGGAGCAACAGGTGTCGTCGCTACTCCCGGACGCCGATCGGGTCATCGGCAACAAGTACCGCGTGCTGCGTGTGCTGGGCGAAGGCGGCATGGGAGCCGTGTTCGAGGCCGAGCACATCCACACGCTCAAGCGTGTCGCCGTGAAGTGGCTCAAGGCGACGGATCAGGACGCGCGCCTGCGCTTGCTGCGCGAGGCCCAGGCAGCCGCGCGCGTGCGCCATCCCAACGTCGTGGACGTGTACGACGTCGCGCAGGAGGGCGACGCCGTATTTCTGGTGATGGAGTACCTCGAGGGCGAGTCGCTCACCGATCTGCTGGAGCGCGGTGGGATGCCCGTGCACGAGCTGATCGCGCTGCTTCTGCCGGCCATGCGCGGTGTCGCCGCGGCGCACCGACAGGGTGTCGTCCACCGCGACGTCAAGCCAGACAACATCTTCCTCGCCCACGTGGTCGACGCGCACGCTCCCGTGCCCAAGCTGCTCGACTTCGGCATCTCCAAGCTCGAGCCGCGGGGCAACGAGCAGCTCTCGCTGACGTCTGCGGGCAGCCTGATCGGCACGCCGATGTACATGTCTTACGAGCAGCTCAGTGGCGCCAAGGACGTCGACGCGCGGGCAGACGTCTACGCGTTTGGCGTCGTCCTCTACGAAGCGCTGGCAGGCCGCCCGCCGTTCGAGGCAGACACGCTGTCCGAGCTGACCATCAAGATCGCGACCACCGACGCGGTGCCTGTCGAGCAGCTGCGCCCCGAGCTGCCGCGCCGACTCGCGGACGTGATCGTGCGCGCGATGGCCAAGGATCGCAGCGCGCGTTTTCCCACCATGGACGCGCTGCTCGCCGCGCTCGAGCCGTTTGCCACCGAGCACGGGCTGCGCTCGCAGGCGAGCTGCCCAGACGACGTGCCTGCCGCCGCGGCGGCGCAGCGCAGGGCGCCCAGTCTGCCGCCCCGGCAGCCTCCCTCGAGCGACGCCACGCCGCGCGCGTCGACACGCTCCCACTCCGGCCTGTGGCCGGCGCATCCCCGGCTCTCGCGCAAGCAGACGGCGATCGCGACCGTCGCGCTGCTGATCGTCGTCCTCTGGCTGGTGCTCACGGCGCGCGAGCGCTCGCCGCGGGCAAGCAAGGGCGCGCCAGCAGACAGCGCGCAGCGCGCAGCCCCGGCGGCGCAAGACCTCGGTACGCACTCAGCTCGGGGCAGTGAGCCACCCGCGGCCGCGAAAGCCGGCGAGCAGACAGCGCACGATCGAGCAACCGCGCCGTCCCCTTTTTCGCTGCCTCCCAAGCCGCTCGTTGCGCCGCAGCTTCGCTCGCGCGCAGAGGGACCGCGCTTTCTGCCCGCTGAAGAAGCGCCGCGCCCAGCCCGAAAGGGCAGGCCCAAGGCGGAGGTCTCGAGCGACCCCGCCGAGGCCCCAGCGCCTGCGCGCGCCGCCGCGCCGCCCGAGCAGAGCGCAGTACCGGTCACACCGGACACGGCGACGACGCAAGATCGCCGTAAGTTCCGCGCGACCCCGGCGCCGCTCAAGACGGATGACTTCTGAGCACACGCGCGGTGCTCGAGCGCGGCAGCCGGGGCGCCGAGCGCCGACCCGGGAGATCAGCGGGGAGCGCCTGCAGCGCAGCGATGTAGAATGGGCGACCTCCGTGAACGTCCGCTGCATGCTCCTGTCCGTGATGTTGCTGGCCGCTTCGAGCGCGCCAGCACGCGCCGAGATCGCGAGCACCGAGCTGCTCGGCGACCAGGCCAACCTGATGAGCGGCGCGGTGATCGCCTCGACCCGCGGTGGCGCATCGATCTGGTACAACCCGTCGCGGCTCTCCTTTGGTAGCGGCGAGCGCTTTACCTTTGCGGTCAGCGGCGTGGGCTTCGCGTACCGCTACTACAACGTGCCCAACCTGGTCGCGACGAGCAGCGGGTCGTCGCCAGGCACCAGCAGCGAGATGCTGGTCTTGCCGCGCGCCACAACGCTGGTCGTGCGCTGGTCGGACAGGCTGTATTGGGGCGTGGGGCTGTTCACGCCGGCGCGCCAGGACGTCGCGGTGCAGGCCGGTTCCTCGGAGCCGGGCGCCCCGGCGACCTCCTTCAACGCGGTGGCCCTGCACGTGCGGCGCAACATCCTCCACACGATGGCCTCGCTGTCGTGGAAAGTGAATGAGCGCTTGTTGCTCGGCGCGGGGCTGGCGAACGTGAACTACTCGTACCTGCACTCGTCGCAGATCAGCTCGGCGCGCTACGACCCAAACACTGGCTCGGCCATGGCCGTGTTCACCGAGGCCTCGCAACAGAACAACTACGGCTACGGCATGCGAGTCACGTTGGGCATGTCGCTGCAGCTCTCCGAGCACTGGGTGCTGGCGGCCTCGGTCGCCGCGCCCACCTGGCTGTTCTACACGAATGTCAGCGAGGTCGTCAGTCGGACCACGGGCCAGGTCGATTCCGACGCGCTGACGTTTTCAGGCAAGGTGCAGGAGAAAAAGGGCGGCGCGTGGGACGCGCCCGAGCCTGGGGTGGGTCGGCTCGGGCTGGCCTACACGTCTCCGCGCATCGTCGTGGAGCTGGACGCAGACATCTCGGGAGGCGCCAAATCCAGCGACTTCAACATCGACGCACCGGTCGTCGGCAACGTGCACGCGGGCGCCCTGATCGGCCTGATGGGCAAGGTCCGGCTGGGCTTCGGCGTCTACACGGACTTCGAGAGTCGCAACAAGCAGCTGTCCGAGCTCGGGGACTCGCGCACGCGCGGCGTGGGCGCGACGTGCGGCCTCAACTTTGTGTCCCGCTTGCCCGGCAGTGTCGCCAAGGCCGGTGACCCCACGGGCACCTACTCGATCACGGTCGCCACTCGCTACATGCACTACCGGGGCGAGGTGCTCAGTCTCGACGTGAGCGACGCGATGGCCGACCAGGTCGCGCTCACGCCGACCGATGGCGTCGTGCACGAGGTGGCAGCGCAGGTCGGTCTGAACGCGGCCTGGTGAAACGCCCGTGTCCCTGGCCTTCGTGCGCCGCTCCCTTACTTGACTAGCTTCTCCAGGTTTTTGGACTTGAGTGTCCAGTCGCCGGGCGTGCACTTGTCGCAGACGTTTTTGGAGGTGAGCGCGTCGTGGGCTTGTTTGGTGCCGTAG
>Ga0190271_10001423_pt1 | contig 13594 bp, 9 predicted proteins | sample Popmic356T_FD_133747 | JGI IMG/M metagenome (GOLD analysis project Ga0190271, IMG submission 133747) | Populus adjacent soil microbial communities from riparian zone of Weber River, Utah, USA - 356 T | ecosystem: Environmental > Terrestrial > Soil > Riparian zone | place: USA: Utah | collected...
ATCGAGCCGCTCGAGCCGATGCTCGATCCGCTCGCGGCGCTCGCGGGCGCCGGCGAGCCGCTGCACGACGGCCTCTCCTCCAACCTGATCGACACGCGCAGCGCCAGCAAGGGCGGCAGCGTCGACGCGCTCTTCGAGCGTGCCGCGGCTGTCGTCTCCGAGCGCTTCCACGTCCACCGGCACGGAGCCGTACCGCTCGAGCCCCGCGGCCTGCTGGCGGAGTTCGATCCCGAGGCCCGCCGGCTGACCACCTGGGGCGCGGCCAAGGTCAAGCACTTCAACCGGCGCATCCTGGCGAAGCTGCTCGAGCTGCCCGAGGAATCCGTGCGCTACGTCGAGGGGGACGTGGGCGGCGGGTTCGGCGCCCGCGGCGAGTTCTACCCGGAGGACTTCCTGATCCCGTGGCTCGCGATCCAGCTCGGGCGCCCGGTGAAGTGGGTCGAGGACCGGCGCGAGAACCTGATCGCGCTGAACCAGTCGCGCGAGCAGGACTGGGAGCTCGAGATGGCGGCCGACGCAGACGGGAGGCTGCTCGCCTTCCGCGCCCGCGGCGTCTTCAACCAGGGCGCGTACGCGCGTACCCACGGCAGCGTCCTGTTCCCGATGCTGATGCTCAACCACCTGCCGGGCCCGTACCGCTGGGACGCCTACGAGATCGAGAGCGCCTCGGTGCTTACCAACAAGACACCCGCCGGCACCTACCGCGGGCCCGGCCAGTACGAGCCCAACTTCATCCGGGAGCGCATGGTCGACCTGGTCGCGCGCGAGCTCGACGTCGATCCGGTCGAGATCCGGCGGCGCAACATGGTCCGCAAGGGCGACATGCCCTACGAGACGGGACTCAAGGACCTCGACACCCAGCGGCCGGTCAGCTACTCCGAGGGGGACTACGAGGAGACCTTCGAGCGGCTCATCGAGCACGTCGGCTACGACCGGCTGCGGGCCGAGGTCGACCGTCGCCGTGCGGGCGGCGAGGCGATCGGCCTCGGGATCGCCACCTTCATCGAGATGGGCAACCCCGGGATCTTCGAGCAGTCGCGGGCCGTGGCCGAGGCCGACGGCAGCTTCACGCTCCACGTCGGGATCGCGTCGGTCGGCCAAGGCGTCGAGACCGTTCTCTCGCAGGTCGCGGCGGACCAGCTCGGCGTGCCGATCGACCGGATCCGCGTGAGCTACCAGGACACCGATCTCGTGCCCGAGGGCCAGGGGGCGTTCTCGAGCCGCGCGACGGTCTGGGGAGGTCACGCCGTCGCCGGGGCGATCCAGGACCTGATCTCCCGCGCGCGCGAAGCGGCAGCGGAGCGCCTGGGTGCTCCGGCCGATGAGCTCGGGTACTCGGCCGGGGCGATCGTCCGCGACGGTGGCGGCGACGGGGCCGAGCTCGCTCTCGCGGAGCTCGGCGTCGACGGGAGGTATCGCTACGAGCCGGGCGAGGCATCGCACGTCCTGATGGGGGCCAACGCGGCGGTGGTCGCCGTCGACCGGGACTCCGGCGAGGTCGAGATCCTCCGCTACGCGATCTCGTACGAGGTCGGCAAGGCGATCAACCCGCTGACGCTGGAGGGCCAGGTGCGCGGCGCCGCGGCCCAGGGAATCGGCGGGACCCTGTACGAGGAGTTCGCCTACGACTCGGCCGGCCAGCCGCTATCGACCAGCTTCATGGACTACGCGATGCCGACGGCGTCGGAGATCCCGGACGTCGAGGTGATCCTGGTGGAGCTCGGCGAGGCGACGGACGCGAGCCCGCTGGCCGGGGCCAAGGGCGGCGGCGAGGGTGGCATCATCGGCACCGGGGCGACCCTCTCCAACGCGATCGCCGACGCGCTCGGCCCGGACGGCGGCGCCCTTACGACGCTTCCACTGACCCCCGAGCGGCTCTACCGCGCCCCGGTCACTCCCTGACCCACTTCAGCTCCCAGACCTCGGGGTTCTCGATCCACTGGGCCTGCGAGTAGTACTTGTCGTAGTACTCCTGCGCCTTGTTCCGGATCTCGTCCTCGTCGACGTTGAGGACCCGCTGGCCCTCCATGATCACCTCGCCGTTGCAGATGACGGTGTCGCAGGAGCGGCCGGTCGCGTTGTAGACCCAGTTGTTGAGCAGATTGATCCGGTTGGTCGGGATCCACTCGTAGGACGTCATGTCCCAGAGCGCGATGTCCGCCTTCTTGCCGACCTCGAGCGACCCGATCTCGTCCTCCCAGCTGAGTGCCCGAGCCCCGTTGATCGTGGCCATCTCGACGGCGACCGGGCTGCGCTCACCCGTCTCGAGCTGGAACAGGTCGCGGTTCGGGAACAGCATTGTGTGGCGTGCCTCGGCGTGCACGGTCGAGACCAGATAGACCTCGCGCATCATGTCGTGGCACGTGCCGGTGGAGGACTCGTCGTTGCCGAGCCCGACGTTGATGCCGGCGTTCACGTACTCGGGGATGTGCGAGCGACTCGAGATCGCCGAGTAGAGGCCGTGCAGCGAGGACCCCGGCACGTGGGCGACGTTCGAGTCGGTCTCCTTGAGCCGGATCAGCTCGGCGGCGTTCGTCCACGCCATGTGCGCGGCGAGGAAGTTCCGGCCGAGCACCCCCTGAGCGTCCAGGTACTCGATGTCGCGCATGCCGAAGCGCTTGCGTGTCATCTCGACCATGTCGTGGCTGACGCCGGCGTGCGTCTGGATCCCCACGCCGTAACCGTCGGCGAGCTTGACCACGCCCTGGCAGAGCTCCGGTGAGCAGTTGCACACCTGCTGCAGGTCGAGCCAGGTACGGATCCGGCCGTCGGCCGACTCGTTGTAGTCGTTGATGAACTTCTCGGAGCGCTCGAGGCACTCCTCGGTGTTCTCTTGGAGACGGTCGAGCAGGTCGGTGAACGCGTCGTAGGAGACGTAGTCGGACTTGGTCGCCCCGTGGATGTCCATCAGGTCGCGCGCCAGCACGGCGCGCATGCCGATGTCGTCGACCGCGCGCACGCACGACGCTTCCATCGTCTGGATCGTGCCGCAGTCCGAGACCGTGGTCGTCCCGGTCTTGACGCAGGCCAGCAATGACGCGAGCGCGGCGTAGTAGTAGCTCTCGTCGGTGAGCGTCCCGTACGTGTAGGAGAAGTAGCGCTCGCACCACGGCACGACCGGCAGGTCGTCGAGCAGTCCCTTGTCGTAGCACGACTCGAGATGGATGTGCGAGTTGACGAGGCCGGGGGTGACGAAGAACTCGCTTGCGTCGATCGACCGGGTGTCCGGCCCGGCCAGCCGCTCGAGCTCGGCGGTCTCGCCGATCGCCGAGACCCGATCGCCCGTGATCGCCAGGCTCGCCCCCTCCAGCAGACGACGCTCGTCGTCCATCGTCAGCACGAACTTCGCGTCCTTGATGAGGATGTCGGCCGGACCCTCCATGTCACTCCCCCTTGCTCTCAGTCGATGTCAAGAAGCCGTTTGGCGTTGCCCGTCTCGATCGCTTCCCGATCCTCGTCCGACAGGCGAAGCTCCTCGAGGGCGTCGTTGGTCTTCGCCGGGTCCCAGTAGGGGTGATCGGTCGCGTACAGCACGCGGTCGGCGCCGAGGTAGTCGATGACCAGCTGCATCGCCGGCGGCCAGGCGCTGACGGTGTCGACGTAGAGCCGGCGGATGTGCTCGCTCGGCAGCGTCTCGAGCGCGCCGAGACCGCCCGGGATCCGGCTCGACTCGTAGTCGATCCGGCCCACGATGTACGGGATGACGCTCCCCACATGACCGAGGATCAGCTTCAGGTCCGGGTGGCGGTCGTAGATGCCGTCGAGGATCAGGCGGATCGTCGCGGTGGTCGTGTCGAACAGGAAGCCGATCACCGGGATCAGCGCGTGGACGTTGACGCTCGCGGCGCTGAGCGGGTATGTGGGGTGCAGCAGAAGCGCGGCGTCCAGCCGCGCGGCGGCCTCGAACACTTGGCGGAACTCCGGGGCGTCGAGGCTGCGTCCCCCGACGTTCGAGTAGACGATCGCGCCCCGCAGACCGAGGCCCAGCGCCCGTTCGAGCTCCTCCGCCGCTGCCTCGGGAGCGACCATGGGCAGCGCGGCGAACGCCTGCAGGCGGTCGGGATGGGCGGCGACGGCCTCGGCCAGCTGGTCGTTCACGTCGCGCGCGAGCGACGGCGCGTCGGCGGGGTCGAAGAGGTCGAGGCCGGGGATGTTGATGCTCAGCACCGAGACGCCGACGCCGGCCCTGTCCATGTGCTCGATCTTGGTCGCGAGGTCGACCGCCTCGGGCACTATCGGATACGCCGCGCCGTCGCCGTACTCGACGAGCCGGCCCTTGGGGCCGTCGACGATCCGCGGCCACTCGGAGCGTCCCTCCATCGCCTCGATGACGGCGGGCGGCAGCCAGTGGGTTTGGACGTCGATCGGTCCGTTCATCTACCCGAGCGAGCCATTCGTCCGATGTATGACGAAACGTTCGCGCGGGCGAGCATACACCGATCAGGGGGACGGCCGGCCGGCGGGCTGCTCCCGGGCCCACAGCGGCGGCGGCAGCAGGAATGCGACGACCACCCCGAGGAGCGACACCAGCCCGAGCCCGGTGATGGGCACGGTGAAGCCCCCGGTCGCATCGCGGAGCGCGCCCACGGCGGTGGGCGCGATCGCCGAGAGCACGTAGCCGAGGCCGAGCATCCAGCCGGTCAGGCGCGCGACCCCGTCCGCGGTCGCGCGCAGGTCGATCGGCAGCGCGAGCTGCAGCGCCAGCGCGCTTCCTCCGCCCCCGCCGAAGGCCGCCAGCCAGAGGAGCGGCGCGGCCTCGGGCGCGACCCCGATCCCGATCAGCCCGACGGCCATCACCGCCACCGTCGCGGCGAGCCAGGGCCGCCGGTCCCGGCCCTGCGAGATGCTCGCGAAGAACAGCGAGCCCGGGATCACGAAGAGCCCGAGGGACGCCGTGGCAAGCGACGCCATCCCGTCGCTCCAGCCGGCGTCGACGTAGAGCGCGGCCACCCAGCCGACGAGCCCCGCATAGGTCATCGACTGAAGGCCGAACGACGCGGCGGCGAGCAGCTCGACGCGGTCGGGCCGGCGCCGGACCGGGACGGCGAGGGCGACGTCGGCCTCGGACAGGCCGCCCCCGCTCGCCGCCGTCGACTGCGCCAGCTCCCGCGTGACCGCGGTCCAGACCACCGCGGCGACCACTGCCGGAACCGCGCTGATCGCGAACGCCTCCCGCCAGCCGAGCGCGTCGGCAAGAGGGACGATCGAGATCGCGATCACGACGACGCCGATCGAGAACGAGGAGACGTAGGCGGCCGTCACGGCGCCGCTCCGGTGTGAGAACTGCTCCTTGACGACGACCGGCAGCGCCACGCCAGCGAGCGCGATGCCCATCCCGATCGGCACCGTGGCGGCGATCATCAGGAGCGGCGTCGGCGCCACCGCGCGGAGCAGGGTGCCGCCGGCGATGAGCAGCAGCGCCAGCAGGATCACGCTGTAGGGCGACCCGCGCCGGATCAGCGGCGGCCCGGTGAAGGCGAAGGCGCTCATGCAGGCGAAGGGGATCGAGATCAGGACCCCGGCCAGCGCGCTGCTCATCCCCGTGTCGGCGCGGATCGTCTCGATCACGGGGCCCGGCGAGGCGATCCCGAGCCGCAGGTTGAGCGCCGCGATCAAGACCGCGACGAGCAGCCCGGCCGGCACGCGCTACTCGATCACCGCGAGTGCGTGGATCTCGTGAAGGTAGCCCTCCTGGTACAGCCCCGTGGTCCCGACCGACGTCCACGCCGGACTGTTGTCGCCGAGCGCCTCGACGGCCGCGGCCGCGACGTCCTCCCAGTCCCGGGGGTCCTTGTGAAACGCGGTGACCTCGACGACGTCGGCCAGTGAGCCCCCCAGCATCTCCAGGCCGGCCCCGATCTGCTCGAAGCAGTAGCGCGCCTGGGCGCCCGGGTCGCCCGCGTACAGGATGTCGCCGGCGCCGTCGGACGAGACCTGTCCGGCGATCCCGACCAGCTTCCCGGACTCCTTCTTCGTCACCGCGGAGATCGGCATCTCGCGCCACCAGACGCTCTCGGGCGCGCGCCCGATCCGTGCACCGGCGCTCAGGTCGAGGATCCCCCGGTACTGGCCGAGCAGCCCGCGCGTGTGCAGCCCAGGCACGCCGATCGTCGTCAGCGCCGCGGCGGCGGAGGGATCCACGTCCGCGAACACCTGCTCCCACGCCTCCGCCACCTCGGTCATGCCGCGCGGGTCGTGGTGGAAGCTGACCATGTCGACGAGGTCGCCGAGCGATCCCCCCGCCAGCTCGGCCACCTGGCCGACCCGCCTCATCGCCTCGTGTGCCTGACCGGCGTGGCTGCCGCGCTCGATCACCTCGCCGCCGGGCCCGATCGCGAGCTGACCCGACACGAACACGAGGTTGCCCTTCCGGCAGGCCGCCGACGCTGGGACCGAGCTCCACCAGGAGCCGTCCGGTGTGACGCAGCGCTTCGGCTCGTCGCCCAGCACCGCGATGCCCCGGATGACCACGAGAGCCCCGGGCGCGACCGCGCCGGTCATGGAGACCGCCGTCCAGGCCGGCTCGGAGCCTGCCGGCAGGAACTCCCGGCCGAGCTCGAGCACGGCGCTGATCTCACGGGGGTCGAGGTTGAACGAGACCAGGTCGACGAGGTCGTCCACCGACCCGCCGGCCTCCTCCACCGAGGCGATCAGGCCCTCGAACGCGCGCCGTGCCTGCGCCACGACGTCGCCCTCGTGCTCGACCGAGCCGTCGGCGCCGATCGCCGCGTGCCCGCCGAGGAAGACGAGGTCGCCGACCCGAACGAACTCGCGGCTCACCCCGGCACCTGCCAGAGCTCGACGATCAGGTGGTCGGGGTCATAGCAGTAGACGGTGCGGTGGCCGGCGAAGTAGCCCGCGTCGACCTCCTGCGGCGGGCAGGTGAACTCGACGCCCGCCTCGAGGAGCTTCTCGTACGCAGCCTGGATGTCGTCGACGGTCAGCGCGAAGTGATGCGCGCCGACGTCGCACGGCCGCAGCTCCATGCCGTCCTCGCGCGGCGGCGGCTCGTGGTACTGGAGCAGCTCGAGCATCGTCTCGCCGCCGGTGCCGAGCTCGACCAGCCGCAGCCGCGCCCCCGCGAGGGCAACCTCCCGCTCGAGCATCTCCCCCGCCATCTCGGTGTCGACCAGCACCTCCATCCCGAGCAGGTCGCGGTAGAAGCCGAGCGACCGGTCCATGTCCCCGACGCTGCGGCTCGTGTGGTGGACGCCGACGATTCGCGGCGCGCGCGCGGCCTCGCCACTCATGCCGCCGCCCAGCCGTCGTCGACGATCATGTCCAGCCCGTGTACGGCACGGGCGTCGTCGGAGGCGAGGAAGACTGCCGCCCCGGCCAACTCATCGGGCGAGATGTACGCGCGCCCGGTCGGGGTCTTCGACTCGAGCAGCTTGACGAACTCCGGGTCGTCCTGGAGATGCTGGTTCAGCGGGGTCGCGGTGTTGCCCGGCGAGATCGCGTTGACGTTGATCCCGTCCTTGGCGATCTCGGCCGCGAGCGCCTTGACGATCATCAGCACCCCGCCCTTGCTCGCGCAGTAGGGCACCGCGTTCGGGAACGCCCGCGTGCCGGCAATCGATGCGACGAAGATCAGCTTCCCGCTCCGCTTCGCCTTCATCAGCGGGATCACGGCCTGCGCCATGAGGAAGCTTCCCTTGAGGTTGACGTCGATCGTCCGGTCCCAGTCCTCCTCGGTGTACTCCTCCACCGGCTTGTTGATCATCAGCCCCGCGCCGTGGAACAGGATGTCCACGGTCCCGTACCTGTCCACGACCTCTCTGACGAGCGCGGCGACCTCGGCCTTGCTGGTCACGTCGGTTCGGATCGCGCACGCCGTGCCGCCGTCGCCGGTGATCTCGCGAGCGACCTCCTGGCCGCGCTCGACGTTGCCCGCGTTGACGACCGCGACCTGGGCGCCCTCGCGGGCATACGCCTTGGCAACCGCCTTCCCGATGCCCTGCGATCCGCCCGTCACGATCGCCACCTTCCCCTTCAGCTTCAAGCTCGGCCTCCTAAGGGTCCGTTCGTTTCGTCGTCCGCAAGCTCCGCCCGGCGCCGCGCAGTCGCGGGCTCATCGACCGCGCCGTCTCCGTCGAGCACCACGCCATAGACCTCGCGCGCCCGCTCGCTCGTGATCCACCCCTCGGCGACGTCGCGCTGCACCTTCTCCACCGGGCGCTCGCGCGGAGGCCCGTACCCTCCGCCGCCAGACGTGTACGAGACGACCGACTCGCCGGGCTCGAGCACGATCGTGGCGCAGGTCGGCAGCGGCTCCAGCTCGCCGTCGGCGCCGCGCCGGTAGTTGCGGATCATGGCCCCGTCGTGGCCGCCGACCGTCCCCTTGGCGTTGTTGATGGACCCGTCGGCGATGTAGGCGACCGCGAGCTTCTCCCCGCCTACCGGCCCGTACTCGCACAGCCCCGAGGGTGCCCCGACGGTGCGCCCGGCGCCCTCGGTGTCGGCCACGAGGCGGCGGGCGGTCACGAGGATCGGGAAGTGGAGCTCGTCGAGCTCGACGCTGTCGATGAAGCAGAGGCCGCCGTTCCCCGCGTGGCAGATGGTCAGCCAGGCGTCGGCCTTCGCGGCCGCGGCTCCGCCCGTGCTCAGCATGAATATCTGGTTGACGAACGGGGCGCCGCCGTTGCGGGGGTCGAGGCCTGAGATCACGCCCATCGACGCCGGGAAGAACGGGCCGCACTCGGCGAGCCCGAGACCGTCGGCGATCTGCGAGAAGGCGCGCTGCACGGGGTTGGTCACGCGGTCGGCGAGGTTCGTGGTCGCCACCGACATGCTCGTGGGATGCCTCCCACCGCCCGCCACGCTGCCGTCGCGGATGCGCACGCCGATCCGCCGGAAGCTGCCGGCGTTCGTCGGGACCTCGTCCTCGATGCTGTTGAAGATCCCGATCATCGCGGCGGTCCGAGCGCAGGCCTCGCTCAGGTTCAGCCCGCAGGGGAACGTGTCCGGGTTCTCGGTGAGGTCGACCTCGATCCGCTCCTCGTCGCTGTCGACCCGCACCGTGACCTTGATCGGGATGCCCTCGGGCGGCGTTCCCGGGACCGGGTCGTGGATGCTCACCGCGGAGGCCTCTCCGCTCGGCATCCCGGCGATCGCGGACCGCATCACCTTCTCGCTGTAGTCGAACCACTCCGAGGTGAATGCGTGCAGCGTGTCCCACCCGTACTCCGCGCCCATCGCGAGGATCTCGCGCTCGCCGATCCGCGCGGCGCCCATCATCGCCAGGAAGTCGCCGCGCCACTGCTCCGGGACGCGAATCCGCATCTCGCACATGCGGACGATGTCGGTGAGCTCCTCGTACTCCTCCTGCACCTTGACCGCGGGGAAGATCAGCGCGCCCTCCTCGTAGACGTCGCGCGCGTCGCCCATGTAGGTGGTGGGCTGTGAGTTGCCGCAGTCGGCCTGGTGCGCCTTCACCCACACGGTGAAGTGGTGCTCGCCGTCGTCGTCGATCACGGGGACGAGGATGGTGTGGTCGGCGGGATGGGAGCAGCCGTGGTACGGGGAGTTGTGCAGGAACGCGTCCCCGCGGCGCAGCACGGGGTGCAGCTCCATCATCGAGCGGGCCATCAGGTCGGCGCCGCTCAGGACGTGGATCGGGAGCGTCTCGGCGCCCGTGAGCAGCTCGCAGTCGCGCGTCACGACGCTCGTCGAGAAGTCCTTCGCGACGTTCAGCACGCCGGAGCGCCCGGTGCGGAACAGCGTGTTCGCCATCTTCGTCGTGACGGCGTCGAAGCGCTTGCTGAGCACGGCGAGCGTCACGGCGTCGAGCCGCTGCGCCGGCACGCTCACGGCGTGATCACCATCGTCCCGCTCTCCGTCCGCGCGGCGGTCGCCCCGGGGTCGACGACCACCGTCGTGAACGGGGACTCGATGATCGCCGGACCCTCGACGGCCGTGCCCGGCTCCATCGCCTCGAACAGCTCGACCTCGGTCTCGACGGAGCCGTGCCCGCCGAAGTACGCCTTCCGCGAGGGAGACACCCGCGCCTCGAAGACGCGCTCGCTCTCCAGACGCCCGATGCCGTGGGAGCGCAGCCGCGAGCGGGCGGTCGCACGCCAGCCGACGAACTCCACCTCGGAGCCCGGGTCGCGGAACGCGAAGACCTCCTCGTGAAGACGGTCGAAGTCCTCGCGCACGCGGCTCAGGTCGGCATCCGAGCGAAAGCGATCGAGCGTCAGGGGCAGGTCGATCTCCCAGATCTGATGGCGGTAGCGGCCCTCGGCATAGAGGTCGACGGTGTGCTCGGTCCCCCCGAGCCCCGGGCCCTCGATGAACTCGTTGCAACGCGCGGCGAGCGAGTCCAGCACGCCGTTCACGCCGTCGAAGTCGAACCTGTCCGTGGCCGCGTAGTACAGGGCACGGTGGTCGGCCTGCAGGTCCGACATCAGGGCGCCCGCGGCCGAGAGCGCCGCGCCGACCTCCGGGATCACGACCGCACGGCAGCCGAGCCGGCGGGCGATGGCGACCGAGTTGAGCCCGGCCGCTCCCCCGCCCCCGACCAGCACGGCCCCGCGAGGATCGATCCCCTGGTTGATCGTGATCTCCTCGATCGCCCCGACCATGTTCTCCGTCGCGAGGCGCAGGACCGCCGAGGCGGCCTCCGCGTCGGTGAGCCCGAGCGGCGACCCGACGTCGGCGGCGATGGCGGCGGCCGCCCGCTCGCCGTCGAGCTGCATCGTGCCCCCGAGGAAGAAGGCCGGATCCAGATAGCCGAGGACAAGCGCGGCGTCGGTGACCGTCGCCCGCTCGCCGCCCTTGCCGTAGCAGGCCGGCCCCGGCACCGCACCGGCACTCGCCGGCCCGACGTGCAGCAGCCCGCCGTCGTCGACCCAGGCGATGCTCCCCCCGCCCGCCCCGATGCTGCGGACGTCGACCGACGGGAACCCGACGATGTGGCCGCGGTAGCGCGGGCCGATCCAGGTCTCGGGCGTCATGGGGATCGCGTCGCGCCGGACCAGGCTGACGTCGAACGTGGTGCCGCCGGTGTCCGCGACGATCGCCGTGTCCGCGCCGGTGTCGGCGCGTGCGTAGTGGCGCCCCGCGATCGGCGCCATCGAGGGGCCAGAGCCGACCGCATGGATCGGCGCTCGCCCCATCTCGTCGGCGTCCATCACTCCGCCGCCGGACGTCAGCATCAGCAGCCGTCCCTCGAAGCCCGCCTCGGCGAGCCGGCGGGCCAGCCCCTCGAGATAGGTGGACATGAGCGGCTTCAGCGAGGCGTCGATGGCTGTCGACGACGCGCGCCGGTACTCGCGAAGGATCGGGTTGAGGACGTGCGAGAGCGTGTAGGGGACTCCCGGCAGGTGCTCGTCGAGCAACTCGGCGACGCGCAGCTCGTGCACGGCGTTGACCGTCGACCACAGGAGGCAGACCGCCACCGCCTCGACGCCGAGCTCGCCCAGCTCCGCGATCAGCTCGACCGTCGCGCCCTCGTCGAGCGGCTCGACCACCGAGCCGTCGGAGGAGATTCGCTCGCGGACCTCGAACGTGAGCGCACGCGGCACGTACGGCTGCGGGAACGGAACGGCGAAGTTGAACGGCTCGATCCGGCCCCCCTCGCGGAAGACGAGGATGTCGGGATGGCCCGCGGTGGTGAGCATGGCCGTCCTGGCCGTGGTCTCGGTGATCACGGCGTTGATCGCATGCGTGGTCCCGTGGATGAAGATCTCCCCCGCCCCCAGCAGCCGGTCGACCGGCGTCCCCATGCTCTCGGCCGCGACGCCGATCGCGTCCATGATTCCGGCGACCGGATCGTCGGGGGTGGTCGGCGCCTTGAACATGTGCAGCGCGCCGCGGTCGTCCTCGAGCACCAGATCGGTGAAGGTGCCGCCGGTGTCGACCGCGAACCGCATGCGCGGATCATTTCACGGCCCGAGAGCCTTTGGCACATCGTTTGCACAGATGGCGCCGGGGAAACGCCGTTCTTCTGGTCTGGGCCTATGTCACTGGCGGGGAGCGATAGCGTGTAATCGATTGCAGGCCCGCGACGAGCAAGGAGGTTCAGCGATGACGATCTCGGCGCCCTCCGGGGATCGTGCCGTGCACGTGCCGATGCTGATCGGAGGCTCCGAGACAGAGGCGGCGAGCGGCCGGGTCCTGCCCGTGCTGAACCCCGCCACCGGCCGCCGGATCGCGACGGTTCCGGCGGGCGACGCCGAGGATGTGGACCGCGCCGTCCGCGCGGCTCGTGACGCGTTCGACGACGGTCCCTGGCCGCGGCTCTCGATTCAGGACCGCGCCCGGATCCTGAACCGCATCGCCGACCACATCGAGGATCGCCTCGACGAGCTGTTCCGGCTCGAGACGGAGAACAACGGCCGGCCGGTGATCGAGACGCGGGCGCAACTCACGCGCGTGCCCGAGTGGTACCGCTACTTCGCCGCGCTCGCTCTCGCCCAGCGGACCGAGGTGATCCCGATGCAGGGCCCGTACCTCAACTACCTGGAGCGGTTCCCGCTGGGCGTCTGCGGCATCCTGCCGCCGTTCAACCACCCGCTGTTGATCGTCACGAGGAGCCTCGCGGCGGCACTCGCGACCGGCAACTGCGTCGTGGTCAAGCCTTCCGAGCTGACTCCGCTCACGACTCTCGAGCTCGCCAGGATCGCCTCCGACGCGGGGGTTCCGGACGGCGTCGTCAACGTCGTCACCGGCTACGGGCCGGAGGCGGGCGCGGCCCTTGCCGGGCACGAGCTGGTCGCGAAGGTCAGCTTCACCGGGGGGACCGAGGTCGGCAAGGCGGTCGCCGCGGCGGCGGCGGGCCGGCTCGCGCGCTCCACGACGGAGCTCGGCGGCAAGGCGCCGCTGATCGTGTTCCCCGATGCCGGGATCGAACGCGCGGTCGCCGGCGCCGCCTTCGCCTCCTTCGTCGCGGCCGGGCAGACCTGCATCTGCGGCTCGCGGATCCTGGTCGAGCGATCGATCTACGACGAGTTCGCGACCGCCTTCTGCGCCACGGCCGAGCGGATCCGGATCGGCGACCCCGCCGACGAGCGGACGCAGCTGGGGCCGGTGATCTCGAGCCGCCAGCAGCAGCGCGTGCTCGCCTACGCCGAGACAGGCGTCGCGGACGGGGCGCGGCTCGCGGTGGGCGGCGGCCGGCCTGGCCTCGACCCCCCGCTCGACCAGGGCTTCTTCGTCGAGCCCGGCGTGCTCGTCGACGTCGACAACGACGCACGCGTCGCCCAGGAGGAGATCTTCGGTCCGCTCGCCGTCCTCGTCGCCTTCGAGGGCGAGGAGGACGCGATCGCCAAGGCCAACGCCGTTCGGTTCGGGCTCGGGTCGTCCGTGTGGACCCGCGACGTGGCCCGCGCGCACCGGGTCGCCGGCCGGATCGAGGCCGGCATGGTGTGGGTCAACGACCATCACCGGATCGACCCGGCGTCGCCCTGGGGCGGCGTGAAGGACTCCGGCGTCGGGCGCGAGAACGGCTGGGAGTCGTTCGACGAGTTCGCCCACATCCGCAGCGTCATGGTTCGAACCGCTGACGACCATGTCGACTGGTACGGGGACGAGGCCCCGGAGCGCCTCAACTAGCGCGGCGGAGAGGGCGGATGCGTGGATCCCGCATCAATCG
>Ga0190271_10001424_pt1 | contig 13592 bp, 8 predicted proteins | sample Popmic356T_FD_133747 | JGI IMG/M metagenome (GOLD analysis project Ga0190271, IMG submission 133747) | Populus adjacent soil microbial communities from riparian zone of Weber River, Utah, USA - 356 T | ecosystem: Environmental > Terrestrial > Soil > Riparian zone | place: USA: Utah | collected...
ATCATCGACGTGCGGCATGCCGTTCTCGAGCACCCGCGCATCGAAGCCGAGCTTGCGCATCGCAGCGACCGCGACGTCGCCGCGACCCAGCGCGGTCGCGCACAACGCGATGTTCCAAAGCACCCCCCGGCGATCGCCCAAGAGCTCGCGGGCACGTTCGGTCGCGCTGAGGCCGGCCTCGAAGTCGCCGCGAACCTTGTGCAGCAGCCCGAAGTTGAACCACCAGTCACCGTTCTGCGGGTCGAGCTCGAGCGCTTCGGTGTAGGCACCGGCAGCGTCGGCATAGCGGTGGGCGAGCCGCAAGGCATTGCCGTGATTCATCAACCAGTAGCCGCCGATGGCGGCTTGCCGGCGGGCATCGAACGACAGGCGTTCCAGGTTCCGCTCGGCGAGCGCCGCCGCACGCGTAGCTGCGCCATCACTCGGCACGGGGACATCGAGGCCGAGCAGCTCGGCGGCGCGAATCAGCGCGTCGCAGCCAGCCAGCTGCAGCTCTGCGTCGTCGGGCCAGCGCGCGACGATGCGCGCCACATCGGAGACCAAGCTCGCCCGGCCAGGCTGACAGCGCAGCAGAGTCAACCACAGGCGCGCGATCCGCGCGTCTTGCTCGAGCCGTGAGTCTGTGACCAGCGGCGCAACCACCGCGAACGCACGCGGCACATCGCCCGCCTTGAGCGCTTCTTCTACCTGGCTGACGATCGCATCGATTTGGGGATGATTCATGATGGGGAGGGGCTCGAAGCCACGACATAGCAGGGATTTGCGCCGTTGCACCCCCTTACGCCTTCCGGCACCCGACATCAGCCGCGCGGCGGAGCGAGGCTGCTGCACGACAATCCTCCCAGCTCTTGGGTGTAGAATGAGACCGACGGCACCGGTGGTACCAGTACAGGAGCCACCGTGCGCGCAGCCGCGGGTGCGCGCCGTGCCCAACGCGCGCCCTGCGACGCCCCGAGGAGACGAGCATTGCCCCTTCTGCGACGCGGCTACGGACACACTGACGTAGGAAGACGACGCTCCAGCAACGAGGATGCCTTCGTTGTCGACGACACCTTGGGCCTCTACGTGGTCGCCGACGGGATGGGTGGTCACAGCGCAGGCGAGATCGCGAGCCAGCAGGCCATCGAGACGCTGCACAACATGATCATGCGCGAGCGCGAGGCGCTCACGGAGCTCGAGCAGTTGCACAGCGACCACGACGCGCGCGATCCCGACGAGCAGATCGCGACGTCGGCAGTCGCACGCCGCGCACAGCGCATTCTGGAGAGTGCTGTTCAGCACGCGACCTACATGGTCTTTGGCATGGCGGAGAACGACCCCGAGCGCAAAGGCATGGGCACGACACTCTCCGCACTGTTTCTGTGTGGAGATATCGGCCTCACGGCGCAGGTCGGCGACAGCCGCGTATACAGGGTGCGCGGCGACGCGGCCGTGCAGATCACGGAAGATCACACGCTGATCGCCTGGCAGCTCAAGCAAGGCATGATCACCGAGGAAGAAGCCCGTAACTCGCCACAGAAGAACGTGATCACCCGCGCGGTCGGCTCGCGCGACTACGTGCAGGTGGACAGTCGCTGTCTGCACGTCGAGGCCGGCGATACGTTCTTACTCTGCTCAGACGGAGTTCACGGCTACTTCGAGGCAGACGAGCTCGCCCAAGTGATGACGGTCGGTGCCCAGGCCGCACCGCGCCGGCTCGTCGAGCTCGCCAACCAGCGCGGTGGCCGAGACAACCTGACGGCGATCGCAGTCGAGCTCGTGCGGCCCGAGTGAAGCACCGCTGCTGCCGGGGCCGGCTCGAGCCGGAGCGCAGCAGCCCGCAGCGCGGCAGCCCGCAGCGGCGCGCGTCAGCCCTGCTCTAACGGATTGCTCTGGCCCGTGGGGCTCGCAGGAGGGCTCGGCACCAGACTGCTGCGGTAGCGCGGCGGCGCCATCGACTGCGGACGCGCGACCCCCAGAAACAGCTCGCGCAGGTGGAAGAAGAACGTCTGCGTGATGCTCAGCACGGGCACCGCCAAGAGGGCACCGACGATGCCCGCGAGATGCTCACCCGCGAGCAAGGCGAACACGACGAGCACCGGATGTACGCGCGCGGCCTCGCCCATGATCTTCGGATTGAGGAAGTTGGCCTCGAGCTGATGGATCGCGACCACCCAGACCAACACCAGCGCGGCGAGGCCGATGCCCTGCGGCAACGCGACCAGGACGGCGGGCACCGTGCTCAAGATCGAGCCGAAGATCGGCACGATCGACATGACCGTCGCGGCGAGCGTGAGGAACGTCCAGTACTTCAACCCCAGCAAACCAAAGCCGACGCCGGACAACACCCCGTTGACCAAGCAGATCAAGAGCTGACCGCGCACGACGCCTGCGAGGCCACGATCGAGGCGACGCACTAGGTCGTCGAAGTCACCGCGGCGACCTGGTGGATACAGCGTCCGGAAAAAATCCAGGATTCGATCCCGGGTGATCAAGATGTAGGCCGAGACCATCAAGGTCATCACTAGGCCGAAAATGCCGCGTGTGAGCGAGAGCGCGACGGCGCGTGCGGCGTTGAACAACGTGACCGCGGAGCGCTGCGTGCTGTGCATCGCGCCACCCAACAGCTGGTTGACCGCGTCACCCAGGTCTTCGCGATCCTGCGCGCGTGGACGGGCGGGCGTAATGCGGTAGGCGTTTTCGCCATCCTGCGCCACACGGATGCCCTGCGTGGGCAACGTGATCTCATAACCACCGGAGACACGTGGGCGCACCTGAATCGCTGTCGGGTCTTCGTTGTGCGTGCCAGTCCGCGGTTCGGGCTCTGACTCGTCGTCCGCCATCAGGTCTACGTCGAGACTTCCGAGGTAGCGGGTGCTCACCTCGCGCAAGCGGTGCTCGATCGCCGGAATCCACTCGTTGCGCGCCTGCGCGGCGACGCGTGGCGCTTCCCGCGCCAGCCTGGACAGCTCGGTCGCGAGCCGCGGCACCGAGAACGCGACGACGGATACCAGGCTGCTGATCACACCGAGGTAGAGCACGACGACGGCCACCCAACGCTTTGGCCTGCGTCCGAACAGACGAATGCGCTCTGTAGCGTCCACCACAGGCGACAACACGTAAGCCAGCACCAGCGCGAACAGAAACGGCATGAGCACGTCGCGCGCGATAACCAATGCGATCACGACGACGAGCGCGAAACTAACCAGAAAAACCCAGCGCCGAGTCCGCGACCCCGGGCCCGACGGCGGCAGTTCAGGCTCCAAACTCGGCGATGCGCTGCCGTTGCTCATAAACGCAAGATACTCCAAACCCGGTGGGCCTGCCGGCAGTAGCGGGTGTTTGGACGACTACACTCGTGACAACCGTGTGCCGGCCCACTCCGCGTGATCGTGTGGTCAAACCGCCCGCCGAACAGACTCGGCGTTCGGCATGCGCGAACGAGGACACGCGAGGTGGTCCGCCCGCACGGGCAGTACCCCAGATCCAACAAACCATGGCGATCGACGCGCGAGCCGCTTCTACAAGCGCAATCGCACCGCTTTGCACACCTCACGCTCGTTCACACGAGCGGCGCGTGCTCAGGCGCGACGCACAGCTGCGCACCGATGCCACCGACTTTCACACACAACACTGCGCCGCTTTACCGCGCGGTCCGCGCGCTGGGCGCCTGCAGAGGCCCCACGCCAACCTAAGTCGTCGTGAGGCCAACAGCCAACCAGCAGCGCGCGCCGGAGTCGGCTCACTCCTTCGTGAGATTTTCGAGCTTGCCCTTGAGCACGTCGCCCAGGGTTGCGCCCGACGAGCCGCTCGGACCCACGGCCTTGCGGCCGCCTTCCTCACGCGCCTTCTCCATGAACTTCATCGCTTCGACGTCTTCCTCACGCTCGTTCACACGGCGCAGAGACAGCGCGATGCGCCGCTCGTTCGGATCCATCGAAATGATCTCGGCCTTGATGATGTCGCCCTCTTTGAGGTGCGCACCGGGATCCGACGCGTAGTCCATCGAGAGCTCGGAGACGTGGATCAAACCTTCCACGCCGCGCTCGATCTCCACGAACACGCCGAACTCGGCCACCGACTTGACGCGCACCTCGAGAATCGTCCCGACGGGATAATTCTCGGGCAGACGCAGCCAGGGATCCTCGAACAGCTGCTTGATGCCGAGCGAGACCTTCTTCTCGGCGTGGTTGATCGACAAGATGATGGCTTCGACTTCGTCGCCCTTCTTGTACAGATCAGCCGGATTGTTGATGCGCTGCGTCCAGCTGAGATCGCTCTTGTGGACCATGCCGTCCACGCCGTCTTCGATCCCGACGAACACACCGTAATCCGTGAGCGAGCGGACCTTGCCGCGGATGATGTCGCCCGGATTGTACTTGGAAGCGAACTGATGCCAGGGGTCTGGTGCCAGTTGCTTGAGACCAAGGCTGATGCGCTTGGCTTCGGGGTCGACCTCGAGCACTTGGCAATCGACGACTTGCCCAACCTCGACGACCTTGCTCGGATGCTTGGGCTTGCCCCAGCTCATCTCGCTGACGTGGATGAGGCCTTCGATGCCCTGCTCCATCTCGACGAATGCGCCGTAGTCCGTGATCGACACGACCTTGCCGCGGATACGCTTGCCGATCGGATAGCTCTCCGACGCGTGCTCCCACGGATCGTCCATCGTCTGCTTCAAGCCGAGCGACACGCGCTCGGTTTCGGCGTTGTAGCGCAGCACCTTCACGGTGACTTCGTCGCCGATCTTGAATACTTCCGACGGGTGATTCACCCGGCCCCAGCTCATATCCGTGATGTGCAGGAGACCGTCGATACCGCCCAAGTCGACGAACGCGCCGTACTCGGTGATGTTCTTGATCGTGCCGCGCACGACCATGCCCTCTTCGAGCTGCTGCAGCGTCTTCGCCTTGAGCTCGTTGCGCTCCTTCTCGAGGAGCACGCGACGGCTGAGGACGATGTTGCCGCGCTTCTTATTGAACTTGATGACCTTGAACTCGAAGGTCTGACCGATGAGCTTGTCGAGGTTGCGGACTGGACGCAGGTCCACTTGTGAACCCGGCAAAAATGCCTTCACACCGCCGCGGATGGAGACCTGTAGGCCACCTTTCACGCGCGCTGTAATCGTTCCTTCGATCAGCTCGTCACGCTCGCAAGCGGCGCTGATCTCGTCCCACACCTTTAGTTTGTCGGCCTTCTCCTTAGAGAGCGCGACCAAACCCTGATCATTCTCACGAGCCTCAACCAGCACATCCACGCGGTCGCCGGGATTCACGCTCACCTTGCCGGAGGTGTCGATGAACTCGCTCGCTGGGATGACACCTTCGGACTTGTAACCAATGTCCACGACGACGGTGTCGCGGTTCACTTTGATCACAAACCCCTGAACGATGTCGCCTTCCTTCAGCGAATCCGTTTGCTCCGACGAGGCCTCGAATAGCGCTGCAAATGACTCCTCTGCGGCCTTAGTACCGCTGGCTGTGGCCTGTGTGCTCGTCATGTTTTCTGGGAAACCCTTTCCTACTCCGGAAAAGCACAAAGCGTGCGGCAGTCCGCCGCTCCGCATAGAACTGGTTTTAGTAACAAGCGTGCGAGAAACGCACCCGCGCGCGTGCTGGCAAGGCGGAAGAACACCTTGTCGGGCGCGCGAACTTAACAGCGAGGTATAGCGCTGTCAACCCAGCGATCACGCACCCTTTGATCGAGCGAGTTGTGCAAGCTGCTCGACCACTGAGTCGATGTCCAAGTGGGTAGTGTCTACGGTGACAGCATCCGAGGCAGCGCGCAACGGTGCGACCGAGCGGGTCGCGTCACGGCTGTCCCTAAGGCTAATCTCAGCGAGCGTTTGGCCTAAATCGGCCATGATGCCACGTTCCGCTAGGTCTGAGACCCGGCGTCCGGCGCGCGCCTCGGGCGCCGCCGTAAGGAACACTTTGAGCTCAGCGTCGGGAAAAACAACCGTCCCGATGTCGCGTCCTTCTAGAACGACGCCCCCGGCGCGGCCTAACTGACGCTGCAGCTCGAGCAGCCCTTGGCGCACGCTCGGGTGCTTCGACACCTCGCTCGCGCCCAGTGAAATTTCCGGCGTGCGGATGGACTCTGCGCGGTCCTGTCCATCGATGAACAGGCGGGGCGGATCGCTGGAAACGCGGCGAAATTCGAGCTTCAGCGCAGCGGTGAACGGGCCTAGGGCGGCCTCGTCCGACCACGCGATCCCTGCCTCACGCGCGGCCCATGCCACACCGCGGTACAGCGCGCCGGTATCGACCAGCACGAAGCCCAAGCGTTGCGCGAGCCGGCTGGCGACCGTGCTCTTACCGGCTCCGGCCGGGCCATCGATGGCGATGACGGGAAGTGGACGGGATAACGACGTCATGCGTGTTCGATCGAAGCTCCGAGCTGTGCCGCTGCCGTGAGAAAGCCGGGATGAATGGCGGCCAGGCTTTGAGCCGCGTGCTGTACCACGGTCTCACCCTCGGTGGCCAACGCGAGCGTGCAAGCCATCAGCGCGAGCGCCGGATCGGCCTGGGCATCGATACGGCGAAAAGCTGCGTGTTTCGGCCTCGGCTGCCGCGGGATGCGCAGCTCGCCCGGCGTGCGCTCGATCGAAAAACCAAAAGCACTCAGTATGGGGTCCAATTGCCGCCACTCGGGATCCGGCTGAGCGCCCAGCGCACCGAGCTCACACATGTGAACGCCGCGCTCCGACACCGGCCCCAAGAGCGCCAGCGCAGGCACGGCTTGTCCGGCGCTGACGAGCAGCTGTGCATCGACGACGCCGCCGCGAACGTGCGCCGATCGCAGCCGCAGCTCGGCGATCGGCTCGCGCAGCGCGGCGTCGCCCGTGGGCTGCCAGGTGATAGCGGCCCCCCAGGAACGCAGCGTATCGAAGACACCGCTGCGCGCGGGATTGACCGAAACGTCGTGCAGCGTGACGTCGCTACCCGGCAGCCACTGAACCAGCACGCCGAGGTACGCCGCGACGCTGGCGCTACCCGGGATTTGCACGCTTCCGAGGGGTGGTAGGACGCGGTTCCATGCCGGCCCATCCAGTGCAACGACACTGCCAATCCGTCGTAGCGGCACGCCGAGCGCGACCAGCAGGCGCTCGAGCGCGTCGCCGGAGACCTGCGGCTCCGACAAAGTCGTCACGCCTGCCGCATACAAGCCACTGAGCAACAAGGCGGCCTTGGCGACTGGGTCGGCGAACGGCAGCGTGGCATCGAGCCCTTGGAGCCGTTCGGAATCGACCAACGGAGCGACTGCGATCGGAGGGTACAGCCGTTCGTTGGCGCCGCTGTGCGCGGCGACGTGACCACCGCGTGCGCGCAGCGCTCCGACCACATGGTCCACGGGCGGAACGCTCCGCATCGGCTGCAGTGTTACGCGCGTGCCGAATGGTTGAGCACACAGCACGGCCGCGAGCTGCGCCAGCAGCAGCGAGCTGCGCCCCGCATCGAGTGGGCCTGTCGGCGCGGTCAGTCGATCGACGCCCGTCCCAACGATGTGCAGTGTTCCATGCTCGAAGTGGCACTGCGTGCCGAGCGCGCGCCATGCGGCGAGCGCAGTCTCGATCTGGGCGCTCGCTTTGACTGCGCCGAGCCGCGATTCCCCCTGCGCGAGCGCGGCGAGAGCCAGGCTGGATTCCAAGACTTCGTTGTCTGGACCGACGCGCACGGCGCCGCGCAACGGTCGACCGCCGTGGATGCGCACGGCGTCGTGTTCCAGCTTCATTCGCTCCATGCCCGGGATGCTACACCGAACGCGCGCAAGCGGATGGGCAGACGGCGAGCGCGCCGCGCCCTAGCCCATGGGCAGCGCCAGCGCAGCGGCACACGTCGAAGGCGTCAGCCTCCGGCAGGCACGGTGTCGAGCACGCGCGGAAGCGCCGACAGAAAGCGGTCGTTTTCGTGCGTCAATCCGAGGCTGACCCGCAGGTGGCGATGCAACGGCGGGCCGAAAGGCCGCACGATCACGCCCTCGCGCAAGAGCCCCTGATACACGAGCGCGGCTGGACGCTCGAGCGCCACGCACACGAAATTGGTCTGGCTCGGAGCGACCCGCAGGCCGAGACCAGACAGCGCGGCTGTGACGCGCGCGCGCTCCTGGCTGTTGTGCTCCACGCTGCGGCGCAGATGCTCGAGGTCGGCCAGCGCGGCGACGGCAGCCGCCTGTGCGATGGCACTGGCGTTGAACGGGACGCGCAGCCGCTGGAGATAACCGATGATCTCCGGAGTCGAGATCGCGTACCCCACGCGCAGCGCGGCCAAGCCGTAGACCTTCGAAAAGGTGCGCAGCACGATCAGCCGCTCGCGCAGGTCGCGCATGGAGAGGGCGCTCGCGAAATCGCTCGCCGTTGCGAACTCGGCGTAGGCCTCATCGATCACCAAGATCACATCGGCCGGTAGCTCCCGCACGAACGCGCGCAGCTCATCGGCGGGGATATGCGTGCTGGTCGGATTGCCCGGATGATCGAGGAACACCAGCTTCGTCTCGGGCCGCAATGCACGGCGCAGTGCGGGCAGATCCCAGAACAAGTTCTCGCGCAATGGCACCGGCGTGATGGGCACATTCGCAGCGGCGAGCGACAGCGGATAGCACGCGAAGGTCGGCACACCCACGATGGCGTGGTCGGCTGGCCCCGCGAACGTGCGCACGATCAGATCGATCAGCTCATTCGAGCCGTGGCCAATGCCGATCTCTGCCCGAGACACGCCGTAGACGCCCGCCAGCGCCAGCGACAAAGCGAGAGCCTGATCGTCTGGGTACAGGTGCGCACGCTCGGCCGTGGCCTTGGCCGCGGCGAGCGCGTGCAGCGACGGGCCGAGCGGGTTCTCGTTGCTAGCGAGCTTGACTGCACCCGTGATCCCCAGCTCGCGCTCCAGATCCTCTACGCGCTTGCCAGGCACGTAGGGAAGCAACGCCTCGATGTGGTCGGGCACGAGTGAGGTCCGCGAGGTCCGCGCGGTTGGGTCCGTCCCGCGCTTCACTCAGACCTGCCTGTCAACTGTCCTTCGCGCATGGATACGACCCGAGAACTTTTACGTACCGGCCAGCTGCGCGCAACTCCTCGATCGCCGATAGCACCGGTCGCTCGGTGATATGGCCGTCCACCTCGAACAAAATCAGATAGCGGAACTCCCAGCCGCGCGCAGGCCGCGTCTCGAGGCGATACACGTTGATTCGCCGATCTGCGAATGGCCGCAAGCAATCGACCAGCACACCGGGCGCGTCGTGCAGCGCGACGGTGACCGCCGTGCGGTCGCGACCTGTGCGCGGCGGATAGTCGTGCCCTAGCGCCACGTAGCGAGTGTCGAGGTCCGGGACATCTTCGACGGATTTCTCGACGAGCTCCCAGCCGCCCACTGCCAGCGCGAGGTTGGTGCCGAGCGCTGCCGCACCCGGCTCCTCCACGGCACGGGCCGCAGCCACGTTGTGGTTGAGCGTGTCGATGACGCTCGCGCTGGGAAAGTGCTGCGCGAGATAGCGCTCGCACGCCACGAGCGCGCTGGTCGCCGCATAGATCTTCTGAATCTGGCTGCGCGTCGTGGCCTTCGACAGCAGATGAAACTCGCGTCGCAAGGGGATCTCGGCGAGGATCTTTACGTCGCTGCGCGCGAGCAGGTTGAGCGTCTGGGTGACCGCGCCATCGTGCGAGCTTTCGAAGGGCAATACACCATACCCCGCACCGCCACGCGCGATCTCGGTCAGCACGGCCTCGGCCGAAGCGACGGATCGCAGGCTCGCCGAGGCGCCGAAGTGTGTGCGCGCCGCCAAGTTTCCCAGCCCGCCCTCCTGCCCGGCGTACACGACCTGCGTGGGCGCGACCAGTGCAGCGCACGCCGAGAGCACTTCGCGCATGACTGCGCGCGACGCGTCGTGGGACATGCTTGTGACTTGGGCGGCGAAGCGCGCTAACACATCGGCGTCGCGCGACAGCGTAAAATAGGCATCCGTGGCACTCGCGCGCAGCGCGGCGAGCTCCCCCACGGCTTTCACGCGTGCATCCAGAGCCTCTGCCAAGCTCTTGTCGGCAGCTTCGACGGCATCGCGGATTCTCTCGAACTCCTGCTTCGCGTTGCTCATGTAGCTACGTTACACCGGACCGCCACGCTCGGCACGACGCCCGCGTCGCAGCACACCACGTCCGCTCACATCCACGGCTTCCGCGCCCGAGGTCTGCGCACGACGTGCGCCTGAGATGCACATAGCCGGCGACACGAACGGGTTGTTCTGCTGGATAGGTGGTGATGGCGGCACACGTGCGCGAGCGCCACGCCACACCGCCAACTGCAAGCCACCGCACGCGATTGCGTGCCCATGTGACTACGCGTCTAGCGGTTAGGCCACTAGGCCGGCGGCAACAACGCCTTGAGGCGCGCGAGCGCATTGAGCGCGTCGAGCGGCGTCATGCGTTCGAGATCGAGCTCGCGCAGTGTAGCCTCACAGGCAGAAGGCGGAGCAGCGCGCGCGGGTGTGTCGAACATCGTCAGCTGAGCTGCGTTGCGCCCACCGCGGGCTTTTTCAGTGGGCAGCGGCAGCCCGTGATCACCTTGCTCGAGCTCGCGCAGGATGGTGCGCGCACGCGCCAGCACGATCTCGGGAAAACCAGCCAGGCGCGCCACCGCGATCCCGTAGCTGCGATTCGCTGCCCCTGGGACGAGACGGTGCAGAAACACGACGTCGGCACCGTGCTCGCGCGCCGCCACGTTGTAGTTCACGACCCCCGGACGCATCTCGGCGAGCTCACACAGCTCGTGATAGTGCGTCGCAAACAGGCTCCGGCACTGGACCACGTCGTGCAGATACTCCGCTACGGCCCATGCGATCGACAGGCCGTCGTAGGTGCTCGTGCCGCGACCGATTTCGTCGAGAATCACCAGCGAGCGACGCGTGGCACCGAGCAGGATCGAGACAGTCTCCTGCATCTCGATCATGAACGTGCTCTGTCCTGCCGCGAGATTGTCGCTCGCACCCACGCGCGTGAAGATGCGGTCGCAGAGCCCAATGCGCGCGCTCGCGGCGGGCACGAAGCTGCCGAGCTGCGCCAGAATCACCGCCAGCGCGGTCTGGCGCATGGTGGTCGACTTGCCTGCCATGTTCGGGCCGGTGATCACCATCAAGCGTGGGCCATCGACGGCGAGCTGCAGGTCGTTCGGAACGTAGCTGCCGCGCGCGATCATCGACTCGACGACCGGGTGGCGAGCGTCGCTCAGCGACAGCTCCAGCGACTCATCCACGTCGGGGCGAACGTAGTCGTGCCGATGCGCGACGTCGGCCAGAGCCGCATGCACATCGAGATCGGCCAAGGCCGCCGCCAAGCGCCGCAGGCGGCCGGCCTCGGCGCCGATGCGCTGGCGCAGTGCCACGAACAGCTCCTGCTCGATGGCACGCAGCCGCTCGTCGGCGTTCAAGATCTTGGCTTGAACCGCTTCGAGCTCCTCGGTCGTGAAACGCTCGCCACCCACCACGGTCTGCTTGCGCCGGTACTCGTCTGGAACCTTGCCGGCTTTGGAGCGCGTGATCTCGATGTAGTAACCGAACACCTTCGTGTAGCGGATCTTCAGCGTGTTGATGCCGGTCCGCGTGCGCTCGCGCTCCTCCAAACGCAGGATGACATCTTTGCTCGCCGTGCTCAGCTCGCGCAGCTCGTCGATGCGAGCGTCGTGACCGTCGCGAAAAATGCCCGCTTGGGTCGCGACCAGCGGCAGCTCGTCCTGCAGGCTCGTCGACAGCACTTCGAACAGATCCGGACATAGGTCCTGCGGGCGCAAGCGCGTGAGCACGTCATCGACGCTGTGCGCAGCGGCAGCGTCCAACGCTGCACACAACGACGCGGCATGCGTCAGTGCCGTACGGATCGCGCCCAGCTCGCGCGGTGAAGCCACACCGAGCGAAGTCCGCGTCGCCACGCGCTCCAAATCGCCGATACGCTGAAGCTCCCCACGCAGCTGATTGCGTAAGGTCGCGTCTTCCGCAAGCGCTTGCACGGCATCGTGACGGCGCCTGATCGCATCGAGCCGCGACAGCGGAGCGAGCAGACGGCGGCGCAGCAGGCGCGCACCCATCGGCGTGTGCGTCGCGTCGATCAACGACAAGAGCGAGCCCTTCTTTTCGCCGGACAGCGTGCTCACGAGCTCGAGGTTGCGCACCGCGGCTTCGTCGAGCGCGAGCAGGTTGCCCGTGTCGTACATCAGCACGCGCTGCACATCGAGCGCAGTCCCAGGCTGCGCCGCCAACGTGTAGCCGAGCACGAGCTGGATGGCCTCGGTCGACGCGGCATCCAGCTGCTTGGGCTCGGGATGCAGCGCGATGATCTTCGCGATCTGGGGATCGCTCACGGCGCGCTCGTGCACCGAGCTGAGGTTCGTGCGCTGAGCGGCGCGCGGAAAAAGCCGCCCGAGCGTCTTTTGCAGCACCTCGGGCACGCGCTGCAGCAGTAGCTCGCGCGGCTCGCTGCGCGAAAGCTCGGTGAGCAGCTCGCTCTCGGAGCCGAATGTCGTCGTGCTCACCTCGGCAGCCCCCAGCTCGAGCAGCGCGAAACCGTAGCGCTGCTCGTGAGCCACGACCGCGACCAAGAAGTTGGGCCGCCGTGCGTCGACGCTGTCCGGCTCGAGCGCGAGCGCGGGCGTCACGACCCGCACGACCTCACGCGGGACGATGCCTTTGACCTTAGATGGGTCTTCGAGCTGCTCGCAGATCGCGACCCGCTGTCCTTGTTCGATGAGGCGCGCGATGTAGCCGGCGGCCGCGTGATACGGCACACCCGCCATCGGAATCGGCACGCCCTCGGCGTCTGAGCCACGCGACGTCAGCGTGAGCTCGAGCATCGACGAGACGATGACCGCGTCCTCGTAGAACATCTCGTAGAAGTCGCCCAGGCGAAAGAACAGCAGCGCGTCCGGGTACTCCTGCTTGGCGCGAAAAAACTGCTCCATCGCCGGCGAACGGCGCGGGCGCTTGTCGCGTTCGCGCTTCATTGCACCGTGTATTCGTAAGAAACGGTCCCCAGCATAGGATCGAATGTGAGAGGGATCAGCCCGCGCACCGTGATGTCGATCGTGTACAAGGTTTCAGTGACCGCGCTGTAGCCCAGATCCACCGGCATCACGCCGCGGACTAGCCCGCTGGCACCGAGGTCGCTGGCGTTGAGCAACAGCTTGGGCGTATTGCTGAGACCGATCAATCGCAACGTCGCCGATGGATCGTAGGTGCCCGCACTGGGCTGAAATGCGATCAAGCCATTGTCGAAGCGCACACCAGCGCGTGCGCGTCCGGTGAGGCGAGCGTCTTTGCTCGAGTCGTTCCGGCAACGCCCGGTGTCAGGCTGGCGCACGACGTGGTGCTGGAAGCCCAGGTTGCCGGAGCTTTGCACCAGGAAGCTGTCGCGCACGTGCACCTGAAAGGTCAACGGCATGCCAGCAAAGCAGGCCGAGACTTGCTTCAAGGTGGCAGTCGGTTGTTTGCGCGAGCTGACGATGAGCTGCGGGTTGAGCACGAGGCGGTGCCCAAACGCCTGGCGAATCCGGAACGCGATGGGCGTTCCCTCCTGATCGCGCGCGCTCACGAGCGCATTGCACAGCTCTGCCTCCTTCGGGTCGAGGCTGGCGGCC
>Ga0190271_10001425_pt1 | contig 13589 bp, 12 predicted proteins | sample Popmic356T_FD_133747 | JGI IMG/M metagenome (GOLD analysis project Ga0190271, IMG submission 133747) | Populus adjacent soil microbial communities from riparian zone of Weber River, Utah, USA - 356 T | ecosystem: Environmental > Terrestrial > Soil > Riparian zone | place: USA: Utah | collected...
CACGGATGCCGAGGGCGCGCTGCGCGCGGCCAGCCGCAAGTTCGAAACACGCTTTGCCCGCATGGAGCAGCTGGCCCGGCAACGCAATCAGGCGTTGAACCGGCTTTCGGCGCAGCAGTGGGAAGCGCTGTGGCAGGCCGCCAAGAGCTGATCAGCCGAGTTCAGTTCCGGTTCAGACGGGACTGCCTAAGCTGGCGCCGTAAAGTCAGAAAACCGGAGCGCATATGTTCAGCAGGAAGGGCCTCGGCAGCATCGCGGCCAGGGTGACGGCAACGCACCTCCGGGTGCGGGTCGCGGTCGAACCGGCTGACTGAACCGGTTAGACTCCAGAAGATTCGGAGTCAACATGCGGCGACATCGGCACACAGTCTGGGGATTGAGCGCGTTGCTGCTGACGGGCGGCGCGCTGGCTCGTCCGAAGCCGATCGCCGACGTTTCCCGCACCACGCACCGGCATGAGTCGGGTCCGGCAGTCTTTGGTCAGGCCACCGGCAATCGCGATCGCATCGTTGAAGCCATCCAGAAGCGCTACAACGCCCAGGTGGTGCGCGTCACCGAAATCAATGACAACGGCCGCATCGTCTATGAGATGCGGCTGCTGTCCGACAGCAAGGTGTGGAACATCCGCGTCGACGCCGCGACCGGGCAGGTATTGCAGGGAGCGGAATGATGCGTGTCCTCGTGGTCGAGGATGAAGCTGCGCTGCGCGAAGGGTTGAAGCAGGCGCTGGTCACTGCCGGTCACACCGTGGATGTGGCTGCCGACGGCGAAGAGGGCCTGTACGCGGCGCTGGAATACCCGGTGGATGTGGCCATCGTCGATATCGGCCTGCCGAAACTGTCGGGCCTCGAGGTGATCCGGCGCCTGCGCGCGGCCGGCAAGAGCTATGGCGTGCTGGTGTTGACGGCACGGGACCGCTGGCAGGACAAGGTGGAAGGCCTGGGCGCGGGCGCCGATGACTACGTGGCGAAGCCGTTCCACTTCGAGGAAGTGCAGGCGCGGCTGGGTGCACTGCTGCGTCGCTCGGCCGGCTGGGCCACGGCGACGTTGCATTGCGGACCCATCGAACTGGATACGCGCTCGCAAAGCGTCACGGTCAAGGGCGAAGTGGTGTCATTGACCAGCTTTGAATACCGGTTGCTGGAGCATCTGATCCTGCACGCCGGTGAAGTGATCTCGAAAGCCGAACTGACCGAGAAACTGTATGAGCAGGATTTCGAGCGCGACAGCAATGTCATCGAGGTGCTGATCGGCCGGCTGCGCCGCAAGCTCGATCCGGATGATGTGTTGAAGCCGATCGAAACGCTGCGCGGCCGCGGCTATCGCGTCACGCTGCCACGTTCCTCCGGCTGAGCAATGCCACGCCCGCCGTCCGTCAGCCGCAAGCTGCTGTGGTCGGTGGCGGTGCCGCTGGTGCTGTTCTTCGCGCTGACCATGCTGGTGCTGGACATCATGTTCCGCAACCTGACGCTGCAGTCGCAGCGCGAGGTCCTGAATCAGCAACTGGTGGCGCTGGTGTCGGCGGTGGACTCGGCCGACGATGGCGAGTTGCAGATCCGGTTGCAGGACCCGGACTCGGCATTCTCCGCGCCGGGTTCGGGCCACTACGCCGTGGTGCGCACCGCAGACAGTGCCATCAAGTGGCGCTCGCCGTCCCTGACCGGCGTGGAGGTGGATTTCGGCATGCCGGTGGCGGCCGGCGCCACGGCCACGCTGCAGCGGCAGCTGTCGGACGGCGTGCGGTTGACGGTGTTGAGCCGTGGCCTGCAATGGGAATATTCGCCTCGACGGAGCGAGGAGCTGGTGTTCAGTGTCGCCGCCAGCATGGAGCCCTACTACGAGCAGCTGTGGTCGTTCCGGCGCACCATCTTCGGCTGGTTCGCCCTGATGACGGCGCTGCTGCTGGTTTCGCTGGGCTGGTTGATGCGACGTGCGCTGGAGCCGGTGCGACGCCTGGAGCGGGAGATCGGCGAGGTGGAGCGGGGCGACCGCGAACGCCTGGGCGAACACTATCCACGCGAGCTGACCGGCGTGGCCGCCAATCTCAATGCCTTGCTCGGCGCTGAGCGCCAACGCATCGCGCGCTATCGCGACACGCTGGGCAATCTGGCGCACGGTCTGAAGACGCCATTGGCGCTGATGCGGACGGCACTGAGCCAGGGTGGTGACGTGCGCGGTCATGTGGATCGTGAGATCGATCGCATCGCGCAGATTGTTGATCACCAGCTGCAGCGCGCCGCCACCGGCGGCGCCGCGACGATTGGTCTGGCGCCGGTGCCGGTGCTGCCGGTGGCCACCGATCTGAAATCCGCCATGCAGAAGGTGCATGCCGGCAAGGGCGTGTCGGTGGAACTGCGCGTGGCGGCCGAGGCCGGCTTTCTCGGTGATCGCGGCGACCTGATCGAGCTGCTGGGAAATCTGCTCGACAATGCCTGCAAGTGGTGCCGGGGACGGGTGCTGCTGCAGGTGGCGATGGACGCACGGCAGGCGCGACGGTTGTGGATCCGCGTCGAAGACGACGGCGAGGGCATCGCCCCAGAAGATCGCGAACGCATCCTCGGCCGCGGCGTGCGCGTGGATCAGCGGGCGCCCGGGCACGGGCTGGGTCTGGCCATGGTCAGCGATACCGTGTCCATCTACGGCGGCACGCTGGAAATAGAGCAATCTGTCCCGCTCGGCGGGGCTTGTTTCCGCATCGGGCTGCCCGGCCGGCGGCTCGCGACAGCTGCGTGATAGCATGATGAACATGCGTTCCACTGACACCACGACCTGGCATCCGGCCAATTGGCAGTCCCGGAAGGCCCAGCAGCAGCCGGTATACGAAGATGCCGACGCCCTGTCGCGGGTCATTGCCGACCTGGCCCGTCTCCCACCCATCGTGGTTTCGTGGGAGATTGAAAACCTGCGCGAGCAGCTGGCCCGGGCGCAGCGCGGCGAAGCCTTCCTGCTGCAGGGTGGCGACTGCGCCGAGAATTTCGCCGATTGCGAATCCGACCACATCGCCAAGCAGCTCAAGGTACTGCTGCAGATGAGCCTGGTGCTGCTGCAGGGCATGAAGCGGCCCATCGTGCGGGTCGGGCGCTTCGCCGGTCAGTACGCCAAACCGCGTTCGGCGGACACCGAAACCCGCGATGGCATGACGCTGCCGTCCTACCGCGGTGACCTCGTCAATCGTCCCGAGTTCACCGCTGCCGCGCGCCGTCCCGATCCGCAGCTGCTGTTGCGCGGCTACGAGCGTGCGGCGCTGACGCTGAACTTCATCCGCGCGCTGGTTGATGGCGGTTTTGCCGACCTGCATCATCCCGAATACTGGGATCTGGGCTTCATGGTGCATGCCGAACTGCGTGAGTCCTATGAACGCATCGTGCATTCGATCGGTGATGCGCTGGATTTCTTCGAGTCGATGACCGGCCAGCAGGTCGGCGATGCGGCGCAGGTGGAGTTCTTCGCCAGCCATGAAGGCCTGCACCTGCTGTACGAACAGGCGCAGACCCGCTTCATTCCGCGCCAGAACAAATGGTACAACCTGTCCACGCACATGCCGTGGATCGGTATGCGCACTGCGCAGCTGGATGGTGCGCACGTGGAATTCTTCCGCGGCATCGCCAATCCGGTCGGCGTCAAGATCGGCGCCGGCATGACCGACGAATGGCTGCAGCAGCTGGTGACCACGCTGAACCCGAGCAACCAGCCCGGCCGACTGGCGCTGATCCACCGTTTCGGCGTCAAGGAAGTCGAAAAGCACCTGCCGCGCGTCATCGAGGCGGTGCGCCGCACCGGGCATTCGGTGCTGTGGGTCTGCGACCCCATGCACGGCAATACCGAGACCAGCAGCGGTGGCCTGAAAACGCGCCGTTTCGAAAACATCATGAAGGAAATCGATGTGGCCTTCAGCGTGCATCGCGGGGCGGGTTCGCACCTGGGCGGCATGCATATCGAGCTGACCGGTGACGATGTCACCGAGTGCACCGGAGGCGCGCGCGGCCTGACCGACGCCGATCTGCAGCGCGCCTATCGTTCGCAGGTGGATCCGCGTCTCAACTACGAGCAGGCCCTTGAGCTGGCGATGCTGATTGCCGAGCGCAGCCGGCAGCAGAGCTGAGCGGGTCGCGCGACGAAGCAGCCGCAGGAATCCGCGATGAATGGCGCGGGTGCCGATCTGAAAACCCTGATTGCCAGCCTGCCACGCCGTCCCGGTGTGTATCGCATGTACGACGCGGCCGGCATCCTTATATATGTCGGCAAGGCCACGCGGCTGCGTGATCGCGTTTCCAGTTACTTCAGTTCCAGGCCGCTGGCGCCCAAGGTCGCTGCCATGGTGCGCCGGGTGGCCAACATCGAAGTGACCGTGGTGGGCTCGGAAACGGAGGCATTGCTGCTCGAGTGCAACCTGATCAAGGCCCATCGGCCGCGCTACAACGTCATCCTGCGCGATGACAAGAGTTATCCCGTCATCATCTGTCCGGTCGATCATTCCTATCCGCGGCTGGTGTACTGGCGCGGGCCACGCCGGCCGGCGGGGCGCGTGTTCGGTCCCTTTCCCAATGCCACCGCGGCGCGTGAAGTACTGCAACACCTGCAGAAGGTGTTCCGCATCCGCAATTGCCGCGACAGCTTCTTTGCCCATCGCAGCCGGCCCTGCCTGCAGCACCAGATCGGCCGCTGCTCCGCGCCTTGCGTGAATCTGATCAGCCAGCAGGATTACGCCATCGACGTGCAGGCGGCGGTACGCGTGCTGGAAGGGCGCAGTGACGATGTGGAATTGCAGCTGCAACAGCGCATGGAGCGGGCGGCAACGGATCGTGACTACGAACGTGCGGCGCAGCTGCGGGACCAGCTGGCCGGATTGAAGGAAATCCAGACGCGCCAGATCGCCAATGCGCCGCGGCCGCGCGACCTGGATGCGGTGGCGCTGGTGGGCGAACCGGGCCACTACGCCATCGCCGTGCTGACGGTACGGGAGGGACAGGTGCTGGATACCCACAGCCACGTGCTGACCAATCTCGGCGAACCGCAGGAGACGTTGGCGGCTTTCCTGCTGCTGCACTACGGCCAGCGCTCGGTGCCGGCCGAGGTGCTGGTCAACCTCGAATTGCCGGAGCTCGAGTCGGTCAGTGCGGCATTGGTTGAGCAGTCCGGCCGGCGCGTGCATGTGCACCAGCCCTCGCGCGGCATGGTGGAACGCTGGGTGGGCATGGCGGCGGACAATGCGCAGCAGGCACTGCGCATGCACGGCGCACGCGCCTCGGTGTTCCAGCAGGCTGGCGCGATGCTGGCGGAATTCTTCGGCCTGGCGGCGCCGCCCGTGCGCATCGAGTGCTTCGACATCAGTCACACGGCGGGCGAGGGCACGGTGGCCTCCTGCGTGGTGTTCGGACCGGAAGGCGCCGAGAAACGCAACTACCGACGCTACAACATCGAGGGCATTACGCCGGGCGATGACTACGCAGCGTTGCACCAGGCGCTGCTACGGCATGGCCGGCGCCTCGCCAGCGGCGAGCTGCTGCGTCCCGATCTGCTGCTGATCGACGGTGGCGCCGCGCAGCTGCAGGCCGCCGCCGCCGGACTGGCCGAGGCGCAATGCGAGGGACTGGAACTGGCCGGTATTTCCAAGGGACCGGCGCGTCGCCCCGGCCAGGAACTGCTGCATCGTCCGGGCCGGGAAGCGCCCATGATCCTGCCGCCGGACAGTCCGGCACTGCACCTGCTGCAGCGGGTGCGCGACGAAGCCCATCGCTTCGCGATCAGCGGACATCGGCGACGGCGCGCGCGCCGCTTCAATGAATCGGTACTGGAAGCGATTGAAGGTCTGGGGCCGGCGCGGCGCCGGGCGCTGCTGCTGCATTTCGGCGGGCTGCAGGGCGTGCTGCGCGCCAGCGTCCAGGATCTGGCGCAGGCGCAAGGAGTTGGCGCGGTACTGGCGCGGACCATTTATGATCACCTGCATCCGGGCACCTAGCCCAGAGAAGTAGATGATCTGGAATCTGCCCAATATCCTGACCTGGCTGCGCATCCTGGCCATTCCGCTGGTGGTGGTGCTATTCATGCTCGGTCGCGACAATCCGGGCGGCTGGGAGGACCAGGCCGCCGGCGTGCTGTTTGCGCTGGCCGCCATTACCGACACACTCGATGGCTATCTGGCGCGCCGGCTGGGTCAGATCACGCCGCTGGGTGCCTTTCTGGATCCGGTGGCCGACAAGTTGATCGTCGCCGTGGCGCTGGTGCTGATTGTCAGCCGCGATCCACGGTTGGTGATGGTGCTGTCCGCCACCATCATCATCGGCCGCGAGATTGCCGTGTCCGCGTTGCGTGAATGGATGGCGGAGATTGGCCAGCGGGGCAGGGTAGCGGTCTCGGGTGTCGGCAAGTACAAGACCACGTTGAAGATGATCGGCCTGTCGCTGCGGTGTTATCGCCACGATCTGTTCAGCGTGCCGGTGTACCTGCTGGGCGAATGGCTGCTGGTGGCCGCCGCGCTGCTGACGCTCGCCTCGATGATTCTGTACATGCGCGCCGCCGCGCCCTATCTGACCCAGCGCTGAGCCTAGCGGAAGTCGCGCGAGCGGCGCGGCATCGGACCCAGCCAGTGCGAGCGGTCGTGCAGGTTGCGTGCGACCACATGCAGTACCTGCTGCTGCCGTTGCAACACGCCCTCGACCACCAGCAGATTGGCGGCCAGGGCGGTGTCCTGCTGTGCCTCGAACACCTGCAGCCAGATGATCACATTGACGATGCCGGTTTCATCCTCCAGCGACACGAAGGTGACGCCGCTGGCGGTGCCCGGCCGTTGCATGTGCGTGACCAGTCCGGCCACGCGCACCGCCGAACCATCGGCCAGCTGCTGCAGCTCCTCGCGGTTGTGGATGCGGCGGCGACGCAGCCAGGGCCGCAGCAGCGCCAGCGGGTGGCGGCCCGTGGAAAGTTGCAGCCGCTGGTAATCGGCCTTGATCAGTTGTGCCTCGGTGGGCGCCGGCAGGGCGGGCAGGCTTTCGCGCGCCGCCGCGCCTGCCAGCAGGGCCGGCAGCTTCTCGATGCCCAGTGCCTGCCACATGGCCTGATGGCGATGCTCACTGAAGGCGGCCAGCGCGCCGGCCCCGGCCAGTCGCTGCATGCAGGGGCGTGACAGCTGCGCGCGCTGCGCCAGCTCCTGGGCATCGCGGCAGGGGCCAGCCTCGCGCTGTTGGACGATGCGGCGCGCATCGGCTTCTTTCATGCCGCTGATCTGTCGCAGGCCGATGCGCAACGACGGTTTGCTGCCCGCGGCAGGCTCCAGCGTGTAGTCCCAGTCGCTGTGCCGCACATCGGGCGGCAGCACCGTGACCCCGCTGCGTCGCGCCTCCTGCAGCAGCTGCGCCGGATGATAGAAGCCCATGGGCTGGCTGTTCAGCAGGCCGGCGATGAAGGCGGCGGGATGGTGGCACTTGAGCCAGCAGGACACCCAGGTCAACAGCGCGAATGAAGCCGCATGCGATTCGGGAAAACCGTATTCACCGAAGCCGCTGATCTGCTGGAAAATCTGTCTGATGAATGGTTCCGCGTAGCCGTTGCGCAGCATGCCCTCGCGCAACCGGCCCTCCCACGGACCCAGGCCGCCCTTGCGCTTCCAGGCGGCCATCGAGCGGCGCAACTGATCGGCTTCACCCGGCGTGAAGTCGGCGGCCACCACGGCGATCTGCATCACCTGTTCCTGGAAGATGGGCACCCCCAGCGTGCGGCCCAGCACGCCTCGCAGCGCTTCGCTGGGATAGTGCGCGGGTTCTTCCCCGGTGCGCCGGCGCAGATAGGGATGCACCATGCCGCCCTGGATGGGACCGGGCCGCACGATGGCCACTTCGATGACCAGGTCGTAGAAGTTCTGCGGCTTGAGTCGTGGCAGCATGCTCATCTGCGCGCGCGACTCGATCTGGAACACGCCGACGGTTTCGGCGCGTCCGATCATTCCATAGGTGGCCGCATCGTCGCTGGGGACATCCTGCATGCGCGCCGGGCCGCCGTATTTTTCGATGAACTGCAGCGTGCGCCGGATGGCGCTCAGCATGCCGAGGGCCAGCACATCCACCTTGAGCAGGCCGACGGCATCCAGATCGTCCTTGTCCCACTGGATCACCGTGCGCTCGGGCATGGCGGCATTCTCGATCGGCACCAGCTCATGCAGCGGCTGACCGGTGATCACGAAGCCGCCCACGTGCTGCGACAGATGACGCGGAAAACCGCGCAACGCCTCGACCAATGCATCGAACTGCCGGTGCGTGCCGCGCGGCGGCGGCGCCTCGGGATCCAGTCCCAGCGCCTTCGCCACATCGCGCCGCGCGCTGCGCCCGCGATAGCAGATCACCGTGGCGGCCAGCGCGGTGCGCTCGCGACCGTACTTGCGGTAGATGTACTGGATCACTTCTTCGCGCCGCTCGTGTTCGAAATCCACATCGATGTCCGGCGGCTCGCAGCGCTCGCGGCTGATGAAGCGCTCGAACAGCAGCGTCATCTGGTCCGGATTGACTTCGGTAATGCCCAACGCATAGCACACCGCCGAGTTGGCGGCCGAGCCGCGACCCTGGCAGAGGATCTGCAGTGCCTCGCGCGCATGACGAACGATGTCGTGCACCGTCAGGAAGAAATGCTCGTAGCGCAGCTCTTCGATCAACACCAGTTCGCGATCGATGGTGGCCTGGATGGCTGGCGGGGTGCCCTGCGGCCAGCGCCACTGCTGGCCGGCGCGGGTCAGTACGCGCAGATGTTCGATCGCCGACTGGCCGCCGGGCACCAGCTCGGGCGGGTATTGATACTTCAGTTCGCCGAGATGGAACCGGCAGCGCTCGGCAATGAGCACGCTCTGCCGCAGCAATTCCACCGGATACAGCTTCTGCAACACGGCCAGAGGGCGCAGATGCCGCTCGCCATTGGCAAACAGTCGCGCGCCGGCTTCGGCCACCGTGCACTGATGACGGATGGCCGTCAGCACATCCTGCAGCGGTCGGCGCGAGCGCCGGTGCATGTGCACATCGCCGGCGGCCACCGCGGGCAGATTGCAGTCGCGCGCCAGCTGCAGCAGCGTGGCCAGCTGCTCGCGGTCGCCCGCCTCGCGATGCAACGCCACTGCCAGCCACAGCCGCTCGCCGAAAATCCCGCGCAGCCAGTGGCCCTCTTCCGCCGGGGAAGCGGGCGATGGCATCCACAGCGCCAGGCATTGATCGAGGCCGCTGGCCAGATCGGCGTTGTCGAGCCGGTAGCAGCCTTTCTTCGAGCGCCGGCGCGCCAGTGTGATCAGCCGGCAGATCTGCGAATAGGCCGCCTGATCCGGCGCCAGCAGCACCAACTGCAATTGTCCGGTGGTGCGGAATTCGGCGCCGACGATCAGCCGGAAAGATTCACTCTTCAGCTCCCGCCAGGCCTCCCAGGCGCGCACCGCGCCGGCCATCGAACATTCGTCGGTGAGGGCCAGTGCGCGATAGCCCAGTCGCGCAGCCTGCCTCACCAGTTCGCCCGGCTGTGAAGCGCCGCGCAGGAAACTGAAATTGCTGACGCAATGCAATTCGGCGTAGTCGCTCATCGCTCACGACCACAGGCCATGCAGGAACCATTGCCCGTTGCGCAGGTTCTGGAACACCCATTGCCGCGCGCCATCGGCCGCACGCACCAGGTAATAATCGCGCGCGGCATCGCCGCCATCCCACCAGCCGCTTTCAATGCGCTCCGCGCCGCACAGCAATTCGCCAGGTGGATCGATGGGCTGCGGTGTGTCCAGCAGCCAGCAGGGTCGCGGCGCCACGGACGTGATCAGCGGCGCCCGCGCCTTGCCGGCATCCTGTATCGCCAGGCTCCGCCAGGCGTGCTCGGGACGGTGATCGGCGCAGGGCTGCAGGCGTTGGATGGACTCGGCACCGAGGCGGGCCTGCAGGCGATCGAGCAGCTGCTGGAACTCCTGTGCCTGCTGCGCTTCGCGCGCGAAGAAATCGTTCTGCAATACGACTGGGGCGACAAATCGCGTGGCTTCCAGATGCAGTGCACGCACCGGTGCCGCCAGCGCGTACGCCGCCAGCCGTTCGCGTGTCACCGCCAGCAGCTGCGTGGCGTCCCGGCAGGATTGCGAGAGGCGCACCGGCAATTCGCTGTCCGCCTGCCGGTAATGCCTGAAGCGCAGTCGGAAGCTCTGCACCGCGCGATCGCGCGCCAGCAGGTAACCCGCAAATTCACGCAGCAGGCGTTGCAGCGGAAACAGCAGCGCAGTGGCGTCCTCGACGGCCACCTCGAATTCGCATTCACTGTCATAGCACGCCGGCAGCGGTACGGGCGGCAGCGGCTCGATGGCCGCGCCGGTCAGCCGCTGCAGGTACAGCGTGGTTTCCGGGCCGAAGCGGCGCGCAATGTCTGCCGGGGGCAGCGCCAGCAGTTCGCCGATGCGCCGCAGTCCGGCGCCATGCAGCTGCAGCAGGGTTTCAGCGGGCAAGGCCAGCAGGCGCAGCGGCAAGGCGGCCAGCTGTTGATGCAGTTGTGGCAACGTGGTGACGAGGCGCCGCTGCGGCGGCACGCGCGTCAGCAGCAGCGCGGCCTGCGGCGTGGGTGCCGTGGCCAGTTCGCCGCTGTATCGCAGCGCCGTCAATGCCCCGGCGATCTGCGCCTGCAGGGTGCGGGCATCGCCCAGCAGTTTCTGGCTGGCGCCGGTTTCGATCCACAGCAGCGCATCGTCGGCGGCGGCGCTGGCGCAGCGATAACTGACCTGCGAGCTCCATTGCCGCGCCCACAGCGCCAGACGCTCCAGTGTGGCGCGCTCGAGCCGTGCACATCCGGCGCCCGTCGCATCGATGCCGGCCTCAGGCAGCAGCCGCGGCAGCCGTATGCACAACCACAGCACGGGCCAGTCCTCCTCGTGCCTTGAAGATGTCGAGACGCAGGCCGTCGGCGAGCGGGTGCAGTCGCAGCCGCAATGCGGCCGGTGAGGACTGGCGATCGGCCACGGCCGGTCGGTACAGCCATGCGCAGCCGCCGCCGGCCTCGGCCGCCAGCTGCAGACGGCGCACGCGGCGATCATCGATCTGCCGCGGCCACAGCAGCACCGCACCGACGGCCGGACAGCGCAGCAGCTGCTCTGCTGACCACAGCAGGGCGGCGTCATGGCTGGCGCGGATCCACAGTAATTGCCCCAGATCCACACCCTGCTGCAGCAGTGCCGGCGCATAGGGCAGGCAGGGCGGGGCGAGCAAGGCCACCTGGCGCCCGGCCTGCGTCAGCTGCGCCAGCGCCGGCATCAATAGCGACAGCTCACCGATGCCGGTGACCGCGGGCAGCAGTTCAGTGACCGCGCCCTGCGGCCAGCCGCCGCCGGGCAGTGCGGCATCCAGCGTGGCCAGACCGCTGGGCAGCGTAGTGGCTGCGCTCAGCGTGATCCGCGGGAGGCGGTGCGCCAGTTCGCTAGCGGCCTGCATGCGGCACCCCGCTGCGGATCCAGCCCACCACCAGCCCTTCGATGTGGCAGTCCTGCTGGCGCAGATCTATTTCAAGCGGCACATGCGCCGGATTGGCCGGCATCAGCCGCAGCTGCGGGCCCTGGCGGTGGTAGTACTTCACCGTGGCTTCATCGCCGAGCCGCGCGACGACGATCTGGCCATTGCGCGCCTGCGCGGTGCGATGCACGGCCAGTATGTCGCGTTCGAGAATGCCGGCGTCGCGCATGCTGTCGCCGTGCACGCGCAGCAGGAAATCAGCGCGCGGCCGGAACAGCGCCGGATCGATGGTCAGCCGGTCTTCGATATTGTCCGAGGCCAGCGTGGGACGGCCGGCCGCGACGCGGCCATACAGCGGCAACGTGGGAATGCTGGAGGCCGCTGCGTCAGATGCGTCGGGCGCGGTCAGCAGACGGATGCCGCGCGCCACGCGTGGTTCGAGCGCGATCAGCTGCTTGACGGCCAGCGCCCGCAGATGCTGGTCTATGCCCTGGCGATTGCGCAGGCCGAGCAGGGCGGCGAGCTCGCCGCGCGTCGGCGGCCGTTTCTGCTGCTGCAGGCACTGCTGGATCAGTCGCAGAATCTGCAGCTGACGGGGGCTGGGTCTGGCGGGGGAATTCATGGTAGTACCATACAGATGTCTGGTATCCATTTGAAGCCGATTCCACCCCGGTGCTAGGCTCGCCTGGGTGCAGGCAGGGGAAAGATTTTTGAAAACAAAAGGTTATTTGGTTCTCCTGATTTGCTGGCTGACGCTGCCCTGCGCAGCGGCCACCTACACGCTGGGCGATGCGGCCACCGGCGTCTATGGCGAAGACCAGCAGGTGGTCGCGGTCTACGAGGACACGCTGTACGACCTGGCGCGCCGCTACAGCCTGGGCTCGGAGGAACTGATCCGCGTCAATCCGGGCGTCGACCCGTGGCTGCCCAAGGCAGGCACGACGCTGACGGTGCCCGGCCGCCACATCCTGCCCAGCGGACCGCATACCGGCATCGTGGTGAACCTGCCCGAACACCGGCTGTACTACTTTCCCAAACCCAAACGCGGCCAGCCGGCGGAGGTCATCACCTATCCGGTCAGCATCGGCAAGATGGACTGGCGCACGCCGCTGGGCGAAACAAAGGTGATTGCCAAGCAGATGAATCCGTCCTGGTATCCGCCGGAGTCGGTGCGCAAGGAACACGCGGCCGAGGGCGATATCCTGCCGGCGGTGGTGCCGCCCGGGCCGGCGAATCCGCTGGGCACGCGCGCCATGCGGCTGGCCGCGGGCAAGGGCACTTACCTGATTCATGGCACCAACAATCCGATCGCGGTGGGTCTGGCGGTCACGCATGGCTGCATCCGCATGTATCCCGAGGACGTCGAAGCGCTGTATCCACTGGTGCCGGTGGGTACGCCGGTGCGTATCGTCAATGAGCCGGTGAAGGTGGCGTGGGTGGACGGGGAGCTGCTGCTGGAAGTCCATCCCCCCATCAATGCTGTTGGTCAGACCATCGAGCCGGACGTCGAAGCCTTTGCCGGGCTGTTGCAACAGGCGGTGGGCGACACCACGGTGGCCATCCACTGGGACTATGCCCGCGAAGTGCTGGCGGCGGCCAATGGCGTACTGGCCACCGTGGCGCTGGCCGCCGAGCCTGACCCGACGTCTGCAGACCAGTTGAAACCGCAGGCAAATCAGCTATAGTTCGCTGCCCTTCGGGGTGACCAATTTGCTTGTAACTTATTGATAGTATTTGGATTTTTCAATAAAAACCCATGTCTGAGCGCGACAACGAAAGCTTTGATATCGACGAAGAATTCGTCGTGGAGTCGGAAGACAGCACCGACTACGACAGCATTCTGGCGCGCGTCGACAAGCGTGTGCGCCAGCAACCCGGCAAGCGCGGCAAGGCGGCCTGGAGCAAGCTCGAAGAAGTGTTGGCTGATCGCAAACTGGAAAAGGATTTGCGCGACGTCTTCGACGACGAAGATCTCTGACCTTCGATGACTGTCCGCAGCAGTTTGCCTTCCGGCGACATGCCCTGGATCGTGCTGAAGTTTGGCGGCACCAGCGTTTCCAATCTGCACAACTGGCGCAACATCGCCACCATCGTCGCTGACCGGATCAGCAGCGGCCGGCGCGTGATGGTGGTTCATTCCGCCGTCAGCGG
>Ga0190271_10001426_pt1 | contig 13589 bp, 17 predicted proteins | sample Popmic356T_FD_133747 | JGI IMG/M metagenome (GOLD analysis project Ga0190271, IMG submission 133747) | Populus adjacent soil microbial communities from riparian zone of Weber River, Utah, USA - 356 T | ecosystem: Environmental > Terrestrial > Soil > Riparian zone | place: USA: Utah | collected...
CTAATCAACTCACCCCCGAAGGAGTGATCGTTATGGCGAACACCGCCACCAAGGACAACGCCAAGACCAACGGCAAGGACGAGGCCAAGGACGAGGCGAAGAAGCCGTCAAAGCGCGACCAGGAGAAGGCGCGGCGCGAAGCGGAAGAGAAGAAGGTCCGTGACGCCAAGATCAAGGCCGGTGACCTGGTCGTGGTCAAGGGCGTCGAGTTCGAGAAGATCGGCAAGGACACGAAGACGCTCGCCCGCGCGAAGAAGATCCTCGCGACGATCGAGAAGTCGAAGGCGCCGGTCGTCGTGAGCGAGTTCGCGAAGAAGGAGAACCTCTTCTACGAGGACATCCTCCCGCAGTTCGCGATGCTCGAGGCGCAGGGCCTGGCAGTGCGCTTCGAGGGACGTGGCAACGGCAAGGGACGCCGCTCGGTCGCGTACCTGCACATCGATCAGGCGTAGCAAGCAGTCGACAAGCGCAGCATGGAGAAGGCGTCCGAGAGGGCGCCTTTTTCACGTGCTCAGGCGCTGACGGGCGCTCTCCCAGGTGCTAGGATCCTCGAAGCAGCCCAAGGACCCCATGACTGTCAGCGAACAGACGACAACACGGTACTGTGGTAGCCGGAAGAAGCGAGGCGAAGGCACTTGCACACGTCCCGCGGGATGGGGCACCAACCACGTTGGTTCGGGTCACTGCAAGTTGCACGGCGGGTCCTCACCAGGTGGCGTGTTGTTCGCTGCTCGACAGGAGGTGGGCCTCAACGGCTCCTTCGGTATGGCAACGATGATCGATGTGTCACCACAGGAGGCGTTGTTGACCTGTGTCCGCCTCGCTGCCGGGCACGTGGCGTATGCCACCCATAAGGTCGCGGAGTTGCAGCAGGAGGAGGAGATCCAACGTCTCGAGGAGACATCGGAGCGCACGTTCGTCACCGACGAGGGCAAGGATCTCACCACGGTCGAGGAGAAGGACAAAGGTCCTGCCGTTCACATCTGGATCAAGGTGCAACACGAGTGCATGGATCGATTGGCACGCTACGCCAAGTCGGCAATCGATGCGGGCATTGAGGAACGGAAGGTGAGGTTGGCGGAACGATGGATCGAAGTACTCACCGATGTGCTCGATGGCGTGTTCAAGGACCTCAAGTTGACGCCGGCCCAGCGCAAAGCAGCGCCGACGATCGTGCAAGCGCGCATCTCTCGTCTCGAGGCCGGCGAGGTGACATGACCTTCTTCCTCGCGTACCCACCGCGGGACGATCATCCACCAGACGCGGTCGTGTTGTATCGGCGTGGGAGCAGTGCGCTGCTGTGGGACCCAGAGACGGATGAGGTGTGGTGGGCGTAGGCGCTGACATCTTCTCGACCGACACGGCGGTGCCCGAAGGCGTAGGTCAGCAGGTCGTCCGCAATCTGTTCCCTGAGGAGAACCCGTACCTCCAGGACCCCATGCTGTGGATCGATGAGCGACTGGACGAGCACGTGTGGTCGAAGCAGCGTGAGATCATCGAGTCGGTACGCGACCGCAGGTACACTGCTGTCCAGTCGTGCCACGACACGGGCAAGTCGTACACCGCCAGTCGCATCGCGTCGTGGTGGATCGACGCACACCCACCGGGCGATGCCTTCGTGGTATCCACTGCTCCATCTCAGACGCAGGTGGAGGCGATCCTGTGGCGGGAGATCGGACGTGCGCATCGGCGCGGTAACCTCGTGGGTCGGATCACGTCCGGCATGATCCCACAGTGGAAGATCGGACCTGAGATCGTTGGGTACGGTCGTAAGCCACAGGACCTCGCATCGAAGGAAGAGGCGATGGCAGCGTTCTCAGGCATCCACGCCAAGTGGGTCCTCGTGTTGATCGATGAGGGTGGTGGTGTACCCAAGTGGTTGTTCGATGCGGTCGACACGCTGCTCACGAATGAGTCGGCACGTTGCCTGGTGATCGGCAACCCGGATGATCCAGCATCTGAGTTCGCGAAGGTGTGCGCACCTGGGTCTGGTTGGCACACGATCTCGATCTCCTATGACGACACGCCGGCATGGACAGGTGAGGCGGTGCCGACTGATCTGCTCGATCTGCTGATCTCGAAGACGTGGGTCGAGGAGCGCAAGGTGCGATGGGGCGAAGGTTCACCGCTGTACGTGTCGAAGGTCCTCGGGCAGTTCCCGGAGGTGACTGACGACACGTTGATCTCGCCGGCGATGCTCCGCAAGGGTGAGGAACTCGATCTGTCTGGCATGGCACGAGCGATGGGACAGTTCGGTTGGGACATTGCTCGCTTCGGTGCCGATCGGACAGTCGGGTATCGCAACCGCAAGGGGTACCTCCGTCTGGTCAAGGAGTTGCCGAAGCAGGACACGATGAAGACAGCAGGACAGATCAAGCACCACGTGGATCTGTACCGAGGCGCTATCCCAGCGATCGTGGACGTGATTGGCATTGGCGCCGGCGTGGTCGATCGCCTCAAGGAGCAAGGTGTGCGCAACGTGATCCCGTTCAACTCATCCGAGCGTGCGCTCAACCCGCGACGATTCGCGAACAGGCGGGCGGAGGTGTACTGGGGGTTCAGGGAGCAACTCGAGGATGGGCGGGTTGACTTGCCACCCGATGGTGAGGACGACGAACTCAAGGCCCAACTCGGATCGATCAAGTGGTACCTCGACTCGTCAGGACGTATCCACATCGAGAAGAAAGAGGACATGAAGAAGCGTGGGTTGCCATCTCCAGATAGAGCGGACGCGGCAGTGATGGCGTGTCTGCCCAACGCGCTATCGTTGCCCGACCGTGAAGCCCGCCAGGCGATGAAGAACAGAGACACAGTCACAGGCGACTTGCTCGAGAGGGAGATGTAGTGCCGCTCACCACGGACGAACTTGCGCTTCCGTATCCAGAGACGACTGACGACGCGGAGGTACCTGCTGATCTGCTCGCGTTGGCGAATCGGCTCGAGGCGATCCTTACTGCAGGACACGACTCGCTGATCAACACGGGCGACTTCAAGACCTCTGCTCGTTCTGCATCTCACGGGCGCTGGTTGCTTTGCGATGGGTCTGAGAAGACACAGGCGGAGATCGAATCGGCACTCTCACTGGACAGCGGCGATGGTGCGGACATCGTGGCGTTGCTCGGTGTGGGAGGCGCGTCGATCTATGGCGCGGCAGCAGGTAGCAAGGTCAAGTTGCCAGACCCGCGGTCGAAGTTCATCCTCCACGCAGGCCCAGGGGGCGGCGGACTAAGTGCGCGTGTCCTCGGCGCGGCAGGTGGTGCTGAATCGGTGACGTTGACTGCCGACCAATCTGGAGTGCGCAACCACACCCACGGAGACGGAACGCTTGCCGTCGATGCACACGCTCACGGCAGTGGAACGTTGGCGTGTGCGTCCCACTCGCATGCTGACGGCACACTTGCTGCTGCTTCTCATACCCACGCGCTTTACAACTCCACCGAAGGAGCAACGAACGCTGAGTCACGTGGTACGGCAGCAGGTCCGTACTTCTGTGCTCAGGAAGGTCACCATCACTCGATCTTCGGCAACGTTGTTTCTGCTGGTGCTGACGTGACTGGTTCGACTGCTGCGACTGCTCCTGCCGTTGGTGGGTCGACTGCTGACGCGACAGCGGGCGTGTCCGGATCGACTGGCAATCCCAACGGTGACTCAGCAGGTGGCGAGGACGCAGAGTCAGCGCATCCCAACATGCCACCGTTCGTGGTTCTCGGATCGTTGTTCATTCGGGTCTGACGTGTGGCCGTGACTGCAAGCAATGGCGACTGGCGGAAGATCGCGCTCGTTCGTGCATGGGCGATTACTCTCATGGGAGTGGCGTTGATCGTGTACGGGTTGCTCCAAGAAGGCATCGAGGAGATCATGCTGGGGTTCACTGTTCTCGGAACTGAACCGATGATCAGAGCAGGGAAGCAGTTGAAGTGACGAGGAACGTATGGGTGCTCATCGCCATCGCCTACCTGTGCATCGGCATCGGTTGGGGCGTGACTGTTGGGCTCCTCTCCAACCAGAACGACGATCTCGAGCAACAGGCAGAGGAGGTGGCGTTGATCGCCGGTGCTTACTGCGAGGTGATCCGTGCACCGGAGTTCAACGAGTCAGTGATGCTCGACCAGGTCGCGATCGCGCCAGACGTCGATCTGTCGACTGCGTGCCAAGCAATCTTCGACCGGGTACAGGATGCCGACTGATCGATGGAATGGCAACCGTTCTTGGCCTTACTTGGGCTGTTCTTGCTCGTATGCCTATTGTTCGTCTGGGTCGTTACCCATGGCCCCTACTAGGAGGGAGACACGATGAGTGACCTGAAAGCGAGACGTGAGAAGCTCAAGGAGCGAGAGGACAAGGTCGATGCCGCGATCAAGAAAGAGGCGGGCGATCTCAAGCACCTCGAATCGGAACTGAAGGAGGAGCGTCAGGAGCGCGACCACCTGCAGGACAAGCGGAAAGATCTCAAGAAGGAACTCGATGCGGAGATCGCTGCTGACGAGAAGGGCGAGGGCGAGAAGACGGAGGAGTGGGAGGAGCGCATCGAGTCCCGTCGCGATGAACTAGCGGACATGATCGACTCATGCGAGGCCCGGATCAATCGTCTGGTCGAGCGCATGGTCGAGTCGGGCAAGGATCTCAAGGCGCTCAAGGAGCGCGATGCCACGCTCGAGAAGCAGATCGCGATCGTTACCAAGCGGATCGAGCGCAAGAAGGACAAGGCGAACGATCTGACCAAGGACTTCTCGATGGCGGAGTTCGACTGCAACGATGGCACGCCCGTCCCGGAGTACATGCGACCTCACCTCAAGGACCTCTGCGAGCGGCACCTTCAACCGTTGCGCAACAGCGGGGGCGCGGTGCATATCAACTCCGGCTACAGGACCACGGCGTACAACGCGCGCATCGGTGGCGCCTCGAACTCCTACCACGTCTACACGTACCGCAAGAAGGCGCCGGCAGTGGATCACGTGCAGTCGGGACGATCGCCGTCCGCCGTTGCTTCGTGGCACGACGCACACGACTCCTTCGATGGGATGGGACGGTACTCGTCCTTCACTCACGGCGACGATCGCGGGTACCCGAGTAGGTGGACCGGATGAAGACATCCGACAAGGGGCGCAAGTTCATCCAGGAGCACGAAGGACTGCGCCTCGTCCCGTACAAGGTCGGATCGTTCGAGGAGTACTGGACGGTCGGGTATGGGCACTACGGGCCCGATGTGAAACCCGGAGTCAAGATCACGCAGAAGCAAGCGGAGCAGTTGCTCCGTAAGGACCTCGAGAAGTTCGAGGGTGCTGTTGGCAAGGTCATGCCTCCAGTGAAGAAGAAGGGCAAGGATCCGAAGGGGACACGTCAACACGAGTTCGATGCGCTCGTGTCTCTCGCGTTCAACCTCGGCCCAGGTGTGGTGAGCGATCCATCGTTCTCAACGCTCGCGCGGCGCCTCGGGACGAAGGAAGCAGAGACGTACGAGAAGCGCAAGGACATCTACGAGGACGAGTTCAAGAAGTGGGTCAAGGCGGGTGGGAACACGTTGCCCGGATTGGTGACTCGTCGCGAAGACGAGACCCGACTCGCTACCAAAGGTCGATACTGAGGAGGACACGATGGACGTCCGCACACGACTCGCAACGCTGCTACCAGAGTCTTGGCAACCGTACGCCAAGGCTGTCTTCGCACTGATCATCTTCGTAGTCGGGCTGCTGGTCTCGCTGCTGATCGTTGACGGCGAGGACGGAGTCAGGATCGTGCAAGCAGTCACGGCACTGGCAGCGTTGCTCGGCATCTACGAGATCCCGAACATCCCGCCACCGGTCGAGGCGCAACCAGTCGAACCGACCACGCTTGGCAAGGCGCCTCGGGTGAAGTAAGTGGCGGATCCTCGACCGACAGGCGAACAGGGGCAGGTGTCGATGGGCACCGGCGTTGCGCCGTGGTCAGCGTTCTACGTTGATCAAGCGGAGTACGTTCCGGAACTCATGTGGCCCACCTCGGTGCAGGTGTACGACCGGATGCTCGCGGACGCGAAGCTCAACGGCCTCATCAGGTCGATCGAGTTGCCGTTGCAGGCACGCAAGTGGGCGATCGATCCGAACGGGGCGGATGCAACATCAGTGCAGCGCCTCGCTGATGATCTCGACTTGCCGGTCGTCGGACAGGAACAGTCAGCGCGCCGGCGATCGTCCAACAGGTTCTCATTCGGCAACCATCTCAAGATCCTCCTCAAGGCATTGGGGTTCGGGTTCTACTACTTCGAGCAAGTGGGTGAGATCGTTGACGGGCAGTGGCGTCTGAAGAAGTTGGCGCAGCGCCCACCGCGCACCATCTCGGAGATCAATGTGGACAAGGACGGCATGTTGACCTCGGTGCGGCAGAACCTGGGAGGGGCAGCGACGCAAGGGAATCCGGAGTTGTCCGTCAATCGATTGATCGCCTACGTCTGGGACTACGAGGCGGGCAACTGGACAGGACGTTCGATGCTGCGTCCTTGCTACAGGAATTGGTTGATCAAGGATCGCTTGCTCCGGGTGGACGCGATCAAGCACGAACGGTCAGGGATGGGAGTCCCGATGGCGGAAGCACCGCCGGGTGCGAGCAAGGATGAGATCGAGGCACTCGGTGAGATGATGCGCGAGATGAAGATCACAGAAGGGGGTGGTGGTGCCGTACCTTCGGGAACGAAGCCACAACTCATGGGCACCACTGGATCACTGCCCGACACGATCGCGTCCATTCGCTTCCACAACGAGGAGATGGGATCGTCCTTCCTTGCTCAGTTCCAGAGCCTCGGTCAAGGACAGGCGGGAGGATCGTACGCTCTAGGTGAGGTGCAGTACGACTTCTTCGGTCTCGCTCTCGATGCTGTCGAGTGCTGGGTTGCTGACACGTTCAACCCGTACATGATCGAGGACTGGTACGACTGGAACTACGGTGAGGAGTCGGTGTGTGCGCGACTCGTGGTCGAGGAGGAACCAGACCCGATTGAGCAGCAGGAGTTGTTCAACGAAGGCCTCAACGAATCTGAAGAGGCGGGTGAGGAGGAACTCGAGCGGTTCGAGACCCAGGCCCAAGACAAACTGCGGCGCCTTCGGCGCGCGCGGGCGGCGGGTCGGCGTCGGCGGAGGTCGGTGTCTGCGGCGGGTGAGTCTCCCTCCCTCGTCCTGCCTGATCGTCCGCTACGTCGCCAGCCGTACGCGCATGAGGTCCAGGCCCAGGTCGACTTCGCACAGATCGACGCGCAGTTGGACAGCGGAGTAGATCGCTTGTTCGATGAGGTGCGTGTCCACCAGCGGCAGCAGATCGAGGAACTGCGAGATCAGATCGTGGATGCGAACAACGACCTGGTGAAGTTGTCGAACATCCAAGCAACGCCTCAGTCACAGGACGCGATCCTCGCCGCGATGCGCACGTCCGCTGACATGGGAATCGACCAGGCAGCGTCGGAAGCAACGCGACAAGGAGTCAAGGCCCCCAAGAAGCCCGCGGTCGCTTCGATCGACTCGACACTCACGACGCGCGCTGCTGCGACGGACAACATGCTGACCAACGGGATCTCCCAGTCGGCGCGGCGTGCCGCGTTGCGCTTCACGGCGTCGTCTGGTGGGAATGCTGTTGCAGCAGCGGACGCAGTGGTCGAGTACCTGCAAGGTCTCACAGGGCAGTTTGCCAAGGATCAGATCAACGGGGCGCTGTCGTCAGCGATGACCGATGGTCGGAAGATCACGATGACTCAGAACAAGCCCACGAAGATCTACTCTTCCGAGTTGCTCGATGAGAACACGTGCACCGATTGTGTTGCGATCGACGGCACGGAGTACACCGAGATGGACGACGCGGTGGGCGATTATCCCACCGGTGGATACATGGAATGCCAGGGAGGGGACCGGTGTAGAGGTACACTGGTCGCCGTCTATGAAGAAACGGAAACGTGAGACCTACTCTCCCGCAGATCATCATCCTCGTAGTGGCGGTGGTCCTCGCGGTTGTTTACACGCCTCTGTGGTTGTTGCTGCTCCTACTCCTGCTGTTCGTGCGATGAGAGCACAGGGGTTCGTCATGGCGGAAGTCGCCGAGGTGGGTGAGGCGTCGATGAAGACGGTGCCCAACGTACCGATCGTGTCGACTGGCACCTACCACCTTGGCATGAACTTCCCAGGCCCGGACGAGACGACCTTCACCTCGGACGATCTCGCGGATGCGGTCAACGCGGTCAACGATCCTGCGGTGCAGTTGCCGCGGCTCAAGGTCGGGCACACTTCCGAGTGGGGCGATGGTGAGCCGTGCTTCGGGAAGGTGGACAACCTTCGCCTCGGTGACAACGGTCAGACGATCTACGGCGACTACACGGGAACACCTGCGTGGTTGGCTGAGATCCTTCCTGCCGTGTACCCCAACCGTTCCATCGAGGCCTTCTTCAATGTCGAGACACCGACTGGCAACAAGTACCGCATGGTGATCTCTGCGGTTGCGCTGTTGGGCGTTACGCTGCCAGGAGTCAAGACACTCGAGGATCTCGCAGGTCTGTACTCGGAGGAGATGCCGAACGGAACAGAGATCGAAGCAGAGTCAAGAGTCGAGGCGCACGTAGGAGGCGATGCAGACGTGGGACTGTTCAGACGTAGGAAGCAAGTTGCTGCTTCTGTCAACCTCGAGGACGTGCGCCGATCGTTCTACGAGACGGTCGCAGTCGGTGATCAGGTGTGGTGGTGGATCAGAGAGGTCTACCTCGAGCCCAACGAGTTGATCGTTGACTCGGATGACGGTGACCTGTTCCGGATGTCTTTCGAGGTCGGTGGCGACGATGTCTCATTCGGTGAGGCAGAGTCAGTCAAGATCCAGTACGTGAACGCGAGGGAGAAGGAGCAGGAAGGCAACTCAGCGCCTCCTCCCGTCACGGCGCGAACCGTCAGCACAGGTGCGGTCGCGTATGCAAGTCGGTCGGAGTCCCGGCCGGATTCAACCAGTGAGGAGGACCAAGTGGACGGAGCAGAACTCCGAACGATGTTGGGTCTCCCTGCCGAGGCGTCCGAGGAGGACGTGAAGGCGAAGCTGGCGAAGGCAGCGGAGGCGCAGGAGACGCCGCCCGCAGATCCGCCCGCGGACCCACCGGCAGACGACCCGCCTCCGGACGATGGCGACGACACCGGCGACGGTGACGACGACAAGGACAAGGAGGAGGAGACGACGACCCAGGCAGGTTCCGTCTCCATGGACAGCGAGGCGCTTGCTTCGCTGCGTCGTGACGCGGATCTCGGGCGCAAGGCTCACGAGGCCCAAGCGGCGAGCACGCGTGACGCGTTCCTTTCGGCGGCAGTCGAGGAGGGGAAGTTCCCACCCTCGCGTCGAGAGCACTACGAGAAGGCATGGGCAGCGGATCCCGAGGGGACCCAGTCGCTCATCGAAGGTCTCGAGGCGGGACTCGTCCCGGTCGAGGCAAGGGGAGGATCGGCACCCGAGCAGGCGCTCGCTGGCGATGCCTACCCGTCGGAGTGGCTCAGCGAGTCAGAGCGAGCGCGGGCACAGGGCAAGGTCGCGGCAACCGGTGCCGGGACCGTGACGCGCGAGGAGGTCTGAGCCATGGCGAATGGCGACAACCCCTGCATCCCGTACTTCGACGGAGGTGGAGACATCTCCGCCGTCGCAGAGGCGGCCGTCCTCGGACGTCGCTTCGTTGCCGTGTCCGATCCGCAGGATGGATCGAGCCCGGCGATGGGTCTCGACTCGACCGCCTCGGGCGGACGGATCAAGGTCTCGCATGCTGCGGCTGCTGCAAAGCCGCTTGGCGTCGCTTCGTATGACGCCTCAATCGGTGCACCCCTCTACGTTGTTCGCGGCCACAAGGTCGTGGACGTGCGCGCCGGCGCCACCGGCGTGAACGCAGGCGTGGAGGTCGAGGTCGGAGCGAACGGAACGGCGATCCCGCTCGCATCAGGCAAGGCAGTAGGGGTCGCCCTCGACAACATCGCGAACGGCTCGGACGGGCCGATCGCGCTCTACTAGGAGGAGGATGATGATGGGGAAGGCAACCCTGCTCGTTCCGCCTCCGCGGGACCTCTCGATCGATCCGTCCGTGAGGCAGGTGGGTGCCCGTTCGCGAGCGCTTGCCGGCGTTCGCAACGTTCGACGGGATGTCTGCCGCAAGGCGGAGAGGATCGCGCATCAGCGCATCAGGTCCGGTGAGACGGACGCTGCCGCAGCGGCGCTTCTCGAGGGGAAGGGCAACGCAGCGTTCCGTGGCCTGATCCTCGGTGAAGCACCTCACGCGGTAGCGGCGAACTCGCCGGTGCACCCGCTCGCACCTCCCACGGTGTCGGGCAATCAGATCACAGTGGACATGATGTTGAACCAGCCGACCAGGGTCACTCGCATGATCCTGGACCTGTCACTGCAGCGGTTCGTTGCGGACAGGATCTTCGGTAACGGTGGTTCGGTGTCAGGTGGCGCGGTCGTGTATGACATGGCCGAGATCAATGAGTTGTACGCGAACCGCGATGTGCAGCTCATCGAGCCGGGTGCTGAGTTCCCGGTCATCGAGACCGAGCGGCGTGGGCCGCGGGTCGCTCCCGTCGAGAAGTGGGGCGGCAAGGTGTGGATCCCGGACGAGGCTCGGGACCGCAACCAGACGGTTCTGTTCACCAACAAGATCCGGCAGTTGACCAACACGGTCATCCGCAAGATCAACCAGCGCGCGATCGAAGTGCTCAACGCTGTCTTCGTCGCGTATCCGTCTCAGACGGGTGCGGGCAACGACTGGAGCACGGTGATCGTCGGTGGGTCGGCGCAGTCGAACGCGGACGAGTTCCCAGTAGCGGACATCGTCCTTTCGCAGGCGCAAGCGGAAGAGGACGAACTGGGGGTCCAGTATGACCTCCTGCTCCTCAACCCGCAGGAGTACGCGCAACTGGTCATCATCTACGGGAGTGCCGACCTTCGGTCGCTGCTCGCGGAGTTGGGCCTCGAGGTGTACGTGTCGAACCGCGTGACCCCTGGCACGGCAATCATCTGCGCCAGCGGTCAGGTAGGAGAGATGCGCGTCGAGAAGCCCCTTGGTTCGGAGACCTGGCGTGAGCCCGGTCGCGAGCGGACCTGGGTCCAGTCGAGCGTTCGTCCGGTCATGTTCGCGAACAACCCCTACGCGGTCCGTCAGATCACGGGCCTCGCGGGCTGATCGCGATGGGCGAGGTGAAGGTCACTGCGGGTTACGTCTCGTACCGTAGGGACCATCCAACGAAGGAAGGGCTCACTCACCGTGCCATCGGACGGCAGGGTGCAGTGATCGAGGTCGATGAGCACGATGAGGAGCGCTTGCTCCGCCTAGGTGTCGTGACCGACGACCTCGAGTTCGACCCCACTGCCGAGCCCGAGGGTGAGAGCGATCCCGCCCTGTTCGACGCCACCGAGGCAGGCGAAGACGAACTGGTCGAGTACCTCCAGGAGCACAAGCCCAATGCCGATGCCACCGTTGCGCTTGCGCAGGGTGACCCGGATACGGCGAAGCGCCTGATCGATGCCGAGGAGGCGGTTGCTGCCGAGGAGGGCGGCGAACCACGGAAGACGGTCATCGAAGGACTCGAGAAGATCGCGGATCAGGAGTAGGCCTATGGGTGCGCAGCATGTCCGCTGCGCACCCACCTTCTCCTCGGGTCGATGGATCGTCATCCCCTAGCCGGAGGTGGCGGTGAACCAGGACCCGAAGGACCCGAGGGGCCTGAGGGGCCTCAAGGTCCTCCAGGTGAAGACGGCGTTGACGGAGCGCCTGGTGCAACTGGTCCTGCTGGGCCAGCGGGTCCAGCGGGGCCTACGGGACCTGAGGGTCCGACAGGACCAGAGGGGCCCGAAGGAGACGTGGGACCCACTGGCGCTACAGGTGCCACAGGTGCCACAGGTCCAGAGGGTCCCGAAGGCCCAGAGGGTGATGTTGGTCCCACTGGGGCGACTGGTGCCACGGGTCCTGCAGGTCCAACAGGACCGACAGGCGCTACTGGATCTACTGGGTCAACAGGTGCCGCTGGTGCCGATGGTGAAAGGTGGTTCACGCAGTCGGGCGCGCCGGCAGGTGGCACGGGTGCGATCGGCGACTGGTCGCTCGATTCGACCAACGGCGACTACTACGAGAAGACAGGCGCCTCGACGTGGACGCTAAGAGGCAATCTCAAAGGTCCGACAGGAGCGACGGGCGCTACGGGATCGACAGGCGCTACGGGTTCTACGGGTGCGACTGGGCCTACTGGGCCCGCGGGCGTTGACGGCACACCTCCTGGTGTGGTGCAGGCCTACGCTGCGACGACACCACCTACGGGGTACTCGATCTGCGATGGGTCGTCCAAGTTGCGTTCTGGTACCGATCCCGATGGCAAGAACTACGCCGCGCTGTTCGCGGTGATTGGGACCACGTTCGGCAGTGCCGATGGCACGCACTTCAACCTGCCCAACCTCAAGGGTCGCGTTCCTGTGGGACTCGACTCGTCACAGACAGAGTTCGACGCGATGGCAGAGACGGGTGGCGCGAAGACGCACACGTTGACGACAGCGCAGATGCCTGCCCACATCCACACCTCACCGAACCACAGCCACAAAGGGATATGGTTCGGTGCGGGGGTCGGCGGTTATCGGACGAGCTCGAGCCATATCAATAACGCGAGCGGTGCTGAGATTGCCACCGTCTATAACAGCGGGACGAACGCGTTGGGAACTGGAGATACTGCTGCGACGATCAATAGCACTGGTGGGGATGGGTCTCACCCGAACCTCCAGCCTTATCTTGTCCTTCAATACATCATCAAGCTATGAGCGCCTTTGACGACTTCTACGGCAACGGTTCGCTAGACAAGTTGGTCGATGATCTGACTACAGAAGGTCTTGGTGCACCTACCATCGTTGAGACGACTGGTCCTGATTCTGCTTACCTCGAGATCAAGTGGGAGAACAGTTCGGTTGTGCTTGTGCACTTCACTGGAGGTGAGGTTTGGCGCTACACGGTGTTTGCTCTGACCCCACCGAGGCAAGGACTCTACACCGAACTCAGCTTTGCCTTCTGTGAGGCTGCTATCGCTCGTGGCGTTGGCAAGTTTGAGGCGCCTGGTTTGACTCGTGATTCGCGTGGAGCGCTCGAAGCGAGTAGGTGGGAGTTCGATAAGGAGGGGCATGCCACAGTGGCGCCCGAAGCGTTGCGCGACTGGGGCGAGGAGAGACAGTGAGGAGGTACCTCATGGCAACAGTTGAGACGTATGACTTGCTGAAGCATCTGTGCTACCGCATGGATCCTGAACTCGTAATCGAGACAGGTACAGCAGATGGATACGGGACACGTGTTCTGCGGGAGGCGTCTCGAGGAGTGATCGTCACGTGTGACAACCATCCGCCGGCAGAGCAGAGACGACTCAAGGACGTGCAGTACGTGGTCGATGATTCACTGGCGCTCGCACAACAAGTGGAAGACATTGATCTTGCCTTTGTTGATTGTGGAACAGGGCACCAACGTGCAGCGGTAGTTGAGACGCTAAGGCCAAAGACCCGCGTAGTCGTCGTGGACGACACGTCCCGATTCCCTATCCTGCCTCTGATTGAAGACCCACCTGACTTTGAGGGTACGAACGTTGCAG
>Ga0190271_10001427_pt1 | contig 13582 bp, 10 predicted proteins | sample Popmic356T_FD_133747 | JGI IMG/M metagenome (GOLD analysis project Ga0190271, IMG submission 133747) | Populus adjacent soil microbial communities from riparian zone of Weber River, Utah, USA - 356 T | ecosystem: Environmental > Terrestrial > Soil > Riparian zone | place: USA: Utah | collected...
CGCTTTTCAAATGCGCGCAGCACACGCCAAAGCCCGGCGCGCGAGCCGTATTCGAACAGCGACTCCATGCTCATGTGCCGCATGGGAAAGGCTTGCGCGCCGATGATCTCCGAAAGGAAAGTCTCGGAAGCCTGATCGCCATACAGCACGGAATTCTCCGCGCCTTCTTCGTGATTCAACACGAACTGCAAAGCGACCCGCGCTTGTTTGGGCCAGTGCGGATGCGGAGGCGTTCGGCCGTAGCCGATGAGATCACGCGCGGATGTCACGATAGGTGTGCTGGATTGTGCACGATCTTCACGCTCATTGTGCGGCGCCATGTTCGGCCCAGGCGAGCATCGTCGCACGCTCCACTTCGGTGATGCCGGTCAGGTTGCCGATTGGCATCGCGCGCGTGGCGATCTGCTGGCGAATCTGCGCGGCGCGAATCCGGATGTGCTCGGGCGAATCCAGCAGCACATTGCCGGGCGGCGCAACGAACCCCGGCTGAGTCGGCCGGGCGGCATGACATGGCTCGCAGCGCTGGGCAACGATCGCCAGCACTCGCGCGAATTGCAGTGCTTCAGGTTCGGCCGCCGCGTTACCCGGTGCATTTGTCCTGGTTGGTGCCAACACGAACGCGACCACCGCGAGTATGGCCACTCCTAACACGGCAGCTACGGGCGACGTGCGGCCGCCACGCTCATGCGCTTTGTGCCGCGACACGAAATACACCCGGATCAGCACGCCGGCCATGCAGATCGCAATCAGCACCAGCCAGTTGTAAGCGGCGCCAAACGTCATCGCATAGTGATGGCTGATCATCGTGAACAGCACGGGCAACGTGAAGTAGGTGTTGTGGACGGATCTCAGCTTCCCTCGAATCCCATGCTGGGGATCCGGCTCGCGCCCTTCGCGCTTGGCGCGCACCATCTCGCGTTGGCCGGGAATGATGACGAAGAACACGTTCGCCACCATGATGGTGCCGAGCATCGCGCCGAACTGGATGAACGCGCCGCGCCCGCTGAACAAATGGCACAAACCCCACGCTGCCGCCGAGAATAGAATGAACAGCACTCCACCGAGCGCCGCACCGTTGCGCGCGAGCGCCGTACGACACAACCCGTCGTAGACGAGCCAGCCGCCCACCAAGAATGAAACCGCGATGGTGATGGCCGCGGGCTTGGACAGCGCCGCAACGGACGGATCGATCAGATAGATCTGCGCTTGCGCGAAATAAATCAAGCACAGCAGGAACAAGCCGGACAGAAAGGTGGAATAGGCTTCCCAATAGAACCAATGCAGATGAGCGGGCAGGTGGTGAGGCGCCACGCGGTACTTGTGCGCGTTGTAGAAACCGCCTCCATGCACCGCCCACAACTCGCCGCCCACTCCCTTGCGCGCGAGCTCCGGGTCTTCCGGCGGGCGCAGATGATTGTCGAGCCATACGAAGTAGAACGACGAGCCTATCCACGCGATGCCGACGATGAAGTGAAACCAGCGCCCAAGCAGGCTCAACCAGTCGATGATGTAGTCGGTCAAAGCTTCACTTCCCGTGCGCGCCGGAGCAGCCGCCGCAATCGTTGCCGCAATCGTTTGCTGCGCGCTGCAAAGATGCCGCTTCCGCCTGCACTCCAATACTCGCGATGCCGGCGCGGGGTGTGTTCACAACCGCTGGTGCGTGCAGCGTCTGGAGCAACTGCGCGGCGACCGAGATTGCGATCGCGGCGGGTGCCTTGCTTTCGATGCCGGTGACGCCAATCGGGCAAACCAGCTTCTCGATGAACGCCGGTGCGATGCCATCTTTGCGAAGGCGCGAGCGAAAACGGGCGGCTTTGCTTTCCGAGCCGATCAGGCCGAGCCATGCAAAGGCGTTGCGACGAAGAATGGCGTGGCACAGCGAGTAGTCGAGCGCGTGATCGTGAGTGAGAACGATGTACATCGCATCCTCTGGCGCTTCGGTGAGGAGTTCGACAGGTTGCGGCTCTTCAAGCGCGCGAACATTCGCCGGCACGGAAGTCGGCAGCATGTCAGGACGCGAATCCACCCAGGTGATGTCGAACGGCAAATCGCTCAGCGTCCGGACGATCGCCTGGCCCACATGCCCCGCGCCAAAAATCCAGAGGGCTTGTCCCGGCGCACGGAGCCTTTCCAGCAATGTGCCCGCGTGCGCCGAGTCTGAAGTGAAGCGCATCGATGCGGGCGAGGGCGCAACAAACAGCCGGCGAGTCACGCGCACGCCGTCAATGGTGCTCTCGAGCATCGCACTGTCGCTGCTGCGCGCGGCCTGCGCCGCGGACTGCAGCAGCGCCAGATCAGAGGCCGTGAAGCGCTCCAACCAGAGTTGCACCGCGCCGCCGCAGCACTGGCGCAAGTCCTCGCCCAGGATCAGCTGGCGAATCTGCACCGCCGGCTGGCATTCATCCGCGTTCAGGAAATCGCGGGCGAATTGAATCGCTTCGAATTCCAGGTGACCGCCACCGATCGTTCCTTCGATGGTGCCTGGCGTAACGAGCAGGGAAGCGCCCGGATCTCTCGGCGCCGAACCGCGCATGCTCGCAACGACCACACGCACTACTGCCGGCGCACTGTCGAGCAATCGAACTACCGTGCCAGGCCACGCGCCCTCGAGAGGTCTCAACCAGCCTGTGGCAGGAGTCAGCTCGCTCATCGCAAGCCACTGTGCCCGCTCACGCCATCGATCGCGCGCAGCACGGCTTCGGGGGTTGCGGGCGCCGTGAGGTCCGGCAGATTGCCTGGCGCGCCGCACGACGCGCACGCATCACGAATCGCCTGGAACACCGAGATCGAAAGCATCAACGGCGGCTCGCCCACAGCTTTGGAGCGATGGATCGTGTCCTCTCTATTCGGAGCCGACTCCAGTATCTTCACGTTCGCGAGCCTGGGCCAATCATGTGCCGTGGGAATCTTGTAGGTGGATGGCGCATGCGTCTTCAATTCACCTTTCGCATTCCATGAAAGCTCTTCGGACGTAAGCCATCCCACGCCCTGCAGGAATCCACCTTCGATCTGGCCGAGGTCGATCGCGGGATTCAAGGACGAGCCGGCGTCGTGGAGAATGTCCACGCGCAAGAGCTGTGTTTCTCCCGTGAGAACATCCACGGCCACTTCCGAAACCGCCGCGCCATATGCAAAGTAAAAAAACGGCCGCCCTCTCAGCGCCTTCATGTCCCACTTAATCTTGGGCGTGCGATAAAACCCCGTAGCCGACAACGATATTCGCGCCGCATAAGCCTGCCGCACCAACTCGGCAAAGGTGACTTCCTGATCGCCGATGCGCACGCGCCCATCCGCGAAGCTCACGCTCTCGGCCTCAACGTTGTGACTTTGCGCGGCGAGCTTGATCAACCGCTCCTTGATCGTCCGCGCGGCAATCTGAGCCGCCTTGCCATTGAGATCCGCGCCGGAGGACGCCGCCGTCGCAGAGGTGTTCGGCACTTTGCTCGTATCGGTCGTCGTCTGACGAATGGAGCTCAGCGGAACGCCGAGCTCGGTCGCCACGACTTGCGCCACCTTGATGTGAACGCCTTGTCCCATCTCCGTGCCGCCATGATTAAGGAGCACGGTGCCATCCGTGTACACCTGAACCAGCGCGCCCGCCTGATTCAGGATCGTCGCCGTGAATGAGATGCCGAACTTCACGGGCGTGAGCGCCAACCCGCGCTTGATCACCGCATTCGTGGAATTCCACCGCGTCACCGCTTGCCGGCGGGCGCGATAGTCGCTGCTGCTCTCGAGCTGCTCCACGATGCCGTGAATGACATTGTCTTCGACCGGTTGTCCGTAATGCGTGACGTTGCGGTCTTCCACGCCGTAGAAATTGGCGCGCCGGACATCGAGCGCATCGACCTTCAGAATGCGCGCAATGTCATCCAGCACCGCTTCGATCACCATCATTCCCTGGGGACCACCAAAGCCGCGAAACGCGGTGTTGGAAACCGTGTGGGTCTTGCAGCGATGAGAAATGATCTCGACGTGCTCCAGGAAATAGGCGTTGTCCACGTGACACAGCGCGCGATCATTCACTGGCCCGGACAGATCCGCGGAATAGCCGCAGCGCGATGCGAGCATCACCTTGAGCGCGAGAATCCGTCCCCGGTCATCGAAGCCCACGGTGTAATCGGAAACGAAGTCGTGCCGCTTGCCCGTCGTGATCATGTCGTCATCACGATCGAGACGCAGCTTCACCGGCCGGCGGGTTTTCTTCGCCAGCACCGCCGCGGCGGCGGCAATCAAAGCCGCCTGGGTTTCCTTGCCGCCAAAACCGCCGCCCATGCGTCGACAGTGCACCGTAACGAAATTCGCCGGAACGCCCAGCGCGTGCGCGACGACGCTCTGCACTTCAGAGGGATGTTGCGTGGAGCTGTGGATGAGAAACGCGCCGTCTTCCTGCGGCAGGGCTACGGCGATGTGTCCTTCCAGATAAAAATGATCCTGACCGCCGATCGTGACCGTGCCCTGGGCCCGATGCGCCGCGCTTTCCAGCACAGCATCCGGATCTCCTCGCACCAGCCGCTTGCCAGGCAACACATAACTCTCGGCAGCGAGCGCCGCGCGAATATCCAGAATCGCGGGCAGCTCGGCATAGGCCACTTTCGCTCGCCGGGCAGCGCTGCGCGCCGCCGCATGAGACGTTGCCGCCACCGCGAAGAGCGGTTGACCGAAGTACTGCACTTCGGACTCCGCAAAGATGGGATCGTCCTTCACCAGGCCGCCGTAGTTGTTCTCGCCCGGAATATCGGCGGGCAGCGCTACCGCCACCACTCCCGGCGCGCTGCTGACCTGCGAGAGGTCCAGAGATTGAATGGTGGCGTGCGCGATGGTGCTCAATCCGAAGGCCGCGTGCAGAGTGTTCGCCGGCAAAGGAATGTCATCGCAATAAAGCGCTTCGCCGCTCACATGCAGATGAGCGCTGTCGTGCGGTTGTGGCTGACCGACGCTCACGCTTCGCTCATTCCTTGCAGCGCGTCTGCGGTTCGTACCGCCGGGGGATTCGAGGCATGCTCCAGATAAAACCGCTGCAACAGATTGCCAGCCGCGCGTAACCGATATGCGCTGCTCGCGCGCATGTCTGTCAACGGCTGAAAATCCAGGCTCAACGCGCCTATCGCCGCATCCACCAATTCCTGCGACCAGGCTTTGCCCAACAACGCCGCTTCCGCATGCGGAGCACGAGCCGGAACCGCCGCCATGCCACCGAAGCCGAGTCGTGCATCGCGCACGATGCCCGCTTCGACCGTGACGGAAATGGTCGCGCATACCGCGGAGATGTCCTGCTCGGTGCGCTTCGACACTTTGTAACTCGCAATCCAGCTGCCGGCCTTGCGCGCTGGAACCTGCACGCCCGCCACGAACTCGCCCGGCGCGAGATCCTTTTTCTGATACCCGAGAAAAAACTTCTCCAGCGGCACACGCCGGGACTTCGCGGCTTTACGCAGATCTACCGCGGCGCCGAGGGCGATCAGCGCCGGCAAGGAGTCCCCGATGGGCGAGCCGTTGGCGATGTTCCCGCACAACGTCGCGCTGTTCCGAATGGGTGGTGAGGCAAACCGCACGGCCTGTTCCGACAACTCCGGAAACGCTTCCACCAGCGGGGCCCAGGCATCGGTCAGCGCAACGCCCGATCCGATCCAAAGCCCCGACTCGTCCTGGCGGATCTGTTTCAGCTCCGCAATCTCGCCGATGTATACGATCGGCGGCAGATCGCGTTGATGCTTGGTGACCCAGAGTCCCACATCCGTCCCGCCTGCAAGGATCAAGGAATGCGGCGCGGCTTCCAGCGCCGCGGTCAATTCGCCAATCGTTCGCGGCGCGCGAAACGCGGGCAGTTGCAACGGCTCGTCCGCCGTGCCCGTGCGTTGAATGGACTGCAGCTGCGTCAAACGCTCCCGCGACTGCGCGTCCTCCCGATTCCAGCGAGCCGGCGCTGCGTACCCGAACATCTTGAGTCCCGCATCGATGATCGGCCGATAACCCGTGCAACGGCACAGATTGCCGGCGAGCGTCTCGACTACGTCGTCCCGCTTCGCCTGCGACCGATTCAGATACAGGGCGAACAGCGACATCACGAAGCCCGGCGTGCAGAAACCACACTGCGAAGCATGGTTGTCGACCATCGCCTGTTGAACGGGATGCAGCGCACCATCGGGCGAGCGCAAGCTCTCGACGGCCACCAACTCCTTGCCATCCAGCGTCGGCAGAAATCGTATGCAGGAATTGACGGCGCGATAACGGACGGCGTCCGCGCCCGGCGAAAGCTCACCGACTACCACGGTGCACGCTCCGCAATCGCCCTCCGCGCAGCCCTCCTTGGTACCGGTGCGGCCGGCATGATTGCGCAGGTATTCGAGAACGGTGGTCGTGGCCGGCAAGTCGGACACGGACACGACTTCGCCATCCAGCACGAAGCGCACTGTGTTGCGGCTCATGGAGGCTAACTGCCGCGATACGTGGAGTAGCTCCACGGCGAAGCCAGCAAGGGCACGTGGTAGTTCTGCGCCGCGTCCGCGATGCCGAATCTGACGACCACTTCGTCGAGAAACGGCGGCTCGGGCAGCTTGACGCCCCGCCCGCGAAAGTACTCCGCGACATGAAAAGTGAGCGCGAACCGGCCCACGTGCAGCGACCCGCCTTCGAGCAGCGGCGCGGCTGCCCGGCCGTCGGCGTTGGTACGGATTTCCAGAATGAGCCGCGGCGCGGAAGAAGCAAGATCGTGCAGCTCGATGCGCATGCCCGCCGCGGGAATCCCGTCGGTGACATTGAGTACGTGAGTGGTCAGCTTGCCCAACATACACCTCTAAAATCCGTTTCGATGAGAGCATACGCGCCGCCGCGCCACAGTGAAAAGGGTGTGCAAGATGAGGCCGAACGCACTGTTTGCGCGCTTTTCGACAAACGCGGTATGGGTTGTGCATCATCCACTCACGGAGGAAGCGTGACAGGACTCGAAGACTTCATTCGCCGCATACCGAAGGCCGAGCTGCATGTGCATATCGAAGGCACGCTCGAGCCGGAGATGGTGTTCGAGCTGGCGAACAAGGACGGCATTCCGCTGGCCTATTCATCGGTGGAAGCGCTCCGCGCGGCCTACGACTTTTCCGATCTGCAATCGTTCCTGGATGTGTACTACGCCGGCGCGGATGTGCTGCGCAGCGAGCAGGATTTCTACGACCTGACGTGGGCGTATCTGCGCAAAGCGCATGATGACGGCGTCGTGCATGCGGAGATTTTCTTCGACCCGCAGACTCACACCGTCCGCGGCGTGCCGTTCGAAACGGTCGTGAATGGCATTGCGCGCGCGCTCGCGGATGGGGATAAGAATCTGGCGATCAGTTCCCGGCTGATTCTGTGCTTCCTGCGGCACCTGAGCGCGGACGAAGCGATGAGCACGCTTGCGCAAGCGCTGCCGTACAAGAGGCACATTGCCGCCGTGGGACTCGATTCATCCGAGGTCGGACACCCGCCGTCGAAATTCGCGCAGGTCTTCGCGCGCGCCCGCGAGGAAGGCTTTCTGACCGTTGCGCACGCGGGTGAAGAGGGCCCGCCGCAATACGTTTACGAGGCTTTGGACCTGCTGAAAGTCAGCCGTGTGGATCATGGCGTGCGCAGCGAGGAGGACCCCGCGCTGCTGGCGCGGCTCGTCAGCGAGCAAATGCCGCTCACCGTCTGCCCGCTCTCGAACCTGAAGCTGAAAGTCGTGCAGCGCATGGAAGATCACAACCTGAAGCGCCTGCTCGATGCGGGCGTTTGCGTCACGGTGAATTCCGATGACCCGGCCTATTTCGGCGGTTACATCGCCGCGAACTATGCGGCTGTCGCACAGGCGCTGAATCTATCGCGCGTTGACATTGCGCTGCTCGCCAGAAACTCCATCAGTGCATCGTTTCTGGACGAGGCGACGAAACGCCACTGGCTCGGGAAGATTGCTGCTGTATCGGCTCAGTATTAGATAGAAAGCTGACGTTCTGGCAGTTTTCTCAGCCGGGGAACTCGTTCCCGGTGAAATATTTGGTTAGCCCACGGCAGATCTGTAGATAGTCGTATCTCAGAAGAACAGAACCATGACTGTCTTGGGCAAGTGCATGTCGGCGTTGGTTTTGGCGTTTTGGGCCTGCTCCCCAGCGAGTGCGGCGCCGGCAAAATCGATCACTTTTGCGATGGGGACAGGGGCTATCAACCCGCCCGGCGCGGTGCCGTTCGATCAGTGGATCACGGCGACCAGCGCCGCGCCCGTCGTACTCGCGGAGGGCGAGAATATCGCCCCAACCGCCGTTCTCGAGCATTGCGAGGGATCACCCAGCGCGTGCAAACCGGGTAGCGGCACTCTGCCAACCTGCAAATTTCCAGATCTCCCGGTCACGGCGACTTGTTCGCTGCCGGTGACGGCCACACTTTCCGACGACAAGAAAGGCTATGTGGTCAGAGTCGACATTCCACCGCTGCGTTACAACCGTGTCTATCGACTGAAGTTGACCTTGGTGGGCAAGACAGAGGTTCCGCTTGCGGCGATATCACTACACGCCGTGGACGGAATCATCGACCAGTGGATAGGTCAGCTTGCTGATGCCAATGGCTCCGAGCCGACGGCAACAGAAATTTGCGAATCGCTGGTCGAGGCTATCACTACCGGATTCCCGAAAAAGGATGTCCGTGTCGACGGGGCACTCAAGGACTGCGCGGAGGGAGCCGCGAAGCCTGACCAGATCAATGCAATGGAGTTGCGCATCGAGAATGCGGTCAATTCGAGAACTGAGCTGGTGGAGGCGCGGGAGGACCAGGCCAAGGCGATGAGGGCGAGCGCAAGCGGGAATGGAAACGGCGGCGGCAGCGGGATCAACCTTGCCGATGCGAACGAGGCCGTGGACACCGCAGAGAAAAAGGACAATAAGGCGCGCCTGGCACTTCGTGGTCCTATCAAGCAGGTGGTGCAGAACAATACCTGGATGCCTATTCCTTTAGGTACTGCGGCCGATGCCAAGACGGCCCGGATGTCTCACATCTCGATGGACGCTGGCCTGGTCTACGGCTGGGATCTGGACGAGACCACCACGTACGTCGGCGCAAACATCTACACGCGTCCCATCAACACGGATGTCTCGCTCGCCGCATTGAAGTCGGAAGGCATGTTGACGTGGCGACATCGTTTCTCGTTCACGCTCGGCGCAACGGTCTCGAGCATCGAGAAGGCCGGGCAGCGAAAGGGAATCGTCGGTTCCAGCGCACTTGTCGTAGGTGCCGGATGGCGACTGACTGACGTCATGCGCTTGAGCGCCGGCGTGCTGGTCTTCAAGGAAGAGAATCCGAATCCGCTCGTCACGAATGACACCTCGTTGGCCGCGTCTCCCTATGTGGGTTTCAGCTTCGATATCGACGTGGCGAAGCAGTTTGGAAAAGTGTTCTCGGGCCTGCCTTAAAGGATGGGAAGTTAGATGGCCATTAGCTGCAAAAACAAAGACGTTTCCGTTCCCGAAGCGGCGAAGCTGCGGCTGCTTTCCTTGTGGACTTCCAATCGCTCGGGAGGGGAGTTCGCGCGGTTCGAAGTTCGGCTTCAGGCAGAGAGCCAGTTCCGGTTCGTTGTGAACGGCGTCCACACCACGACGGTCAAGGCGGCGCGACGCAAAGTTGGTATCAACACCCAGGTCGATATCACGACGCCGTACGTCAACCTGATCCCAGGCCCTGACAAGCGATTTGTGCGATTCGAGTTTTGCGGCATCACCAAGAGTGCAGGCGGCGACGAATCGGAAGTGATCTCAAAGAGTGCGAAATTCCTGTCATGAAAACCTCACATCTTTTTTCAATGCTCTTCTGCGGACTGATGGCAGTCGGTTGCCACGACCCCGCGGATTACGACCTCACCGAAGAGCAGGTGCAGTCGATCATTTCGCTGGACGTGACGGGGCCGGCATCTATCCCGGCCGATGGGTTCACGACAACCACGCTGATCGCACGCATCTACCCGGCAAACGCCAACAACCGGGCGCTCCTGATTTCGACGGATCGCGGAACGCTGGTGAAAGGCGGCGGCAAGATGACCGACGGTGCCCTGTCGATCAATGTGGGGCCGGATGGAAGCGTCGAGTTCGATCTGAAGAGTTCCGTTGAGACTGGCGACGCCATTGTGGTGGTCACTTCCGGTGGCCAACCATTGATCAGCGCTTCGAAGACCGTGACCTTCGAGCAGGCGAATCCCGATGACACGATCCGTTTTGTCACTGTGCCAACCAACATGCCGGCGGACGGATCTTCGCAGACCACCATCGAAGTGCAGCTGAACACGAATATTCCCGCGGCTTCGCGCCAGGCTAACTTCGAGACCACGCTCGGCTCGCTCATTCCTTCGACGAAGCAGGTGCTGGCCGATGCCAACGGCGTCGCGCGCATCACGCTTCAGAGCCCGGCAACGATGGGTTCGACCAGAATTACCGTAAGCAACGGCTCGGTGATTCGCCAGACCTCGGTGGAATTCATCCGGGCGCTGCCCATGACAATCACCGCGACCACAACTCCGCTGACAGTGCAGGCGTCGGTCAACAGCTCGGTAGAGGTCATTGGGCAACTAAGTCGCACACCGGGCACAGTCACCGATGGCTCGACGGTGTTGTTTGAAGCGTTTCGCACCGACACCAGCGCGCCCATTGGCGTTTATCGAAACATCACAAACTCGGTCGGAGGACGGGTGACTGGTTCCTTCCTGCCGGGGGCGACTGACTATCGGGGTGATGTCGAGCTGCGAGTGTCGACGCCCGACAGATCGATCTCGGGGTCGACGTTGGTGCGAATCATCGCGCCCTGATATCCAGGGACCGCTTGACCCATTCCAGCGGAACACTGTTCCGTCCGCAGTAACGCCTTGGAGGTTGGAATCAACATCAACCTTCAGGAGTTTTCATCATGTCTTCTCGTCAATACTTGATCGCCATTTCGGCGTTGCTGCTGGTCTCGCTTTCCGCAACTGCGCCCGCCAATGCCAGCGATACCAAGCCGCTGGTCCCCGAAAGCTGCGAATCGGGCAAACGCGTGAACCGGGCGGTCGGTCATCCCGGCAAGTCGGCCATGTTCCCGCAGCGTGACTCGGTCCAGTGCTCGCGCCCCGCGCGCAAGCGTCTGACGCTCGCGGCATTCGAAACTGCCCCGGGCGGCAGGGCTCTGGTGTCAGGGCGGACCGAACGTGCCATCGAACTGATCTATGCGAAAAGCGCGAAGTCAGTCTCCGCGCAGACGCTGACCAATCTGTGCGTGGCGCACACGGTGCTCCGTCAGTTCGACGATGCCCTCGAGACCTGCGATGCGGCCGTCGCGAGCGCAAACGCAAAGCGCTCCGCGGGCTACCGCCACGGTGTCTCGCGCCAGATGCTGGACGAGAATGCCGCCGTGGCCTACTCGAACCGCGCTGTGTTCCACCTGCTGTCGCGTGACACCCTCGCGGCGCAGAACGACCTGGCAAGTGCGCGAGCCATCTCGCCGAGAGCGTTTTTCGTGATGCGCAACTCGGATGCGGCCAAGTCGACAGCGTCGCTGGCGCAGGCGTCGTACGTGTACCACGTGTCGATCGAGTGAGCCGTTCGCGGGTGCAAAACACCCTCGGACTGGAATTGGCGGGCCGGTGATCATGCCGGCCCGCCGGCTTCGTTTGCACTGCGCTAACATCCTGGTTCTTCGGGAGATCGAACTTGCACGCCGAGTCAGCCGCAAACAGGAGCCGCGCCTTCGTGGGGCGCACACGTGAATTCGCCGCGTTGGCCAGCGCGTTCGAAGCGGCCAACAGCGGACGCGGCACGCTCTGCCTGATCAGCGGTGAGCCGGGGATCGGCAAGAGCCGGCTCGTGACCGAATTCGCCACCGAACAGGCTTCGCGCTGCGCCTCGATTCATTGGGGCTTCGCCTGGGAGGCCGGCGGTGCCCCGGTCTACTGGCCTTGGATACAAGTGCTCCGCTCACTGCTGGCACGCGAGAATGTGCGCGCGACGCTCGCCGAACAACCGCACCTGGCGGGACCGATCGGCGAACTGGTGCCCGAGCTGGTGCCCGAAGCCGCTCGTACCGGGACGCAGCTCGAACCGGAGCAGGCGCGCTTCCGGCTGATGGATGCGGTGTCGAGTCTGCTGCTGGCGGCGGCGACGGCGGAGCCACTGGTGCTGGTGCTCGAAGATCTGCACGCCGCCGACTCCGATTCCCTCGCGCTGCTGGAGTTCGCCACACGACAGCTGCACTCGGCGCGCGCCCTCATCATCGGCAGCTTCCGGGATGCGGAAGTCCACCGGCCGCGCATCGGCAACATCGTCGCGCGCCTGCGCCGCACCGCCATCCAACTACCGCTGCGACGGCTGGACCGCGACGAGATTCGCGAGTACGTGCGCGTGGCCACCGGCGAGCGTCCCCTCGAACAGCACGTCACCGAGTTGGCCACCCAGACCGAGGGGCATCCACTCTACCTGGCAGAGGTGGTGGAGCTGGGACGGCAGCGCGGAAATTCGCGCAATGCACCGGCAAGTATTCGCGTCGCGATCCTGGAACGCGCGGCGCACCTCCCCGACGAAACGCGCAGCTTGTTGGGCGTGGCGTCGGTGCTCGGCCGCAGTTTTCGCCCCGATACGCTCGCAGATCTCTGCGACGAAGGGGAGTCTGAATTGCGCCAGCAGCTCGCCCTGGCGCTGCAGTCCGGGCTCATCGAACAAGACGTCGACGGGCGGCTGCGCTTCGAGCACATGCTGGTTCGCGAGGCGTTTCACGATGCGCTGCCGGCTTCCGAGCGGCGGCGGTTACATGAGCGCGAGGCACAGCGCATGCGCGCCCGGGCCGAGCAGGGCACCACGATCTCCTGGGCGGCGCTCGCCCAGCATCTCGAAGAATCCGGCGCGCATGCCAGCGCCGACGCCGTGGGCGCATGGAGGCAGGCCGCGCATCAGGCGGAGTCGCGCCATTCTTTCGACGACGCAGCACTGTGCTACAGCCGCGCGCTCATGACCCTTGACGCACCGGCAGACGCATTACGAGCCCGCCTGCTGCTCGAGCTGGCCGCGGCACAGATAGGCGCGGGAGATCTCGATGCGGGACGGCGCAATAGCAGCGAGGCTTTTCGCATCGGTGAGTCGCTCGGCGACCCGGAGCTGCTCGCAGATTCGGCGCTGACCTACGGCAGCATCTTCACCTTCGGCAGTGTCGATCCGCGACTGGTGAATCTGCTGAAAATTGCGCTCGAGCGAATCGGTGACGGTGACATCGAGCGCCGCGCGCGCTTGCAGGCGCGCCTCGCTGCAGCGATGCAGCCGGCGGCCGATCCGTCAGAGCCCGTGGCGCTGGCGCACGATGCCATCCGGCTGGCTCGCAGCAGCGGCAATCCACGCACGCTGCTAACCACCCTTCGCAGTGCGGTGTCGGCATTGATGGATCTCGGCGATCCGGTCGAGCGGCTGGCCTTGAACCAGGAACACGTGCGCCTGGCCGTGCAGCTCGGCGATACGCCGGAGTGCAGACGCGGTTACCTGCGCTCGGCTGTCGACGCCATGGAGCTCGGGGATGCGGTGACGCTCGATGACGCCATCGAACAATGCAATTCGCTGTCGGCGCAGCTCGGCATGCC
>Ga0190271_10001428_pt1 | contig 13578 bp, 9 predicted proteins | sample Popmic356T_FD_133747 | JGI IMG/M metagenome (GOLD analysis project Ga0190271, IMG submission 133747) | Populus adjacent soil microbial communities from riparian zone of Weber River, Utah, USA - 356 T | ecosystem: Environmental > Terrestrial > Soil > Riparian zone | place: USA: Utah | collected...
CCCAGCGTGGCGATGATGCTCACCGTCTCGCTCGAGCTCTCCTTGATGCGCATGACCTCTTCGAGGGTCTTCAAGATGGCCTCGGCGCCGCGCTCGGCGTCGACGGCCACTTCTTCGGACAGGCGCGCCGTCTCGTTGGCGTTGCTGCGCACCTGGTCGATCGAGACGTCCATCTCGTTCATGGACGACGAGGTCTCTTCGGCCGTCAGCGACAGCGCGTCGACGTTGCGGGCGACCTCTTTGATGCTGTAGGCCATCTCCTCGATCGACGACACCGTCTCGCGCACGCTCGCGCCGAGGCTCGACATGTTGTCGGCGACCTCGGCGTTGGTGGCGGTCATCTCCAGGATGCTCGAGCTCGACTCCTCGGCGCTCGAGGCCAGGGTCTCGATGTTGACGCCCAGCTCCTTGGCCGCGTCCATCTGCGACGACACCGCACGGTGCGTCTGCTCGAGCGACGCGGACAGCTCCTCGACGCCCTCGCCGAACTGCTGGATGGCCTCGGCCACCTGCTTTTCGAGCTCGGTGATCTCGCTGCGCATGCCCATCACGCGCTGGCGCAGCTGCTCGTTCTCGCGCCGGGCGGCGTCGCCCTCGGCGCGGATGCCGTGGATCTCGGACTCGAGGCGGGTGGCGCGCTCGCCGTGGCGAGCGCCCTCGCCGGTGGCCGTGTCCCGCTCGCGCTTGAGTCCCTCGAGCGCGCGGTTGCTGGCGTCGGCCTCGCGCCGCACGCTCTCGAGGTCGGTGCGCAGGCGGTCGGCCTCGCTGCGCGTGCGGTCGGCCTCGCTGCGCGTGCGATCGATCTCGGCCCGCTGGCGCTCCAGCTCGCCGTTGCTGCGCTCGGCGTCGCTGCGTGCGCGCTCGCCGTCGTTGCGCAGCCGCTCGAGCTCGAAGCGCGTGCGGTCGAGCTCGCTCTTGCGCTCGGCGTCGCTGCGCTCGGCCGCGCCGGCACGCCCTTCGACCTTGGCGACGCGCTGCGCGACGCCGTCGAGCAGCTCGTACAGCAAGCTCTCGCCGGGCGACGTCTTGGCAGGCCGCGCAGGACGGCTGCCTTCGCCCGCGCCGCGCACGGCCGCCAGCAAGCCAGACACGTCCTCTCCGCCTGCTGCGGACAACACGACCAGCACGGTGGCGACGGCCGCTGCCGCACCCACCAGCGCACCGGTCGCGTCTTGCCTGAGCCAATACCCTGCCGCACATCCGACGGCGACTGCGATCAGCAGCAGCCAGCGTCGTTCGGCCGGAACTTTGTCGAACATGCCTCCGAACCCCTTGCGGAAATTCAGCGCGCTGCGCCCCCGAATCGGACGGCGTGCACTCCCCGCAGACCGCCTAGGTTACACCCAGCACCGCCGTCCGCCTCAAGTTCCCCGTGACCTGGGACGCAGAACGGCGAGGTAATGTGCCACTTGAGCCCACACGACCGCTGCGACTAGCCGTGCTTCCAGATAGGCCGTAGGGCCATCAAGTGCTCGTAGCGGGGCTCGCGGCCCATGAAGTCGACGCGCTCCTGCGAGGCGATGGCCACCGGCTCGAGATCGCTCTCCTCGGCCAGCTCTTCGACCAGCTGGTCGGCGCGCACGCGCTCGTCGCCGTGCTGGCCGTCCCCCATCAGCAGCACCAGCCAGCCGTCGCGCGAGAGCGCCTGGCGCATCGAGCGCAGCGCCAGCCGCAGCTCCTTGGCGAACATGTCGGGCGATAGACCACGTCGCCGTGCGCCCAGCTCGCGCGCCTGAAAGTGCGCCGGCTCGATGCCCAGCCACGCAAAGCGGCGCGCGTGGTGCGACGCGTAGTCGTAGGTGCCCCCGTACGGAGGCGAGGTGAACACCAGGTCGACCGCACCACGCTCGACGATCTCGCGCAGCCAGTGCGCGTCGCCCTCGACCACCAGCGGGGCCGGCCCCTCGGCCGCCTCGGCCTCCAGCTCGCCGAGGCGCTCACACAGCTCGTGCGTCTTGCGCTCGAAGAACTCGCTGACCAGGCCCTTGCGGATGCGGCGCTCGTAGATCTCCTCCGAGGTGTCGGAGCGCTGGCGCGAGAACTTCACGATCAGCGACGAGAAGACCAGCGTGAGTGCTTCCTGCATCTCGGGATCTTCGACGGTGCGGATGGAGTCGAGCAGGCCCGCCATCTCCTTGAGCACGTGCGGCTCGTACCACTTGAGCTCGGTCGGCGGCAGGTCGGCGCGCACGTCCTCGCGGGCGCGCACGCGTTCCTCGGAGACCTCGCGCAGCTCGCTGGCCAGGCCGGCCAGGTGCTGGCGCCGCTTTTCGTCGAGCGGGTTGCTCTTGAGCCGCGACAGCCGCACGGCCAGCGGGTTGAGATCGACACCCATCGCTTCGAGGCCGCGCACGCGCGCCTCGACCAGCACCGTGCCGCTGCCGCAGAACGGATCGAGCACGCGACCGCCCGGCGTCGCGAACGCCTCGAGCACACGCTGCGCGGTGCACCAGTGCATGCGCGCCGGGTAGCTGTGAAAGCCGTGCGTGAGCCGGTCGCGCTCTTCGTCGTCGGTGGTCAGCGCGTGCGCGAGCGCCGAGGCGACCTCCGGATCGCCTGCCACCACCGTCGCGCCACCCGTGTTTTGCAGCGCGAACTTGGGTCGCTCCTGACGGTTGAGCGGCTCTTGTTTGCGGCGCGGGTCGATCTGATCGGTGCGCGGGTTGCCGTATTTGTCGTAAGGAGGCTTCATAGAATGTGCTCGAGCGCCTGAAGCAGCGCGGCGCACTGATCGGGTCTTCCCACGGTGATGCGCAGATACGAGTCGATGCGCGGCTTGTTGAAGTGGCGCACCAGCACCCCGCGCGCACGCAGCGCGCTGGCCAGGGCCGCGCCCGTGTGCGCCGGGTGGCGCGCAAACAAAAAGTTGGTGGCCGAGGGAAGCACCTCGAAGCCCTGCCTGGCCAGTCCGGCCGACAGCGTGTTGCGGCTCTCGATCACGCGCCGCCGGGTGTCCTCGAACCACTCTCGATCGTCGATCGCGGCCACACCGGCAGCCAGCGCGAGCCGGTCGATGGGGTACGAGTTGAAGCTGTTCTTCACGCGCGTGAGCGCCTCGATCAGGTGCGGCTGCCCGAGCGCAAACCCGATGCGCATGCCGGCCAGCGAGCGCGACTTGGAGAACGTCTGCACCACCAGCAAGTTGTCGTGCTTGGCGATCAGCGGGATGGCGGAGGCGCCGCCGAAGTCGACGTACGCCTCGTCGACCAGCACCACGCGCTCGCTGGCCAACACCATGCGCTCCACCTGGGGCAGCGGCAGCGCGCGGCCCGTGGGTGCGTTGGGGTTGGCGAACACGATGCCGCCGTTCTCGCGCTGGTAGTCGGCCGGGTCGAGCTCGAAGCTCTCGCGCAGCGGCACCGTCTGGTACGCGATCTCGTACAGGTCGCAGTACACCGGGTAAAAGCTGTACGTGACGTCGGGAAACAGCAGCGGGAGCGATTGCTTGAGCAAGCCCTGGAACGCGTGCGCCAGCACCTCGTCCGACCCGTTGCCCACGAACACGTGCTCGCGCGTGAGCCCGTGCAGACGCGCGATGGCGTCGCGCAGGGCGTCGGACTCGGGGTTGGGGTACAGGCGCAGCCGGTCGCCGAGCTCGGCGCGCACCGCCTCGACAACCCGCGGCGAGGGGCCGTAGGGGTTCTCGTTGGTGTTTAGTTTCACCAAGTTGAGGTCGGCTGGCTGCTCCCCCGGCACGTACGGGGAGAGGCGAGCGACCAGCGGGCTCCAGTAACGATTCATCGGTGGGCTCTCGAGATCCGGAAAAACATGGACGCAGCGCTTATAGCGCGGAGCGCGTCCGCATGAAGGCGAGCCGCTACGGGCTGGGCAGCTCCGGGCCCCGTGGGTCGATGCCGAAAAAGCCGCGCACTGCGATGTAGTCGGCCGTGCGGGCGCCCGCCTCGTCGCGCGCCACGAAGTCGGGCGCGCGCTCGAACGGGCGCTCTGCGGCGTCGCCGTGGACCAGGCAAAACACCGAAAAAAGGGCGCCCTTGAGGCCCGCGCGCGGGACCACGTCGCGCCGCCTGAGCACGCGCAGCCCGGCTTGCTCGGCGCCGGCAAAGACGCGCTCCGGAAAGCGCGCGTCCGCACAGACCACCGCGAGACCGGTGGGCGACAGCACACGACCGATGGCGGCCAGGTAGTCCTCCACGCCGCCGCGCAGCTCCTGGCGCGCGTACGCCTTTTGGCTGTCGCTCGACGGGGTCGCGGTACCTGGCAGCACGTACGGGGGCGTGCCGGTGCACAGCTCGAACCTGCCGAGGCTCGCCGTGACTTCGCTGCGCAGGTCGCCGTGCACCAGGCGCACGCGCCCCTCGAGCGCGTTTTGACGCACGTTTTGTGTCAACAGCTGGAACGAGTTGCGCTGCGCCTCGACCGCGACGAAGTGCGCCTGGGGAAGCTTGTACGCGAGCATGAGCAGCACGGAGCCGATGCCGCTACCCAGCTCGAGGCAGCGCGCAGCGTGCGGCGCGAGCGAGGCCGCTTCCCACGCCGTCAACACGTCGTCGATGGAGTAGCGATGGCCGTGGCGGCGCTGCGTGATGCGCAGCGCACCCGCGATCGCATCGTGGGTCAGCGCACCGAGGTCGTCGGGCTCTTCGAGCATGAGGCGAGCTGTGCGCCAGCTCGGACCCGCTCGCAAGGCAGCCATCGACGTCGCCAGGACGAGTCCCGACACGGTGCGAGACGAGCGTCAGAACTTGAGCCGCATCAGCGGAGCGCACTCCTCCTGGGTCGGCGTGAGGCGAACGCTGAGCTCGCGCCCGTGCCCGAGCTGCCAGCTGTCGCCGATGGCGATCACGCGCGGACGCGCGGGCAGCGGCGTTGTTTTGGCGCGCCGCGCGACCTGCGCCCGCCCAGCCGGCAGCTGCTTCGTGAGTTCCGACGCAGGCAAGAGACCGGCAAGGCGGCACGCAAAGCAAGGCGCAGTCAGCCGCAAGGATGCGTGGGGGAGCGACTCCAGCCGCAGCTCGGGCAAGCGCGCGCTGGCTGTGCGCGCGAGCGAGGAATCGAGGCTGAGGCGCTCGGTAATCAGCCGCACGTCCGAGCCAAAAGCCAGCTCGGGCGAGAGCAGGAGCAGCCAGCAGACGACGACGAGCCGCATCTTACGGGGTGCCACGAGCCTCCCCGCAACGCAAAGTCCCCTCCCCCGCTAGCGTGATCGCGCGTCCTGTTACTTCGCGCGCTCAGCCCCCTTCTGCGGCGCGGTGCCAGCTGCGCCGGCGAGCCAGGAAGCTTCACGTCGGTCGCTTGCCGTGCGAAGACCGGGGGATGACCCAACGCAAGACTCGTAAGGCCTCCTGGCTGCTGACGGTCGCGTCCGCGTACAGCATGCTGCCCGGGTGCTCGGACGATCCCGCGGCCGCCAAGCCGGACTCCAACATGGAGAGCCACGACGGCGGGGTCACGGTCTCCCGGCCTCCCAGGTCAGACGCGGCGACCACCAAGGACAGTGGCAACGAGCCGGACGACGACGATGTGATCGCATCTGCCGATGACGTCGACTTCACGACGCTGATCGGAGTCATTCTCTTTCCGCCGGGGGGCGGGGATCTGCCCGAGCTGGACGCGGGGGCCACGGACACGCCGCCCGCCGAGGACGCGAGCGCCGATGCCAGCGGGGAGGCTGCAGTGGCCCCGGTAGTGCTCTCACCGGACGCGGCGGTGGGTGATTGAGGACCTCCAATCGAGACGCCATGAAGTAGATTCGTTCACGCACTCGCGCGGGAGCCGGATATGAGCATTTCAAACAAGCTGAAACACGAGCTCAAGTCGATGCTTGTAGTGACCCTCTACTTCGCCGCCTGGTTCGTCGCGCTAATGGTGCTGAAGCGGTTGGTCTTGGAGGAGTACCACATCGCGTTCAGCGGTTTTGTGCAGGCACTCATTGGCGCCGCGATCATGGCCAAGGTGGTGCTCATACTCGAGCATGTTCCCCTCGGGGGTTGGGTCAAAAAACAACCTGCTTGGATCGACGTCGTACTGCGGACAATCCTCTACGTCGGAGGCGTTTTTCTCGTGCTGCTCGGGGAAAAAATGTTCGAAACACGGCATGAGTACGCAGGTGTTGGTGCGGCACTGCTCGGATCGCTCGAGAGCGCAAATGCAGCCGCCGTTTCTGCCAAGACCCTGGTGGTGGGTTGGGGGCTCCTGTTCTTCAACGGGTTCACAGTCTTGAGTAGGCGCTTGGGGGCGAGGACGCTGGTCGGTCTGTTCACCTCCCCGCTGCCTGAAGAGCCGAAACCCGCGGGTTGACACCCACGGCGGAAGCCTGCGCCGAGCTGGACGCGGGGCCACCGACACGCCGCCGAACAAGGGCGTCATCCGACAGCGCGCGCGGCTGCGGCAAGCCAGCTCATTCCCAGCGTTTGCGCGAGCTCGATCGCGCGAACCTGTAGCTCTCGTCCGACCCTGCGCGCTGGACCGTGCGAGTGTCCGAGCAGCCAACGCGAGTATGCACAATAGCTGTGCGCGAGCTGAGGTCGCAGTCCGAGCCGCTCGTTCATGGCGAGCGCATCGTCGAAGTGCTGGGCGACGCGCTCGTCCCGCCCCACGAATGCCGCGAGCTGCGCGAGGAAGCGCGAAACCGATCCCTCGTAGAGCAAAACCGCGTCCGGCGTGTTGTGGTGCGGGTACGGCGCAAGCTCTTCGTAGATGCGCTCCGCACGCGGCCGATCGGCCAGCTCGATGGCAAGCATGCCCAAGTTTGCTAGCGCGTTCAGATAGCTCCTCTCGCGCGGCAGCGCGAATCCGCCGTCACCGACCATGTTCTCCAGCACGCTCTTGGCGGGTCCGCGCTGCCCGAGGCTCGCGCACAACCTTGCGATGCCGGGTCTGACGCTCGGCATCGCGTCGTGAATCGCGAGCGAGAAGTGCGACGTGTCCCAGCGACTCGCGAACGCGCGCGGGCCGTCGCGTTGGATGATGAGCGCCGCGTGCGCAATGGCGCTGAGCGCAGCTCCGTGGCGCAGGCAGAGCCGCCGGCTCCGCGCACGCAGCCCAGCCATCGAAGCCTCGGCGGCGGCGAAGTCCCCTGCGAGCAGCTTGCGCTGCGCACTCAGCCGATCGTGCGTCCAGATCGCCTCGGGCCACTTCTGCTCGCGCGCGAGGTGCCCATAGCTGGCGAGCGTCGCGTCGGCCTGGACCAGCTCGCCGCGAGAGATCTGTGCGGCGTGGCGCGCGGACAGTGCCTCGAGGCTCACCGACGTCCGCGGCGCGCCATCGCGTCGCAACATCTCGTCGGTAACCTCGAGCAGCGCGTCGATGTCGTCGGGACCGCTGAGCGCGTACAGCCGCGCGTGCAACGCAACCCTGAGCGAGTCCGGCTCGCTGCTGTGGCGCGCGAGCGCGAGTGCCTCGGCGCTGAGCTCCTTGCTGCGCTTCATGTCGTGCGCGTACGGAGGTATCCAGGAGAGCTGACTCAACGCCTTGATTCGCAGTGCATTCGCCCCGTCCGGCAAGGCGCGCAGCGCGTCTTCGAGGATGGTGCAGACCTGAGGATCGGCGCGGGCACCCATCAGATGGGTCGGCCGCACGATGCGAGCCGCCTCGAGAAGCAGGTCGATGTAGCCGTGGCGCCGGGCGACCTCGATGAGCAACCCGGTCGTGCGCAATGCGTCCTGCCCGTTGCCCGCGAGCTGCTCGAATCGCGCGTGTTGCCACAACAGCTCGGCGCGCGCGCGGGGCTGCTGTGGCAAAACGAGCGCCTGCGCCTCGAGCGCCCAGCAGGAGAACTTCGCCGCGTCCGAAAACGCCTGCAAGCGGGCCGCGGCCTGCGCTGCCTGCTCGGCCGCCTCGGCAACGCGGCCGTAGTCACCAAGCGCGATCGACCGGTAGTAGTGATGCGCGATTTCACCGTGGCGCCCGTGGTCGTAGGCAGAGCGCTCGAGTACCTGGGCCGCACGACGATGCTGGCTCGCGCGATCGGAAGTGGCCAGGTCGTCGTAGAGGGCCGCGCGTAGCAGAGCGTGCATGAAGCGAAACTCGTGCGGCGGCTCGGCGAGCACGAAGCCTTCCGCACTGGCCGCTTCGAGCGCGCTGAGCAGCTCCTCGGTAGCGAGTCCGCACAACTGCTGCAACGTCGCGAGCGCGAAGGACTCGCCGAGCACGCTGGCGACCTCGAGCACGCGCCGCGTGCGCTCGTCGAGAGTGTCCAGCCCGGAACGCAGCACGTCCCGCGCCGACTTCGCCGGCTTGACGAGCTCCGGGGCGAGCGAGCCCAGCTTGTCTCGGCCGTGGCGTGTTACCAGGTCGTTCACGGTGTGCAGCAGGAACAGTGGATAACCGGCGGTGGCGCGCAGCAAAACCGCGCAAAGCTCTGGATCGGCCACGCCCGTCTGCGCGACGAGCCCCACGTATTGACCAACCTCGTCGAGCGTCAGCGCCTCGAGCTCGATGCGCACGGCAGCATGCCGCGATAGCCGCCCCAGCTCGCGAGGGTCGCCCGCGCTGTGCCGGTCGCGCTGCGTGGTCACGACGAGCGTGCCGTGTTCGTGCAGCTCGGGGGCGATGAACGTTAGCAGTTGAATGCTGCCCAGGTCTGCCCAGTGCAGGTCTTCGAGCAGAAGCAGAACCGGCCCCTCACGCGCCGCGTCACGAAGCAAGCTGCTCACCCTGTCGAACAGCCAAAAGTTACCCGGCACTCGCTGTACGTCGGTCAGGTCAGCTGCGGAGTCGGACGCAGCGAGCCGCGCGAGCAGCCCGTGAGCAGCCTCGCGCAACCCCGGCCGTCCGCTCGCGATGTCGCGCAGCACCTGTATCCACGGCCAGAACACCGGGGCCACCGTGTCTTCGGTCGAGCGTCCGCTGAACAGGGCAAAACCCTGCGCGCACGCGTGCGCCGCGAGCTCGTCCACGCAGCGGGTCTTTCCGATTCCCGGCTCGCCGACAAGCGCGGCCAGCGAGCCGTTGCCCGTCCTCGCCTCGGCGAGCCGCGTGTGTAGTAACGCCATGGCTTGCTGGCGCCCCACGAACGGTGTCTGTGGCGCGGGCGCCTGGGATGGGCGCTCGTCCGCGGGCGGAGGCGCGCTGGCCCGTGCTGAAAGCACCTCGACCACGGCCACGAAGCGATAACCTCGGCCGTGCATCGTTTCGATCGGGTATTTGTCCACGGTGCGCTGGCCCAAGACGCGCCGCGCGTGACAGATCGTCCACGGCACCGCGACCTGGGCGACCTGACTGTCCGCCCACACGGCATCGAGCAGCTCTTCTTTGGTCACTACGCGCCGACGCTGTTCGATCAGGAACCGAAGCACGTCGAATGCCTTGCGCCGGATGTGCAGGAGAGCACCTGCGCGCGTGAGTGTGTACGCGTCCAGGTCCAGCTCGAACTCGCCGAACCGGTAACGTACTTCACGCAGCACAGCGCTATCCTCGTCGACTTTCATCGAATACGAGGACCATGTCAGTCGGCGCCCTCGTCAGTCCAGGCCCTTCTGGCCGAACTCGAACTCGGGCTTACTGTTGCAGAGCTTGCAGTCGGCGCCCACGAAGAACTCCTTGCTCGCCGGGTCACCGTGCAAGATGTACTTCCACCAGGCCACGGCAGGCTCCACCACGCGCGCAGGCTGCGTGACCAGGGTCAGGTGGCCAGGAGCGTCAGACATCTGCAAGATCATGTGATAGAAAAGGAAGGCGCCGTCGACGCGTGCGCTCTGCACCGCGCTGCGCATGCTCGCAGGGGATGGATCACCGATGTCCCCGTCGCCGCTGACCGCAAGGAAGGGCTTGCTGGCGGAGGAGCCACCATTCCAGAGGATAACGGCCTTGACGCGCGAGTCGCTGGCCACGGTCGCGGTTCCACTCGAGCCCTGGGAATGGCCCATCGCACCCACCTTGGAAGTGTCGAGCCTCCCGAAGTACGGGCTCTTACTGTCGTCGTTCGCAGCAAAAGCGAAGTCGAGGCCCTTCTTCATCGCCGTGCCATCTCCCACCCAGCGCGAGTTGGGCGCGACGATGAAAAAGCCGTGGGACGCGACGTAGCGCAGCAGGGGGCCGTACGCTTCGGGCCATGCACATGTGCCGTTGCCCCAGACGATGATGGGCAGCTTCTCGCCCTCATTGTACTTACCGGGGCGGTACACGCTGTAAGCGCTGTAGTCGACCGCCTGCGGACCACTCGGCATCATGGAGGTCTGCCCGCCCGAGATCGTGCCACAGGTGAAGTCGTTGTCCGCGTCGCCGCTAGCCACCGGATACTTGAAGTCCTTGCCAGTGTTGTAGTCCAGCGAGGCGCCGTACGGACCTAGCTCCAGCTCTTTGGCGCCGTAGGGGCCGCCAGGGATGAAGGAAGCGCAGGGTCCAGGGTCGAGGTCCTTGCATCCGCGCTTAAAAGCGGACGGAGTGCCGGTTGCACTCCCGCTGTCTCCTGCGCCGGAATCAACGGCGCCACTCGCCGCACTGCCGCCGCCCGCATCTGCAGCGCCGGGTGCCGCATCGCGAGCGCCAGCGTTTACAGGGCCACGACCCGCATCGCGCCGAGCGCCAGCGTCTAGAGCGCCCGGGCCCATGTCATCATCCTCATCATTGTCATCCGACGTCGCTGGCGAGTCGGAATCTCCATTCCCGCTCGCTCCCTCAGTTGTCGACGGCGAACGGGCAGGACTGCTCTCGTCCGCGCAGCCGGTCCAGAACCCCAACGCGCAGGCGACCCAGAGTGCGCTCCACTGTGAGAAGTGGTTCTGTCTTTGCCCGTAGTTCCACCGTACACACATAAGACCTCGTGATTAAAAATCGAGCTCGTAAATTCTGAGACGATCCCACCGACACAAGGCGTGCAATGTCTCGGTCGCATCGCCTCGACGATGAACCGTCATGGCTCAGCACCGATGCACGCCGCCGAAGTGCGGCGTGAACCCACGCTCCTACATCCACGTCTGGCAGTCTTTGGATCGGCATTGGATCCTGTTATCAGGTGCCGTCGACGCCTCAAAAAGGGAGCTGCGGGTGTCGCTCCTGAGCCCGACTTGACGTCGCGAGCACTCGAGAGAGTGGCGGCGGGGCGATGGCCCCCGCCTTGGTTCCATGGAAGCTGCATTCAGCCGCTGCGCCGGTAGCAGGAACGGCGTCGTGAGCGCCTGTGCACAACAAGCGTCGCGCAAACTCGTGTGCTGAATTCGGCCACTGGACTCGCTCGAAGCGGACAATCCGTTGTCGATCGAGGCGCTGGGCGGATCCGGTCTTGACCACCGTAGTGACTACGTCCGAAGAACTAGAGGTCCTCCGCTTGTGCACCAGGGCGCGCGTTGCAGCGACCAAAACACCTTACCATCGGTCTTCTCATGCGTATTGATTCGTTCTCTCGAGCCGCAAGCCAGCTCACTCTTGCCGTTGCCGGCACCTTACTGCTTGGAGCTGGCTGCTCGAGCGGTGGCCTACCGCATACCGAGGCTGCTGAAGACGAAGCGACCACCAACGACGAAGGCGACACAGACTCGAGCTCGAAGCGTGACGCGGGTCGCAAGCTGGACGGAGGTAAGTCCGGACCAAAATCAGATGCGGGCACGGAGCCAGGCAAAAACAAGCCGCAGCAGACTCCGAACACGCAGATCATCACGGAGCCCATCGCCATCGACGAGTGCGGGGACAACAACCCGGCCGGAATCTCCGCGGAGGACGTTAAGAGTCTCAAGGCCGGCGGGGGCTCGCCGGGCGGCATGAAGTGGCTCTACCCATACGACGGGACGGTGTTTCCGCGCGGCATGATTGCTCCCGACCTGATGTGGTCCGGGGCAGCTGGAGACGTCGCATACGTCCACATCAAAAGTAAGATCTTCGAGTACTGGGGCTGCGTGAAGCCTGCTGCTGCTGGGCAGATCGCGCTCAACCAGGAGGTCTGGGACAAGGCGGGTCAGCGCAGCCAAGGAAAGCGGGACATCTACACGCTCGAGGTGTCGGTGCTGAGTCAAGGCAAGGTGACCGGACCTGTAAGCTCGACGTTCCAGATCGCGCAGGCCGCGATCAAAGGCTCCATCTACTACAACACGTACAGCTCGAAGATCGCGGCGCCGGCACCTGCCGATCCAGCCGGAGGTGCAGGTGGCCTGGGCGGCCTCGGCGGTCTCGGTGGCCTCGGCGGTCTCGGTGGCCTCGGCGGTCTCGGTGGCCTCGGCGGGGGAGGCGGCGGCGTCGTGCTGCGCATTCCCGCTGGCGGCCGTGCCGAGGTGTTTGGACGAACGGACTGCAACGGTTGTCACTCGGTCTCGGCGGACGGCTCACGTCTGCTCTCGCAGTCCGTGGCCAACGGCGCACTCAGCTACAGCTTGGCTGCGAACGGGCCAGCGCCCGCGCCCACGATGGCCGGGGCCTCCGCCGTGTGGACCGCGGTCTATCCCGATGGCTCGGCTTTCTTGACGATGTCGAGCGTCATCGACGTCGCGCGTAACGGCGCGTTCGGCGGACTCGCCGGTGGCGGCGGCGGGGACGCGACGCTCTACGATGCGACGAACGGACAAAGGATCCCGAGCGTGGGCATTCCTGCCGGCACTCTCATGCCCTCCTTCTCTCCGGACGGAAGCTTGCTCGTCTTCAACGACTACGCGGCCGACCAGGCGCACGGCCTCGCGCTGATGCAGTACGACACCACGACGCACACGGCGACGAACTACGCAGTGCTCCACAAGGAGATCGGAGACCTGCGTCCGGGCTGGCCATTCTTACTCCCCGACAACCACGGCGTGGTGTTCATACGCACGAAGGCAGGTGACTTTACGGGTGGCGGAGTCGGCATCAGCGGCGGACTCGTGGCGGGTGGCGCAGCCAATGCTCCGTTCTCCGAGCTAGCGCTGGTCGACGTCGAGTCCAAGAAGGTCACGCTCCTCGCCCAGGCGATGGGCTACAAGACCACCGCCGACGCGGAGAAAAACGTCACCTATCTGCCGTTCGGCGAGCAAGACCTTCATCACAGCTACTACCCAACCGTCTCGCCGGTCGCTTCGGGCGGCTACTTCTGGGTCTTCTTCGACTCCATCCGCAACTACGGAGGGCTTGGCCTGCAGCGGCAGCTGTGGGGAGCGGCGATCGACATCTCGGCAGACGGCACGTACACCACCGACCCCAGCCATCCGCCGTTTTACCTCTCGGGCCAAGAGCCGAACACGGGCAACCATCGTGCGTTCGCAGCGCTCGACGCGTGCCACGCCGACGGCGAGTCGTGCACGAGCGGCATCGACTGCTGCGGAGGCTTTTGTTACACCGACGCGCCGGTCGGAGAGTTCACCGAGCCCATGGGCAAGTGCTCGCCCATGCAGGTGACGTGCTCCAATCGTGATGAGCGGTGCGTCAAGGATGCAGACTGCTGCCCCCCCAAAGACGGGGAAGCGCCGGAGGTCTGCATCGCCGGGTTCTGCGCGTACGTTCCTGTCATCTGAGCGGCGGAGCGCCTACGAACCGAGCTTCTCCGAGGCAGACACTGCGTTGAGTTGCCGGGGTTCGCCACGGCGCCCTGAGCGTCCAGCGAGCGCGTCCGGATCAGCCCTGGCGTTGTTGCGGGGTGCGCAGCTCTTGTCGGAACTTGGCGGGCGTCATCCCTGTGGCGCGCTTGAACGCACGGTAAAATGCGCTTGGGACCGAAAAGCC
>Ga0190271_10001429_pt1 | contig 13577 bp, 6 predicted proteins | sample Popmic356T_FD_133747 | JGI IMG/M metagenome (GOLD analysis project Ga0190271, IMG submission 133747) | Populus adjacent soil microbial communities from riparian zone of Weber River, Utah, USA - 356 T | ecosystem: Environmental > Terrestrial > Soil > Riparian zone | place: USA: Utah | collected...
GCCCTTTTCGAAGCTGTTCATGCCATGGACACAGCCGTTGAGGTTCACTATTCTAACCTCCGCCGGTTTCGTTCTCGTTCTCAGAAGAGCGTTTCCGACATGCAGGGAGGTCGACTTGGGTCGCGCGACCGGGCTCATCGGGATTCTGATCGTGTTCCTGGCGACACAACCCATCGGACAAGGTCTGATCACGGGAGCGGATATTCGAGGCACCGTCCGAGACGCTTCCGGCGTGGTGATGTACGACGCCAGTGTCGTCGCCACGAATGTCGAGACTGGCATCTCGAGACCAGCTCGCACCGATCGCGACGGCCGCTATGCGCTGACTGGCTTGCCACCAGGGTCGTATCGAGTTTCAGCATCCTACATGTCGTTTGCGACGCAGGTTCGGAACGACGTCGCTCTGCTGCTCGGGCAAGTGCTCTCGCTGGACTTCAGCCTGCCTCCGGCCGCACAGGAACTCATCGTCGTGCTGCCTGCAGCCCCGCTGCTCGAAGTGGACCGCACCGGGGTCTCCACAGTGATCGAAGGGAATCAGATCGACTCGCTCCCCATCAACGGCCGAAACTTCATCAGCTTCGCCGCGCTCACACCAGGCGTCGCTCAGACCGAACGAGCCGTACCGGGCGCCGAAACGTCCGGGCTGTCATTCACCGGCCAGCGGTCGCGAGACAACAACCTGATGGTCGACGGCCTGGACAACAACGACCGCATTCTCGGCAGCGCCCTCGCCAGCCTGAGCCAGGAATCGGTGCGCGAGTTTCAAGTGCTGACGACAGCCTACTCCGCGGAGTTTGGCAATGCGGTGGGAGGCGTGGTCAACATCGTCACCAAGTCTGGCACCAACACGCGAAGAGGAGATCTCTTCCTGTTCAACCGCAACGAACACCTGAACGCCAGAGACTACTTCGAGCGCTTCGATGTATTTGGCACGGAGATCGATCGGCCCAAAGCACCCTACCGGCAATACCAGTGGGGCGGCACGCTCGGCGGACCGCTGCGAACCGATCGCACGTTCTACTTCGTGTCGCTTGAAAGACTCGATGTCGAGGCCAACAACTTCGTCAACATCGACCCGAACGCAGCGTCGCTTCTGAGCGCGAGCGGCTTCCCCGTCGTGCTGGGCTACGTTCCGTTCAACCTCAGAGCGACACAGCTGAACGGCAAGTTATCGCATCAGTGGGCGACGGCTCGATCCATCACTGTCGCTGGACATCTCTCAGCCGTCACCAACGGGAACTTCCGCGGCTATGGCGGCCTCACGGCAGCCAGCCATGGAGCCACTCAAGACCGGGACGACTGGGCGTTGTCCGCAACCGAAAGCGATGTCTGGGGACGCGGATGGGTCAACGAAGCGCGTGGACAAATCGCACGTCAGGATCAACAAACCGTCGCACGCGATCCCCGATGCGGAGACACATGCACGGCTGAATCCGATGGCGGACCCGAGATCACTCTTCCGGGTGTCGCTGTGCTCGGCCGGGATATCTACGAGCCAACCGCCCGGGACAACTGGCGGTTCCAGTTCTCGGACGTCGTGAGCCGCGCATCGGGCGCCCACATGATGAAGGCCGGTACGTCATACACCTACCTCAATCAGCAGGCACGCACCCCGCTCGAGTTCGGCGGCTCTTTCACCTTCGCACCGCTGCCGGCGATTGACGGGGTGCTGCCCGCGCCTATCTCCGCTCTCGAGGCGTTTGCGCTGGGCATCCCTGCGTTGTACGTCCGTGGTTTTGGAAACAGCGCCGGGCCATTTACGTATCAGGAGTTCAGCGCGTTCGCGCAAGACGATTGGCACGTCACGCCACGACTGACGGTCAAGGCTGGCGTGCGCTACCAGCTCCAGGCCTGGCCCGCGCTCGAAACGACCGTGTCCAATGTCGCTGGCACGACGCTGAATTACTCGTTTCCACAGGATCACAACAACGTGGCACCGCGGCTGGCGGCATCGTTCGATCTGACCGGTGACGGCCGCACATCGATCGACGCGGCCTACGGAATGTTCTACGGCAGCCAACTCGCCACGATCCTTGGCTCACAGATCGTCTTCGACGGATCGCCCGACGGCGTCAGGCTTCTCGTTCTTCCCTTTCCTGGGAGCATCGCTGCGTGGCAGGCACCCGATCATCGCCCCGCCGAGCCGGCGGTGCCGTTCCCAAGTTCGGTGATCACGGTCGCGCCCGATTTGCAGACGCCATATGCGCACCAGACGTCATTCGGGCTGACCCAGGCGATTGGAGATCGTCTTCACGTGTCGGCGAGCGTTGTTCTCGTAAACGCGTTCCATCAAATCGGCAGCCTGAACTACAATCCGCTGCTCCCCTCGCTCGGCCCTGGGCGCCGCCCCAATGACATCGCGGGCATCCCCGGAAGCTCCGCCGAGGTCTTTCAGTTCACCGATTTCGGCCGCTCGTGGTACCGAGGCTTGCTGCTCTCACTGCGACGACGACTCGCCGACCGCCTCGACTTCATGGCCTCGTACACACTGTCGAAAGCCGAGGACGACTCCAGCACGTTCATCGGGTACGTGGAGTCGAATGGCGCAGGTCGCAATCCAGCCGATCCTGGAGGGCTGCCGATCGGGTTCAATCCAGACTCCGAGAAAGGGCCCGCCGAAGCAGACCAGCGTCATCGCCTGGTGCTCAGCGGCTCGTATCTCGCCCCCGCAGGATTTCAACTATCCGCCATCGTCGCTGCCGCATCGGCACGACCGTTTACGCCTCTGGCAGGCGCCGACCTGAACGGAGACGGCCTCCTGTTTGCCGATCGCGCTCGGACCACCGTGACGGATCCGACAACGAGCGTAGACAGGAACAGCGAGCGGATGGATCCCGAGTTTCGGATCGATTTCCGCGTGACGAAGCGTTTCACCCTGAATGGTGCGGCATCGGTTGACGTCATGGTCGACATGTTCAATCTGTTCAACCAGACCAACTTCACCGAGGTGAACAACATCTTCGGGCGAGGAGCCTTTCCGCAGGCGCCCCAGCAGGACGCCGCAGGACGCGTCACGTACGGACTATTCGAGAAGGCCGCTCCGCCGCGCCAGTTCCAGCTCGGCGCCCGGCTGAACTTCTAGCAGATCCCAACTGGATCGGGTCACAGATGCCAGACGTCGCGCCCGAGCCATTCACCGGGACTGATCGTTTCGCTGTTACCAGACGCATCGGTCACGGCAGCATGGGCGTGGTCTACGAAGCCCAGGACCTCGCCCGTCAGATGACGGTCGCGGTCAAGACGATCCGCGGCGGCGATGCGAACGCGCTCTACAGATTCAAGCGAGAGTTCCGATCGCTGTCGAACATCACGCATCGCAACCTCGCGATGCTGTACGAGCTCTTCGCCGACGCGACGCCCTGGTTCTTCACCATGGAACTGGTGAACGGCGTGACGTTTCTCGAGCACGTGAGACGTTCTGCGTGGGTGGACTACGCGCGCCTGTCTGCGGCGCTCAAGGAGCTCACCGCCGGCCTGGCCGCGCTCCACTCGCGCAAAAAGCTCCATCGAGACATCAAGCCGTCCAACGTCCTCGTCGAAGCGAGCGGCCGCGTCGTGGTGCTCGACTTCGGCCTCGTGACGGATCTCGAGGAGACCTCGTTTGGCACGTTTCCCGAGCACGACTGGTTCGGCACGGTCGCGTACATGGCGCCGGAACAGGCGTCAGGCGACGAACTCACGGAGGCCGCGGACTGGTACAGCGTCGGGACTCTCGTCTTTCAGGCCTTGACCGGGAGGCTGCCCTTCGAAGGCGATTCGCAGGCAATCCTGGATGCCAAGCTTGCCGATAACGCACCGTCACCTCGTGACTTCAACCCCGATGTCCCTGAAGCATTCGATCGAATCTGCGCAAGGCTCTTGCGGCGCGATCCGAACGAACGCGCGTCTGCGGATGAGATCCTCGACCTCCTCGGATTTCACCAGGCGGCCCCGGGAACGAAACGTCCACTCGCATTTCATGAACACCCCATCGCAATCGTCGGTCGCGACCGTGATCTTGCGACGCTCGAGAAGGCGTTCGACAGTGTGCGACCCGACTGCTCCGTTGCGATGTACGTCCATGGTCCTTCTGGCGCAGGCAAGACAGCGCTCGTCGAATCCTTCCTCGACGGTCTCAGCATCCGCGACGATGTGCTGGTCCTGTCTGGGCGCTGCTACGAGAGAGAATCCGTCCGCTACAAGGCGCTCGACAGCGTGGTCGATTTTCTCAGCCGGTACCTCTCGCAACTGCCGGTGCGACAGACCCGTGCGCTGATTCCGGACGATGGCGCGCTGCTCGCGGCGATCTTTCCGGTCCTCTCTTCGGTCATCGACACCGAGTCAACTACCGGTCCAATCCTCGATCTCCAGGAACGGCGTCGCCGGGCGGTCGTCGCGTTTCGGACGCTCCTGTCCAGACTGGCCTCGCGTGTTCGTCTCGTGATCTGCATCGACGACCTGCAGTGGGGCGACCTCGATAGTGCATTGCTGATCAGCGAGTTGCTGCATCAGCCTGGGGCGCCGTCCCTGTTCCTTCTGGCGACCTATCGAAGTGAGGACGCCGACACGAGTCCTTGCCTGCGCGCGCTGCTCGATACACCCCCGACCGCGGGAATCGAACGGCGTCAGTTGGCGCTCGAGCCCTTGTCACACGCGGATGCCAGGCAGCTGGCGTTCGAGCTCCTTGACGATCTGAGTCCGGAGAGCCGCGTGACAGCTGCGTCCATCGCACGTGAGTCGCGCGGGAGTCCGTTGTTTGTCTACGAGCTCGTGGCGTATCTGCATGCAGGTGAAGGGCTCACCGACCTGTCATCGTCAACCGATCCGGTTTCGCTCGACTACGTCGTCCGACGACGATTGTCGCGGGTTCCGTCTCAGTCAGCACACCTGCTCGAAATCCTGGCCGTGAGTGGCCAGCCGCTGCTCGAGGCCGATGCGTACGCCGCAGCGGATCTCCCCCACCGGGATCCTGGCGTGCTCGCCGTACTTCGAAGCGCACGACTGGTGCGGACAAGAGACTCCGGCGAGGCAACCTGGGTCGAGGTGTATCACGACCGGATCCGCGAGACGCTGGTCAGCGCGCTCGACACCACCGTTCGCCAGAACTGCCATCAACGTCTCGCGCTGACCCTTCAAGCCGCGGGTCAGGCACGCCCTGACACGCTGGCCGTTCACTTCCACGGCGCAGGCGACCTGGCGACGGCCGGGCATTACTACCTGGTTGCGGCTGATGCAGCGGCGGGCGCCATGGCTTTCGACCGCGCGGCCCAGTTCTATCGTCAGGCGCGCGATCTGCGCCAGCCGGTTGGACACGAACTCAGCACGCTCAGGGCCAAGCTTGGAAGCGCTCTGGCCAATGCCGGTCGTGGCTGGGAAGCCGCGCAGGAGTATCGCGCGGCCCGTGAAGACGTCGCCGAGACGGCGGCACTCGAGTTCGAACGTCTCGCCGGCTACCAGTACTGCATCAGCGGTCATGTCGAGGAGGGACGCCTCGCTCTGCGTGAAGCGCTGAGACGGGTCGGCATGACGATGTACGCGACGCCGCGCGAGGCGCTGTGGCCGCTGCTGCGAGATCGGTCGCTGTTGCGAATTCGGGGCATGCGCTTTCGGGCCCGAGACTCGGCGAGCCTGTCGCCCATCGCCCTTGCCCGAATCGACGCGTTGTGGTCGGCCGCCACCGGGCTCTCGCAGATCGATCTCGTGACGGCGGCCGCATTTCAGGCGCAGAACCTCCTGCTCTCACTGCGTGCGGGCGAGCCATCGCGAGCGGCACGAGCCCTGGCGCTCGAGGCGATCAGCTGCGCCCTCGAGGGCACGCATCGGCGACGGCGGGTCGCGACACTCCTGGCCACCGCCCGCGACATCGCCACGAGCATTCGGGAGCCGCACGCGGTTGGCATCGTGGGTCTTGCTGACGGCATCGCCGCGATGTCTTCTGGGCAGTGGGACGAAGGAGATGCGCACCTTGCCGAAGCCGAGACGACGTTTCGGACGAAGTGCGTAGGCGTCATCTGGGAGCTGGCGACCCTCCACCACTATCGTGTCTGGACATTCGCCTTCCGCGGGGCCTATCGACAAATGATGTCGTACGGGCACGACGTCTTGAACGAAGCCCGCGCGCGAAACGATCTCTACACTCCCGCGACGATTGGGATGTTCGTTGAACCGATCGGGCGGCTGCTGGCCGACGACCCGACTGGATCGCGCACGGCTCTCGATGACGTCGCAGGCCGATGGACCCACCGAGGGCTCAGCCTCCAGCGGGTGATGGCGTTCATGCAGGGCACCTTCATCGATTTGTACGCCGGCGAAGGTGTCCGGGCCTGGGACCGCCTGACGGAATGGTGGCCCGAGCTTCAAGCGTCGCATTTGATGCGCCTCGAACAGATGCGCATCCAGATGTTTCATCTGCGCGCCGCGTGCGCTATTCAGGCCGCCTTCGTTTCTAGATCTGAAGACCTGTTGCAGTCGGCACGCCGAGATGCTCACAGAATTGAAAAAGAGCGTGCGCCCTGGGCGAAACCGGAAGCGCAGACGATCTTTGCGGCGCTGGCTGCACATGGTGGCGACCGGAGTGCCGCCGCCGGCATGCTCGGTCGCGCGGCCGAACAATTCGAAGCACTGGGTCGCGGGCAGTTCGCCTATCCGACGCGCTGGCAGCAGGGGCGCCTGATTGGTGGCGATGAGGGCCGCGAGTTGACGGCACGCGCCGAGGCAAAGATGGCGGCGGAAGGCATTCGTAATCCAACACGGTGGGTCGCACTGCACTTGCCCGGATTCCCCACGTAGGGGACAGACTGCGAGCACGTCAATGGCACAGGGCGTCAAGAAGATCGCCATCCTTGGTGGCGGGCTCGGTTCTCTCAGCACTGCGTTTGCGCTCACCAATGAGAGCAACTGGAAGGAGCGCTACGAGATCACCATCTATCAAGTGGGCTGGCGCCTCGGTGGCAAGGGCGCGAGCGGACGCAATCTTGATCCCGATTTTCAATACCGCATCGAGGAGCACGGATTTCACGTCTGGATGGGTTTCTACGACAACGCGTTTGCGATGATCAAACAGGCTTACACAGAGCTTGCGAGGAAGACTGGCCCGTTTCAAAGGTGGACCGACGCCTTCAAGAAACACAGTCTCGTCATCATCGAGGAGCAGCACGAGGGTCAACGCAAACACTGGCAAGTTCGGTTCCCGGAAGGGAAACGCGAGCCCGGGACGTCGTTTCAGCTCGGGTTGTTCGGGTATGTCGGACGGATGTTCGCAATCATGTTCAGGCGCGTGCCCACGTCTGTCACCCGGGATCCGAAAGCCGCGTCCGTGGTACGGGGTGGACGGCTTGTGCTACGCGGTGTGCAGTTCGCAGGGCGCATGATTCTCATCGCGCTCCTTCTGGTTCTGGCGGTCGCGGAGTACTTCCTGAGGCTGGTGGAACGGCGAGTCCAGGACCGACTCGAAGCGACTCAGCATGCGGGAGCGCGAGCAGTAATCAGGCCATTCCGTCAGTTGCTTGCCGTCCTCTCTCGAGGGCTGCGAACACTTGTGGAACTGGTCTCGGCGATGGTCGCAGCCTGGGGCGAGAGCACCGACGCGGTGACCCTCGACGAGGCGCGCCGCATCAAAATCTTCCTCGACCTGTCGCTGGCGATTCTCCGTGGCATCCTGGTAGACGACATCATCACGAAAGGGTTTGGTTCGATCGATCATCTCGAGTTCAAGGATTGGCTGCGGAAGCACAATGCCTCGGCTGAAAGCGCCGATGCGGCAGTCATCGATTCGATCTACGACGGGAACTTCAGCTTTGTTGGAGGCGATCGGACGAAGCCGAATCTCGCGGCAGGAGTGGCACTCCATTGCTACCTGAGGATCTTCCTCGACTACAAAGGAGCATTCCTCTACAAGATGAACGCGGGCATGGGCGACGTGGTCATCGCCCCGCTGTATCTCGCGCTGAAGCGGCGCGGCGTCCAGTTCAAGTTCTTCCACAAGGTCGAGGAGCTGGCCTACGACGCCACGAACAACCAGATCGCGGCCATCCGGATGACCGAGCAGGTCGCGTTGAACGGCGAGTACGACCCGTTGGTAACTGTGCCGCTTCCCGAGGGTGGGCTGGAATGCTGGCCGAGCACGCCGCGCTACGAGTCGATCCGCGACGGTGCGGAACTCGCGGCGTCAGGGATCAATCTCGAGTCGCACTGGGCAAAGCCCTGGAAAGACAGCCACGCGAAGACGTTGGTCGTTGGCACCGACTACGACCTGGTCGTTCTCGGTATCTCCATCGGCGGGCTGCCGCTCATTTGCCAGCAGCTGATCAACCACTTCCCCGCGTGGCGCTCGATGATCGGGAAGGTCGATACCGTTGCGACGCAGGCGATGCAACTCTGGCTGTCACCCACCATCAGCGACCTTGGTTGGACGTTGCCGTCGCCCCTCGTCGTGAACTATGAAGACCCGGCGTCAAACTGGCTGGATGCGTCGCAAGTGATTCAGTACGAGCCGCTGAAGGGCACCCCTGTCGGATCGGTGGCGTACTTCTGCTCTGCACTGGAAGACGCGCGGAGCATTCCACAGGCTGGTCCACATACATTTGCCGAGGATCAGCGGCGGACCGTACAGCAAATGCACCAGCAGTGGGTCGAGCGGCATGCCGGCTTCCTGTGGCCGGCTATGGCGAACATCGCGGGCCGGCCGGGAGTGGTCAGCTGGGATCTCCTTCACGATCCGCTGAACCGCGTGGGTCCGGCTCGACTTGCCTGGCAGTACTTCCGCGCGAACGTGCAGCCGTCCGACCGGTTCGTCCTCTCGTCGGTGGGCGCCACCGCGTTTCGCCTGCCGCCCGATGACTCGAAGGTTGAAAATCTGAAGCTCGCGGGAGACTGGACGAAGAACGGCTTCAACTGCGGGTGCGTCGAGGCAACGGTGATCTCCGGGCTCCTGTGCTCACGTGCGATCTCCGGCTCTCCACGCAGCTTCTTCGGCGAACACCCCTTCGGGATGTTCAACCTCTGATGTTGCCGGCGCCGGACGCAGTTGCTCTTTCGCCCAATCGCTCACTCTTCGTGGCCCGAACAGCGCGGTTCGCCAGCCCAGACCGCAGACGCGTTTCATACTGATGAGAATCTTGTACGCCTCGTAGAGCATCACGGTCGTGAAGGTGGCCGACACCCACAGCAGGACGGCCTCGATCGGCAGCCTGAACCACGCACCGACATACAAACCGACCATGTGGTACGGCTGATAGCCCCACCATCCGTACGGCGCTGCCAACGTCGCCTCCCAGATGAGACTCGTCAGGACCACCCAGAACACGGTGAAGCTCACGGCCCGCCAGTTGATAAAACGCTGCGTGGACTTGAAAAGCAAAATAGCCGGGAACAACGATGCCAGGACGAGGAACGTGAAATACGAGGGGAATCCCACTCGAACATCCAACGGCAGCGCGAGAAACCACTTGTACGCGCACGCCGCAGCCACGAGAGCGAGTGAAATCAGCAGCGGTGTACGAATCTGAACCTGGGCGATGAATGGTGGGAGCCCTTGAGTGCCGCGCGGTGGAACCTCGTAGTCGGGCACGTTGTATTTCTCGAGCCAGTACTCGTCACACCAGACATACACGGACAAAATCGCCATGAAGCCGAGCGTGTAGAACACGAACTCCTCGACCGGAATGTGAGGAACGAAGTGACCGTTCGAGAAGTCGAACGCCGGAAACAGCGGGATGATCGTGAGCGTGGCCTGCTTGTTCGCGAAAATGAGGAACGCGTGGCCAAAGACGATGTCGAGGAGGAACCCGATCGGGATGAGCGTGAGCAGCGTCCTGCGGTAGGCACTGCGACGAAAGTCCTGTTGATACTCGCGGGGTGGCGCGAGAAGGCGGCCCAGCACGACGCGCGAGTTCCGGCGAAAGGCGCCATCGCCCTCAGGGCACCGGCGTGAAAACCACCAATACAACGCCAGCACAGGAACGAGATAGATCAGCAAGCTGACCGTGTAGCCGAACGGTGTTGGATTCAGTTTGATGTCGCTGGCTGCGAGCGGCAGCTTCACGGTACTGAGCGTGAACGTCGCCGGAATGACGACCACGGCCATGATGACAACCAGAACACTGACGTCCTGCCCCCGCAGCCATCGCAACCCGCGCATACGGCCTCCCTCTGTGCACGAACTCGGCGTTCGCGCAGAAGAATACTCCTGAGATGGCTAACGGGCGAGGGACATCAAACGAACGCGGCCTGGTTCGCTCGAGAGTTTGTGAAGGGTTCTGCCTGAATCAGCGCTCGGACGTATCGCGCCCGTCTTTTGGCGCGCCGGTGCCCGACGATCCCATAAAGAGCTTGCGGCCATCGGGGAACGTCACATCGCGACCGTTGGCTCTGTTCGAGCCGTTCTTCGCGCGGTAGCCGTCGACGACGATTTCCGTGCCCTCGGGCAGGGACGTCTTGTTTAGACCTCGTCGCAGGAGCGTGTTCGGCGTCCCGCCTTCGATCATCCACTCCTCGGTCTTGCCGTCGGCGTCTTTGACCGCTATGTGGATCCATGTGTGGGGGTTGATCCACTCGACGCGGGTGACGGTCCCCTTCAGCTGAATCGGCTTGTTGGAGTCGAACTCCGCGGCGAACGAGTGATGCGCTGAAACAGCCGCGCCAACCAGCAGGAGCGCCGCGAATGTCGTGATGAGAACGCGCTGGAGCCGCATGCTACTTCCCCTTCCCTGCTGCGGCACGCTCTTCCTCACGCGCTCCGCTCAGAATGCCTTCCATGCCGTAGTTCCCTTCGTGGCAGGCGTACTCGAACAAGTCTTCACCGATGTCCACGTAGGGAATGGCCACGGTCCACTGTTTCGTGAAGGTACTGGGATCGATGACGGTCACACGGTAGTCCACCTGTTCCGGGCCCACACGCGTGAAGCGCTCGATGAGGTGGAGATTCTCGGCCGCGCCTCGATAGAGAACCTTGTCAGTGAAGTTCGTCGTATCGACGACCAGCGTGTCGCCTTCCCACTTCGCAACCGAGTGCCCCATCCACTGGCGAATCGACTGATTGAGGTGCGACCGCCCATCGGTCGGGATCACGCGGGCTCCGCCCAGCATCTCGATCTGAATGGCAACGTATCCAGGGCTCTGGGTGATCCGGTAGTTGTTGTTGTAGGCCGTCGGGCTCATCGCACCCGGCATGCCGCGAGTAATGCAGCGCTCGAAGGTACTGCGATCGAGCCAGGTGTCAGTTCCGCGTCCATTCGCGCCGGCGCCTCGAAACGCCGGCCGCTTGACTTCATCGGCCGCGCGCTTCTTCGCCTCTTCGGTCAGCTCCGGCACGCGACCATCGGACGGATCGATCACGAGCGACGTGCGTGGCGTCGTGACCTTGGTGCCGCGGTCCCACCAGAAGTCGTTGTAGGCGCGCTCGACGTCGCCGCGCGTCCCTTTCGATCGACCTTCGTCGCCGGACTGTTCCTGCGCGCGCTTCTCGAGCGCGGCTACTTCTTCCTGCGTGAAGAACTCGCGGCCCGCGACGTTTGCGGGTCGTTCGAACGGCGTGATCGTTCGGTTGGAGTACGTGCCCTGGAGATCGGGCTCGCCCCAGGGCGTGCGCGGCGCGGTCCAGTTCTTCGCGCCCGCATCGGTGCGTTCACTCCGCGGGGCCTGAGCAAAGACGGCCAGCGGCGACAACATCGCCGCTGCGACTGCGATGATGAAGAAGCGCTTGTTCATGGCGCTCCATCGTACACCTGCCGGAAAGCGCCTGGAACCACATTTCAGATCACGCGATCAGGGGGGCTCCAGGCCGTCGATCAGCGCGCCTCGGTCAGCCGGATCGAGTCGCCGATGCGCTGGAAGGCGTCCTGAAGAGATTGAGCATCTTTCTCAGGCGCGATGGTCAGGTAGTAGAACAACGTGCCATCCGCAAGAAATGTCGTGTAGAGGCCGATGCGCTCGCGGCCACCCAGCGGCGACGGATTCGACAGCGGCGTACTGAGAGCCGACCGCTGCGAAATTCTGATCGGCTGCTGCTGACCCGCCAGACGCAAGTCGGGATTGTTCTGCGCAACCCCGTTCAACCAGGAATTGGTTGCCTCCCTCAGATCCCGTGTCGACGTCTTCGCGATGCCGAACTCGACGCCGTGCGTGAACGCCGTCTGTCCATTCAGCTGGCCGTAGCCGTTTTCCGGCACCGCCTTGATCGAGCTGTTCGATGCGAGGCTGGTCCAGTTGCTCGGCACAGATGCCTGAAACACTTTGCCACCGCTGATGCCCTTGTACTGCAACGATGGTGCAGGAACCGGCTGACCGGGCGTGCCAACGTTCTGTGCCGTCTCCGTGTTCTCGGCCTTCGCGCCGCGCGCGAGCTCGGCCTCTGTCTTGGCCGCCGGCAACGACGCGAACGCTTTCTTGATCGGCTCGAACTGACTCTGGTCGGCCGGTGTCGCGATGGTGAGCGATCGCGCTTCCTGAGTGATGTACTGCGTCCGGTTGCCGGGATCCGGATGGCTGCTCATCCACTGCGGTGTTCCCCCACCGCTGCTCTTCGCCTCGCCCGCGATCGTCTCGAACATGTGCGCGAGCGCGCGCGGATCGTAGCCGGCCTTCGCCATGATCTGCGAGCCGAGCAGGTCCGCTTGCTTTTCGAACTCGCGGCTGTACCGCAGGAGCAGCGTCCCGAGCCCGAACTGGCTGCTTTGCGCGATGGCCGAACCGGCCGCACCGCCGACGACGGCGCCGCCGACGACGCCCGCGATCTGCCCGAGTTGGAGCCACGGGTTTTCCGCCTTCGTGGCATTGGCCGTGCCGTGCCGCAGAAGGACGTGCGACAACTCGTGCGCCATCACGCCGACAACCTCGCCTTCGGTCGCCGCGGCGTCGAACATGCCGCGGTTGACGAACATCGGCCCACCCGGCAGCGCGAAGGCGTTGATCTCCTTCATGTTGACCGGTGTGAACGAATACTCGTAGACAGACTGCTTGAGGTTCGATGGCGCAACGGCCACCAGGCGATCGCCAAGACTGCCAAGATAGCTGGCGATCCGTTTGTCCTCGATGATGGGGTATTGCTTGCGAACTTCTGCGGCCGCCTGACGACCGAGTTCGACGTCCTGCTGCGGCGTGTACTTGTTCTTGGCCAGCTTGAAGGTAGTCTGTGCGACCACTCCGGCCACTGACAGCGACAAGGCGATGATGAGGGCAGCGGGCGTTCGGAGCGTGTTGATCGCCATGGATTAAACGATACACCTGTCAACAGCCATTACTGAAGGTGCGTATGCCGACTCTCCCCTTTGACTTCACCAGCGCGCTCGGTCTCGGCCGCGAGGCCACGGAACTCACGTTTGCCCAGATCAGTCTGCGCGGCATCATCGTTTTTCTCGCCGCGCTGGCGATCGTCCGATGCGGCGATCGCAGGTTCCTGTCGCAGAAGACCGCCTTCGACGCGGTGCTCGGATTCATCCTCGCGTCGATGCTGGCACGTGCGGTGAACGGCACGGCGGCGTTTTTCCCGACACTTGGCGGTGGGTTTGTCCTGGTGATGCTGCATCGCGCGCTCGCGTACGCGGCGCGCCGCTCTCACCCGTTCGGAGATTTGATCAAAGGCAGAAGCGACGTGGTCATCC
>Ga0190271_10001430_pt1 | contig 13571 bp, 7 predicted proteins | sample Popmic356T_FD_133747 | JGI IMG/M metagenome (GOLD analysis project Ga0190271, IMG submission 133747) | Populus adjacent soil microbial communities from riparian zone of Weber River, Utah, USA - 356 T | ecosystem: Environmental > Terrestrial > Soil > Riparian zone | place: USA: Utah | collected...
GTTGGTCAGCGAGATCGTCACGCCGGCAAAGTCTTCGGCGGTGAGTTTGCCGTCGCGGGCCCGGCGCACGATGTCCTCGTAGGCCGCGATGAACTGGCCGAAGCTCATGGCTTCGGTTTTCTTGATCGCTGCGACGACCAGCTGCCGCTTGCCGTCCTTGCCCTGCAGGTCGATCGCCAGGCCCAGATTCGTGTGCGCCGGTGTGACCGTGTTCGGCTTGCCGTCGACCTCGGCGAAGTGCCGGTTCATGTTCGGGAACTTCTTGACCGCCTGCACGATCGCGTAGCCCAGCAGGTGGGTGAACGAGATCTTGCCGCCACGGGTGCGCTTGAGGTGGTTGTTGATGACGATCCGGTTGTCGATCATCGCCTTGGCCGGGATGGCGCGCACGCTGGTGGCGGTCGGCACGTCCAAAGACGCGGACATGTTCTTCACCACGGCCGCCGCGGCGCCGCGGAGCACCTGGGTCTCGCCGTTCTGTTGCGCGACCGGGATGGGCTTGCTCTTCGCAGGTGCCTCGGCCGTCGTGGCTTCTGCCTTCCCGGGGGCCTTCTCGGCGGCCTCCTCGGTGGCGGGCTTGTCGGCGTTCACTGCCGGGGTGCTGGACGCGGCGTCCTTGGCCTTGGCGCCGCCGTTGCTGCTTGCGGCCTTCGGCGGCGGAGCAGGCGCGGGTACGGGTGCGGTGGTCGGGCTGGCGGCGGGTCTGCCGTTACCCTTCGGGGCGACGTCGTTGGTGGGCTCGGGGGAGTAGTCGACGAGGAACTCGTGCCAACTGGGGTCGACCGACGAGGGATCCTCGCGGAACTTGCGGTACATCTCTTCGACCAACCACTCGTTCTGACCGAATGGTGAAGGTGAACTCACGGCTGCTATTCGCCTCAATTCTTCGCTTCGACCCACTGCCGAGCGGCAGCCGGCCAACCAATCCAACCCCTATGTGCGGTCGTCCTGCATTTCCGCCGTATAAAGGCTAGCGCTTCAGCCGCCGACCGGACCAGGCAACGTGGTTATGGTCATTGCGGTCGCGAAAAAGCGTAGCCATCGGTTGGTCGAGCTGCCGAAAAGTTCCGACGAGCGGAAGTCCGGCAGTGATCAAGGAGGCGGTGCGGGCAACAGGTGCAGCGGCGACGGCCACCGCGCCGGCGGGTTGCCGAATGCTTTATGGGCATGGGCGACGATCTTTTTGCCCATCATCCGGTTACCCACTCCGCCGACGACCGCCCCGATGCCGACCGGCAGCAGCTTGCCGAAGGCAATGGCGCCACGCTTGAGGGTGTAGCGCTTGACGAAGTAGCGCAGCAGCCGGGAGTTCAGCTGCGACACCGCGGGCAGCGGCAATGACGCGGCGCCGTCGGCCAGCCACGCCCCGCTGGTACGGCCGGGGCCGAGGAGGTCGGCGACGGCATGCTTGCTGTCGTCACCGACGAGTACCGCCAGCACCAGGGTGCGGCGACGCTCGCGGTGCTCGGCGGGGATGCCGTGCACCTCGGCGACCGCGAGCACGTAGACCGCCGTCGCCTCCAGGAACACGACGGTCTCGCCCGCGACCGCCGACATGGCGACCAGCGTGCCGATACCGGGCAACGCTGCGGCGGACCCGACGGCCGCACCGCTGGCGATCACCGCGGCCAGGTACTGCTTGTCCAGCTTCTCGATGATGTCGGCGGGGGTGGCGGTGGGGTGGTGCTCGCGCAGCCGTTCGACGTACGCCTTGACCGCCGGCCCCTGGACGCGAGCGCCGCGTTCGATGATCTGGGAGAGGATCTTCGCCGCGGCGCTGGGATCCTCGTCTGGGACTGCAGGCAACTGGCTGTTCGCACGTGTTCGGGCACTCATCGGTGGCCCCTCCCTTTTGAAACGCCTGGCGACGGATACCCCCAGGCTAACGGTTGTCGAACGAACAGCGGCCTAACCACCGTGCCCGAACGTGATCGCGGTCACTGTTCGGGATCTGGGGAAGAAATAATCGGATAGCGACGCTAACCAATTGCATGGCAGTATCGCTCGACGTGGATGTGAAGCAACCGAGCCGCACCCGGATGATCGTCGTCCTGGGGCTGCTGGTTGCGCTCGGCCCGCTGACCATCGATATGTACCTCCCCGCTCTGCCGAAGATCGCCGACGACCTGTCGGTGTCGTCGTCGGTGGTCCAGCTGACGTTGACCGGCACCCTCGCGGGCCTGGCACTGGGTCAGCTGGTCGTCGGTCCGCTGTCGGATTCCCTGGGGCGGCGCAAACCGATGATCGCCGGCATCGTGCTGCACATGCTCGCTTCGCTGTTGTGCTTGTTCGCGCCGAACATCGCCTTGCTCGGCATCGCCCGTGGCCTGCAGGGCTTCGGCGCGGCGGCGGCGATGGTCGTGGCCATCGCGGTCGTCGGCGACCTCTTCAAGGACAACGCCGCGGCCACGGTGATGTCGCGGCTGATGCTGGTGCTCGGCGTGGCCCCGGTGCTGGCCCCGTCGCTCGGGGCGGCGGTGCTGCTGCACGCGTCCTGGCACTGGGTTTTCGCCGCGCTGGTGGTGCTCGCCGGTGCGCTGCTGGTGATGGCCATCTTTGCGCTGCCCGAAATGCTGCCGCCTGACCATCGGCGTCCCCTGAAGGTCGGGGGTATCGCCGCGACATATCTGGAACTGCTGCGCGACGTCCGGTTCGTCATCCTCGTGCTCATCGCCGCGTTGGGAATGTCGGGTCTGTTCGCCTACATCGCGGGCGCCTCATTCGTGCTGCAGGGCCGCTATGGGCTCGACCAGACTGCCTTCGCGCTGGTGTTCGGGGCCGGGGCCATCGCGTTGATCGGTTCCACCCAATGCAATGTGGTGCTGCTGCGACGGTTCTCGCCCCAGCAGATCATGATGTGGGCGCTGGTCGCGGCGTCCCTGTCCGGGGGCGTTTTCGTGGCTCTGGCGGCCGCCCACATCGGCGGCCTGGTTGGCTTCGTGGTGCCGGTCTGGGCCATCCTGGCCGCGATGGGCTTGGTGATCCCGAATGCCCCTGCGGTCGCGCTGACCCGTCACCCCGATGCCGCGGGCACCGCGGCCGCGGTGTTGGGTGCGGCACAGTTCGGGCTCGGCGCGGCGGTCGCGCCGGTCGTCGGCGTCCTCGGCAACGACGAGGTCGCCATGGCGGTGGTGATGTCGACCGGCGTGGTCATCGCGCTGATAGCCCTGCTGCTGACCGGCGCGCACAGGTCCGCCGCAGCCGACATTGTCACCGGTGAAGCCGTCGCCGAGCCTGCGTGACGGCCACCGGCCCGGTTCCTGGACTTGTCGGGAGTCTCGCCGATCCGTGTAGCGTCGGGCCGTCCCCTTGCTCGCCACGCTGACAGCCGGATACCTCACCGACCGCTTCCCCTCATAAGACACAGAGCCCCGCCATGATCGAAACCGTGACACCGCGCCGGGCCGCCAACCCGTGGCACGCGCTGTGGGCGCTGCTCATCGGTTTCTTCATGATCCTCGTCGACGCGACGATCGTCTCCGTCGCCAATCCGGCGATCATGTCGAACCTGAACGCCGGCTACGACGCGGTCATCTGGGTGACCAGCGCTTACCTGCTGGCCTACGCGGTGCCGCTGCTGGTGTGCGGCGGCCTGGGCGACAGGTATGGGCCCAAGAACATCTATCTCCTCGGCCTCGCGGTGTTCACGGTGGCGTCACTGTGGTGCGGGCTGTCCGACAGCATCGGCATGCTGGTCGCCGCCAGGGTGGTCCAGGGCGTCGGTGCCGCCCTGCTGACGCCGCAGACTCTGGCGGTGATCACCAGGACGTTCCCGGCGCATCGCCGCGGTGTCGCGATGAGCGTCTGGGGCGCCACCGCGGGGGTGGCGACCCTCGTGGGTCCTCTGGCGGGCGGGGTTCTGGTGGAGCACCTGGGGTGGCAGTGGATCTTCATCGTCAACGTGCCCATCGGCGTCATCGGCCTGGTGGCGGCGGCCTGGCTGGTGCCGGTGCTGCCCACTCAGAAGCGCGGTTTCGACCTGCCCGGCGTGCTGCTGTCGGCCGTCGGGATGTTCTTGATCGTGTTCGCGCTGCAGGAAGGCCAGTCACACGACTGGGCACCGTGGATCTGGGCGGCCATCGCCATCGGGATCGCGATCATGGCGGCGTTCCTCTACTGGCAGTCGGCCAACCCCGGCGAGCCGCTCATCCCGCTCATCGTTTTCCGCGACCGCGACTTCTCCATGTCCAATCTCGGCGTGGCGACCATCGGGTTCGTCGTCACGGCGATGATCCTGCCGCTGATGTTCTACGCCCAGGCGGTGTGTGGGCTGTCCCCGACGCGCGCCGCCCTGCTGACCGCGCCGATGGCCATCGCGACCGGGGTACTCGCGCCGTTCGTCGGCAGGATCGTCGACCGCGCGCACCCGCGGCCGGTGGTCGGGTTCGGCTTCTCGGTGATGGCGATCGGGCTGACCTGGCTGTCGATCGAGATGACGCCCACGACGCCGATCTGGCGCCTCGTGCTTCCGCTGACGGCCATGGGGGTCGGCATGGCGTTCATCTGGTCGCCGCTGGCCGCCACCGCCACCAGGAACCTGCCTGCGCAGCTGGCGGGCGCGGGCTCCGGCGTCTACAACACCACTCGTCAGGTGGGGTCGGTGCTCGGCAGCGCAGGCATGGCCGCGTTCATGGTGTCCCGGCTGTCCGCCGAGATGCCGGGTGCGGGGGATGCGGCGCCGCAGACCGAAGGATCGGTCACCCAGCTGCCGGCCTTCCTGCATGCGCCGTTCGCCGCGGCGATGTCGCAGGCAATGCTGTTGCCTGCGTCCATCGCTCTGCTCGGTGTCGTCGCTGCGCTGTTCCTGCTGGGCTTCGGGAACGCCCGGGTGGCGGCCCCTCGCAGCGCCGACGCGCCGCACGACGCCGGCGACCGTCAAGACTGGGACGACGGGGATTTCGTCGACGACGACGCGTACGTCGAGTACGTCGTGCACTGGGATGACCCCGAACCGCGGCCGGCCGCGCCCGCGAGGGTTGCTCAGGAGGCCGTCCTCGACACCGACATGCTCGACCCGGTCAGCGCGCCGGAACCCGAGAAACCGCCCCGGGAATGGCGCATCATCCTCGATCAGCTGATGGCGGAACCGACGTCGCGCCCGGAGTCGATCGGTTACGCGCACAACGGGTTTCAGGTCGACGCCCCCGAAGCCGGCAGGCAGGGTGAGCCCGGTGCCCGCGGTAGGCACGCGCGGGAAGCGGACTGAGTCAGTCGGCGGCGTCCATGAACGCGGCCAGCCGCTCGTTGGTCCTGGTCAGTGCCACCGTGAGCGCGCCGATCGCCTTCTCGCGCACCCGCGGTTTGTCCGGGAACCGCGGGAACAGATCACGCAACACGTTGAGGCGAGACGACTTCAGCCAGTCCAACAGCTCGGCGTGTTGCACCCAGCGTATCTGAGCGCGATTGTCCGACAACAAGATCCGCAGCCAATCGAGCGGCGCATCGGGGTGCGGAATCGGTTCGCAAAGGGCGTTGCGGGTGCCATCGTCCTGAGCGGAGTCGCCGTAGGCCGCCTCGACGTGGGCAATGAATGCCGCGCTGAACACCTGCTGGCATCCCCGCACACTCTGCAGCGTGATCCGGTCGCCGTCGAACACCGGCACCGACGGGGGACGCGGTAGACCCGGCGTCGTGCAGTCCACGTACAGCGACGGCACCGGAACCGGAATCGCGCCCTGTGCCAACACCAACTGATCGTGTTCCACGCGGTCGACATGCCCCATCCGGACCACGTCGTCGACGAGGCGCAGCTGCTCCAGCTCGCCGAGCGACACGATGGCGCAGTGGTACATCGACGGCGACACTGTCGGGTCGAGGCGCAGCAGGTTCTGGTCGGCCTCCAGCCGGGTGAACAGATCGTCCAGTGTGGTGGCCTCCGCGATCGCCACCATCCGGGTGCTGACCGAGTTGCGAAGCTGTTTGACGAACTGCGGCCCCGGCTGGATGTTGGCACGGTTGAGCAGCCAGGAGTCACGCGGCATGATCCAGCGCAGCCGCTCGGCAGGGGCGCCGTTGCGCAGCAGCCAGAGACAGCTGTCCATCCCCGTCTTGCCGCCGCCCACGATCGTGTAGTGCTGCCGGCCGGCGGCCCGCCGGGGCAGGTCGTTCGGGGTGACCACATCTACCCCGTCGGCGACGGCAAACGGCGGCCCAGATCTCATCGACTGGACCACGGTCAGCAGGTAGGTCGCATCGACCACCCGCCGCCGCACGGTCACGGTGCGCTCGGCGCCGTCGAGGGTGCGAAACACGTTCTCACCCAGGTATCGGGCCGACGGGAAATAGGACAGCCGACCGGTGGGCAGCAGCTGGTGGCGCATGACCTGGTCGTAGTACGCGCAGACCTCGTGGCCGGTCGCGAGCTCGAAGAAACCTTCGTTCCAGCCGGCCGCGTCGATGGAGTCCTCGTTGCCGAGAGGGTGGGAGTTGACGCCGTAGTACGCCGACGGCTGGTGCAGCCGCACAAACGGATACACGGAGTTCCAGTGACCGCCGGGCTGGTGGTTCTCGTCGATGAGGACGACCGTCGCGTCGGTCTCGGTCAGCAGCGTGTCGACGAACGCCATCCCCATGGCGCCCGCACCGACGACGAGGTAGTCCGCTTCGATTCCCATCGCAGGGACACGCTACGGGGTCGGTGACGTCAGCCGAACAGGACCGCGCGGTTCAAATAGCCGGTCGCGCGCTACATGGGCAACGTGTCATGTTGGGCAAAGGGTCATGTTGTGCAAAGTGCCAGGAACGCCCCCAACTCCACCAGGCGGTCCGGCGTGCCGGGCAGATAGTCGGTCAGTTGCGCCGAACGCACGATCACGGCGAGGTATTTGGCCCGGCTCACGGCGACGTTGAGCCGGTTCCTGTTGAGCAGGAACGCGATTCCGCGGGGCACGTCGTCGATCGACGACGCCGTCATGGAGACGAACACCACCGGTGCCTGCTGTCCCTGGAACTTGTCGACGGTGCCCGCGCGCACGTCGGTGAGCCCCGCCGCGTCCAGCCGGCGACGGACCTGCACGACCTGAGCGTTGTACGGGGTGACCACCAGCACGTCGTTCTGGGCCAGTGGCCGGGTGCGCTGCTCGTCGGTCCACGCCGTGCCCAGCAGGCTTTCGATCGCCTCGACGATCGCCGCCGCCTCCTCGGGGCTCTCCGTCGCGTTGCCGTCGTGGTCGACGGTCAGCGTCCGCACCCCTGGCGCGACGCCGTCGAGTCGACGCGCGCTGGTCACTGCTTCGTGCGAGTGCAGCCTGCCGTCGTAGGACAGCCGCGACACGGCCCGGCACACGTCGGGATGCATGCGGTATGACCGGTCCAGGAAGTAACCGCGTTCGGCCGGCAGCGTGTTGTGTCCGTCGACGAGCCACGCGAGGGCGGAGCCGTCGACAGGCTCGGGGTGGGTGCCCTGGCTGACCTGTGGCAGCTGCTGGGGGTCGCCGAGCAGCAGCAGATTACGCGCCGCGCGCGACACCGCGATCGTGTTGGCGAGGCTGAACTGACCGGCCTCCTCGACGACCAGCAGATCGAGGCTTTCCCGCGGAATCTTGGTGTCGCTGGCGAAATCCCACGCCGTACCGCCGATGACGCACCCGTCGTTCTCGGCGATGAATCCGGCGAACTCCGGGTTGGCGATCTCGGTCCAGCCGGTGTTGACGGTGTTGAGCTTCTTGGCCACCCGCGCTCTTTGCACGCCTGCCCGGATCACGTCGCCGAATAGGTTCTCGACGACGGCGTGTGATTGCGCGACCACGCCGATACGCCAACGGTGGGTGTTGACGAGCGTGGCGATCACCTGTGCCGAAGTGAAGGTCTTGCCGGTGCCGGGCGGTCCGTGCACCGCCAGATAGGACGTGTCGAGGTCGAGCAGCGCGCAGGTGATCGCCGTCGCCGCGTCGTCGCCGCGGGGCAACGGATTGCCGCTGAGGGTGCGCGGCGGTCGGCGCAACAGGAGGTCGGTCATCGCGTCGGCGCGCAGTGTCGGCAGCGCGTCGGCGACGGCAGCCGCGGTCGCGGCGATGGAGTCCTGCAGCGGCTTGGTGCCGATCGGCGGGCCTGGGGTGAGCGCGAAGGGAAGCTGGGTGTGGAGGTCGCCGCCCTTGGGTTGGCGCTCGCACACCAGGACCTCGGTGGGCGCCTCCGGGTTGTCGCACTCCAGCACGCTCACCGTGCCGAACCCGCGGCGATCCGGGTCGTCGGCCAGGCCCGCGGGCGACGGCGGATCGTAGAGCGCGTACATGGTGCTCACCAGTGCGCCGTTGGCCACCTCGCCGAAGAGCTTCACGTGCCGCTGTGGTTTGCGGGCCTTGGGCGGCTGATGCCAGTCCACGGAGACGGTTGCTTTCTCGGCGACGAAGACGTCGCTGTTGTCGGCCCACTCGCCGACGGGATTGTTGACCCGGTCGAAGTGGCCCCACCAGAATGGCTTGTCCTCACGCTTGTGAAAACCCTTGGCGGCCCAGATCATTGCGACCGCGGTCTGCTCCGGGGTGCGTGCTTCGGTGCCGTCACCGGCGAACTTCAACAGCTTTTTCTCGACATGGTCGGGTAGGTCGACGTCGGCCGCGTCCGGTGTGGTGTCGCCTTTCACCGGAACGGGGCCGCGCGGCGGTACCCCGGACTCGATGGCCCGCGCCACCAGCCAGTCGCGCAGCCGCCGCGTCGACCGGCAGTCGTAGCGGTTGTATTCCTCGATTTCCTTGAGCACCGTTGCGGCGTCGTCGATACTCCCGCCCTCCCGCAGCGCGCAGTAACGGGCGTATTCGGTGATCGACGCGGTGGCCGTGGTCACCCCGCCGCTGCGCAGCTCGTCGCCCATGTAGAGAGGCTCGAGCGACTTGATGCTGTAATTCTCGGCCCCGACCCGAATGCTTTTGCGCACCAAGGGATAAAGGTCGACGAGAATCCCCTCGCGCAGCAGTGCGTCGACCTCGTCCTCGCCGACGCCGTAGCGGCCGGCCAGTCGCAGCAACGTGCTTTTCTCGTAGGCTGCGTAGTGGTAGATGTGCATGCCGGGAAACCGCCGCCGCCGCTTGCGCACCATGGCGAGGAAGTCGATCAGCGCCTGCCGTTCGCCGGGGCGGTCGTGCGCCCAGAACGGGTGGAACTCGTCGCCGACCGTGAGCACCCCCCACAGGTATTCCAGCCCCCACTCCCGGCCGTCGACCGTCCACAGCGGGTCACCCTCGAAGTCGAAGAACAGATCGCCCTTGTCGGCATCGGGCAACACCATCAGCGGCTGCGGGTCGACGACGTCATAGGGCGGTTTGCCGTCCGCCCGCTCGGCCACCTGCAGCCGTGCCTGCGCGGTCAGCGCGATGACCGCCCGGGTGGACAGTTCGGGCACCGGGCCGGTGTGCCCGGCCAGGTCGTGCACGGTGGCGATGCCCGCGTCGATCAGCCGGGCGCGTTGGCTGACCCGCATGCCGGCGACCAGCAGCAGGTCGTCGTGCGCGCGGACCTGTGTCTCGCATTCGGCACAGCGGAAGCAGGCCCGGACGCCCTCGTCCTCCCACGCCACCGCCCTGCCGCCGGCCAGATGCCCGTCGAGCAGGCGCTGTAGCGCATCCCGGCGCGGCCCGTACACCGGAAGCAGTTCGTCGACGGGGTAGCTCGCCACCGCGCCGTCACCGAGTAGGAGTTCGACCTCGGGCGCCACCGGGATGCCTCCACGGGCCAGGGTGTCGGCGTATGCCGCGAGCTGCAGCAGCGCCTCGACCTTCACCGAGCGCGCGAGCTTGGTATCCCGTAGCCGGTACTGCGCACCGTCGAGAACCAGGAAGTCGGCGAAGCCGACGAAGCGGCCGTCGAACATCGCGGCCTGGAAGATCGCGGGTGCCCGCCGCTGCACGGCGTCGTGGGTGGCATCGGCTGCCGCGGTCAGGCCGGCGAAGGTGTACCGAGGTTTGCCGATGACGACGACGTTGCGGCCCGTCTCGTCGGCTACCGCCGAACGCAGTTCGTCGAGGTGGCGCCGCTCGTGCTCATCGCCCAATTCGACAGTGCGGGCGAGGAGTTCGTCATCGGCGGACACCGTCGGGCCCCAACCGAGTTTGGCGTCGAAGGCCCGCAGCAACGCATACTCGCACCGCGCCGCGGCGGCGAGATCGGATGCGCTGTAGACCACCGCACCGTCGAGGACGAACACAGCGCCCACTGTAGGTCAGCAAGCCGACATACCAACCCGACCGCGTTAGTCGTCGCCTCCCCCATACCGCGGGGACTCAGCCGGGGGTGTTGCCGATCAGCTCCACACCACTGCCGTTCCAGCGGAACTTCACCACACTGTCCAGCCCGGGCACGCCGCCGGTGTACTGGAGCGCGACGGTGTCACCGGTGGTCGCCGCGCTGTCCAACCCGTTGAAGCCGAAGGTGTCGGGCACGCCCGTCGGGATGAACTTGCCCCGGTGGAACAGCAGCGCGCGGGTGTTCGGGTTCTCCGAGTTCGTGTTGGCCTTGATGATCACCGCAGACAGTTGCGCGCACTCGTTGTAGTTGCCTGCCAGCGGCTCGGGATTCCAGCCCTGGTTGCTTCGCGGGTCGCGGGGCAGCTCGGACACCGCCTGGGCGATCTCAGGAGCGGCCAGGTCCGTCGCGCACGGGTCGTCGGCCGCTGGGGGACCGGGCAGGGGGCCGGTGACGGTCGGCGGCGGTGCCGGGGGAGCGGGCGTGCCGGAAGGCGTCGACTCAACGGTCGGTCCCGGTGTCTTGGACGCCGTCGAGTCACCCGAGCCGCACCCCGCGACAGCCAGCGCCACCACGGCAATATGGATGCCGATGGCGACTGCGCACTTCACAAGTGCGCACGGTACCGTCACCGCCATCGCCGTCCATGAAGGCGCGCGGCGGGAAATTCCTGCGACTGGCACTAGACTCCCACCACGATGACGTCTTCGAACACGGAGCCCGAGAGCGGCGACCTGGGCTTTGCTGACCTGCAGATCCACCCCTCGGTGCTGCAGGCCGTCGTCGACGTCGGCTACGAGTCACCCTCGCCCATCCAGGCGGCAACCATCCCGGCCATGCTGGCAGGCTCCGACGTCGTCGGCCTCGCGCAGACCGGAACCGGGAAGACAGCGGCCTTCGCGATCCCGATCCTGTCCAAGATCGACACCGCAAGCCGTATCACCCAGGCGCTGGTTCTCGCGCCGACCCGCGAGCTCGCACTGCAGGTCGCTGAGGCGTTCAGCCGGTACGGCGCGCATCTGCCGGTGAACGTGCTGCCGATCTACGGCGGCTCCCCGTACGGGCCGCAGATGGCCGGGCTCAGGCGTGGCGCCCAGGTCGTCGTCGGAACCCCGGGCCGGGTCATCGACCACCTCGAGAAGGGCACTCTCGACCTCTCGCACCTCGACTACCTGGTGCTCGACGAGGCCGACGAGATGCTGCAGATGGGCTTCGCCGAGGACGTCGAACGCATCCTCGAAGGCACTCCCGAGTACAAGCAGGTCGCGTTGTTCTCGGCGACCATGCCGCCGGCCATCCGCAAGATCACCAACAAGTACCTGCACGACCCGGTCCAGGTGAAGGTCGAATCCAAGACCGCGACCGCGGACAACATCTCGCAGCGCTACATCCAGGTATCCGGGCATCGGAAGATGGACGCGCTCACCCGGCTGCTCGAGGTCGAGCCGTTCGAGGCGATGATCGTGTTCGTCCGCACCAAGCAGGCCACCGAGGAGGTCGCCGAGAAGCTGCGCGCCCGAGGGTTTTCCGCGGCGGCCATCAACGGCGACATCCCGCAGGCGGTGCGCGAGCGGACCATCGCGTCGCTCAAGGACGGAAAGCTCGACATCCTCATCGCCACCGATGTCGCGGCGCGCGGACTCGACGTCGACCGCATCTCACACGTGCTGAACTACGACATTCCGCACGACCCGGAGTCCTATGTCCACCGCATCGGCCGCACCGGCCGCGCGGGCAGGTCCGGGACAGCGTTGCTGTTCGTCACGCCGCGGGAGCGACATCTGCTCAACTCGATCGAGCGGGTGGCACGGCAGAAGCTCGTCGAATCTCAGTTGCCCTCGGTTGACGACGTCAACGCGCAACGTGTCGAGAAGTTCCGCGAATCGATCACGACGGCGCTGGCCGCGCCGGGAATCGACCTGTTCCGCAGGCTGATCGAGGGTTACGAGCGCGACCACGACGTGCCGATGGCCGACATCGCCGCGGCGCTGGCCCTGCAGAGTCGCGATGGTGCGGAGTTCCTGATGACGGAGCCACCGCCGGAGAAGCGCAAGGAACGGGCCGACCGTCCCCCGCGTGACGACGGGGCGCCGCGCAAGCGCCGCGAGGTCCGCGGTGATCTCGCGACGTACCGAATCGCCGTCGGTAAACGGCACAAGGTCATGCCCGGGGCGATCGTGGGCGCGATCGCCAACGAGGGCGGTCTTCACCGCAGCGACTTCGGCCACATCTCCATCAAGCCGGATCACTCGCTCGTGGAACTGCCGGCGAAGCTGTCCAAGGAGACGCTGAAAAAGCTGGAGCACACCAGGATCCAGGGACAGTTGATCCACCTCGAACCCGAACGCGGGCCCAAGGGGCACCGCAAGCCCTACTGAGGCGCCTGGCCCCGATGACCGTATCCCAAAGATTCGCTGCGCAGGGCGGTTTGGAGTCGGCAACCGCGACCGGACGTGTTGACTCGCTCACCGGGATCCGCGCGGTCGCAGCGCTGCTGGTGGTGCTGACCCACGCCGCCTACACAACGGGCAAGTACCCGCAGGGGTACGTCGGGCTGGTGTACTCGCGGGCGGAGATCGGCGTGCCGATCTTCTTCGTGCTGTCCGGCTTCCTGTTGTTCGCGCCCTGGGTGAAGGCCGCTGCCCAGGCAGATGGTCGTCGGCGGCCCGACTCCGAAGCAGATGGTCGTCGGCGGCCCGACTCCGAAGCCGCTGCGCCGCCGTCGCTGCGCCGCTATGCGTGGCACCGGGTGCGCCGCATCATGCCGGCCTATGCGGTCACCGTCGTCGTGGCCTATCTGCTGTACCACTTCCGGATGGCCGGCCCCAACCCCGGACACACCTGGGAGGGGCTGTTCCGCAACCTGACGCTGACCCAGATCTACACCGACGACTACATGTATGCGTTTCTGCACCAAGGCCTTACCCAGATGTGGAGCCTGGCGGTCGAGGTCGCGTTCTATGTGGCGTTGCCATTTATGGCATACCTCTTGATGGTGCTGCTGTGCCGACGCCGTTGGCGGCCGGGGCGTCTGCTGGCCGGGCTGGGCGTGCTGGCACTGGTGTCGCCGGCGTGGCTGATCCTGGTGCACACCACCGATTGGCTGCCTGACGGTGCGCGGCTGTGGCTGCCGAGCTACCTGACGTGGTTCGTCGGGGGGATGGTGCTGGCGGCCCTGCAGCCGTTGGGGGTGCGCGCCTACGCGGTCGCCTGCGTTCCGCTGGCGATCGTGAGCTATTTCATCGTGTCGACGCCGATCGCCGGAGAGCCGACGACTTCACCCGCCGGGCTGCGCGAGGCGTTGATCAAGACCGCGTTCTACGCCGCGATCGCCACGCTCGTCGTCGCGCCGCTGGCCCTGCGGGGCCACCGGGGGGTGGGCGGGCAGCCGA
>Ga0190271_10001431_pt1 | contig 13567 bp, 11 predicted proteins | sample Popmic356T_FD_133747 | JGI IMG/M metagenome (GOLD analysis project Ga0190271, IMG submission 133747) | Populus adjacent soil microbial communities from riparian zone of Weber River, Utah, USA - 356 T | ecosystem: Environmental > Terrestrial > Soil > Riparian zone | place: USA: Utah | collected...
CATGCCGGCAGGGTAGCCCCGGGCCCTTTGCTGTAACAGGACTAAATTCCTGTTATCGGAGGGGAACGCAAGTGCGGCAGCTGCCGGGCTGTGTGGCCGTTCGATTCCCAGAATTGGCGTTAGCTTTGCGTTAGTTGTGCCGCGCACCATTTCTAATAACAATGGTTTATAGAACGAAAACGGATAACCAAAGGTTAAGACGCCTTAACGGCTCTGACCGGCCCCCACAGACGGAGCCACTCGTAATGTTAGTTTAGTGGTGGCTGGTCTGCTCCCTGTTTGTGGTCCGGGAGTTAGGCAACTTTTCGAGCTTGTCTAGCTTGGTCGGCAAAGGCATTCGGCGTCAAGTTGCCGAGTGCTGAATGGGGTCGATCATCGTTGTACTGGTACCTCCATTCTTCGATCCGATCGCGGGCATCGGCCATCGACAGGAACCACGATGCATTGAGGCACTCGGCGCGCACACGCGCGTTCAACGCTTCGATGAAAGCGTTGTCCGTGGGCTTTCCTGGCCGTGAGAAGTCGATTTCGACGCCATTTAGATACGCCCATTGATCGAGCATTCGGCCGGCGAACTCCGGGCCATTGTCGACCCGCAGGCTCCGCGGCTTGCCGCGCGAGCGGAGGAGTTGATCAAGAACGTCGACCACCTGGAAGGCCCGGAAGTTCGTTCTCGGAGCTATCGAGAGCGCCTCTCGGGTGTGGCAGTCGACGATTGTCAGAATCCGGAACGACCGACCATCGAAGAGTTGATCGGCCATGAAGTCCATCGCCCAGATCTCGTTCGGTCTGCCGGCGGTTGGTCTATCGGAGCGGTAACGCCAAGCGCGTTTCCGCTTTGGCAGTTTGGAGCGGATCACCAATCCTTCTTCGCGATACAGCCGATAAATGCGCTTTTTATTCACGCCCCAGCCCTCTCGTCTCAACAGAATGTGTAGGCGGCGATAGCCATAACGGACGCGGGTGGCAGCGAGCTCCTTGAGCCGCATGCGCAGCGCGGTCTGGGGATCGGAGCGATGGCGATAACGTTGCGACGATCGATGGAAGCCACTGGCACGGCATGCCCTCCGCTCACTGACGCCGTAGGCCGTCTGCAGATGGCCTGCGACCTCGCGCCGAACGGAGGGCTTCACCACTTTCGGCGCAAAACATCCTGCAGCATGGTTTTGTCCAAGGTCAGATCGGCCACAATCTTCTTCAGCTTACCATTCTCTTCCTCGAGCTGCTTCAGCCGCCGGATCTCGGTGACGCCCATTCCGACGAACTGCTTCTTCCATCGGTAGAACGTCGGTTCCGACACGCTCATCTTGCGGCAGATCTCTTCAACCGAAGTTCCGCTCTCGGCCTGGCGCAACGCGAAGGCTATCTGCTCTTCGGTAAACCGCTTCCGTTTCATGGCATCCCTCCATCGCTGGGTTCAGAATGCCCGAAAAAATTGCGCTCCGGATGGACCAGTTAAAGGGAAGCAGACCACGGGTTCGGCGGTAAGATGGGCGCGACTTTCTGGAAGCGCTTGTTATCGTCTGCCAAAAGCTTGTTGGTGCGTGCCAACCTGAGCTGAAGCCAATCGGTCAAGGATCGAGGCTGGGATGCGGAACGAAAACGCTCCTACCATCAACCGCCGAGGCGCGCGTCGAGAATTTTCGCCATCGTGAGATCCCGGAGGTCTGGCCATCTTTCTCGCCGCACCCATTGCGCGCGCGCAACTGACCAGAGCGCTAAATTGAACACGAGGTTATCCAAATAGAGTGCATTAGGAACGAACGAGGTATGAGCCAGCCCGGCCTTATCGTTTCCAGTCAGATATAGGTGCCAGCAGCCGAACTGCGGAAAATCCGTCCACGAACGCGCTTCCCAAAAATTGAGAAACGCAGCTTCATTGGTCACCTCAGCTGGCGTTGACCAGAATGGAATTTGTACTGTGATCAACAAGCCATTCTTGAGCTGTGGGTGAGCTCGGTCAGTACGAAGGCGGATCAGGGCTGAATTGCTTCCGAACGGCGTTTCTAAAGTGAGACCGCTAGGATCGCCATTGCCGAAGCACTGATCAGATCGACCATACTCGGTTGCGCATGTCGTAAATTCCTCCGACCCGCCCCATCGTGAGGGGGCAGAGCCCCTCGCATCAATATCCGCAGCAATCTCCAAAATGGCATTATAAATAGTGGCCTTTTCTCCTTTCGCGTATGCTGGAGTGCCGCCACCGAGTATTTCCGACATTGGCGTCGAGCGGATTTCAGCATTGATCGGCTGCATGATGGCCATTTGAGCTGCAAAACGCGGTAGCCACGAAGCCGATTGCTCGCTGATGTATGCCGATGAAAATAGCGAGAGCTTTGCCGGCTCTCTGCCGCGGTACTCTTTCCAGATATCGTTTGGCGGATATACGAGAGAATACGTCGACGTTTCAAAAGGAGCCAATGCGCCCAGTACCCCGCAGAAGCTGTCATTTTGAATAGGAATGTCGCGCAAAAAGTCAGTTTCAATCCAAAGCCTCACTCTTGCGCGGCCGTCGTCATGCTTAGATGCGCTAACGCGCACCGTGTGGCTTCCAGGCGTCCAATCAAAGGAGCTCTCGGATTGAACGATCTGGCCTGCTTCAACCTGCCAAACAGCGGCGACCTGTCGAAGTGCTTCCTCCATGAGTTCGTCGGCAGTCATGTGTCCCGCACACTCCACCATCCGCTCAGTGGCAGTCTTCAGTCATGACTGGAGAAAAAGAAGACAAGGCATAGTGGTGGGTGCCATTAACGTCGTTGGCGCACAAAGGGGTTGATGTTGCTGCGCGTATCCCAGTCACCCAACTTGTTCGGGCTTTGATACCGCCGGCTGTTTGGCTCGACCAAAGGCAGAGCCCTATCTGCGCTGCGGCCGAGGCCTGAAGCCGCGCTGTTTCCAAGGCCCCCACGCTCGCGAGAGCCGCCCGAGTTTTGCGCGCTGACGGTCGTAGACAGTGCCAAAAACAATATGAACGTCGTCAACCATCTCACGACGCACATATAGAGCAGCAGACCGCCCATCGGAAGGTCGGCGGCGTGTCGGTCATGACGCAGAAAAAAGCGGAGCCCGCCAGCCCCCTGGTGGCGTCATCTTCTCTTCAGAACTGCTCGCGCTTTATCGGCGCTCTCTTCAGTATCTCAGTATCGGTTCGGGCGTGTTCGGTCGCCGCCGTCCATGGGCGGCTCCAATGAACGCTGTCCGACCGCTTGAGGTTGTTCTGAAATCCGAAGCGGTCGTACTCAGGCCGCGGCGGCTTGGGAAGCGTGTTGCTGTCGCTTTTACTCATGCGGACACCCTCCAACAGGGGAAGCCTAGCAAACCGCGACTGCAATAATCCGAAAAAGCGCATGCGCCTGTGGGATCGGCAGGCAAGCCAGTCGGCAAGGATGGCCCGCCATTGCCCAGCAGGGAGTCACTGGTGCGGTTTAGTAAGGGCCGCGCACTTGACTGCCATTCGGCCAAACAACGCCGTTTAGGACGATTTGCAGGTCGAGCCGTTGGTGCGGGTTGCTTACCCGGCGCTTACCCGTTGAGGGCAGCGCCGGGAGCAGTGTCACGTAAGTTATTGAAAAATCTGGCGGGAGCGACGGGACTCGAACCCGCGACCTCTGCCGTGACAGGGCAGCGCTCTAACCAACTGAGCTACGCCCCCGCAGGAGTGCCGGATTAAGGCCCGGCCCCTCTCAAGTCAAGAAATAGCGCCGTGTGTACGTGTTAGCGCGGCGTCCAGACGTCGGTTCCGATCTGGCGGCCGCCGGCGTAGGTCCAGATGCCGTGCCATTTGCCGTCGGGCTTGCGGCCGTACAGCGCCAGGCCGGTTTCGCTGCGGAGCGATAGGACACCGCGAGGAAATCGTCCGAGCCGATCCCGGTGCCGGTGTAGGGGTCGCTGCCGATCAGCCAGACCACCCGGCAGGTCTCGCCGGTCTTGGTCACCGTGACCTCGCCGGAATACGGCTTCCCGTCGCCGGGGTTGGTGCCGCGGATCGAATACTTGCCGACCGCATCGGCGAACGCCGACGTTCCGAGTAGGACCACGGCGGCGGCCGCGGCGAGCAGTCTTGCAAACATGATCGCTGTCTCCCGTTGGATGAACCTTCCACATCAAGAATAGCGCAACGGCGGGCTCATGTGCGGGATCCAGACGTCGGTGCCGGTTTCCCGGCTGCCAGCCACCGTCCATACTCCCTCCCACCGGCCGCTGAATTTGCGCCCATAGAGCGCGATGCCGGCGCGGCCGCCGGCTTGATAGGACACCGCGATGGTTTCGTCGGACGCAATCCCCGTCCCGACAAGCTCTGGCGGCCGATCCGCCACACCCCGCGGAAGGTCTGCGCGGTCCGCGTCACCAGCACCTCGCCAGTGTAGCTCGAGCCGTTCGGATTGGTGCCGCGCACCATGTAGTGCCCGACCGGATCGGACAGCGCCGCGCCGCTCGGCACCATGGGCGCCACCGGCTTTCTCGTTATCGAGACTTCCCTGTTGGCGCGCCGCCGCGAAGCCGCATAAATGTCTCTCCGGCGGCCCAGCGGCCGCGAGCAATTCGGCGCAATCCTAACATGGCTGACGTCGACGTCGTCATCATCGGAGCCGGCCACAATGGCCTGACTTGCGCCGCCTATCTCGGCATGGCGGGTCTCAGCGTGCGCGTCATGGAGCGCCGTGGCGTGGTCGGCGGTACCGCGGTGACCGAGGAGTTCCATCCGGGGTTCCGCAATTCGGTCGCGGCCTACACCGTGAGCCTGCTGCAGCCCAAGGTCATCGCAGACCTGAACCTTCACCAACACGGCCTGAGGATCGTCGAACGGCGCGCGCAGAATTTTCTGCCCATTCGGGACGGCCGCTATCTGCTGACGGGAGAAAGCCGAACGCAGGGCGAAATCGCCAAGTTCAGCGCGCGCGACGGCGAGCGTTATGCCGAATTTCAGTCGGCATTGAGCGAGGTGGCCGATCTGCTGCGCGAGCTGGTGTTGCACGCGCCCCCGAACGTGAGCTGGCGGCACGTTTTGCAATCGCTTCCGGAGGCGATGAAGTTCGCCCCGATCGGGGCGCGCGTCATGAGCTTCGACGGCAAGGCGCGCCGCGCGCTGTTCGACCTCTACTGGAAGTCCGCGGGCGATTATCTCGACGGATGGTTCGAGACCGATGCGGTGAAGGCCCTGTTCGGCTTCGACTCCATCGTCGGCAATCTGGCGAGCCCCTACACCCACGGCTCGGCCTACGTGCTGCTGCACCATTGGTTCGGCGAGGTGAACGGCAAGAAGGGCGTGTGGGGCCACGCCATCGGCGGCATGGGCGTGATCACGCAGGCGATGGCGAAGGCGGCGGGCTCGCACGGCGTGCGGATCGACACCGGCGCGGCGGTCAAGGAGATCATCGTCGAGCGCGGCCGCGCCACGGGAGTCGTGCTCGGCGACGGCACGCGGATCGACGCCCAGGCCGTCATCGCCAACGTCAATCCGAAATTCCTGTTTGAGCAATTGGTGCCGCGCGGCGCGGTGCCGGGCTTCGTCACGGACCGGATGCGGCGCTGGAAGGCCGGCTCCGGCACGTTCCGCATGAATGTCGCGCTGTCCGCGCTGCCGAACTTCTCGGCCCTGCCCGGCCCAGGCGACCACCTCACCTCCGGCATCATCCTGGCGCCGAGCCTCGCCTACATGGACAAGGCCTTTCGCGACGTTGCCGCGCATGCCTTCAGCCAGCAGCCGATCGTCGAAATCCTCATCCCCTCGACGCTCGACGACAGCCTGGCGCCGCCCGGCGCCCATGTGGCGAGCCTGTTCTGCCAACACGTCGCGCCGGACCTGCCCGACGACAAGCGCGACCAGGTCGCCGACCTGATGATCGATACGGTCGACACCTACGCGCCGGGCTTCCGCGCCAGCGTGGTCGGTCGCCAGGTGTTCTCGCCGCGCGATCTCGAACGCACCTTCGGCTTGCCGAACGGCGATATTTTCCACGGCGCGCTGTCGATGGATCAGATTTTTTCGGCGCGTCCGATGTGGGGCCACGCCGACTACCGGATGCCGCTGCCGGGACTGTATCTCTGCGGGTCCGGCGCACATCCTGGCGGCGGCGTCACCGGCGCGCCCGGTCATAACGCGGCGGCGGCGGTGATCGCGGATTTCAAGCGGTAGCGAGTAGCGGACTCTCTACCAAAGTCTTTTTCTTGCGAACGCGTGACCGCCCTCCTCCGCCAAGGCTTCGGAGGGCATCCTGCTTCGCGATCGAACACCGTGCAGATCCTGCGAAGCGCGTAGCGCGAAGCAGGATGGTGGGCGATGACGGACTCGAACCGCCGACATCCTCCGTGTAAAGAAGGCGCTCTACCAACTGAGCTAATCGCCCGCGCCTTCTATATCGCGCCGCGTCGCCGTGGGCGCAAGCGCCCGCTCCAGACACGCGAACGCCCCCGCGCAAGGCGCGGAGGCGCTCGTAGTTCCGGAAGCCCGGCGCACGACCCCGAAAAGTGGAATCCGGTTTTCGGATCAGGTCATGCGCTAAGTCAGCGACTTGGTTACTTGTTGACGGCTTCCTTCAGTCCTTTGCCGGCGGAGAACCGCGGGCGCTTCGCCGCCTTGATCTTGACCGGCGCGCCCGTGCGCGGATCGCGACCTTCGCGGGCAGCACGCTTGACGACCCTGAAATTACCGAACCCCATGATCTTGACTTCCCCGCCCTTCTTCAACGTCGTGGTGATGGCGTCGAAGCATGCGTCGACGGCAGCGGAGGCTGCGGTCTTCGTCATCTGGGCCTTGTCGGCCACTGCGGCGATGAGCTCGTTCTTGGTCATCTGACCGATCCTTTCCCAATCGAATCAACGGCGCATTTGCCATTGAGCGCGCGGAAATTCTGCTTAAACAAAAGTTAATGCAATGATTCGTTTCGAGAGAACGCAGTGATAAACACAATTCGCAGATGCAGCATCGCGGAGAATGCAGTTGCAGTCTGCGTTCGCGCGCTCGTCAAGTGTTGCGAATCGATTCGTTAATCGATTCGTTTTCGCCGCTGCTATTGCTGTTTGAGTCCGAGTTCGCGCGCCAGTGCGCCGATCCGCTCGGCTTCATCGGCCATCAGCTTGGTCATCTGTGCCGGCGTGGTCGTTTCGATCGGCGAGCCGTTTTCGTTGAGGCGCCTGACCAGGTCCGGATCGCGCGACGCTTTGACGAATGCGTCGTTGAGTTTGGCGACGATCTCGGACGGCGTACCGGCCGGCGCCGCGACCGCGAACCAGCTCGCGACCTTCTCCCTGCCGAACCCGGCCTCGGTCAGCGTCGGTACGTCCGGCATCTGCTTGAAGCGGGCGGGAGCGTCGATCGCCAAGCCGCGCAGCTTGCCGGATTCAAAATTCGCCTTGGCGGCCGTGTACGACGACAGCGCGAAATCGACCCGGCCCGTGATCAGGTCGGCCATCATCGGGCCGCCGCCGCGATAGTGCGCATACTGCATGGGCGTCTTGGTGACGCGCGCCAGCACAGCCGCCAGCAGATGCGACGGCGTGCCGACGCCCGGCGAGCCGAACGTCAGCCCGCCCGGCTTGGACTTGCCGAGCGCCCAAAGCTCGTCGAGGTTCTTGGCCGGCAGGTCGGTCGGCACGGTGATGATGGTCGCGAGGTGGAACAGCAGCGAGATTGGCGCGAAACCCTTGAGCGGCTCGTACGGCGCGGTCGCCGCGATCGCCGGCACGCCGACATGCTGCGAGCCTGAGAAGACCAGGACGGTGTAGCCGTCCGGGGTGGCGTTCTGCACCGCCGCGGCGCCGACCGCGCCGCCCGCGCCCTGCCGGTTTTCCACCACCACGCGCTGGCCGACCACCTTGGACAAGGCATCGGCGTAGATCCGCGCGGTCACGTCGGTGATGCCGCCCGGGGCAAGGCCGACGACGATGGTGATGGGACGGTTCGGAAAGTCGGCCTGCGCGGCCGCGGTCAGCGGCAACGCCACGGTCAACGCCAAGCCCAAGAGCGTACGCAACATCGGTCCCCTCCCTTTTCGTGCCGTTTACCGTACCGGCTGCCGCCCGCGGCGCAACCCGGCCGCGTTATGAACTTGGGCGCGCCGCCGCTATAGTTTGCCGCACGTTGGGACACGCAATGAGCCGCCTGCCGATCACAATTGCCACCTGGGACTATGATCGTGTGCGGCCGCTGGTCGATGGGCGCGTCAAGGTCGAGGGCTGCGACGTCAACTATCTCACCATGCCGGTCGAGGAATGCTTCGAGCGCGCCTATTTCCACGGCGAGTTCGAGGTCGCGGAGATCGGTTTTAGTCCCTACCTGATCGCGCTGTCGCGCCGCACGCCGCCTTATGTGGCGGTGCCGGCGTTCCTGTCGCGCATGTTCCGCCACTCGGCGGTCTATATCCGTACCGACCGCGGCATCCACGGACCCAAGGACCTCAAGGAGAAGCGCGTCGGCGTGCCCGAGTATCAGATGTCCGCCGTGCTGTGGTTCCGCGGCTACCTGCAGGACGAATTCGGTATCGCCGCGAAGGATATGACCTGGGTGCAGGGCGGCCTGGAAAATCCCGGCCGCCGCGAGAAGTTTCCGCTCAACCTGCCGCCGGGCTTTCCGCTCGAGGCCGCGCCCGACGGGCAATCGCTGTCGAAGATGCTGGCCGACGGCGCGCTCGACGTGGTGATGGCGGCGAGGCGGCCGTCGTGCTTCGTCGCCGGCCATCCCAAGGTGAGCCGCCTGTTCCCCGACTACCGCGCGGCGGAGCGCGACTATTTCCGCAAGACGGGACTCTTCCCGATCATGCACGCGGTCGGCGTTCGGCGCGACATTCTGGGCCAGCATCCCTGGCTGGCGGCCAGCGTGTACAAGGCTTTCGCGCAGGCCAAGCGACTGAGCGACGCCGAGTTCGCCGAGACCACCGCACTGAAGATCGGGCTGCCATGGGTCAACGCCGAATTCGACGAGACCCGCGCGATCATGGGCGAGGATTTCTGGTCCTACGGCATCGACGCCGCCAACCGCAGGACGCTCGACGCGATGGCGCGCTATTCATATGAGCAGGGCCTTGCGGTACGGTTGCTGACCGTCGAGGAAATGTTCGCCGAAAGCACGATCGGCGGCGAGACGAGAGTCTAGCCCGCACGATCCGGAAAAGCGGATATCGGTTTTCCGATAAGATCGTGCGCAAAGTCAGGAGACCACCATGCCGGTTCAGCTCATTTGCGCGTCGCACAGCCCGCTGATGACGGTGGAAATGGAAGAGTCCCAGCAGGGCGCGCAAGCCCAGTTCTTCAGCGAGCTGCAGAGCTGCGCCGCGGCGTTGCACACGTTCAATCCCGACCTTGTGGTGGTGTTCGGGCCCGATCATTTCAACGGGTTCTTCTACGAGATGATGCCGGCGTTCTGCATCGGCAGCGCGGCCGAAGGCACCAAGGACTGGCACCTCGAAGGCGGCCCGCTGAAGGTGCCGCGCGAGCTCGCGGTCGAATGCGTGCGCGATCTGCAATCGCGCGATTTCGACGTCGCGCTCTCGCATGCCATGAAGGTCGATCACGGCATCACCATCCCGCTCTACAAGCTGACCGGGGCGCTGGCGCGCTATGCGGTGCTGCCGGTGTTCATCAATTGCGCCGCCGATCCCCGCCCCTCGTTCCGCCGCGTGCGCGCGTTCGGCTCAGCGATCGGCGAGTTCCTGGCGGAGCAGGACATGCGCATCACGGTGATCGGCTCGGGCGGCCTGTCGCACGATCCGCCGACGCCGCGCATCGATCACAGCGACCCGGACAAGACGCGGCGCCTGGTCGATCGCGTGACGCCCTCGCAAGCCGATCTCGACGCCCGCGAGGGCCGCGTCATCGAGGCGGCGAAAGACCTGGTCAACGGCGGCGGCCCCTGCCTGCCGCCGAGTGAGCAATGGGACCGCGACTTCCTCAACAGCTTCGTCGGCCACCGGCTTGAGGACTTCGACGCCATGACCGACGCCGAGATCGACCGCGTGGCGGGCTTCGGCGCGCACGAGGTGCGCACCTGGGTCGCGGCGGCCGCCGCGGCGCAGAAGATGGGCGATCCGCGCGCCGAGCTTCGCTACTACCACCTGGTGCCGGAGTGGATCACCGGCATGGGGATCGTCGCCGGTCAGGCGTGAGCGGCCAGGACATCGCCATTGTCGGCGCGGGCCCGGCCGGGCTGATGGCGGCCGAGGTGCTGGCGGACCATGGCGCGCGCGTCACGGTGTATGACGGAAGGCCATCTGTCGGGCGCAAGTTCCTGCTGGCCGGGCGCGGCGGCCTCAATCTCACCCACAGCGAGGACATGGAGCGCTTCCTCGCCCGCTACGGCGACGCCGCGCCGCGCCTGCGTGCCGCGATCGAGGCGTTTCCTCCATCCGCGGTTCGCGCCTGGTGTGAGGGCCTCGGCCAGGAGACCTTCGTCGGATCGAGCGGCCGCGTGTTCCCGAAGTCGTTCAAGGCCTCGCCGCTGCTGCGCGCTTGGCTGCGGCGGCTCGATGCCGCCGGTGTCCGCTTCGCATTGCGCCATCACTGGACCGGCTGGGACGAGCGCCGGAGCGCGTGACGATCCGTCCCGACGCGCTGATACTGGCGCTCGGCGGCGCTAGCTGGCCGCGGCTCGGCTCGGACGGCGGCTGGGCCGAGATCATGGCAAAATCCGGCATCGCGGTCTCGCAGCTGCGGCCGGCGAACTGCGGCTTCGCCGCGAACTGGTCGGCGGTGTTCCGCGACCGCTTCGAAGGCCATCCGTTGAAGGGCATCGCGCTTTCGTTCGGCGGCCAGTCGGTGCGCGGCGAAGCCATCGTCACCCGCGACGGCCTCGAAGGCGGCGGCATCTACGCGCTGTCGGCGCCGCTGCGCGAAGCCATCGCCGCCAGCGGCGAAGCCACGCTCGCCATCGCGCTGCGCCCCGATATCGCCGCCACCGAAGTGCAGCGGGCCCTTGACGCCCCGCGCGGCAAGCAGTCGCTGGCGAATGTGCTGCGCAAGGCGGTAAAGCTGTCGCCGCCCGCCATCGGGCTGCTGCACGAGGCGGCGCTCGCCTCGTCGGCCAAGCTCAGCGCGCTCAGCACCACGTCGTTGGCCGGACTGATCAACGCTGTTCCCATCCGCCTCACCGCCCCCGCGCCGCTTGCCAGCGCGATCTCGACCGCTGGCGGTGTCGCCTTCAGCGAGATCGACGACAATTTCATGCTGTGGCGCCGCCCCGGCGTGTTCGTCGCCGGCGAGATGCTGGACTGGGAGGCGCCGACCGGCGGCTACCTGCTGCAGGCGTCGTTCTCGACCGGCGCGGCTGCGGGACGTGCCGCGCTGGCTTGGTGCCGCAGCCACCGCTCGCCATAAACAAAACGGCGGCGCCTTGCAGCGCCGCCGCCTTTATTCGCTATCGCGCCGGTCAGTGCGCGGTCAGGCCAGAAGCATCCTCTTCGACCACGCCGTCCGGCGAAGAGACCACGGGCTTGGCCGCCTCGTCCCACTCGATCGGCTTGAGCTCGCGCACCAGGGCGCGGGCCAGAACCTCGTCCATGCGGGACACCGGAAAGATTTCCATGCCTTTCTTGATCGACTCGTTGATCTCGACCAGGTCCTTGGCATTCTCTTCCGGGATCAGCACGGTCTTGATGCCGCCGCGCTGAGCCGCCAGCAGCTTCTCCTTGAGCCCGCCGATCGGCAAGATACGGCCGCGCAGCGTAATCTCACCGGTCATGGCGATATCGCGGCGCACCGGAATCCCGGTCATCACCGAAACGATCGAGGTGACCATGGCGACGCCGGCCGACGGTCCATCCTTGGGTGTCGCGCCTTCCGGCACGTGCACGTGGATATCGCGCCGGTCGAACAGCGGAGGCTCGATGCCGAACGCGACCGCGCGCGAGCGCACATAGGACGCCGCCGCCGAGATCGACTCCTTCATCACGTCGCGAAGGTTGCCGGTCACGGTCATCTTACCCTTGCCCGGCATCATCGCGCCTTCGATGGTGAGAAGCTCGCCGCCAACGTCGGTCCAGGCTAGCCCCGTCACGACGCCGATCAGGTCGTTCTCCTCGATCTCGCCGAACCGGTACTTCGGCACGCCGAGATACTCGCCGACCGCCTTCGCATCGACCTTGATCGAAGTCTTTTTCTTTAGCGTGAGATCCTTCACCGCCTTTCGGATCAGCGTGGACAGCTCGCGCTCAAGATTGCGCACGCCTGCTTCCCGCGTGTAACGGCGGATCAACAGCAGTAGTGCTTCGTCGTCGATCGACCATTCCTTGGTGATCAGGCCGTGCTTGGTGATCGCGGCCGGGATCAGATGCTTGCGCGCGATCTCGACCTTCTCATCCTCGGTGTAGCCGGCGATGCGGATGATCTCCATGCGGTCCATCAAGGGCGCAGGGATGTTGAGCGTATTCGCCGTCGTGATGAACATGACGTTCGACAGATCGTAGTCGACCTCGAGATAGTGGTCGTTGAACGTGTGGTTCTGCTCGGGGTCGAGCACCTCGAGCAAGGCCGACGACGGATCGCCGCGGAAGTCCGCGCCCATCTTGTCGATCTCGTCGAGCAGGAACAGTGGGTTCGACGACTTGGCCTTGCGCATCGACTGGATGACCTTGCCGGGCATCGAGCCGATGTAGGTGCGCCGGTGACCGCGGATCTCCGCTTCATCGCGCACGCCGCCAAGCGACACGCGCACGAAGTCACGGCCGGTCGCCTTCGCGATCGACTTGCCGAGCGAGGTCTTTCCGACGCCCGGAGGGCCGACCAGGCACAGGATCGGCCCGGTCAGCTTGTTGGCGCGCTGCTGCACGGCGAGATACTCGACGATGCGCTCCTTGACCTTCTCCAGGCCGAAGTGATCGGCGTCGAGCACGTCCTGCGCGGCCTTGAGGTCCTTCTTGACCCGCGACTTTTTGTTCCACGGGATCGAGAGCAGCCAGTCGAGATAGTTGCGCACAACCGTCGCCTCGGCGGACATCGGAGACATCTGCCGCAACTTCTTGAGCTCGTGCTGCGCCTTCTCGCGGGCTTCCTTCGAGAGCTTGGTCTTCTTGATCTTGTCTTCGAGTTCGGCAAGTTCGTCCTTGCCCTCCTCGTCGCCCAGCTCCTTCTGAATCGCCTTCATCTGCTCGTTGAGGTAGTACTCGCGCTGCGTCTTCTCCATCTGCCGCTTGACGCGGGTCCGGATGCGCTTTTCCACCTGCAGCACCGAGATCTCGCTCTCCATCAGGCCGAGCACCTTCTCGAGCCGCTCGGCGACCGAGATGTTCTCCAGGATCGCCTGCTTGTCCGGGATCTTGACGGCAAGATGCGAGGCGACGGTGTCGGCGAGCTTGGCGTAGTCCTCAATCTGTTGGACCACGCCGACAACTTCCGGCGACACCTTCTTGTTGAGCTTCACGTAGTTCTCGAACTCGGTGATGACCGAACGCGCCAGCGCCTCGAGCTCGACGCGCTCGCCGGTGACGTCCGGCAGAACGACGGCGTCAGCTTCGAAATAGTCGCTGCGGTCGGTGTACTTGAGAACCTTGCCGCGCTGCGCGCCTTCGACCAGCACCTTGACGGTGCCGTCGGGCAGCTTCAGCAGCTGCAGCACGCTGGCGAGCGTGCCGGTCTCGTA